>Ga0307373_10013972_pt1 | contig 11134 bp, 12 predicted proteins | sample OX2MG_FD_202534 | JGI IMG/M metagenome (GOLD analysis project Ga0307373, IMG submission 202534) | Soil microbial communities from Risofladan, Vaasa, Finland - OX-2 | ecosystem: Environmental > Terrestrial > Soil > Coastal area > Acid sulfate soil | place: Finland: Risofladan, Vaasa | collected... | reverse complement strand
ACTTACTTGGAGAATGCCAGGATGAAGGCGATGATAAGGCCGTAGATCGCTACTGCCTCAGCCAGCGCCATGCCCAGGATCATATTCGTTTGGATGCTGCCTGCCGCCTCTGGGTTGCGGCCGATGGATTCCATCGCTCCCTTGCCGACCAATCCGATGCCAATTCCGGGGCCGATGGCTCCAATTCCAATGGCTAGGCCCGCCGCGAGATGAGAGGCTGCTACTGGATCCATGCTGTGGACTCCTTGTGTTTTATTTCCTCGAGGCGGGAAGGCTCCCCAATTCCTAGGGTCAGCCCCCTCAGTCCCCCTGATGGACGAATGGAAAGGTTAGGCCGCGGTTGCGTGTAAGGGATTCTGGGCCTCGTCATGCGCCATATGGTGCGAGGTCGTATTCAGGGTGAAGTAGGCCAGGCAAAGCACCGTAAACACCGTGGCTTGGATGAAACCGAACAGCGTTTCCAGGAGCAGGAACACGGCTGGCACGCCGATCGGGATCAGGCTGGTCATGACCGTCACCAGAACTTCGCCCGCGAACAGGTTTCCGAATAGTCGGACGGACAGCGAGAGCACCCTGACAAACTCGCTCACCAACTCGATCTGCCCGATTCCGATCGGCTTCACGAAATGCATCAGATGTTCCTTGCCCCGAGAGCGGAGCCCCCAGAACTCCGTTACCACGAAGGTGACCAGCGCCAGGGCCAGTGTCGTGCTCCAGTCGGCATTGACGGCCCGGAAGATCGAAACCCGCGCGCCGTGCTCGAGAACGTAAATGGGCCCGATCAGCGGGAACAGGCTGAACCAATTCGACGTGAGGATAAAGATGAACAGCGTGGCCATAAGCGGGAAGATTCGTCGCGCCCGCTCCCGTCCCACCGAGCCTTCGGCCACGTTCAGGATGGTGGCGATCACCACCTCCGCGAAGGTCTGCCAGCTGCGCGCCACGGGCGTTTCCTTGAGCTTGCGAGTGCACACGATGGCCAGGAACACCAGCACCACCATGACTACATAGGTGTACAGGATCGTATTCGTCACGCCGAGCGGCCCGATGCGGAACAACACTTCGGGCGCCAAGGGCGGGATCTCGAATCCTGAGCCGGTGGAGGCCTGCGGTGTAATACCGGGCGCGCCTTCCGTGGCGAAGGCTTGGGCTAGCTGCTGCAGTGGCATTCCGCTTAGTTAGCTCGTCGCATCCTTCAACATTCGATATAGCGTGTAAAAGGCCGTTATGGCGCCTATCACCGACCCCACCAGCAGCAGCGTTGAGCCTGTCCCCAGCTTCTGGTCACCCCAGTGGCCGAGGAAGGTAAACACTCCAAGGGGAATAGCGACAGACAAGCCAAGCTGGCCATACAAAGCCAGCGCTTGCATCAGCGTGCGCTCATTCTGCATGGCCAGCGACCGCCGGTCAGTATACCATCGGCGCGGTCGCGGCGCGAATAGGGCCAGCGCCTAATGTCAGCGCTTGTTACCCGCCGCCATCCTTGCGGGCGGCGAAGATCTCGCCTAGGCGCTTCACGATCTCACGTGGGCTAAAGGGCTTGGTCATGTATTCGTTGGCGCCATCGGCCAGGCCGCGCTCTCTGTCCACTTGCTGGCCTTTGGCGCTGAGCATCACGATGTAGGTCCCGTTGAGGCTGGCGTCGTGGCGAATGCGTTGGCACACCTCGTAGCCATCGAGCCGCGGCATCATGATGTCCAGGAAGACGAGCGGCGGGCGCAGCTCCTGAACCCGCTGCAGGCCCTCCTCGCCATTGCTGGCGGTCACCACCTCGTAGCCCTCACGCGTCAGGAGATAGCTCATGGCTCGCAGCGCATAAGGCTCGTCATCGATGATCACGATTGGCCCGGGAAGCTTCTCTGTCGGGCTGCCGGTTGTCATCGTTCATCCCTGTATACCAGATAGGCCACCAGATTATTCCACTCTCCGTTCAGTGCCGGCGACCAGTGCTGATCGTCGAGCGAGAGGGATCCATGTCGGCGTCGCGGCCTACCGCCTCAATCCGGCCGTCGGGCCGCCTAGGTCCGCTCTTCGCGCCAGTAGGGTTTGCCCAGGGCCGTGGGCACGCCGAGCTTGCGTTGGAGCTTCTCGCCGCTGGAGACGGCTACCACCAGGATGATGAAGAGGTACGGCAGCATGTTCAGGAAGAACGACGGGATGGTGCTGCCTAGGGCTTGCAGGCGCAGCTGGAAGCCGTCGACGAAGCCGAACAGGTAGGCGCCAGCCATGACCCGCCACGGGTCCCAGACGCCGAACACCACCAGGCCGACCGCGATCCAGCCACGGCCGGCGGTCATGCCTTCGATCCAGGTAGGGGTGTAAAACAGCGAGAGGTAGGCGCCGCCCACGCCGGCCATGGCGCCGCCGATGAGCACGTACAGGTAGCGGCGGGCCTGCACGCTCACACCCATCGCGTCGGCGGTGGCTGGGCTCTCGCCGATGGCCCGCAGGTTCAGCCCGGGCCGGGTGCGGTAGATGAAGTAGGCCATCAGCGGCACCAGGATGAACGATGCATAGACCACCGGGTCCTCGGAGAAGAGCACCTGGCCGAAGAAGGGAATCGTCGACAGCCCCGGAATTTCGATCCGCGGCAGCAGGGCAGGCGCTACGGCGCCGACGAAGGGCTTGCCCACGAAGGCCGTGAAGCCGCTGCCGAACAGGGTAGCGGCCAGGCCAGTCACAATCTGGTTGGCCCGCAGGCTGATGGTCAGGAAGGCGTGGATCAAGGCCAGCACCATCGCCGCGAGGATGGCCGCCAGCATGGCCAGCCAGATGTTGCTCGTGTCCACATCGACGACGTAGCCGAACAGCGCGCCCATCAGCATCATGCCCTCGACGCCGAGGTTCAGCACACCCGAGCGCTCGGCCAGAACCTCGCCCAGCGCCGGCCACAAAATGGACGTGCCGGACACGATGGCCGCTACGCAGATGGTGACGAACAGCTCGGGGGTCATGCCGTCATGGAGGGCGCCGCCTCGGGTGGGGTGCTCGCGACAAGCGGCTCACGCCGCCCCACGACGACCCTATAGCGGCTCAACAGATCGCCCATGCCGAGGACAAAGAACAGGATGATGCCCTGCAGCAGGAAGCCCAGCGCTTGTGGGATGCCGACCTGGCTCACGGCGAAGCCGCCGTTCACCAAGGCCCCGAACAGCATGCTGACTACCAGGATGGCCATGGGGTGGAGCTGGCCCAGCCAGGCCACGATGATGGCCGTGTAGCCGTAGTTGGTCGAGATCTGGCCGCTCAGAACGTGGACCACGCCTGACACCTGGACCATGCCGGCGATGCCTGCCATGCCGCCGCTGACCAGCATGGCCAGCATGATGTTGCGCCGGATGTTGATGCCGGCGTAGTGCGCCGCGGTTGGGTTCTCGCCGATGACCCTCAGCTCGTAGCCCCATTGCGTGCGCGAAAGGACGAACACGAACACGATTGCCGCCAGGATGGGCACGAACAGCCCGGCGTGGAGCTGGCCCTCCCACAGGCGCGGAAAGGTCGCGCTGCCGGGGAATCGCGGGCTGAAGGGAAAGTTGTGGCCCGCGGGATCCTTCCAGGGTCCGTACACCAGGTAGTTGACCCACAGGATGGCCACATAGTTCAGCATCAGCGTTGTGATGATCTCATTCACGCCGAAGTAGGCGCGCAGCCAGCCCGGGAACGCCGCCCATAGCGCGCCCATCACGAAACCGCTGGCGATCATGGCAGGGATGAGCAGTAACCCTGGCCAGCGGCCGGCGGCGCCCGCGAGCTCCACGCCGGTGGCGGCAAAGGCGCCCATGTAGAATTGGCCCTCACCGCCGATGTTCCAGATGCGCACCCGGAAGGCGACCGCCGTGCCCAGCGCGATGGTCGCCAGCGGAATAGAGGCGGCCAGCATCTGGGACAGCGCGTATCCGCCGCCAAACGAGCCGCCGAAAATCGCGGTGTATGCCTTTACCGGGTCGTAGCCGGTAAGCCAGATCAGCAGCGCGCCGAACAGCAGGCCCGCCACTACAGCGAGGGCCAGGATGCCGGCCCGGCGCCCCAGCGAGAGGTCGGTGCGGCGCTCTAGGGTGATCAAGGGTGCCCTCACCCTAGCCCTCTCCCACCGCGGCAGGCGAGGGAACTTTTGAAGAGCTGGAGCCCACCATCATCAGGCCGATGCGCTCTCGGTCCGCCTCGCCGGACTTGAGGACGGCCACGATCTGGCCTTCGTACATCACGGCCACGCGGTCGCTAAGCTGAAGGACCTCGTCCAGGTCTTCGGAGATCAGCAGGATGGCGCAGCCATCGTCGCGCGAGCTGAGGAGCCAGTTGTGGACGGCGGCCGCGGCGGCTACGTCCAGGCCGCGCGTCGGATGAACAGCCACGACCGCGCGGGGGTTGGATGCCATCTCCCGCGCCAGCACGAAGCGCTGCAGCTGGCCGCCGCTGAGCAGGCGGGTGGTCGAGCGCGGCGTCGCCCCGGCGATGCCGAAGCGCTGGATGAGCCCGCGGGTGAACTCCAGCGCCGCTGCCAGCCGCAGGAACGGGCCGCTGGCAATGGGCGCCTTGTAGTAGCTCTTGAGCAGCGCGTTGTCCTGCAGCGGCAGATTGCCGACGAGCCCCTCGCCAAGGCGGTCCTCCGGGATATGAGCCACGCCGGCGAGGGCCATGTGGCGTGCGCCCGCGCCGGTGACGTCCTTGCCGGCCAGCTCGAGCCGGCCCGCGGTTGGGCGGCGCAGCCCGGCCACAACCTGCGCCAGCTCGCGCTGGCCGTTTCCGGCCACGCCGGCCACCCCCAGTATCTCGCCGGCCGTCAGCTCCAGGTTGATGGAGCGGAGCGCCGGCAAGTCGCGGTCGTCGATCGCAGATACGCCGTCCAGGCGTAAAGCCACGTCGTGGCTGCTGTGGCGGCTGGGACGTACTTCAGTGGCTACCTCGCTACCGATCATGAGCCGGGCCAAGTCGCGCGTGGACATGCCGGCCATGTCCAGGCCGGCGCCAACGACCTTGCCGCCGCGCAGCACGGTCACTCGATCGGCCACGCCGCGGACCTCCTCCAGCTTGTGGCTGATGAAGATGACGGTGCGGCCCTCAGAGGCGATCTGGCGGATGGTGCTCATCAGCTCGTCGGACTCTTGGGGGGTAAGGACGGCCGTCGGCTCGTCCAGGATGAGGATGCGCGCCCCGCGTTGGAGCGCCTTGAGGATCTCTACCCGCTGCTGCTCGCCCACCGAGAGCTGCCAGATCGGCCGCTCGGGATCGACGCGCAGGTGGTAGCGTTCGCTCAGGGTCCGGATGTCGCTGGCCACCCGCCGCTTGTCGAGCCGGAAGGGCGAATCCTTGAGGCCCAACAAGAGGTTCTCGGCCACGGTCTGGCTGGGCACCAGCTTGTAGTGCTGGTAGACCATGCCGATGCCGTGCTGAATGGCATCGCCGGGCGAGTGCAGCTCGACGAGCTGGCCGTCGATGGCGATCTGGCCGGCGTCCGGCTTGTACAGCCCCGCGAGGATGCTCATCAGCGTGGACTTGCCGGCGCCGTTCTCGCCCAGCAAGGCGTGAACCTCGCCCCACCTGGCCGAGAAGTTCACGCCCTGGTTGGCCGCGACTTCCGGAAAGTGCTTGTCGATGCCAACCATCGACACGGCCGGATGATCGGTCGTCACAGAAAGCGGAAACCCATCTCCGCTGTCCATTTTCGGTAGCCAACCGTTGGCCGGTCCATGTATACCTGCAGCTCGGCATCGAGATCGGTTGTCAGCTCCCAGGGGCGCATGGTTTCGATGACGTGCTGGTCCTGGGCGTTGATGCGATCCTCGAGGTCCTGGAACACCTCATGGGGCACGTCCAGGTCGTGGTTGCGGACCACCAGCCGGTACCAGCGCGTCTGCTGGGGGCCGACCGGACAGTAGGCGAAGAAGATCACGAACGCGCCCGCCTCGCTGTCCTTCCTGAGGTGCACCACGTTGGGGATGGCCCGCAAGGTGTAGGTCACGGGCCGCAAGCCCTGGACCACGCCCTCCTCGGCCACGTTCACGATGGTTTCGTTGGCCGGCTGATCGATGGTGTAGCTGAAGGTCAGCCGGTTGTCGACGATCTCCGTTTTGGTGTTGGGTGCGCGGGGGTTGCTGGGGTCGCCGATAGTCCCCACGTGGGTGAACGCGAAGTGGTAGGTGTCGAGCGTGGCTTCGACCATGCGCCCCACACCGGCTTGCCACGTCTGCTCGCGCCAGGGGGTGTGGACGAAGCCGTCCTGCTCCAGTTCGGGCAGCTCCAGCACCGGAAACAGCGGCTCGGGATCCAGGCATACCCACACCAGGCCGTACTTCTCTACCGCCCGGAAGCTTGGGATCCTCCAGGCTGGCATCTGCCGGCCCTCGATCTCGATGGCGGGGAAACTGCCAAGGCTGCCGTCGGCGCACCAGCCGGCGCCGTGGTAGCGGCACACGATGGCGCACTTCTCAGGATCGATCCAGCCGATGTGCAGGCCAGTGCCTCGATGCGGGCAGGTGCCGCTCAGGGCGGTGAGGCGGCCATCGAGGCGGGCCAGGACGAGGCGTTGGCCCAGCAGCTCCACGCCAAGCGGCTGCTGCCGGCCCTGTTCGTCCGGCCGGGCGGCGTCGAGCTCTGCCACGGTGGCAACCGGGTGGAAGAAGCGGCGCCAGCCCGCTAGGTAGGCCTCTTCTCGCTCGACAGCGGACGCTAGGGCCGGCACTGGGATTCCCTCACCCTAGCCCTCTCCCGCCGCGGCGCGCGAGGGAAGCGGGGGGCGAGGGGAATTCTCACGACTTCGGAACGTCGCCGATCACGTTGTCCAGCGCCCAGTTCATCTGCGCGGACTGGACGTAGCCGTCGGCCGTCGACTCGCCCGGCACCGGCGTGCCCTTGAAAGCGTCGCCGATACTCTTGCCGTCGGGCACGATGGAGTTGCCCTTGTTGTCCTTGATGGGGCCCTTCCAGATATCGAGCGTGCCCGCCTTCAGACCGGCGATGGCGTCGTTGGCGAGCTTGGCCACGTCGGCCGGCACGATCTTGTTGGGCGCGGTGATGGACGAAACGCCGTCCTTCATGTGGTAGTAGACCTGGTTGTTCTTCCAGGTGCTGTCCAGGATGGACTGCACACTCTTGACGTAATGGATGCCCCACACCCAGAAGGGGCAGATGAGCATGGAATCCGGCGCGTAGCTCGTTTGATCGGAGTCGGAGCCGACAGAGAACTTCTTCTTCGCGGCGGCCGCCTGGGCCATAGCCGGTGAGTCAGTGACGCTGGCCAGCACGTCGGCATTGAGGTCCAGCAGCGAGTTGGCGGCGGTCGTCTCCTTGGGCGGATCGAACCAGGTGTTGATCCAGACCATGCGGATCTTGGCCTGGGGGTTCACCGACTGCACGCCGCGGGCCCAACCGTTCATATCGCGCACGACCTCAGGGATGGGGAACGAGCCAATGAACCCCAGCACATTGCTCTTGGTCATCTTGCCGGAAATGATGCCGGCTACGTAGCGCGCATCTTCCTGGGCGGCGCCGTAGGTTGACAGATTGGGGGCGGTCTTGAACCCGGTGTTGTGCTCGAACTTGACGTCCGGGTACTTTTTGGCCGCGGCCACCATGAAGTCCATGTAACCGAAGCTGGTGCCGTAGATAACGTTGTTGCCCTTCTGAGCGAAGTCCTCGAACACGCGCTGCGACTCGGCGGCTTCGGGCACGTTTTCAGCGAACGTCGTCTCGACCTTGCCCTTGAGATGTTGCTCAAGATACTTCCGGCCGTCGTCGTGGGCGTTGGTCCAGCCCTTGTCATTCACCGTTCCGAGATAGACAAAAGCGGCCTTGATGATCTTCTGCCCCGCAACCGAGGATTGGGCGGAGGCCGCCGCGGAGGCCGCGGGTTTGGGAGAGGCGGCCGAGGCCACCACTGACGCCGCCGGTTTGGATGTTGCTGCCGACGATGGTGCAGCCGCGCTGGGCGGGGCGGCCGGGCCGCCACCACAGGCGGCTAGGATGCTGGCCGCGGCGCTGCCGGTAAGGACGGCGCCTCCCAACTTCAACAGGTCGCGACGGCCGAGGCGGTCCCTTAACCGTGACTTGCTGAGGCTGTCGTGCTGGTCGCTCAAGATATTCTCCCCTTTGCGGCTGGCGTTAGTCAACTCCACGGTTGGGCGTGCGACGGCTTTAGCCCGCTGGGCACGCCGTCCCGAATGCTAGGGCAGCAATTGCCCGTGCGCAACAGGCAAGGTGCCACAAACTGAGGCTGCTTCCCTTGGGCAGTCTGCACATAGCGCCAATGCTACTGCTCGCGCGCCCGCTCCACCAGGTAGCGCAACGCCAGCTCGTAGCCTCGCCAGCCTAAGCCGGCGATGGTGCCGACTGCGGCCGGTGAGATCAGCGAGCGGTGGCGCCACTCCTCACGGGCCTGAATGTTGGTGATGTGGACTTCCACGAAGGGGTAGTCCACGGCTTTGATGGCATCGTGCAGGCTCACGCTGTAATGGGTTAGACCACCCGGATTCAGGATGCAGCCAGCCAACCCGGTAGCGCGGGCAGCGTGCAGACGATCGATGATTGCGCCCTCGTGGTTGCTGTGAAAGAACTCCACCTCCACGTCGCCCAACTCTTTGGCCAGCCCTTCCAGGTGGGCCTGCACGTCTGCCAGGGTCGTCGAGCCGTAGATGTGCGGCTCCCGATAACCGAGCAAGTTCACGTTGGGGCCATTAACGACGAGAAACTTCACGCGGTGGCCATGCGGACCTGCGTCCCACGCGCTTTTTGGCGGCGCCGAACATCCCAGTTCTCCCACACCACCAGCAGCGCGCTGGCGTTGAAGATGGACGAGTAGGTTCCGCTGGCGATGCCGATCAGCAGCACCAAGGCAAAGTTGCGGATCGTCACGCCGCCGAACAGCGCCAGCGCCAGCAGCGTGAACAGCACCGTCAGCGACGTGTTCAGCGAGCGCGCCAGCGTCTGCACCAGACTGTTATTGACGGTGATCTCGAAGGTGGCCCCGGCGCGCTTGATCAGATTCTCGCGGATGCGGTCGAACACCACCACCGTATCGTGGACGGAGAAGCCGACGACAGTCAGCACGCCGGTGACGAACAGGGCGTCAACCTCGAAGCCGAACACCCTGCCGAAGATGGACCACAGGCCTACCACGACCAGCACGTCGTGCAACAGGGCGATGATGGCGCACGTGCCGTAACGGTAGGGCTTCTCCAGGCGCCGGAAGGCCCACGATATGTACCCCAGAATGAACACTGAGGCAGCTACCACCGCGAGGATCGCGTAGCGGGTGGTCTGCTGGCCGATGAGCGGCCCTACCGTGTCGGCGGAGTCGCGGGTGACGTTGCCGTATTTGGCTTTGAGCGCGGTTTCGGCGGACTCGATCTGGGTGATGTTGAGGTTGGGAGCACGGATGATGGCGGATTGTGCGCCCTGTGTCGTCGGAATGGTGGTCTGGACCTGGACGTCGGTAATCCCGACCGAGGCAAAGACCTGCTGGATGTCCGCGGTCTGGACCTGTTGCGTGAAGCTGTAGCGCAGCAGCGAGCCGCCGGTGAAGTCGATGCCGAGCCTAAGGTGGAAGATCAGCAGCGAGATCACGCCCGGAATGATGATCAGCGCCGACAGCGCGAAGAACCAGCGGCGCTTGCCCATGAGGTTGGCCATCAGCCAGTAGCCAGCAGGCAGTAGCCGGCCGTCAGCAGACGGTAGACCGTGGACTGAAGATGGTCGCGGGTAGACGTTGCGCGCATCATTTGGCGCCGTCCGAGGCGCCGGCCATCGCCGGCAATGGCGCAGCAGGTGCGGGCGTGGGGCGGCCTTCCAGCCCAAAGAACCAGCGCAGCCTGCTGCTGGCCATGGCATGCTGGGCGCGCGGGATAAAAGCCAGCAAGGTGCGGAGGAACACACGCGAGCAGAAGTAGGCGGTTAGGAAGCTGACAACCACGCCCACAAGGAGCGTGATGGCGAAGCCCTGGATGATGCTGGCGCCGAAGTTACTGCCAAAGAAGTACAGCACGATGCAGATGATCACCGTGCACATGTTCGAGTCTCGAATGGATGGCAGCGCGCGTGAGAAGCCGGCTTCCACGGCCGCGCCCAAGGTCTTGCCGCCGCGCAGCTCCTCTTTCGTGCGCTCGAAGATGAGCACGTTGGCATCCACAGCCATGCCGATGCTCAGGATGAAGCCAGCGATGCCAGGCAGTGTCAGGACGACGGGCCACAGACGGAAAATGGCATATGTCCAGATACCATAAGCCCCCAACCCGAAGGCTGCGATGACCCCGGGCAGGCGGTAGTACAGCAGCATGAAGCCCACGACGATGCTGAGCCCGATCTCGCCGGCGGTGAAGCTTCGTTGAACTGAGTCCTGCCCCAATGTGGGGCCAACCGAGGTCGTGGCCTCGACAGACAGGGGCACCGGCAGGGAGCCGTACTTCAACTGGATGACGATGCTTTTGGCGTCGGCCAGGGTAAAACGGCCGGTGATGCGGCCGCTGTTCGTGATTTGAGCCTGGATCGTCGCGACCTCGATCAACGTCTTGTCCAGGGCGATGCCCAGCGGCTGGCCGATGTGGCTGCCGGTGTAGGCCCCAAACGTCTGCGCGCCCTGATCGTTGAACTGGAAGTCAATCTCCGGGGAATTGGTCTGCGAGTCGATGCCTACCCCGGCATTGGTCAGGTCCTTACCGGTTACCACCACGGGCTGATTGGCCACCTTGTCGCCGATCTTGGCGGTTGGCGTGCTGCTCAGGTCGATCCACTCCAGCAGGCCGGTGTTGCCGATGGTCTTGACCGCCAGGTCCTGGTTCTGGATGCCCGGAAGCTCGACTAGGATATGGTCCGAACCCTGCTGCTGGATCTGCGGCTCGGACACGCCGAAGGCGTTGACGCGCTGTGCCACGATGGTCTGCACCGCGGCCATCTGGTCGGCGTCGACCGACGCTTGGCCCGGCGCGGGCGAGGCCTTCAGCAGGATGGAAACGCCACCCTGCAGGTCCAGCCCCTTGTGGGTGTAGATCTGCTTGCCGCCAATGGTCCGGACGCCGGGCAGGTCGATCCACGCGCCCACACCCATCAGCACCAGGATCACAAGCAGGCTGATGAGGTTCCGCCGGTTCACGGGGGAACTATAGCGACTGAGAGCCCGCCTGAACTGAGGTGAGTGGCGCTAGCA
>Ga0307373_10013971_pt1 | contig 11134 bp, 13 predicted proteins | sample OX2MG_FD_202534 | JGI IMG/M metagenome (GOLD analysis project Ga0307373, IMG submission 202534) | Soil microbial communities from Risofladan, Vaasa, Finland - OX-2 | ecosystem: Environmental > Terrestrial > Soil > Coastal area > Acid sulfate soil | place: Finland: Risofladan, Vaasa | collected... | reverse complement strand
GTCCGCGGCCGCCCCGGCGTGACCCGGGACAGGTCGCCGGCTCCTCAGCCACTGGTGGTTCTGGCCGCCGGCCGGAGCGCTCGGATGGGGCGCCCCAAGCCGCTGTTGCGCTGGGAGGGAGCCAGCTTCCTGGAGCATGCCTGCGCCGCCGCCCACCGGGGAGGCGCCGCGCCGGTGCTGGTGGTGGCCGAGGACCCCGGGTGGCTGCGCGAGCGAGCCGGAGCGGTGGGCGATGTGCTCTGGGTGGGCTGCCCGACAGCCGCCCGCGGCCAGTCCGAGTCGCTCCGGGCGGGCTTGAGCGCGGCGCTGCGAGCGGCGCCGTCCGCCGCGGCGGTCCTGGTCGGCTTGGTGGACCAGGTGGGGATGAGGGCCGAGGCGGTCCGGGCCCTCTTGGAGGCTGTCGCCCGCGGTGGTTTCGACGCCTGGGCCTCCGGCTATGGCGGCAGCGGTGGGATCCCCAGCCACCCGGTGGCACTGGGCCCCTCCACGTGGCCCCTGGTGGCGCGGCTAAAGGGCGATGTCGGCGCGCGGGCAATCCTGCACGGGCTGGGGGCCCGGCTGGCTTGGGTCGAGCTGCCGGAGTTGTGGCGGCCCCTGGACTGTGACACCCCGGAGGACTACCGGCGGGCCCTGGTCGGCAATGCGAGAGTCGGCGGTGGCGAAGGGCAGTGACCTTGACCACCGCGATCCAGGCGTCGGCCGGGGTCATCGTTGCGCGCTGAGCTGCTACCGGCGGAGGCGCTGCGAGGGCCGTCCTCGGCCTGGCTGGGCGGGATCCTCTGCCAGGACCTCAGGGCCGCTGACGGGACCGTGATCCTGGGCAAGGGCCACCGCCTGGAGCGGGCCGACGACATCAGCCTGGACGCAGCCGAGACCCGGCCGCTGCACCTGGTCTTCCTGGATGAGGGCGATGTCCACGAAGACGAGGCCGCCCGCCGCCTGGCCCGGGCGGTCGCTGGGGATGGGGTTCTGCAAGGCCGGCCGGTGGAGTCCCAGGTCACCTGCCGGGCCTCCCAGCGGGGGCTGGTGGCGGTCGATCAGGCCGCCCTGAGCCGACTCAACAGCCAGCCGGACGTGACCGTGTTCACGCTGCCCGATGGCATGCCGGTGGAGGCGGGACGGGCGGTCGCGGGAGTGAAGGTCACCCCTCTGGGAGTCCCGGAGTCGGTGCTGGTCGCAGCCGAGCAGGGCCTGGCCCAGCTCCCCCGCCCGCTTCTCGATGTCAGGCCGTTCCTGCCTCTACGTGTCGATGTGGTGGTGTGCGAGGCGCTCTCCGGGGCCCGCCGGGAGCGCTTTGAGGCGGCCCTGCACCGGAAGGTCGAATGGTTCGGGGGCAGCCTGGTGGGCCTCAGCTACCTCCCCCAGCGGGAGTCTGCGGACCCTGCGGCGCTGCGGGAGAGGGCCAGCGGCTGCGAGCTGCTGCTGCTTGCCGGGGTGGCGTCCACCGATCCCCTGGACCCGCCCTGGACGGCCCTGCTCGCCGCCGGCGCCAGGCCGGTGCGCCGTGGCCTTCCGGTGCACCCGGGCAGCAGCTACTGGCTGGCGGAGATGTCAGGGTGCACCGCCATCGGGGTCTCCTCCTGCGGCATGTTCTCCCGCCGGACTGTCCTCGACATCCTGCTCTCGCGACGCTTCTCCGGAGGTGGCCTGGACGCCGAGTTCCTGAGCTCGCTCGGGCACGGCGGCCTGCTGGCTCGTGAGCTCGCCTACCACTTTCCCAACTACGGTCTTGGCGAGGATGGGCCGTCTTGATCCTCTCCCGTCGCGCCAACCTGTGCAGGGTCGCTGCCTGACGCTCAGGGGACTCCGCGCTCACTTCTCGGCCACCAGTTGCCGACCCCCCCCACCCGTCGCGGCGGGATCCCAAACGCCCGCGGGCGCACCCGCTGCGGAGAGGTCAGCCTGGGGTCAGACCGGGGGCGCTTCCGGAGGCGACCGTGGCCGCCGGGAGGGCACCCGCCGGCCCTCCACCCTCCCGCGCCGCTCCGCACAGCCAGCCCCCAGCCAGGCACCCGGCCCCCAGCACCGGCAGCACGAAAGGATGCTGGCCTGGGCCCCGGCCCGGCTTGGCCACCAGGCGGTCAGCCCCCAATAGCCCGAGGCAGGCCAGAGCTCCAGCCCGAGCCAGATGGCGACCCCGGCCCGGACTGCTGGCCACCACCAGGGCGGCCGCGACCGTGAGCGCCAGATGGGTGCCCAGGCGGGTCCTCCTGGGCCCCAGCAGGACCGGCAGGCTGCGCCGCCCAGCCAGGCGATCCCGCTCGATGTCCGGACCCCCATTGGCAAGGTGCAGGCCGACCCCCAGGGCTCCGCCGATAGCGACCGTGAACCAGGGCCGGGGAACCTCCACGCCCACGGCCACCGGCCCCAGCCAGGGCACCGTGGCGATCCCCGTCAGGAAGGGCAGCCAGGATTCCGGCCGGCGGTCGAGGCCAGCGTCGTAGGCCCAGCCGCTGGCTAGGCCGAAGGCCATGGTTTTGAGCGCGGGGCGGCCGCACCTGGCCGCCAGCAGCAGCGAGCCGGCCCCGGTGGAGAGGCTGAAGGCGAGCGCTTGGGCGGCGGTCAGGTCGCGGCGCGGAATCGGCTTGTAGGGCTGATGGAGCTCGTCGGAGGCACGGTCGAAGAAGTCGTTCAGGCTACCGGTGCTGATCTGAGCCAGGAACATGGCGGAGGTGGCCAGCAGCAGCCGGTGCCTCCATCCCACGGGAGGCCCGGCCGACTGGCGGGCGGCGCTCCAACCGGCCATGGCCGTGAGGGCGGTGCAGGCCGCGGCGGGGCCGGGGTGGGCGACCGCGGCGTAACCTGCCGCCAGCCGAGAGGACCTGGAATTTGTCATGCTCACCGGGTCTTGCTGATGCTGCCCCCGCCGCTGTGAATCCCGCCGCCCGCCTGCTGGCCGCCAGTCGCCGGGAACCGGTCGACGCCACCCCGGTCTGGTTCATGCGTCAGGCGGGGAGGTCTCTGCCAGAGTACCGCTCCTTGCGCCAGCGACTGAGCCTACTGGAGATGGTGCACCAGCCGGAGCTGTGTGCCCAGGTGACCTGCATGCCCGTCGACCTGCTGGAAGTGGATGCCGCGGTGCTATTCGCCGACATCATGCTGCCCCTGGAGGGCATGGGCATCGAGTTTGAGATCCAGGAGGGGGTGGGCCCGGTGGTGGGGGATCCGATCCGGAGCCGGGCCCAGGTGGAGCGGATCCAGGTGGTGACCGCGGAGGAGGCGACGCCCTATTTGTTCGCCGCCCTCAGGATCGCCCGCGAGCGGTTGGGAGACAGAGCCGCGCTGATCGGCTTCGCCGCTTCCCCGTTCACCCTCGCGTGCTACCTGGTGGAGGGCCGTGGCTCCCGCGACTACCCCCATGTGCGGGCGTTGATGCACGGGGAGCCGGGCCTTTGGCACCAGCTGATGGCGACCCTCACCGAGGTGATCTCCCGGTACCTCCTCGCCCAGGCTCGAGCCGGAGCCCAGTTGCTGCAGGTCTTCGACAGCTGGGCAGGGGTCCTGGACGCGAGCGCGTTCAAGGACCAGGTGGCCCCCTACCTCAGCCGCCTGTTCAGCACCCTGGCCAGCAGCGCGCCCGCCATCTACTTCTCCACTGGTTCTGCCCACCTGCTGGAGGAGATCGCCGCCACCGGCGCCCCCGGAGTTTCGGTGGACTGGCGCCTGCCGCTCGATCAGGCATGGGGAGCGGTGGGACGCGACCGCTTCATCCAGGGCAACCTGGACCCCGCCTTGCTGCTCTGCCCGTGGCCGGTCCTGAAGCCTGCAGCCGAGGCGGTCCTGAGGCAGGCCGGCGGCCGGCCCGGGCACATATTCAACCTAGGGCATGGGGTCCTGCCCGACTCCGACCCGGATCAGCTGAGGCGCCTGGTCGATCTGGTCCACGGCTTCGACCTGAATTCCGCCCGGGACCTCGGGGAGCGAGAGGGAGGTTGACCGGCGCCCCCCGGATCGGTTAGGGTCCCACCTCGTAAAGGTCGCGCTATGTGGGAGGACAGATGCGCGGAGCCCGAATTCTTCGGCATGCCTCGCTTGCGTTCGCTATGGCCAGCATGGTCTGGGTCTCAGCGGTTATGGGACCGGGGCCGGCGGCCTTTGCCAAGCAGGGCACGGCCACCAGCAGCGCCCGCCTGACCAATCTGCTCAACGTGCTCAAGGCCGAGGGTGACCTCAACGCCCAGGGGCAGGTGAGGGCTTTGCTGGTCAAGGTGGCAGCCGAACAGAGCTACCTGCAGCAGTTGAACCAGCGGCTGGCCTCCGACCAGGAGACGGCGGCGGTCCTGCAACAGCAGATGGCGGGAGATCGCAACGCCCTCACCAACCTGGTCAGCACCGCCTACGTGGACGGCACCGGCAGCCAGGCGGTGGCCGACGCCCTGGCCGCCCCCAGCCTCTCCCAGTTCCTTAGCAGCACCACCCTGCCAGCGGCGATCGCCTCGCAGGTGGCCGCCCTGGTGAGCAACATGCAGAAGGACCAGCGGGTGGTCAGCACCGACACCAGTCAGCTGATGGTCGACGAGAGCCAGGCGATGGCCGTTCAGCAAGAGCTGGGAGCTCAGTCGGCCCAGCTGCTCTCCAGCCTCTCCAACCCCCAGCCCGCGCTCGGCAGCGGCAGCTGGTCGTTCGCGTTCGGCGACTGCACCTGGTACGTGGCCACTCAGCGCAAGGTGACCTGGGGGGGCAACGCCTACCAGTGGTGGGCCAACGCGGCCGCCGCCGGGTACGCCGAGGGACAGACTCCGCAGGTGGGTTCGATTGTGGTCTGGGGGCAGGACGTTCCCGGCTACAGCTACGGCTACGGCCACGTCGCCTACGTCCAGGCGGTGCAGGGCAATCAGTTCGAGGTCTCCGAGATGAATTTCGGCGCTCCGGGGGGCGGGTGGGATCGGGTCGACTACCGCTGGGTGGCAGATGGCGCAGGGTACCTGGGTTTCATCTACGGCCAGGGCTGAGCTGAGCCTGAGGCACGAGGCCTCAGCTCAGCCCCGCTCGCTGCCGTTGCTCGCCAGCCGCCTCCGCTGGATCCTGGCCGCCGGTGCGGTCCTGGTCTCAGTTCCTTTGGTAGGAGCCCTCACCATGACCGGCGTCCGGGGCCCGGTGGCGACCCCGCCGGCCACGATCAGCCAGATCGCGAACCAGGCCAGCAACATCCTCTCTCCGACCAGCTACGAGATCACGATGCCGCTTCAGGTGACCAAGGTGACGCCCCCACCGCCACCGCCGCCGCCGGCGGCACCCGCGGCGGCGGCCGCCGCCGGCTCACCCTACGGCAACAGCTTCTGGCAGCCCGTGGCCGAGCCGCCGGTGGGGACCATCAAGCAGATCATCTGGACCGCCGCCCAGAAGTACAACGTCTCCTACAGCTGGCTGATCTCGGTTGCGGAGTGTGAATCGGGGCTCGACCCGGTGGACGTCAACCGGTCGTCGGGGGCCAGCGGTCTGTTCCAGTTCATGCCCGCCACCTTCTACGGTCACGGCGGCACCGACATCTGGAATCCCACCCAGCAGGCCAACATCGCCGCCAAGATGTTTTCGATCGGGGAGTCCGGAGAGTGGGTCTGCAAGTAGTCTGAGGGGCGATGGGACTGCTGACGCGATGGCTGCTGAGCCGACGGTGGCAGGAGTCGCGCCTCCGCCAGGACGCCGCCGGGATCGTGCTGCTGCTGGGCTCGTTCTTTGGCCACCAGCCACCCCACATCGACCCCTTGCCCACCGTGATCGGAACCCCGCTCGGTGAGGAGCCCGGGAACGAGCTGCCCATGGCAACTCCGCCCGGAGATGACCTCTCCCGGCCATAGAATCTATCCGTGTCTCCCCGGCGTGAGTCGATGGCCCTACCCGAACTACAGCGCTGGCTCGAACAGCGCCAGGCCCTCTGGACTGAGATCCTGGAGGAGCTGGTTCGGATCGAGTCGCCCAGCGGCGACGCGGCAGCCCTGCAGCAGTGCGCCGAGGCCGTCGCGGGCTGGATCCAGCGGCTGCTGGGACCATCGCCCGTGGAGCTGGGGTCTGAGCAGGGCGTGCCCCACCTGACTCTGAGATCAGGCGAGGGACCTGGGGTGCTCTTGCTGGCCCACCTCGACACCGTCTGGGGCGTGGGCTCGTTCCAGCCCCTGTTTGAGATCCAAGGGGGACGGGCCAGCGGGCCCGGGGTCTTCGACATGAAGGGCGGCGTGGTGATAGCGCTGGCAGCTCTGGCCGCGCTCCGCGAAAGGGGTGGCCAGAGCTTGCCGGTAACCCTGCTGTGCACCGGCGACGAGGAGGTTGGAAGCCCGGCGTCACGCTCCCTCATCGAGCGCGAGGCGACCCGGAGCGCGGCGGTGCTGGTGCTCGAGGCGGCCTCGGGACAGGCGGTCAAGGTGGCCCGTAAAGGGGTCGGGGGCTACCGCCTCCGGCTGCTGGGCCGGGCCGCCCATGCCGGCCTGGAGCCGGAGCGAGGTGTCAACGCGGTGGTCGAGCTCGCCGGGCTGGTGGCCGGCGTCGCCGCCATCGCCAGCCCGGAGCTGGGAACCACCGTGACCCCCACCGTGTTTCAAGGGGGCCAGCGGACCAACGTCGTTCCCGCAGAGGCGGCCCTGGAGGTGGACGTGCGCTTCGCCACGGCGGCCGAGGCGGACCGGGTCGACCGGGAGCTGCACCGGCTTCGGCCGGCGCATCCCGAAGCGGTTCTGGAAGTCCATGGCGGCGCCAACCGTCCGCCCCTGGAGCGCCCCGCCTCAAACTCGCTTTTCGAGATCGCCACCCATGTGGCCGCCGGCCTGGGCTGGCCTCCACTGGAGGGCATCTCGGTCGGTGGCGGCAGCGACGGCAACTTCACCGCAGCCTTGGGCGTGCCGACCCTGGACGGGCTGGGCGCGGTGGGCGGCAACGCCCACGCCGCCGGCGAGTGGATCGAGCTCGCCTCCCTGGCCAGCCGCGCCGCGCTGCTGGCGGGCTGCATCGAGAGAATTGGAGAGGAGTCCAGCTCATGAATCAGGTTCAGCTTCCGGAATTGCCCGTGGAACGGGCCCGCCTGCGGGTGGTGGCCCTGCCCCTGGTGTCTCCATTCACCACCAGCTTCGGGACCCAGACCGAGCGTCGCGCGCTCCTAGTGGAGGTCTTCGGCGCCGGCCTGCGCGGTTGGGGGGAATGCGCGGCCGGCCTTGACCCCGGCTATTCCTACGAGACCCTGGCCTCGACCATGGAGGCGCTGCGCCGCCACATTCTGCCCTCGATCCTGGGCCAGGAGGCGGCGGACCCGGCCGGGCAGTCCGCCCGCTGGGCCTGGGTGCGGGGCCACAACATGGCCAAGGCGGCGGCTGAGATGGCGCTGCTCGACCAGGCCGGACAGGCCGCCGGCCTCAGCCTGGCCGCGATCCTGGGTGGCGTCAAGCAGCGCATTCCATGTGGCGTCAGCATCGGGATCCAACCCTCCCTGGAGGCGACCCTCACCGCCATCGACGGCTACCTGGCCCAGGGGTACTTGCGAATCAAGCTCAAGTGCAAGCCGGGCTACGACCTGCAGCTGGCCGCCGCCGTGCGGGAGCGGTTCCCCACCACCCCGGTGATGCTGGACGCCAACAGTGCCTACACTCTGGCCGATTCCGACCGACTGCGCCGGCTCGACGAGTTCAACCTGATGATGATCGAGCAACCGCTGGCCCATGACGACCTGCTTGATCACGCCTCGCTCCAAGCCCAGATCAAGACTCCCGTCTGTCTCGATGAGAGCGTGGAGTCGCTGACCGACCTGCGGGCGGCCGTCCGTCTCCAGTCGGGGCGGATCCTCAACATCAAGGCGGGGCGCGTGGCCGGCCTGTTGCCGGCCGCCCGAATCCACGACGCCTGCCGGGAGGCCGGCTGGCCGGTCTGGTGCGGCGGCATGCTCGAGACCGGGATCGGCCGGGCGGCCAACCTGGCGCTGGCGTCGCTCCCGGGCTTCACCCTTCCCGGAGACACCTCCGCCAGCGACCGGTATTTCCGGCGTGACCTCCTCGAAGACCCCTTCACGCTGGCGGCGGACGGGACCCTGCCCGTCCCATCCGGGCCCGGCCTGGGCGTCGCCATCGACTCCGCCTGGCTGGATCAGGTAACGGTCCACATGGAAGAGGTCGGCTGAGGAGGTGGGTCGGTGAAGTCACGCCGGCGGGAGGCGCTCCCGCCCCAGGGCCGCAGCGGACCACAGCACGAGAGTGACTAGCGTGGTGGTGGTGGGAGATGTCGAGCTGCTCCAGCGCGCGCGCCGCCTGTTGCCCAGCTTCGAGATCCGAGGGGTGACGGATGAGCCCAAGCTGGGGGACCCCATCACCAGCCTGGCCGTGATCCGGAGCCTGATCGAGAGTGGCCACTCGCCAGACGCGGTCGTCTGTGCGGGGGGGCCCGGATTCACCCTGCTCAGCCAGCTCCCCCACTTCTCAGCCAGCCGCTGCTTCGTCCACCCTGGCGCCACCATCTGGCCACCGGCCACCCTGCAGTGGATGGCCGAGGCCACTGGGATGACTCTGATCGCCAACCTGGAGGCGCTCCCGGTGGCCCTGCTGGGTCGCGGTGGGCTCTCGGAGGCGGCCCAGCAGGGCGATGGCTTCCCGGCGCCCCCCAGTCGTGCCGACGTGGATTCCGCCGACGCCGAGAGCGAATCCGGACCAGGGGGCCCGGGCTACGACTGGGCCAAGGAGACCCCAGTCCAGGTGCCACCGGCTCCGGTGTCGCTGGACCGCGAGCCGGCCCGCTTGGAGCCCCAGGTGATCGACGCCGGGCCCGCCCCCTCCCCGCAGGAAACCGCCTATCTGCCCACCGACCTGCTGCGGCCGCTACGGCCCCGGAGCCACTGAGGATGCCCAGCCTCCCCTTGCGCCGCCGGCCCGCCAGCCCCAATCTGGCCGAGCGACTCCGGTCCGAACTGCAACGGGCCCTCGCCATCATGGACGACGCGGCCATGACCGGTAATCTCACCCGCCTTGGCCAGGCTTTCGCCGGAGATGCCCTGAGTGAGGTGCGGGCCCGCTTCAGCGCCTATCAGATGGCGGGCATCCAGGTCAGCCCGTACCGCGAGTCGCTGCACCTCGAGGTGGGCCATGAGTCGGCTTCCCCAGGGCCCACCGCCCGGGTGCGCTATCGCGACCGCACCAGCTTCCTTTGCTCCGGCGCGGCGCCAACCAGCGCCAACGACGCGGTTCTGCTGCTGGTCGCGTTCGACGGCTCTCAGGATCCCTGGCGCATCGTCTCGGTGGTAGAGGGGTGATCGAGGCGTGCTAGTCTGATGACACTGCGGCGGCCGCTTTCAGCGATCGCTCTGAACGCCCGTCGAGGCGCCCCATCAGGATGACTTTATGAGTTCCGAGCTACCCCCGGATGCCGAGGCGGTGACCCCCGAGGATGAGGAGGAGGTCAGCCCCACCCTGGTCGCCGACGAGGACGACGAGGTAGTCGAGGTAGAGGTAGTCGAGGTAGACGTCGCCGAGGCGGCGCCAGTTGCGGTCAAGCCCGCCCCCAGGCCGTCGCCGCCCAGACCTTGGGGGGGGAATCGTGGCAACGTCGCCCAGGAGGACCTCCTGCCGGAGGAGCTGACCCCGGAGATGCGCTGGCCACCGGGCACCTGGGTCAAGGTGAACGACGTGGTCCGGCACAGCACGGGCGAGCCGATCCCGTCCATCTCGGTGGGTGACGTGGGGCAGGTGACCGCGGCGCTCTCGCAGACCCTGGTGGTGCTCTTCCCCACTCGCGACAACCGCCGCGAGGTGATCCACATCGACTCCATCGAGGCGGTCGACCCGCCGATGGAGGTCGGAAAGGACCACTCCTGACGCCGATCCGCTGGCCCGGTCGACGGCGGCAGAGTATGCCAGCTGGTTGCGGACGCTCGCGGCCCCAACCCGGGTGCAGATGGTCGACCTCCTCGCCAGGGAAGCGCGAGAGATGAGCGTGGGCGAGATCGCGGACACACTGGGGCTCGCTCAGTCCCCCATGTCCCACCCACTCCGCCCACTGGTTGAGATCAACTAGGCCTGCATCTCAGGTTTCCCATCAGCCGCCGACATCGTCCTGGACCGGGCGGCCCCTCGGCCGGGCCCGGCTCAGCTGCCCCAACCCCGGAGGTAGCCATGGCAGAAGCAACGCCGCCCACTGCTGCCAGCTTCCCCTCGCGCCCAGACGGACGCGCCGCCAGGCACTTGGACGACGACCTCGTGGAACAGGTTCGCGAGCGCTACGCGAGCACCGCCAGGGCCGTAGCCGACGGCGCCGGGTCGCAGGCCTCCTGCTGCGGTGGGGAGAGCGGCTGCCAGGACGGGTTTGGCGCGGCGGTGTATCAGCCAGGGGAGCTGGCCGATTTGCCCGAGGTGGCCAGGTTGGCCAGCCTGGGCTGCGGCAACCCGGTGGCGGTGGCCGACCTGCATCCCGGCGAGACCGTGCTCGACCTCGGCTCGGGAGCCGGTCTGGACCTGGTGCTCTCCGCCCGCCGGGTCGGCACCTCAGGCAAGGGCTACGGGCTGGATATGACCGACGAGATGCTGGCCCTGGCCCGGAGGGCTCCGGCCGAGGCTGGGGTGGGCAACGCTGAGCTGCTGCCCGGGCGCATCGAGGCGATCCCGCTTCCCGCGGAGACGATCGACGTGGTTGTCTCCAACTGCGTGGTGAACCTCTCCGTCGACAAGCCGGCGGTGGCAGCGGAGGTCTTCAGAGTGCTGCGGCCGGTGGGCCGGGTCGGGATCTCCGACGTGGTGGCCGAGGACCGCCTGGACCACTCCGCAAGAGCCCAACGCGGCGACCATGTCGGCTGCATCGCGGGTGCGCTCTGGGTGTCCGAATACCACCTTCTTCTCAGCCAGGCCGGGCTCGAGGATGTCGAGGTCCGCTTCACCCACGAGGTGGCGGACGGCTTGCACGGGGCCATAGTTCGGGCCAGGCGGCCGGCCACCTGACCGACCGGCCGCCTCCGGGCGGCTATCCTCTTCCCAGCATGACACCAGCTCCAGGGGCCAGCGCTCACGATCTCGCATCTGACACGGCCGGGCTGCTGCTGCTCCGCGGGCTGCGCTTCTTCGGGCGGCACGGCAACAACGAGTCGGAGCGCCTGCTGGGCTCCCATTTCACTGTCGACCTGGAAGTGACGGCGGAGATTGGCCGAGCCGCCGCCAGCGACCGGCTCGAGGATGGG
>Ga0307373_10013970_pt1 | contig 11134 bp, 11 predicted proteins | sample OX2MG_FD_202534 | JGI IMG/M metagenome (GOLD analysis project Ga0307373, IMG submission 202534) | Soil microbial communities from Risofladan, Vaasa, Finland - OX-2 | ecosystem: Environmental > Terrestrial > Soil > Coastal area > Acid sulfate soil | place: Finland: Risofladan, Vaasa | collected... | reverse complement strand
CTGTGGCAGTGGTTGCAGCGCGGCGCGTCGATGTCTGGCGGAGGCATGGTGACGCGTGAGCTGATTGTGCGAATCGAGGACGAAGAAGCGGCCCTGTTCCGCGCCGAGCTCGACGGCGGATCACGGGTGGAGGGCTTCCTTGATCAGGCGCGGTCGCTGCTCGCTCAGCTCGTTTTCAGCGACCGGCTCGCCGAGTTCCTGACGCTCCGGGGATACGAGCTGCTCGTCTGAGCCGGCGCCCCGCCGGTCGTCGCTTCACACCCAGCCGTGCTGTCCCATCGACTCGACAGCTGCGACCTCATCCGCAGCGAAGTGAGCTCCTGACGCGTCGAACTCGTGGCGGCGCTGCGAGATCACCGTTGCCGCCTCATCTCGATACTGCTGCACGACCCGGTCCTCCCACATCGGGTCGGGCCACTGATAGTCGAGGTGTGCGATTGCTCCCGGGCTGGCAGCCGAGGTTGCAAGGCCGAGGACGTCAAGGCAGATCGCACGCTGCTCGTCGGGCTCGTTGGGCCGGCCCATCGAATTGCCCAGGGGGTATTGGAGCCAGCCCGCTCGCGGTGGGCGCACCCGCTCCGTGATATCACATGCGCCTGTCACGGTCACCGTTGTCAGCCCCGCACGCTCGAAGACCCGCGCCAGCAGACCGATCGTCTGATGGCAGGCGGGGCAGAGAGGTACGAGCATGACCACCGTCGCGCCCGCACCAAGCGCGTCCGCTGCCATGGCGGGCCCCAGTTCGGTGACGAGCTTGACGAGTGACTTGATGGCCCCGAGCACGCTCTGGTGGTGATCGGTCACCGCGCCGATGCGGCCATTCGCCACCAGCTCGGACAAGCGCATTGCCGGATGCACGACGTTGATGTCGATGAGGCCAGGCCTGCGAATCGGGCTCGGGTGGCTCGGGCGAAGCAGCGCAGCGGGCGTGTCTGCGGGGATGCGGCGAAAGCTCAGATCATTCACTGGCGCAAACGGCGGATCGGAGCGGAGGTGGACCCCGGCACTGCTCACCAGCATCACCGTGGCGTCCTCGAGCGGTGTCCCAAGGGGCCTCCATGGCGGCGAGCTCATGGCGGCGATCGGCAGGGGCGGGAGCGGCGCCGTGATCTCACTCATCAGCTCGATGTAGCGGATGCCGGTGGCTCGCCTGGGCATTTGTCCTCTGCGCGCCTCATTGTCACTACTTGAGTAGTGACTTTATCACCGTCGTCGAGTCCCGTCGCGGGTTAGGATCGGATCGTGCTGGCCTGGATGGACCTGGAGATGACCGGCCTCGATCCCTCACGGCATGTGATCGTCGAGATCGCGACGCTTCTGACGGACGACGAGCTCAGGCCGATTGCGGAGGGTCCGGACATCGTCGTGCACGCCACAGCCGCGGAGCTGGACGCCATGGATGGCCTGGTCCGCAGCATGCACACCGGGTCGGGGCTCCTCGCTGCCATCGAGTCATCGCCGGTCTCCCTCGCCGACGCCGGCGAGCGGACACTCCAATTCCTTCGTGCGCATATCAGTGAGCCACGCTCAGTGCCGCTGTGTGGCAACTCCATCGGGACGGACCGGCGCTTTCTGGCGGCACAGCTGCCCGACGTCGAGAACTTCCTGCACTACCGGTCAATCGACGTGTCGAGCGTCAAGGAACTCTGCCGGCGGTGGTATCCCGAGATGCTCTCGGCCGCCCCTCCCAAGAAGGAGGTGCACCGAGCCCTCGACGATATCCGCGAGTCCATCGCCGAGCTCGCGTACTACCGATCCACGATCTTCGTGGACCGGGTCACCCCTCAACCGCTGCGCTAGCCGGCGCGTCCAGGTCGCGCACCCACGCGGGTACCGCGGCGGCGCGGGCGGCTGCACGCCGCCCGCGGATCGCCACAGCCAGCACGACGACCGTCGCGCTCACGAACACCGTCCCCGCGATGAATGCATGATCGGCACCGAGGATGAATGCCTGCTGCGCGGCGCTCCCTGACTGCACGGCCGCACCACGCGCTGCCGTTCCGAACACGGAGACCAGCACCGCGAGACCGAGTGCCCCGCCGAGTTGCTGCATCACGTTGACCAGCCCCGACGCGGCGCCTGCATCCTCCTGGCGCACGCCGCTGAGCGATGTCGACGTCAGCGGCACGAACGCGAGCCCGTTGCCGGCGCCGAAGAGCACCAGTGGTGCGAGCAACGAGACGTAGCTGCTCGACGCTGAAAGCCGGGTGAGCAGCAGCATTCCGAGCGTCGACACGGAGAACCCGACCACCATCAACGGCTTGGCCCCGAAGCGGTGCACCAGTCCGCGCGCGCTGAGCTGCGACATCGAGAACAGCGCCACGGTGAAGGGCAGGAACGCGAGACCTGTCTTGAGCGGACTGTAGTGCAGGACCTCCTGCAGGAACTGTGTCAGGAAGAAGAACATCCCGAACATCCCGGCGGTGAGGAAGAGACGTCCGACGTATGAGGCGCTGCGGCTGCGATCAGCGAAGAGCCGCAAAGGAGTGATCGGCTCAGGTGCCCTCCGTTCGAGCACGACGAAGGTCGCCAGCAGGACGGCACCGACCGCGAACGCGGCCACGGTCAGCATGTCGCCCCAGCCAGAGGTGGCCGCGCGCACGAAGCCGTACGCCAGCGCGGTGACGCCGATCGTCGATGTCAGGGCGCCGCGGACATCGAAGTGACCGTTGCGGCTGGGCGTCTCGGTGAGCAGGCGACGGGCCAGCACGATGACCACGATGCCGATCGGCACGTTGACGAAGAGCACCCATCGCCACGACGCCCACTGGGTCAGCAGTCCTCCGAGGATGAGCCCGATGGCCCCGCCACCGATGGACACGGCGGTGTACCAGCCGATCGCGCGGACGCGCTCCTGTCCGTCCCGGAACATGGTCATCAGGAGCGCGAGCGCCGACGGTGCCGCAAGTGCTCCGCCGATGCCCTGGAGCGCGCGTGCCGCGAGCAGCCAGCCGCTCCATGGGGCAACGCCGCCGAGGAGCGAGGCCACGGTGAAGACCGCGATGCCGGCGATGAAGACGCGCCGGCGACCGAGGAGGTCCCCGGCGCGGGCGCCCAGGAGCAGGAAGCCTCCGAAGGCCAGGGTGTACGCGGTGATGACCCACGACAGATTCGCCGGCGAGAAGTGGAGGGCGCCGGCGATGCCGGGCAGGGCGATATTCACGATGGTGGCATCGAGCACGACCATCAGCTGGACCGCGAGGATGATGGCGAGCACCAGGCCGCGGCGGGCGGGGCGCCGGGCTGTCCGCGTGGGCGGGACGACGAGGGTGGCGGTGGATGGCATGCAGGACCTCCCGATGGCGTAGAATGGCGAAACGGACGCTACCTCCGGTAGTATACGGAGGCTCCCTCCGTTTTGCAACTCAAGGTGTTGGTGATCCAGTGGTGGCACGTGACGTCGCGGTGGCTGAGAGCGGAGCGATCGATCCGGCGGATCCGGCTTCCCCAGATCGCCGTCCCCGCGCCGATGCGCTCCGCAACCGCGATCTGCTGATCACTGCCGCCGCCGATGCCTTCGCGGCTCGGGGCGCCGACGCCTCACTCGAAGACGTCGCCCGCAACGCCGGCGTTGGCATCGGGACCCTGTACCGCCACTTCCCCACGCGAGACGCCCTCGTCGAGGCGGTGTATCGCCACGAGATCGACGTCCTGTGCGAGCGAGCGGATCAGCTCCTCGAGACGATGCCGCCCGATCAAGCGCTGTCGGAGTGGATGCAGCTCTTCGTACGCCACGTGGCGACCAAGCGGGGCATGCTCTCAGTGCTCAAGCCGCTGCTCAGCACCAACCCCAACTTCTCGGACCAGACGCGCGGGCGCGCCACCGCCGCCGCGACCAAGCTGCTCGAGGCGGGCGCCGCTGCCGGGACGGTGCGTGCCGATGTGAATGGTGGCGATCTGCTGCGTGCCGTCGGCGGCATCTGCATGTCGACCGACCAGGAGCGCTCCGAGGCCTCCGAACGGCTGGTGGGCCTGCTGTTCGACGGCCTGCGTCACGGCGCCGCCGGCTCCCCCGCGGGGCCGCGCTCCGGAGACGCGTCAGCCTGAGCGTACGATTCCGGCAGACGTCGTGACTGTCGCACTCGCCCCTGTCGACGCGGTCGACGTGACGCTCGTGATGGACCTGTCGCTCGACCTTCTCATGGCGGGCCAGGACGGCGTTCAGCGGTTCAAGCTCGCTTACGACTGGTCGGATCACGATTCGCTCCTCGCCGAGCACGGCTTCTCGGCGCTGGTCGCGGTCACGGTGAACGGGAGTCGTCACGCAGTCCTCTACGACGGCGGGCTCTCCGCGCTCGCGCTCCGGCACAACCTCGACGTCATGCAGATCGACGTGACCGATCTCCGCGCGATCGCCATCTCGCACGGACACGTCGATCATCACGGCGGCCTCGAAGGACTCTTCAGACGGCACGGCGCGATGAAGCTCCCGCTCGTCATTCACCCCGACGCCTGGAAGGACCGGAAGGTCGTGTTTCCCACCGGCGCGGAGATCCATCTGCCGCCACCAAGTCACAACGACCTCGAGCGCGAAGGGCTGACCGTGATCGAGGAGCGCGGGCCGACCCTGCTGATCGATGGCACGGTGCTGGTCTCGGGCCAGGTGGCGCGAGTCACCGCTTATGAGCAGGGCTTTCCCGTGCAGGTCGCGCGCTCTGACGATGGGAACTGGGAACCGGATCCCTGGACGTGGGACGACCAGAGCGTGGTGGTCAACGTTCGCGATCGGGGGCTTGTCATCGTGTCCGGCTGCTCACACGCCGGCGTCGTGAATGTCGTACGCCACGCGCGGCAGCTGACCGGTGAACAGCGCGTGGCGGGTCTGATCGGCGGGTTTCACCTCACCGGCGGACTGTTCGAGCCGCTCATCTCGCAGACGGTCAGCGACCTCGCCGCCTTTGGCGCCGAACGCATCGTGCCCGCGCACTGCACGGGGTGGCGCGCGGTGCACGCGCTGGCGAGCGCCTTGCCGGATGCCTTCGTCCAGCCGTCGGTCGGCACCGTGTTCGAGTTTCGCGCGCCCGATTCAGCACCTCACCGGGCTGGCACATAGGCTCCGTGGCCGCCTGGCCTGACCGGGGCTCGCTGACCGAAAATGCAGCCATGACCTTCGACGCCGAGCTGGCCGTCCGCATCCGCGAGCTGGTCCGCGGCGAGGCGGACATGACCGAGCAGCGCATGTTCGGCGGTCTCGCCTTCCTGGTCGGCGGCAACATGGCAATCAGCGCCAGCGGGCAGGGTGGCGTCCTGGTGCGGGTCGACCCCGCGAGGACCGTCGAGCTTGCCGGACGGCGGCACGCTCACGTTGCCGTGATGCGCGGTCGCGAGATGCCGGGATGGTTGCGGGTCGATCCGGACGGGGTTCGGACGCAGCCACAGCTGCGACGCTGGGTGGGCGAGGGGGTCGCGTACGCACGGTCCCTCCCGGGGAAGCAGCCCAACGCTCGATGACCCGGGCGGTCGAGGAATCGAATCGACGGCTGCTTCGAGCGTGCGACGCTACGGATCTCACCGACGGCCGGCGAGTTCCTACGCCGCCGCCTGGGGAACCGCGGTCGATGCTCGCTGCGTGACGTGCGTCGACGGACACTCGTCGCTGATCACCCGTCCATCGCGCAGGCGGATGACCCTGTCGGTGCGCGCGGCCAGTTCGAGATCGTGTGTGACGATGACGAATGAGACACCGCGCTCGGCGTTGATGCGACGCATGAATCCGAGGAGGGCGTTGGCCGTCTCGGTGTCGACCTCGCCCATCGGCTCGTCGCCGAGGACGACCGTTGGTTCGTTGATCAGCGACCTCGCGATGGCAACCCGCTGCTGTTCGCCGCCCGACATCTGCGTCGGTCTGTGATCGGCACGCCGCGCGAGTCCGACCTCCTCGAGGAACCCTTCAGCTCGTCTCCTCGCAAGTTTCCTGTTGCCGCCCGAGTAGCGCAGGGGCAGGAGAATGTTCTCCATCGCCGACAGCGTTGGGAGCAGGTTGAACTCCTGGAAGATGAAGCCGATGTGCCTGCTCCGGAGTTCAGCACGCTGACGGTCGTTCAGGGTGCTCGCGTCCGTGCCATCCACCATGACCGCGCCACTCGTGGGTCGCATGAGGAGGCCCATGCAGTCGAGCATGGTGGTCTTGCCGCTCCCGGATCGTCCGACGATCGCCACGAACTCACCCTGCTCGATGGTGAGGTCGATCCCGTCGAGGGCTTTCACGACGGACTCACCCTTGCCGTAGGTCTTGTTAAGCCCGAGCGTCTTGATCGTTGCCATCCCCGTGCTCCTATTGCGCCCGCAGCGCAGTGACCGGATCCATCCTCGCTGCGCGCATGGCCGGTATCACGCCGGCGCCCGCGCCGAGAGCGACCGCGAAGATGAGCGCGATCAACGTCAACCGCGGCGTGATCAGGAAGAGACCACCACTCGGGTCGCCGCTGTTGAGGAGGATCGTGAGCAGCACGCCGAGAAGGAAGCCGATGACTCCGCCCAGCAGTCCCATCACCGTCGACTCGGCGATGAATTCGGACAGGATGTTGCGCGTCTTGGCCCCGATGGCTTTCTTGAGTCCGATCTCCCTGGTGCGCTCGGAGACCGACATGATCATCGTGTTGACGACGGACAGGCCGCCGATGATCAGCGCCAGCAGGGCGGCGGCCGTGGTCATGAAGGTGAAGATGGCGCCGCCCGACTCGAAGCTGGCCACGAGGTCGCTCGGCTTGGTCGCCTTGACCCCTGGCACCTGATTCGTGATTCTGGTGGCGAGTGCGTCCAGATTCGTGCCGGGCCGCCCGTAGGCAACCACCGAGGTGATCAACTGATACGGATCGACCGTACCGCGGAGCGCGGCCGGGAGACTCTCACCGAGGAGCATCTGAGCGTCGTGCAGGCTGATGTACGCGCCGTTGTCGGGCGCCGTGAGCGTCTGATCCAGGACACCGATCACCGTGAACTGGTGATTGACGAAGTCCGCAGTCGCGTCAGACGGTCTGATCGGCAGCATGATCGTGTCGCCGACGTGCTTCTTGAACTCAGACGCGAAGGTGGAGCCGAGCGTGACCTCATAGCGCGACGCTGCACTCGGAAAGACGCCCCTCGCGAGTGAGATCTTGAACGGCGAGTGGGCGGTCGTTGTGGGATCGAAATTCATGATGTAGTCGGGGACGCCGAAACTCACCGTGGACACGGAGCCTGGTTTCGCCGCGACACCGACGGCGGGACCTGCGGCCACAACGCCATCAACCTGCTGGACCTGCTTGAGGGTGTCGAGCGTCATGGCGCCGGCACCGAAGCCGCCGTTGCTCTTGTCGTCCGTCACCTGGATGCTGCCGCCGTAATAGGTGATGCCACCGCCCAGCAGGACGTTGAAATGCTCAGCCAGCGAGCCCATCGTGGTCAGCGCGAAGATACCCATGACGATGCCGCTGACGGTGAGAATGGTGCGCAGCTTGCGCCGCCAGAGGTTTCGGAGAATCTCCATCGATTCGCCCTCGTAGTCGCGTGGCCGGAATTGGTCTTCCCAAGCCTGATGATGGGGTGGTCATTGCCGGTCCGGCTACGGGCGAAGGTCGTCGCTTCCGGGGGACGAAGGCCCCGGCCGCAGGGACTGCAGGCACGAGCGCGCCACTCAGCGCGGATCCCAGACCTCCTGCCCCCAAAGCGGGCGGTTAGGCTGAGACCTCACGCCCCAGCAGGGCGGTGCACCACCGGGGAAGAACCATGACCAGCGCATCTCTCGACCAAACCATTCGCGACGCGCTCGATCGGGGCGGGGTCATCGACATCACCACAACGGGTCGCAAGACTGGCACCTCCCACCGCATCGAGATCGTCTTCCACAACGTCGGCGGCCGGCTGTACGTCAGCGGGATGCCGGGATTCAAGCGGGGCTACATCGCCAACCTCACGGCCAACCCGAGCTTCACCCTTCACCTCAAGGGGGCGGTCAGGGCGGATCTTGCGGCGACCGCACGGGTCATCACCGATGACGCCGAGCGCCGCGAAGTGCTGCCCGACATTGCGCGGATCTGGAAGCGGCACGATCTCGAGACCATGATCGATTCGAGCCCGCTGTTCGAGGTGACGGTCGACGGTCCCGCCCGCTGACGGTGGCACTGAGGTCCAAGGTCACCGCAGGTCGAACGGCGACGGTCTGACCGGCCCTAGTCGTCCCCGCCCGAAACCGCCGGGGCGACGAAGATCTCGGCACCGTCGGCGACCCGTGTCTCCATCGGGGCGCCGCTGCGCACGCTCACCCCGTCAACGAACATGAGCACGTGAGGCCGGAGCTGCCCCTGCTCGTCGCGCAGCCGGCGTTCGAGCTGCGGGAGCAGCTCCGCGAGATCGTCGAGCGCGGCACCGAGGGTACCGCCATGGATCTCAACCTCAGCCCGGTCGCCGGCGTAGCGGCGCAGGGCCGCGGGCAGGAGCAACCGCGACGTCACGCGACCTCGGCAACTCGCAGGGAGAGCACGTCGGGCAGGTGCTCGGCGATCAGCGACCAGGTGTCACCCTCGTCGCGGCTCGCATACACCTCGCCAATTCGGGTGCCGAAGTAGACGCCTGCCGGGTCACGTGAGTCGGCGACCATCGCGTCGCGGAGCACGGCACCGTAGTACGCGTCGGTCGGGAGGCCCTTCGAGAGCGGCTCCCAGTTCGCGCCCGCGTCCTCGGTGCGGTACACGCGCAACTTCGCCTCCGGTGGAAATCGCTCGGCATCGGCCTGGAGTGGAAAGTTGTAGAGGACGTCGGGGCGGTGCGGGTGGGCGACGAGCGCAAAGCCGAAGTTGCTCGGCAGCCCGGACTCGATCGGCACCCAGGAGCCGCCGCGGTCCTCGCTCCGGTAGACGCCGAAGTGGTTCTGGGCGAAGAGGCGCTGCGGGCGATCCGGATGGAACGCCACTTTGTGCACGCACTGTCCGAATTCCGGAAATCGCTGATCCTCGGGGAGGAACTTCGCCTGGATACCACGATTCGCCGGCTCCCAGCTCACGCCGCCATCTCGGGTGTGATACACGCCGGCCGCCGACATCACCACCATCACGTCGTCGGGGTCGGTCGGGTGGGGCAGGACCGTGTGGAGGCATGCGCCGCCACCGCCCGGCATCCAGCTCGGGCGGTGCGGATGCTGCCAGAGGCCCTCGACGAGCGCGAAGCTCTCCCCGCGGTCGTCGGATCTGAAGAGGGCGTGCGGTTCGACTCCCGCGTAGACGACGTCCGGCTGGCCGTCCGGCGCGGGCTGAACCTGCCAGACGCGGGCCACTGCGGCGTCGCTCCCCTGGGGAAAGCCGATCGGCGGCTCCTCAGGCTCTGTCCAGGACCTGCCGAGGTCGTCGGAATACGTCAGCAGCGGGCCCCAGTGCCCAGTCCCGACTCCTGCGAAGATCCGCGGCGGGTCATGGCGCGTGTCGATTGCCACGCTATAGACCTCCTGGTTGAGGAACTGGAAGTCGCTGGTCGCCCAGGTGCGGCGATCGTCGGTGCTCCGCGCGAGCATCAAGCCCTTCCGCGTTCCGATGAGCAGGATTGCCAGCCCCATCGAAGCCCCTCCAGGAGTTGTCGGATCGCCGGGCAGTCTATACCCCCGGCCCGGCAGCCTGGGACCAGTCGCATCGGGCTCCGTGCGACGCCTACGGTTGGCCGGCGGCGCGCCACATCGGATCGGTCTCCGGCGCCCTTCCGCCCCGGCCGGCCGGAAATGGAGCGGGTTCCACCCCGAGGTCGTCCATGGCACGGCGGTAGTTCAGGTAGTGCCGATGCGCCTCGCCGTGGCGGCCGGATCCCGCGAGTGCACTCACGAGGCCGAGATGTGCCTGCTCGTCGTAGCGGTCCATCTCCAGGATGCGGAGCAGATGCGTCACCGCGATGTCGGGATCGGCGGCGTGTCGGGCCAGCATTCGCAGCGCTCCCACATAGACGCCACGAGCCTCTTCGCGGAGGGGCGTAGCCCAGTCGTCGTACGGATTCTCCTCGAGGAAGTCGCCGGCGTAGCGGACGGTTGCGGTGCTGAGGATCGGAAGCCCGCGCGCGATGTCCCCGCGGCGCACAGACCCGAGTCCCTCGGCCGCAGCTGAGAGAAACCGCTCGACATCGACGTCGACCGCGTCCAGGTTGAGTGCGACCGCGTCCTTGTCCGCCAGCACGAAGTGCTCGGGCGGGAAGCGGCGTTGCGGGTCGAGCACACCGCGCACCGTGGTCAGCGCCACCGACAGACGATTCGCCACACGATCGGGGTCCTCTCCCGGCCAGAGCGTCTCCATGAGGTAGCCTCGAGGAGCCGGCCGGCCGCGCCGGGCGATCAGCAGCTTGAGCAGTTCCCGCGCCCGCTTCGACTGCCACTCGGAGACTCGCACCAGCTCCCCGTCGCGAAACACCGAGAAGCCGCCCAGTGACTGGACTCTCACAGCCACGCGGTCAAGCGGGCTCAGGAATGTCAGGAGCCCCGCGGCCACGTTGCCGCTCTGGTGCGCGCGCACTCCGAGAGCCTCGAGTTGATGCTCCGCCTTGCGTCGAAGCGCCGCCGATCCCGTTCCCTCGTCGATCGACGCCAAAATGAGATTCACCTTTGCCTCGCCAAGCGGGTTCCCGATCTCCTGCCAGATCGCGCCGGCCTCGGCAAGGCGCCGGCTTGCGACACGCTGATCCTCCGCGGTGACCGCCGTCAGCGCCAGCGCGTCAGCCAGGCCGGGTCTGTCGTGGCGCGCTCGCGCGACCGCCTCGGCCTGCGAGGCCAGCTCACGCGCCGACATCCGATCGCCAGCGGCCGCGGCAACCCATCCGGCAGCCAGGAGTGCGATCACATAGGCCATGCCGGTGCCGTACGAGACCGCCCGATCAGCGAGGGCTCGCGCCCTTTCGGGATCCTCGCCGGCCACGACCACAGCAAGGCAGGCAAGCGCCGGTACCACTCCCTGGACATCGCCGGACTGCTCGGCGATTTCGAGGCTTTCCTCGAGCAGGACTCGCGCCTGGGCGAGGTTCCCGCGCTCGCTGTGGATCTCGCCGATCAGCGTCAGCGGGTAGGCGACCATGTCCGAGTCGATCTGCCGGTAACGCAGTCGCGAAGCCTCGAGGTCGGTCAGGGCGTCATCGATGCGGCCCATCCGCAGCTTGGTCTCCCCTCGGTTGCTCAGGCTGAGCGCCAGGA
>Ga0307373_10013966_pt1 | contig 11136 bp, 8 predicted proteins | sample OX2MG_FD_202534 | JGI IMG/M metagenome (GOLD analysis project Ga0307373, IMG submission 202534) | Soil microbial communities from Risofladan, Vaasa, Finland - OX-2 | ecosystem: Environmental > Terrestrial > Soil > Coastal area > Acid sulfate soil | place: Finland: Risofladan, Vaasa | collected... | reverse complement strand
CTGGTTTCTGCGTCGCAACATTGTAATTCTTGCAAGCTCCCGCTCTGGGGAGGATGCGATAATATACCGTCGCCGTCGATAGGACACTTATAACGCCAGCAAGTCCTCCTGGAATTCCCCGGACCCCCCAGCAACCGAGGTAGTTTCCTTGCTTGTGGGGGCGACTTCGGATAATTTGCGCTTCGAGAGGCTCATGTGGTCATCAGGATTCGCAAAGCAGGCGACACGACGATTCTGGATATGAATGGTGTGCTGATGGTAGGCGAAAGCGAACTGGAGTTTCGAAACAAGATCAAGGCGTTACTCGACCAAGGCTCCCGACATCTCGCCATTAATCTGGCGGGCGTGAGCGATATGGATAGCTGGGGACTCGGCGCCTTGGTGCGCCACTGTGCGCAGGTGAGGCGGGCCGGCGGACGCTGCGTCTTTTTCGCGCCGACGCCACGGGTTCTACACCTTCTCAAGACCGCACATCTTGATTCCGTTCTCGCTATTGCGGCCGACGAAGCGGCTGCGCTTTCTTATGACTGATCCTGCCCAGTCTCAGTGCGCTTTACGAGAAACGAAAATTGCCTTGGGCAGCATCATGCTGACCACCTTATTGCCGTCCACCAGTTCGTTGATGTGCAAGTCGCCGGCGACGCTTGAAAGCATGTAGGCATCGTCGCGCGAAAGATGTTTGTCGTGCATCAGGAAATCAATCATTTCATGGACGGCCATCTTCGTGGCTTCGTTGAGATCTTCATGGATGCCCATGGTCATGTAGTAATCCGGCGTTTCGGCGCGCGGCCAAAGCAGATGCATATCTTTCCGATCGATGAGCTGAAACGTGCCGATGAGTGAAGTCTCCATCGCGGTGATGTCCACCTCGCCGTCGCCCTGTCCCGCGTGGCCGTCGCCGGCCCAAAAAAGCGCGCCCGCGGCGTTCACGGGAATGTAAAGCGTTGTACCCGCAACCAGATGTTTGTTGTCCAGATTACCCGCGTGCATCCACGGCGGCGCGCTGCTGATTCGTCCCGCCGATTCCGGCGGAGCGTCCCCCATGCTGCCAAAAAATGGATGAAGCGGAATTTCGATTCCATCGGCGAAATGCGCAACCATCCGCTGCGCGTCGAGAGGAATGATTTTCATTCGGCCGTAGGGATAGTCGTTGGGAAGAAATCCGCGCCCGGGACCGAAGGCGTTGTAGGCATACGGAATTGCCAGGCGAATGGACTTGATGCGCACTTCCAAAACATCACCGGGCTCCGCGCCTTCGACGTAAACGGGCCCAGTGAGAATGTGGCCGCCGGGCCCCTTATCTTTTACCTGATCAAAAATGTCGCGAAGGGACCGTTCGACCCGATCCGCTGGCACGCCTGCTTTTTCCAGAGCCTTTGGACTCGAGGTGATCAGAGTTTGCATCACCACCGTGTCGCCGGAATGAATGCGAAGGACAGGAGGAGCGCTGGCAGCGTAGTAACCCCAGGTGATGGTTTTCGGTGTGGGGTTGAGCTCGAAAGTATGGCCGCCTGCTGTTGACGGCGGTGACTGTTGCTGCGCATTCGCACTGGCAGCACAGAAGATGGCGGCGCTCAACATCGCCGCAATGATCAATCTTTTCATTTTCTGCGATCCTCCCTGTGGAATCCTGGTTCCGTTCGCTGTAGTCAGAAGATTCGCGACTGACGGCGGAGTCTAACATAGGGAATCGGCAGCAGTACCTTCGCGTTTCAGTCTGGTACAAACGGTTGACACTGGCACAGGGCACCGCTCTCCGTTCTTCACGTGCACTGCGGAGCGCTCCCTCAATCCTGTCATTATAAGAGCCTTGTCCCCGGCACTGCGTTCCGTGTTTGGCCACGTTCCTGCTGATTTCCACACCGTGATGCGAAGTGCGCGAACCATGTTCCATTTTTTGTTATTGGGCACAATTGCGTTTGGCCTAACAGCGAATTCTTTGCCAGCACCGGGGCTGAGTTCGGCAGACTATCGGACCCAAGCGGAAGATTTGCACCATTTTGCGGAGTTCGTGGGATGGCCTTCTTCGGCGAATGCCGGGAAAGATACGGCGAACACAAGCATCAATTTTTGCGTGTTGGGCCACGATCCATTTGGAAATTCATTGGATGCATCAATCTTGGGCCATCCGATCGGTGATCGGCAGACTGCGGTGGTCCGCGGCAAACGGCTGGAGGATTTGGGCGAGTGTGACGTCTTGTTTGTCAGTTCCTCGGAAGCGAAACGACAATCCCGCATTCTGAATCAACTGGGTCACTCCAGCGTCCTGACTGTCGGTGAGACAAGTGATTTCGCGGCAAGCGGAGGCGTTATCCAATTTGTTCAGGAAGGCGGCCGTGTGGATTTTTTGATCAACGTGGATGCCGCCAATAGAGCGGGCTTGAAAATTCGGGCTGACTTACTCGCATTGGCGCGCATTGTTCACGATGGACGCCCCAAAAACCGCTGATAGAATGCCCACAACCCCCAAACATCAATCGATTCGCGGCAAGCTGACGCGCATCATCCTGATTTCCTGCGGGCTGGCAGTCGTGTCCGCTTGCACGATTTTCGCGACATACGATATTCGCATGGTCCGCCAATCGGGGCTTCGGACTGTCACAACACTTGCGGAAATCACCGGGACGAATTCCGTGGCGGCCTTAACCTTCCGCGACGAACAAGCGGGAACGGAGATTCTGGGATCGCTACGGGCCGACAAACAGTTGATGCACGCCGCGCTGTACACGCGGGAAGGCAAAGTGCTCGCCGTTTACAGCCGGGCCACGGGCAATATCGAATTTACTCCGCCACCGGTCGAAACGGACGGTGCGCGGTTTGCAGCCGGCAAGATTGTCGCGTTTCATACTGTTGAACTGGATGGAAAGTCCGCCGGAACCATTTACCTTGAATCGGACCTGAGCACGATTGTGGCGCACGAAGAAGGGCTTGCCGCGATGGTGGGATTCGCGCTGCTTGTTTCGCTGGTTTTGGCGGTGCTGGTGGGATCGCGGCTGCAAAGTTCCATTTCGGGCCCAATTCTGGAGTTGGCGCGCACGGCGTTCGCGATAGCCGTGGACAAGGATTACTCCGTGCGCATGGTTTCGAAAACCGGAGACGAAATCGGCTTTCTCTACGAACAATTCAACGCCATGCTGGCCCGAATTCAAGACCGCGACAGCGAACTCGAGCAGGCCCGCGCCGAGCTCGAACAGCGCGTGGACGAGCGCACGGCCTATCTCAACGCACTCATCGAAACGAGTCCGCTCGGGATCGTGACCGCCGACGAAGAAGGCCATATAAGCGTCTGCAATGACGCGTTTGAGCGCTTGTTCCATTATTCGCGCAGCGAAGTCATCGGCGCGGACCTCGACGCTTTGATTGTCCCGCCCGAGTTTCGCGCGGAAGCAGAGGGATTCACACGCCTGAGGTGCTCAGGGAAAACAGTACGTGCGATCACACGGCGGCGGCGTAAGGACGGAACATTAGTGGACGTCGAGCTATATGGCCTCTCCTTACGCGTGGGCAACAAACCTTCCGGAAGACTGCTTCTCTATCTCGACATCACTGAACGAAAGCGAGCGGAAGACGCGTTGCGGTCGGCGAAAGAGCAAGCCGAAGAGGCCAATCGTGCCAAAAGCGAGTTCCTCGCCAACATGAGTCATGAAATTCGCACACCGATGAATGGAATTCTGGGCATGACGCAGCTCACGCTTGAAACGCAGCTAAACACTGAGCAACGTGAATATCTCGGCATGGTCAAGTCGTCGGCAGATTCGCTGCTGACATTGTTGAACGACATTCTGGATTTCTCGAAGATCGAAGCTGGGAAACTTGATCTGGACTTGTCGCCATTCGCCCTGCGCGAAAGCATGGGCGAAGCATTGAAGGCGCTGGGGCACCTCGCGCACCGGAAAGGATTGGAACTGGCGTGGCGAGTGGATGCGGACGTTCCGGAGTGGCTGGTGGGCGATATGGCGCGTTTGCGGCAAATTGCGGTTAATTTGGTCGCGAATGCAATCAAGTTCACTGAGTGCGGTGAAGTGGTCGTCTCCGTAAGCGCGAAGAACCGCACGCCAGAAGGCCTGGGGCTGTATTTCAGCGTGCGCGACACGGGAATAGGAATCCCCGCGGAAAAGCAGAAGCTGATTTTTGCGGCGTTCAATCAAGCAGATACCTCGACCACACGGAGGTATGGCGGCACGGGTCTGGGGCTGGCGATTTCGCAGCGGCTGGTCCAAATGATGGGCGGGGTGATTTCCGTAGAAAGCGAGCCAGGGAAAGGCAGCGCCTTTCATGTCACCGTGCCGCTGCGCTTGCCCGATGAGACATTTGTTCCGCCCGCAGCCATTGAGCCGGGTGAACTGCGCGGGCTCCGCGTGCTGGTGGTGGACGACAATCAAACCAATCGGCTGATCCTGGCGGAACTGCTGAGTCAATGGGGCATGGTGCCGGAGCAAGCGGCGTCAGGCATCGAGGCGCTGAAGTTGCTGGCGAGCGAGAGCCACGGAAGCGCTCCGTTCCGGCTCGCGCTGATCGATGCGGAAATGCCCGAGATGGACGGGTTTGCCCTGGCCGAGCGCGTCAAGAACACGCCCGAGGCTTCCGCACTGAGCATGTTCATGCTCAGCTCGATGATGCAATCGGGCGACATCGCACGCAGCCACGAAGCCGGGTTGGCTGGTTTTCTTACGAAGCCGGTGCAACCTTCGGAATTGCTGGACGCGATTCTGGGGGTGATGAGCAGCACGGAGAAAATGGCGGCGGATGCAGAGGATCTTCAATCCGCCCAACAAACTTCGAATATGGGCAACGGCATGCGCATATTGCTGGCGGAAGACAACATGGTGAACCGTCAATTGGCGGCGCGAATGCTCGAAAAACGAGGGTACACAGTGGTGATCGCGAAAAATGGAATCGAAGCACTCGAAGCGGTGGAGCGCGAGGAACTGGACCTGGTTCTGATGGATGTGCAGATGCCGGAAATGGACGGGCTTGAGGCCATCCGCGTGATTCGGTCAAATGAAAAAATATCCAAACGGCATCTGCCGATCATCAGTCTGACCGCGCACGTCATGAAGGGCGATCGCGAAAAATGCATCGAGGCCGGGGCCGATGATTACATCCCCAAGCCGATTCAGCCTCCGAATTTGTTCGCAGCGATCGAGCGCGCTCGCGGCGCTGCAAAAGGGAACCAAAGCGCGCCCGCGGAGGCGCCCCAGATTTCAGATGCACTGAATCCAGCGGAACTACTTGAGCATGTGGACGGCGACCGGGAACTGCTGGCGGAAATCGTTCAACTATTCGAGATCGCTTTGCCAACGATTCTGCAAGAACTGCGCGAGTCCATTGCAAAGGGCGACGCGACAGAGATTGCGCGAGCGGCGCACACTCTAAAGGGATCAGTAGCGAATTTCGGGCGACAGGCCGCTTACCGCGCAGTGGAGCAGATGGAAGACTTTGCGAAGCAAGACGATATGCCGCGAACAGCAGCCGTATTAGATGTCGTCGAGAGCGAACTCAAGCGCTTGCAGGCGGCACTCGGACCGTTCCGTACCGCAGTGGCCGCAACAGTGATTTAGGGGAACGATGAACGGACGTAAGGGAATCGAATCAAAATGGGCATGAAAATCCTTATTGCGGAAGATGAGCTGGTTTCCCGAAGGCTGTTGGAGGCGTTTCTGCGGAAGTGGGGCTATGCAGTCGTCGCCGTTGCGAAGGGGGATGACGCGTGGGCCTTGCTCGAAGCCGAGGAGCCCCCGCGCATGGCGATTCTGGATTGGATGATGCCCGGAATTGAGGGTGTTGAAATTTGCCGGCGAGTGCGCGAGAGGAGCGAGCGACCGTACACGTACATGATTTTGCTGACGGCGCATGGCCATAAGCAAAGCCTGCTCGCCGGATTGAAGGCGGGTGCCGATGACTATCTTTCCAAGCCCTTCGACGCGGACGAATTGCGCGCGCGTTTGCAGGTGGGCGAACGCATCCTGAAAGTACAGGACGAACTAATTGCCGCGCGAGACGCTCTGCATTTCCAGGCGACTCATGACGTTTTAACCGGAGTGGCGAGCCGCGGCGCGGCCTTCGAGTTCTTGGTTCGTGAGCTGGCCCGCGGCTATCGCGAAGACAAGCCGGTAGGTGTTGTTCTCGCCGACCTCGACCATTTCAAGGAAATCAACGACAAATTCGGGCATATGGCGGGAGACATCGTCTTGCAAGAAGTAGCGCGGCGCATGATCAAATGTACGCGTTCCTATGATTGCGTGGGACGCTATGGAGGCGAAGAGTTCCTGATTATATTTCCTTCTTCGACGGATGAAGGTATCCTGCGTTTGGCGGAGCGAATGCGCAGATCGATGGAAGCTACGCCCGTGCGAACGCCGGAGGGAGAAATTGCCATTACGGCAAGCTTCGGCGTCATGGCAATTCGCAGTTCTGGCCGGCACGACGTCAATAAATTGCTGCGCCTCGTGGACACAGCGCTATATCGCGCCAAGAACACTGGTCGAAATCGTGTGGAGCACGCCGAATTTAGAGACGAAGCGGAAACGCAACCTGCTTCCCTTGCGACCTAGAGTCCACACGCGCATCGTGTGCCACACTTGCGTCGCCACGCTCGCTGCCCGGTCCTTCCGCGTTCTTCCATTTTGCCAACCTCCAATCCCACTTGAGATTCGATCATCATGAGCGAAACCTTCGTTCAACGATCGCGCATTGACGCGTCAGCAGAAAAACTTTTCGAATGGCACGCTCAGCCGGGTGCTCTCGAACGGCTTACGCCTCCGTGGGAGCCGATTGAAATCGTCGAGCCTGCGCCGGGCATTCACGACGGCTCACGTGGTGCGTTCCGCGTGCGCGTGGGACCCTTTCGTGTTCGCTGGGAGTTCGAGCATCGTGGGTATATCGAGGGACGCCAGTTCCAGGATTTCCAGCGGTCAGGCCCATTCCGCCGCTGGGAACACACGCATCGATTTATTCCCGACGGTCCGGCAGCCTGCTGGCTGGAAGACCACATCGAATACGACGTGCCGATGGAGACGCTCGGGAATTTTTTCGCGGGATGGTTCGTGAGACGGAAATTACGGAAATTGTTTGCCTACCGGCATCGCGTAACGTCCGAGGCATTCGCGGCACGAAAGTAGCATTATGTCACTGCTGGCGGATGCCGCGGTTCCATACGCATCCGGATGGAATTGCATACGCCGCGTGCCGTTTTTGCAATCGCGATGAACGGAAATTATTTCAGCGTCCCGCAGTTGGTGTAAACTGAGTTGTTGTTTATCACCCGCCGTCGCCGCAAGGCAGCGAGTCGAGGAGGCCCAAACTTGAATCCCACCAAACCTGTTGCGGCGCCCGCGAATGATCAAGCGAGCGCGGCGCGACGCGAGTCACTGACGATTACCGATAATCGCACGGGGCGACAGTATGAAGTTCCCGTGCAACATGACACGATTCGCGCGATCGATTTGCGCCAGATCAAAGTGAAAGAAGACGATTTTGGCATGATGACGTACGACCCGGCATTCACGAATACCGCGTCTTGTACGAGCTACATCACGTTCATTGATGGCGATAAAGGCATTCTTCGATACCGCGGCTATCCCATCGAGGAGCTCGCGGAAAAAAGCACTTATTTAGAAACGGCCTACTTGATTCTGCACGGGGAATTGCCCACGAGCATGCAACTGGAAGATTGGACATACCACGTAACGCATCACACCTTCATTCACGAAAGCATCAAGAAATTCCTCGACGGCTTTCATTACGACGCGCACCCGATGGGCATGATTATTTCGGCGGTGGCGGCGCTCTCGACGTTCTATCCCGACGCGAAAAATATTTTCGATGAAGATTCACGGCGCAAGCAGACGTGGCGGTTGATCGGCAAGATGCCGACGCTGGCCGCATTTACTTATCGCCACAGCCTCGGAATGCCGTACGCCTATCCCGACAACGAGCTCAGCTATCCGGGGAATTTCCTGAACATGCTGTTTCGCACGACAGAGCTGAAGTACCGGCCGAATCCGACGCTCGAGCGCGCTCTGGACGTTTTGTTTATCCTGCACGCGGATCACGAGCAGAATTGCTCGACCAGCGCCATGCGCGGCGTCGGCAGCTCGCATGTGGACCCTTATTCGGCGATTGCCGCGGCTACTGCTGCGCTGTACGGCCCGTTGCATGGAGGCGCCAACGAAGCCGTCCTGCGAATGCTGCTCGAAATTGGCTCGGTGAACCGCGTTCCGGACTACATCAAGCAAGTCAAGACAGGCGAGAAGAAGTTGATGGGGTTCGGTCACCGCGTCTACAAAAACTACGACCCGCGCGCGAAAATTGTGAAGCACATCGCGTACGAAGTGTTCGACGTGATGGGCCGCAATCCACTGATCGACATCGCGCTCGAATGCGAAAGAATCGCGCTGGAAGACGATTATTTCGTCAAGCGCAAGCTGTACCCGAACGTGGATTTCTACACGGGACTCATTTACCAGTCCATGGGCTTCCCGATGACCATGTTTCCCGTGCTGTTTGCGATTCCGCGAACGTCGGGCTGGATCGCGCAGTGGCAGGAAATGCTGCTCGACCCGGAGCAAAAAATCGCCCGGCCGCGCCAAATCTATCTGGGCAGCGACGAGCGCAGCTACATTCCGATGGATCATCGCGGCTAGTTCGCTGCTTGAAATTCCTGCCGCGGAGAGCGCCGCCAAATCATCCGGCGGCGCTGTTTCTTTTCGGCACAGCTGGTAATCAACATGTATTGCTCCCGCAGCTTTACTTGACTTCGGGGATTCAAAGTCCATACTCCTAATACCCCTTCCTGAACCAAATCAAAGCAGGCTTCTCATGGTTGCGCTTTGCGTGCCGGATTTTAGCGCGGCACTCATTCCGCATTCCCTCTTCCAGGGAAACCTCACGGCAGTCCTGTCTATTGGACTGCAACCAAAGGTGTGTATCCGGCGGAGCGTCCGTTCGTTTCCGCCACTGACAGGAAATCATGAACGAAACCTCCAAGCCGGCGCCGGCCGGACCGTTTCCAATTCGCGTACTGCTGCTTGAGCAAAACCGGCGCGACGTAGAGCTGTCGCTGCTCGCGCTGACGCAGGATGGCTTTTGCGTGGATCCGGACGGTGCGCGAACATCCGAAGAATTCGCGCAGAAAGTGCGTGACAATTCCTACGATGTGGTTTTAGCCGATTATCAGTTGGGGGGATGGACGGGAATTGACGCGTTGCGGATGATCGAAAGCATGGGCCTGAATCTACCGTTGATTCTTGTCACTGGGACGCTCGGCGAAGAGAAGGCGGTGGAATGCATCAAGCTGGGCGTCTCCGACTATGTGCTGAAGCACCAACTTTCGCGCCTGCCCACGGCCGTGCGGCACGCGCTGCAACAAAAGGAAATAGGGGAAGAGCGGGCGCGCAATGTGAAGGTGCTGGAGCAGAGCGCGGCGAGTTTCCGTTTTCTCTTCGTCAAGAATCCCATCCCGATGATGGTGTGCGACCGCGAGACGCTTCGCTACTTGGAGGTGAATGACATTTGCGTCGAGCAATACGGCTATTCGCGCGAGGAATTTTTGCGGATGCGCGCGACGGACATCCGTACGCCGGAAGAAGCCGTGCGCCTCAGCGAATTCTTCAAAGATGACCCGAACCAGATGACTCATGCGGGGGTTTGGCAACACAAGACGAAAGGCGGCAAGATGATCGACGCCGAAATCATGCTCCACGGGATGGAGTTTGCATCGCGGCCGGCGTGGCTGATAGCCGCGCTCAGCGTGACGGAGAAACGCGCGCTGGAAGCGCAGCTCTGGCAGGCGCAGAAATTCGAGGCCATCGGCCAGCTCGCCGGCGGAATCGCTCACGATTTCAATAACATGCTCGGAGCGATTCTGGGCTGGGTGGAGCTGGGAATTGACGAAAGCAGCCAAAATCCATCGTTGCAAGGGTATTTCCGGAAAGTCCAGCACCAGGCGGAGCGCGCGGCGGGGCTGACCAAGCAATTGCTCGCCTTTGCGCGCCGCCAGATTCTCGAGCCTCGCAATATCGATTTGAACCAGACCACGCGCGACGCTGCGGGACTTTTTGGCAAGAGTATTGGCAGCAACATTGACTTGGAGCTGACGCTGATGGAGAACTTGCCAGCCGTGAAAGCGGACCCGACGCAGACGGAGCAAGTGATCATGAACCTTTGCCTGAACGCGCGCGACGCGATGCCTCACGGAGGACGCCTGGAAGTTCAAACCATTCGAGTGGAGATTGACGAGACAACTTGCCATTGTCACAAAGAAGCGAAGCCGGGAGTCTACGTTCGGCTGAGCGTTTGCGATACGGGCATGGGAATGGACGCGGCCACAAAACTTCGAATCTTTGAGCCGTTCTTTACCACCAAGGAAATCGGCAAAGGAACGGGTTTGGGACTGGCAATGGTTTACGGAATCGTGAAGCAGCACGGCGGATTCGTGCAAGTCGAGAGCGAGCTCGGCCATGGAAGCCAATTTCACGTGTTCTTTCCGGCGGCCGGCGCTGGAGAACTTGCGAAGCGGGAGATTGCGTCATGCGCTTCGGTGCGCGGAGGGAAGGAAACAGTTCTGATCGTCGAGGATCACGACGGGCTTCGCGAGGTCGCTACCACGACACTCGTGACGCTGGGATATCGCGTGATGGCCGCGCGCGATGGGGAAGAAGCTGTGCGGGAATTTCAAGCGCGGCGGAACGAAATCGCGCTCGTGCTGCTCGACGTCGTGCTGCCAAAATTGAGCGGGCTCGAAGTATATGACTACATCAACGGTGAGCGGCCGGATATTCCCGTGTTGTTCGTCACCGGGTACAGCGCGGACAACGAAATGTTGCGGTCGATTCAAAGGAGACATTTGCCGCTCTTGCTCAAGCCATATGGGCCGCGTGATCTCGCCCAAAAAGTACGCGAGGCATTGGATTTGACGCCGCATCTCGCAAGCAAGAGCCGGTAAGTCAGGCTCGCGTGTCTAGTTTAGGGATTGCGGCTGATCACTGGGCGCGGCGAGGGTGTTTGGGCAAGTTGCTCGCGCTTTTTGGCGTAGAGAGCCTTGTCAGCGCGCTCGATTAATTGCTCGCGCGTTTCTCCATTTTCATAGCCAGCCCAACCCGCTGCGCTGGAAACTGCGATTTTCTTTCCTTGATA
>Ga0307373_10013965_pt1 | contig 11137 bp, 9 predicted proteins | sample OX2MG_FD_202534 | JGI IMG/M metagenome (GOLD analysis project Ga0307373, IMG submission 202534) | Soil microbial communities from Risofladan, Vaasa, Finland - OX-2 | ecosystem: Environmental > Terrestrial > Soil > Coastal area > Acid sulfate soil | place: Finland: Risofladan, Vaasa | collected... | reverse complement strand
AATCGCGCACGAGCGCGCCCTACGCCACGCAATGGAGAGCGTGCGCTCGAGCTTGAATATGGAATTGGTCTTACGCGCTGCCGCGCGCGAAGCGCTCGCGCTAACCGGCGCGGAGCACGTGACCGTTGTAGCGCGCGAATCGACGCTACAGGTGCCGACAAGTTACCGCATCTCACGGGGCGACGACGATGTCTCCGTGACGCGTGCTCCGCTCTTAGGACATATCGCTTCGATGCTGGAGCGCGCGCGCGATGCCGAGGGCGTGCTTGCGGTCGACGCCCAGGATGCGTCCGGTCGCATGCTCGGCGGGGCGGCATTGGTCGCCGTGATCGATCCTCACGACAGCGAAACTGCGATTGTCGTCCAGTGGCTAGACGACGTCCCGGTGCAGGAGCAATTGCTGCCGATGCAGGCCTTCGCCGATAATCTCGCCGTGGCGTTGCGACAGACGCGGCTGTTTCTGCAATTGGCCGAGCAGAACGATCAGATTGCAACCCAAAAAGACACGATTCAAGAGCGCAGCGACGTCATTCGGGACATCGTGTACGCGCTAGCACACGATCTGCGCACGCCCATATCGGCCGCAGCGGTCACGATGGCACAAGCCCTCGAAGGAGCCTACGGCGAACTTCCCGAGCGCTATCGCGCGATTCTCGAAACCAGCATCGCGTCAAACCACGATGTGCGCAGCCTGCTCGAGACGCTGTTACTGGTCGCGCGTTACGAATCAGGCGAAGATTCGCATGCCTTCGCGCGACAGCGGGTACGTGACCTCGTCCAGCGGGTCGCCGACGAATTGCGTCCCGTTGCGCGGGCGAAAGGGGTGGTGCTCGATCTCGCCCTCGCGAGCGAAGGTGAGATATTCGTCGACGGGTACGAGGTGCGCCGAGCGGTCGCCAATCTCGTCGCCAACGCGATCGAAGCGACGCCGGCGGGCGGCACGATCGTCCTGTGGGTCGAATCAACCTCTGCGATGCAACGTCTATGGGTGATCGACGACGGATACGGTGTGGCGCCCGAGCGCCGCGAAGCGCTGTTCACGCGGTTCGGCGGAACGCGCGCCGGCGGCGGCAGCGGCTTGGGGCTCTATATCGTGCGACGCATTGCGCAAAAGTACGGCGGCCAGGCGGGCTACGAGCCCGGTGCATCCCGCGGCAGCCGATTTTTTATCGAACTGCCGAGCATAACGGGGGCCGCATGACCGAGCCTACGCGGGTGGTTATCGTCGAAGATCACGCCCTTACGCGAGCGGGCATGCGAACCGCGCTCGATCCGTACTTCAGCATCGTCGGAGAAGCGGGCGATGGCATCGTTGGATACGAGACCGTGTTGCGCGAGCGCCCGGACGTGGCCGTCGTCGATCTCGGCTTGCCGGGAATCGACGGAATCGAACTCACGCGACGCATACGCGCCGGCCTGCCGGGCACACACGTTGTTATCGTTACGATGATCGATATCGAAGAAGAGGTCATAGCCGCGCTTGCCGCGGGTGCCGACGCCTATTGCCTGAAGTCGTCCGATCCGTCGGGAATCGTCGACGCCGTGCGGATCACGCGCGAAGGTGGTGCCTACTTCGATCCCCGCATCGCGCACGTCGTCCTCTCGCGCTTCTCGCCAAAAACCTCGACCAACTCCAATCGATCGCCGCTTACGCCGCGCGAAAACGACGTGCTGCGTTTGATTGCCGACGGAAAGGCCAACGCCGAAATCGCGACCGAATTAAACATCGGCTTAGGCACGGTAAAGGGGCATATCCGCGACATTTTAGAGAAACTCTCCGCAGCAGATCGCACGCACGCAGCCGTCACGGCGCTGCGAAAAGGTTACATCTAGTTCGTTGCGAGAGGTGCGGTGTTAGATGCTGCAGAGTAAGGCGCGCAGTTGCTCGATCGTGCCGCTCTTGACGATGGCGATCACCTTTTCGCCGGCGTGGAGCGTCGTATCGCCGTTGGGAATCGCGAGCTCTTCATCGGCACGTTCGATTGCGACCAGCACGCTATTGCGCGGAAACGCGATCTCCGCCAACCGCTTGCCGTCTGCGGCGGAGCCGGACGGGATCGTCATCTTGACGAGTTGGAGGTTGCCCTTGCCGAAGAGGTGCATCGTTTCGAGCGCGCTCGAATAGGTTGCGGCGTTGACGTGCTCGTTGAGGACGTCTAGGATGATCTCCGTCGACGAGATCGTGATGACCGGGTCCTCGGGATCGAGCGAATCGAAGATCAGTTTGTTGCGCGGATTGTTCACGCGTGCGATGCATCGAGCTTTGGACTTTTTCTTGGTCAGCAGCACGACGACGAGATTGTCTTCGTCATCGCCGGTGTCGGCGACGACGACGTCGGCTCGGGCGACTCCCGCCGCTTCGAGCACGGTTGGATCGCAACCATCGCCGACGACGGTCACCTGGCGGTCGACGAGCTGTTCGAGCATCTTGGCCTTTTTTTCGACCTTTTCGACGACGACGACTTCGTGGTTTTGGTTGAGCAGCGCGCGCGTGAGGTACGAACCGACTTTACCGCCGCCGACGATGAGGATGAACATATGAGGCTTTACGCCGTCCTTTGTTGCGGTGAAGCGGTTTGGAACATCTGCGCGAATTCGCTAATCGCTTCGGGCGCGACGACCGCGTTGATCTCGTCACCGGCTTGGAGCACGTAGTCGTTGGACGCTACCACCACCCCGGTATCGCCGCGTCGAACGGCGGCGATGCGCACGCGGCCGGGGCGTTCGATGTCGCCGATGCGCTTACCGGCATCGGCCGGCGTAACGAACGCCGAGAGCGAGGTGACTTTGCCGAAATCGAAGGAGTGCAGCGAATCCCACGGCGCTTCCATCAAGGTATCGCGCATCAGCTTGGCACCCACCGTCGTCGGGACGACGGTTTGAATGCCGAGTTCGCGGTACATCTGGCCACGCGGCGGGTCGTAGATGCGGGCCACGACGCGCTTGATTTTAAACATCCGTTGCGCGATGAGCGCAGCCATGATGTTGCGATTATCGCCGTCGGTGACGGCGACGAAGCCGTCTGCGCTTGCGGCGCCGGCTCGCTTGAGCACGTCGTAATCGATGCCGGTGCCGACGACGACATGGCCTTTGAATTTCGGCCCGAGGCGTTTGAAGGCGGTGGGGCTTTGGTCGACGACGATGATTTCGTGGCCGTCGGCGTCAAGGAGCTTCGCGAGTGCGGAACCGACGCGGCCGCACCCGACGATGAGGTATCTCATGGGTAGAATCGGTGTTCTTATGCCCGTTGTTTTTCCCCTGGTTGGGAGGAGCGTGACCCGGCCGTGCGAACTACCGGGAGTTTGTCGGGGCGTGGCTCAGCTTGGTAGAGCGCTACGTTCGGGACGTAGAGGTCGCTGGTTCGAATCCAGTCGCCCCGATAGGTTCGCGCTGGGGCTTACGACATCGGTCGTAAGCCCCGGTACATTTCCGGAGTGGTCTGTCTGGATTGTTTGCCAAATTTAGCCCGGCATCGCGGCGGGTCTTACGCGCCGCGGAACAAGAGTGCCGCAATCACAATCATTACTACGTGGGCGCCGAGCACCTGATAGTGGCACTATTGGAGGAGCGCGACGCGCAGATTCTGCGCACCCTCTCCGAGACGAGCATCGACATCCGGGAAGTCCATGCGGAGGCGCGCCGCAACTTAGGCACCGGCGAAGAGCGCTTGTGGGAGGGCATTCTCGTCACGCCGCGGGTGCGCAAAATCGTCGCGCTCGCCGAAGAGCATGCCGCCGGCGCAGAGGTCGAACCGATCGATCTCTTCGAGGCACTGCGCGCCGAAGGCGGCAGCGTGGCGGCGGAAATCCTGCGTCGCGCCGCCGCGACGCGAAACACCGCTACGGCACGGGAGTAAGGTCCAGGCATGGCACACCTTCAGAGCGCGATTATCGCGCTGGTCGATCATTACGGCTACGCGGGCCTGTTCGTGGCGATGGCGCTAGGCAACATCGGCGCCCCGGTCGGCGCCGAGGTGGTGATGACCGTCGCCGGAGCGCTGGTGGCCACCGGGCACCTCTCGAGCCTATGGCTTGCGATCGCGGTTGGCGTGGTGGGCGAATTGGCGGGCGCGTCGGTGGGCTACGCGGCCGGGAAGTACGGCGGGCGATCGTTGATCGATCGGTACGGCAAATACATCCATCTCACGCACGCGAACCTCGATCGCGTCCACGCCTTCTTCGAAAAATACGGCAGCTTCTCGATTTTTATCTGTCGTTTCATCCCCGTGATTCGCGGCATCGTTTCGATTCCGGCGGGCATCGCGGAGATGTCGCTCGGGCCGTTCTATTTTTGGTATGCCTTCGGCTCGTTGATCTTCTGCGGCGGACTGGTGCTGTTGGGCAATGCCGTGGGGCACGATCTGAACAAGCTGATGCCGCTCCTCCACAAAGGCGGCCTCGTGCTGCTGGGAGTCGCGCTGGTGCTGGGCGCCGTCATCGCCTTCATTGCGATGCGCCGCAATAAGGCGCCCGCCGCCTAATTCAGCCCGTCGTAGCCCCGCTCGAGCCAGCGCAGCGCGGCCGCGCGCCGCTTGCGGAGCGTCTCCACCGTCGCGCGGGCGATCGGGCCGCCGAAGCGCTGATTGAGCGTGGCGTGGATCTTGCGGTGCTCGATGCCGAAACGTTGCGAGACTTGCGCCACGAGCGACGAGAGCGATTTACGCAATAGCTCTTTCTCCTCGGAGATGCTCAGGAGCGGTTCGGGTTCTTCCTCGGGCTCGCTCGGGCGTTCGACCGTCGCCGTGCGGCCGCGTTCGAGCGGTGCTTCCTCCACGAGAAACGCCGCCGGGTTGAAGAGCGGGCCGTAGTCGAGCACCCGCTCGCCGGCCATATTGGCGGCGATGGATTCAAACAAGTTATCGCTCGGCGCTTCGGTACGGACGCGCTGGGCCAATTCCAGGTCGCCGAGTTCGAGTTTGGTATGCAGGATGCCGCGCACGTCGGTGGTGACGCGGGCGGCGAGTTCGCGCAGCCGTGGATCGTCGGGCAGATAGACGAACGCATGCTGCGTCCCGCCGCCGCGTTGCGCGCGCACGAAGCGTCCGCAGAACTGGCGGAAGTACATCTCGGTCACGACGTTCGAGCCGTATACGCCCACCCGCAGGCGCGGGATATCGACGCCCTCGGAGACCATGTGCACCGCGACAATCCAGGGGTCGCGCGAGCGTCCGAAGGAGGCGATCTTGCGTGATGCGCCGTCTTCGTCGGAGAGCACGACCGTGGGCTTCACGCCGATCCGCGCGTGCAATAGATCGGCGAGGAAACGGGCGTGTTCTTGATTCATGGCGATCACCAAGCCGGCGGCATCGGCATGGCCGCCGGAGCGCAACTGCAGCAATCGCTCGTTCGCCTTCTCGATCACGTCGCCGATCCAGGAGGGCTGCAACAATACGGTGCGCAGCCGCTCGCTCATGCGGCTCTTCGAACGCAGCGCCTCTTCGAACGATGCCGCGTGGAGCTCGCCCTCCTTGCTGACCCATTCGGCGTAACCGCCTTGGAGCGGAAAGACCAGCGGGCGGCAGACGCCGTCGCGCAGCGCGTCGGCGTAGTCGTAGGAGTAATCCGGAATGCACTCGCTGCGTTCGTAGTGGACGAAGGGGATGGCCGAGCCGTCCGAACGGAAGGGCGTGCCCGAGAGGCTGACGCGATGCACGGCGCGGCCGAAGGCTTCCTTGAGCGCCGTCCCCCAACTCGCGCCGTCGCCCGCGTGGTGAATCTCGTCGAGCACGACCAGGGTTGGTTGCTCGGTGAGGGCGCGATAGAGCTGCGGGGCGATCGCGACCTGCTGGTAGGTGACCGCGGCACCGTGCACGTCGGGTGCGAGGCCGCCGCTGGCATTTTCGAAGCGGTCGTCGATGCGAATGCCGGCCTGCGCCATCGCTTTGGCGGTTTGGGCCTTGAGGTGCTCGCGCGGAACCACGACCAGGATGCGCCGCGCTGCGCCCGACGCGAGAACGGCGTGGCCTAAACGGGCCGCGAAGCGGGTCTTACCTGCGCCGGGGGTCGCAACGACCAGCGCGTCACGCGGGCGGTCAGCCCACCACGCGTCGAACGCCTCCGATTGCCAGCGCCGTAGCGGCAGCCTCCATGCTGAATCGATCATTGAGAACGGCGGTTGTTTCAAAGCCTCCGCGACCCGGGCCTCGAAGGAATCTGCACCACACCCATCATGTCGATCATCGAACACCAAAAATCGCTCGAGCAGACGCTCGCCAATATTCCCGACGCTCCCGGCGTGTACCAGATGATGGGACGCACGGGTGAGATTCTGTATATCGGCAAGGCCGTCTCGCTACGCAGCCGGGTCCGCTCGTACTTTCAGGACTCCGCGGTGCACCATCCGCGCACGATTGCGATGGTGGAGCGCGTGGTGGACGTGCGCACGATCGTCGTCACCAACGAGGTCGAGGCGCTCATCCTCGAAGCGAATCTCATCAAGCGTTACCAGCCGCCCTTCAACGTGCGGTTGCGCGACGACAAGCGCTACCCGTATCTCAAGGTAACGAGCGAGCCCTTTCCGCGCGTCGTGTTTACGCGTGTGGTGAAGGACGACGGCGCGCGCTACTTCGGCCCGTATACCGACGCTCACGGGCTGCGCGAACTGATCGATCTGGTGCGGCTGGTGTTTCCGCTGCGCACCTGTCGCGAGCCGATCGACGGTACCCGCAAGCGGCCGTGCCTGCAGTATCACATCAAGCGCTGCCTCGCCCCCTGCGTCGGCTACCAGACGCAGGACGACTACGACGCGATGGTCGCCGAAGTGGTGCTCTTCCTGGAAGGCAAGCAAGAATCGTTGCTCTCGCGCCTCTCAGGCGACATGGTCCGCGCGGCTGAACAGATGAATTTCGAGACGGCCGCGCGCATCCGCGATCGCATCGTCCAGGTACGCCGCGTCACCGAAAAGCAGCTCGTCGTGTGGAAATCGCGACTGGATATGGACCTGGTCGCGATCGCGCGCGCGCAGGGGCAGGCGTGCATGCAAGTCTTTCTCGTGCGCGGCGGCAAGCTGCTCGGCCAGGAGCATTTCATCCTTGACGGCGTCGTCGATCAAGCAGACGACGTGCTGATGGGCGAGTTCCTCAAGCAGTTCTATACGTCGCGAACGGCGGCGGTGCCGGATCGCGAAGAGCTGGCGGCGCTCACGCGCGTCGCGCGCGATAACCAATCGCCGATCCCGCTCAAGACGCGTGCGCGCGCGGTCTCGGCTCAAGCGAGCGCGATCCCTAAGGAATTGTTGGTGCAGGCCCTGCCGAACGAGCGCGGGCTCATCGAATCGTGGCTCTCGAATGGTAAGGGCCAGCGCGTACGCATCCTGCAGCCGCAGCGCGGCGTGCGCGCCGAGTACATGCGCCTAGTGCAGAAGAACGCCGAGCAGAACCTCAAGGCGTTCCTGATGCATCAAGAGTTGCAGGAGAGCGCGCAAGCGCGCTCTCTAACCGAGCTGGCCGACGCCCTCGAACTCCCGGAGCCGCCGCACCGTATCGAGTGTTACGATATCTCCAACATTCAAGGCACCAACGCCGTGTCGTCGATGGTGGTCTTCGTCGAAGGCCGAGCGAAGAAGAGCGAGTATCGCAAATTCAAGATTCAGTACGATCGCGGGCCGAACGATTTCGCGATGATGCAAGAGACGTTGCGGCGTCGCCTGCGCTATCTGCGGCGGGCGACCGACGACGACGTGCGTGAAGCCAAAGAGGGCGCCGAGCCGAGCCTCTCGTCTCAAGAGATCGAACTTGCGAAGAAGGAACGCTTCAACAAGAAACCCGATTTGCTCTTGATCGACGGCGGGAAAGGGCAGCTCCACGCGGTCGTTGAGGTACTCGAAGCTATGGATATGACCGGCATTCCCGTTGCCGGATTGGCGAAGGAGCACGAGTGGCTCTATCTTCCCGGGCAAAACGAGCCGATCGTTCTGCCGCCCAACTCGGCAGGCTTACACTTGGTGATGCGCATTCGCGACGAGGCGCACCGCTTTGCGATCACCTATCACCGGCAGCAGCGCGACAAGGCGATGACGCGGTCCGCCCTCGACGCGCTCGCAGGCGTCGGGCCGGTTCGCAAGAAACGCCTACTCACCGCGTTCGGATCGGTGGCGGCCATCAAACGTGCCGACATCGACGAGATCGCGGCGATCAAGGGCATGACCCCAGCGCTAGCCGCGCAGATTAAAACTGCGCTCGAAGGAGCACGTCCGTGAGACTACTGATACGGTTCGTCATAACGGCCATCGCACTCTATTTGATCGCGACCAAAGTACCCGGCTTCCATCTGAACGGATGGGGTGATGCGGCGATCGCAGCGATCATTTTCGGCATCGTCAATGCCGTCATCGGCCCTATTCTCACATTGATTTCGTTGCCGCTGACGATCATCACGATCGGCCTCTTTTCGATCGTGATCAATTGGATACTCTTCAATTTAACGGTATGGCTCTCGCCCGGCTTTAAAACGACCGGGTCGCCGTGGCCGAGTTGGGAATCGACCCTGGTGGGCGCCATCATTATGATGTTCGTTTCCACGATCGCCACGTCCGTCGCAGCGGAGGCCTAACGTTAGCACCTCGATCGCTCCCATAACCTTGCAGCGAGCCGCTCGTCTTTACGACGAGCGCGTTCGCGCATTTCAGCGCGGCCTGCTGATCACCGCCTTGGCCGCAATCCCCGCCGCGGTATTGATCATCGGCGTGCTGGGGAACTTTACGTCGCGCGAATTGCTCGCCATCGTGATCGCCGCCGTGGCCATTTCGGTGGTGGTTTTGCCGATCGCGCACGCGATCGATCGGCACTATCTCGCGTACGTCCGCGATCGTTTGGCGCCGGATTCCGGGTTATCGACGGCGGCCGCGGTGCGGCGCCTGGAGTGGTTTCGCATCCAAATCGTACTCAACTTTATCGGCGCCTACACGGCGGGCGCGGTGCTCGCGACACTGATCGGCAATCACTTCGCCGGGCTTCCGTTGGTGACCAATCTCGTACCCGTCGCCTGCGGCGGGTTTATCGGAGGCGCGCTGGTTGACGGGGCGCTGAATTATTTCAATGCCGAAGTGATGGTGGCCGAACTGATCGCCATTCTGGCATCGGTGCGCGGCGAGTATATTCCGGTGAGTGCCGCCGCGCGCGGCGGCATCGCGCGTCGCATATTAACGGTGCTCGCGGTGGTGATCGTGGTGACGCTCGTCACCACGGCCGGCGGAGCGGCCCACGTATTGTTGGAGCTGCAAGCTTCAAGACTGACGGTGCCCGAAGCGATGCACGTAGGGGCGATCTACGCGGCATGCGCGCTGCTCGTCGCGCTGCTGATCGCGATCTTAGCCGCGCGCATTCTTTCGCGCAGCATCGCGCGCCCGATCTTGCATACGGTCGAACTGATGGATCGCTTGCGCAAGGGCGACGTGCTGCGCGGAGCGGAATTGCACGGCGAGGCGCGGCTCCCGCACGAGGCCGGCCTGCTCGTTGCCGCGTTTGCGGATGCAAATATCGGGCTCGCGCGCCTGGCGGAGAGCGGCGAACGCCTCGCCGGCGGAGATCTCGCCGTGGCGATCGCACCGAGTTCGGAGCGCGATATCGTGGCGATCGCGATGCAACGCGTGGTCGAAGCCATTCGCACCGTCGTCGGTAACGTGCGCGAGACGGCAGCCTTGCTTGAAGATTCCGCGGTTGCGCTCTCGACGCGCTCCGATGGATTCGTGGCCGACGCGCGTTCGAACGCGCGCGATCTCTCCGGCGTGGCCAAGACGATGTTAACGCTCGACGGTGCGGTCGCGCAGGTGGCGCAGGGCGCAGGCGAACTCTCCAAGATGGCCGGGCAGGCGCAGGCGACGGCCGAACGGCTGGGCGCCGCGGCGCAGAGCAACGCCGCCGGGCTCGACCAGCTCGCGCAGACCGCCAAAGCCACGATCGAAGCCGCAACCGAAGTGCTCGCCATTTCGGGCGAAACCGGCAAGAGCGCCGATGCCGCGACCGCGGCGATCATTCAAGCCGATCGCACGTCGGAAGAGGCCGCCGAGGTGATGGCGGAGCTCGTCAAAACGATCGAAACGCTGCGCTTGAGTTCCACGCAGATCGGGTCGATCACGCAGAAAATCGACGAAATCTCCGACCAAACGAATTTGCTCGCGCTCAACGCCGCGATCGAAGCGGCGCGCGCGGGCGAACACGGCCGCGGTTTCGCGGTGGTCGCCGACGAGATTCGTAAGCTCGCGGATTCATCGGCGAGTTCAACCAAGGAGATCGCCGGGCTGATCGCTTCGGTGCAGCGCGAAACGGAGCGCGCCGTCAAGGTGACCGATCGCGGGAGCGTTGCGATGGAGCAAGGCCGCGAGAAGACCGCCCAGGTTGCCGACGCGCTGGCCCGCATCGTCGATAGCGTCAATCTGGTCCGCGCGCGCATCGACGCGGTCGTGAAATCGCAGCGCGAACAGAAGCAGGCGACCGACGCGCTCGTGGAATCGACCCTGATGGTGGAGCGCCTGACCACCGACAACGCGCAACTCGCAACCACGCTGATGGCGCTGGCCGACGCGCTGGAGATATCCTCGTCCTCGGGCGCGCAGGCCGTCGGCGAGACGACCCAGGGCGTCGAGGCCGTGGCAGCCCGCGGCGAACGCATCGCGGAGGCCTCGGACCAGCTCCAGGCCTTGACCGCATCGCTCCGCGCGGAAGCCGAGCGCATTCGCGGGGCGGTCTCCGGCTTCACCGGCGGCACGGCGCTCCGGCGCTGAAACTTCCGCTTGCAGGCCGTGGTATAGTGGGATGTCACCCTCTGCGGGGTGTCTTCCATGGGGCTGAACTAGGCTCGACGGGAAGATCCGTGGTCGGCGTGAGCAGGCGGAGTTGCGAGCTCTCCTAAAACGATCGCAACGGCAATAACTGCCAACAATCAATACGCACTCGCTGCCTAATTTAGGTTAGCGACCGGACGCAGAGGGTCGGCCCGAACCGCTCTGCCTTCCGGCCATAAATTCGGGCTGGTACGTTCGCGTGATTCGACGGCCGTACGAGATAAAGAATCTGCTGCAACCGGTAAGTCCCGCTTTGAGACGTCCGGAAGAGTAAGCTAAAGTCAAAGCTGAGCCTGGAGAACACGTCGGTTAGGCTTTTCGGACTCGGGGGGCAGTACCCCGACAGCTCCACCAATGT
>Ga0307373_10013962_pt1 | contig 11138 bp, 8 predicted proteins | sample OX2MG_FD_202534 | JGI IMG/M metagenome (GOLD analysis project Ga0307373, IMG submission 202534) | Soil microbial communities from Risofladan, Vaasa, Finland - OX-2 | ecosystem: Environmental > Terrestrial > Soil > Coastal area > Acid sulfate soil | place: Finland: Risofladan, Vaasa | collected... | reverse complement strand
GACGCTGGTACAACCGAAGCGCTTTGCCTCGGTCTCGGCGGGGGCGTCGCCGGTTGCGGCGCGACTGGCGGGTACTCTCCCGCAAGCGCGGCCGGATCTTCTCACGCGCGGGCATTTCCTCGCCCGCTACCAGCCGAGTAAATGTGACCAGCAGCGCGACCAACTCTGGGTCAGAGCCGGCAAGCCCGTCCTTGATCGATTCCAGTGCCTGCTGCTCCCGCGCGCTGAGGCTCATCACCACTCCCCCGATCGACTTACCGGGGGGTGGGCCCGTCGAAGCGGCACGTCCACCACGGCGGCCAATCGAAGCCGCCCGGCCGCTGATCCAGCAACCCGCGGCGCGATTGGCGAACCGGCCCAGAGCGACATTAAAGGCCTCCACCTGCGTGCGCTGCGTCCACGACGCCAAACAAGTAGAGGCCATCAGCCCGGATGCAATTCCAGGTGTTACGCGAGCCTCATCGCGTGACCACCAGGATATACCATTCCGGATGGCAGGCCGGGAACCCTCCAGCGTTTCATCCCTGCGCCCGCGTAACCCGATCACCGGACTCACGGCAGAGCCGTGCTCCTGGCAGATGGCAGATGGCAGGTGGCAGATGGCAGGTGGCAGGAGCAACAGTGCAGCGAACGGCCCCGGGATGACGCCCGCCCGGTCCGCACCGTAAAATAGATAGCGACGATGGGGCTCGTCGACGAAACCGCCTTGCTGGCTGATGGCTCCTGTGGAGCGCCCTTGCGGCGAGGACAGGAGCACCTCATGTCATCCCCGACTGCCGACGGTACGGCCAATGGCAGGACGGCAGGCCCGGGTACCGTCGCGTCCCGCACCGACCTTCCTGGGAGCTCGCCCGCCGGGCCGCCGAAGTCGTCGGAGCCAGGCTCGCCTCGGCGATTTAGCGGCCTGCTGCAGGAGGAGCCGACGAGGCAGGCCAGTCCCGAGGATCAGGCAGGCCGCGCCTTCGTAGCCGATCTGCGCCTCGATCAGATCGTCCAGGCGATTGCTGGTGACCGCGAAGAGCGCGACCTGCTGACCGCGCTGCTCTACCAGCAGGTTCACGACATGGGCACCTTGAACTATCGCCACGAGGTCTTCCGGGACCTCCAGGACGCTCGCCTCCTGGAGCGGGTCAAGCATTTTGCCGAGCGGATGCGCCAGGTGCGCCTGCATCTCGGCCAGCTGACGAAAATGCAGTCCCGGTACCAGCAGGAGGGCTGGTTCCTTGACGCCGCGGCGATCTACTGCGATGCCGTACGCGCGCTGGCCGATGACCTGATCGCCGGGCAGATCACCTCCCGCGCTCTTCTAGCCTTCCGCGACTACCTGGCCGCCTATGTCGCTGCCGGGCAGTTCACCGGGCTCGCCTCCGAGACCGGTGAACGTAAGGCCGACCTTGCCCAGGTCACCTACCTCGTCCGCGTCCGGGGCCTCAGAGTAGACGTCAGCCGGTACGACGGCGAGGCCGACTACAGCGCCGAGATAGAAAGGACATTCGAGCGGTTCCAGCAGGGCGCCGTCAAGGACTACCGCATCCAGTATCGAGGCTGGCCCGGCATGAACCACGTCGGCGCCCTGATCCTCGATCGGGTGGCCCGCCTGTTCAGCGATGAGTTCTCTGCCCTCGACAGTTACTACAGTCGGCACGCCGGGTTCCTGGACGCGACGATCCGCCAGTTCGAGCGTGAGCTTCAGTTCTACCTGTCATACCTCGACTACATCGAACCGCTTCGCTCGGCGGGGCTCAGCTTCTGCTTTCCGGAGCTCAGCGCGGACTCGAAGGAGATTTTCGCGAGCCAGACCTTCGATCTCGCTCTCGCCAGCAAGCTGGTCGCCAACCGCACGGTTGTCGTCAGCAACGAGTTCCGCCTCAGCGGTCCGGAGCGCATCTTCGTCGTCTCCGGCCCGAATCAGGGCGGCAAGACGACGTTTGCCCGGACCTTCGGCCAACTCCATCACCTGGCCAGCGTCGGATGTCCCGTTCCGGGCAGCGCGGCCCGCCTCTTCCTGTTCGATCGGATCTTCACCCATTTCGAGAGGGAGGAGGACCTGGCGAACCTGAGCGGAAAGCTGGAGGACGACCTCATCAGAATCCAGGGCGTCCTACGGGCGGCGACGCCCAGAAGCATCGTCATCATGAACGAGATCTTCACTGCGACGACCCTGAGCGATGCTCGCTTCCTGGGCGGCAAGGTTCTGGAGAAGATCATCGAGCTGGACCTGCTGTGCGTCTACGTCACCTTCGTCGATGAGCTGGCATCGCTCGGGGAGTCCGTGGTGAGCATGGCCAGCACTATCGTCCCGGAAAATCCGGCCGAGCGCACGTACAAGGTGGTGCGGAAGCCGGCCGACGGCCTCGCCTATGCGCAGGCTATCGCGGAGAAGCACAACCTCACCTACGAGCGCCTCAGCGAAAGGATCGCCTTGTGAAGGCCTACCTCCTGCAGGAGAAGGAGGACTTCGACTTCGGGGGTGCGCTGCCCCCGAACCACGAAGACCTGATCCAGGATCTGGAACTGGGCACGCTGCTCAATGCGATGGCGGCCGGGGATAAGTTCCTCTTCGACGTCTCCAGGAAGGTGCTGCTGGCGAGCCTCGACGATCCGACGGCGATCGTCTACCGCCAGCACGTCCTAGCGGACTGCATGGCCCAGCCGGAGATCATCCGGGAGATGTACGCCGTCGCGGTGGGTGCGCTTGAGGACAAGCGAGGCCTCTGGGGATACTCGTCGCAGTACCCTTCCTCGATCCTGTCCGCGGCGGTCCGGCAGCTCGAGGCCCTCATCGTCCGGCTCAGAGAGTTGCGCCGGATCGCCGACAGCCACGCGGAGAAGTTCCGGTCCGCGGGACTGCTGGCGTTGTTCAACACTTTGAAGCGAGAACTGGATGACGACTACTTCGAGACACTTCGCCGCCACCTGAAGCAGCTGGGCTTCCGAGGCGGTGAGCTGATAAGCGCACAGCTCGACCGGGACAATAGCGGGATCAACTACGTCCTCCGCTCGACGGCGAATGCCAGCCGGAACTGGAAGCAGCGCGTCGGAATCGGCTCCCGGTCTTCCTACTCCTTCTCGATCTCGCCCCGCGACGAGGCGGGCGGTCAGGCACTCTCGAATATCACCAGCCGGGGGATCAACCTGGTCGCCAACGCGATGGCCCAGTCAGCCGACCACGTCTCCAGCTATTTCACCATGCTGCGGGCAGAGCTTGGGTTTTACGTGAGCTGTCTTAACCTGGGAGACCGGCTCGTGGCCAAGGAGGAGCCGGTGACATTTCCCGTGCCGTCCGCGGCCAGCCCGTGGGAGCTGTCCTGCTCGGATCTGCGTGACGCCAGCCTGGCGCTCCGGATCGAGGACCGGGTCGTTGGCAACGACGTCGATGCCACGGGCAAGCCGCTCGTGATCATCACCGGCGCCAACTCCGGCGGAAAGTCGACGTTCCTGCGCAGTGTCGGCGTGGCCCAGCTCATGATGCAATCCGGCATGTTCGTGCTGGCCGGCTCCTTCCGGGCGAGCGTGTGCGAGAAGGTCTTCACGCACTTCATCCGCGAAGAAGACCCCACGATGAGCAGCGGCCGCCTTGACGAGGAGCTCAGCAGGATGAGCAGCATCGCCGATCAGATCAGCCCGCACGGCCTCATGCTGTTCAACGAGTCGTTCGCGGCGACCAACGAGCGCGAAGGATCAGAGATCGGCCGCCAGGTCGTACGCGCACTGCTGGAAGCGGACATCAGGGTCTTCTTCGTCACCCACCAGTTCGACTTTGCCGAGAGCTTCCGCCTCCAGCGCGCAGACTCCACGCTCTTCCTCCGAGCCGAACGCCAGGACGGCGGGCGACGAAATTTCACGCTCGCAGTCGCCCAGCCGCTCCCGACCAGTTACGGCGAGGACATTTATTACCGCATCGGCGGATGGATGGGCGAGCCGGCCAGACACCGGACCCAGGCGACCTCGAGAGCCGACTCTCGCGAGGACCGCTGACCGAGCAGCGACGTCCCCAGCGTGATCGATGCGATTCCCGGCGCCGAAGACGGCCGCGAGCCGACTGACGCAGCGGGCAGCAGCGAGAACTCCGAACGGCTCGCCAGCCAGCCGGACCTGCTCACCGAGATGAAGGTGCTGCGCCGCCACGAGGCGGGCGGCGGCTAGCCGAGCGGCCAACTTACCGGCCCAGCAGCTCGTACCTGGCCTCGGCCGCGTCCTTCTGCGGCCCCCACCAGGACTCGCTGGCCCGGTACCAGTCGATGGTCGCCGCGAGCCCGGCCCGGAAGTCGCCGAAGCGCGGCTCCCAGCCCAGCTCGGTGCGGATCTTCGTCGAGTCGTTGGAGTACCGCAGGTCGTGACCGGGCCGGTCGGGTACCCGGTCATAGGCGTCCGACGGCTGGTCCATCTGCTCCAGGATCAGCTCCAGGATCTGCTTGTTGCTGCGCTCGTCGCCCGATCCGATGAGGTAGGTCTCCCCGATGGCGCCCCGGTCGAGGATCAGGTGCACCGCCGCGTTGTGGTCATCGACGTGCGTCCACTCGCGGACGTTCTCCCCCGCCCCGTACAGCTTGGGCCGGGTACCGGTCAGCACGTTGGTGATCTGGCGCGGGACGAACTTCTCCACGTGCTGGTAGGGGCCGTAGTTGTTGGCGCAGTTCGACAGGGTGGCCGCCACGCCGTAGGACCGCACCCAGGCCCGCACGAGCATGTCGGAGCCGGCCTTGGTGGCCGAGTACGGGCTGGACGGGTCGTAGGCGGTCCGCTCGGTGAACCGGTCGGCCGAGTCGAGGGCCAGGTCCCCGAACACCTCGTCGGTGGAGATGTGGTGCAGCCGGCGCGCGTGGCGGCGGACGGCCTCCAGGATCGTGTAGGTGCCCACGATGTTGGTGCGGATGAACGGCTCCGGGTCGTGCAGGGAGTTGTCGACGTGCGACTCGGCGGCGAAGTGCACGACCACGTCCGACTCCGCCACCAGGATGTTCACCAGCTCGGCGTCGCAGATGTCGCCCTCGACCAGCGCGACCTGCCCGGCGACCGGAGCCAGGCTCGCGGGGTTGCCGGCGTAGGTCAGCGCGTCCAGCACCCGGACCTCGTAGTCCGGGTGCTCCCGCAGCGTGTACTGAACGAAATTCGCGCCAATGAACCCGGCGCCCCCGGTCACGAGCATTCGCCTCATGATCCGCCATCCTAGCCCGGACCGGGCGGGCCGGGACGGTCAGGGAATCAGGACGATCTTGCCGCGGGTGTGCCGCTTCTCCAGCTCGGTGTAGGCCTGCCGGACCTCATCGAGCGGGTAGGTGGCCGCGATCGGGATCTCGATCCGGCCCGACGCCACCAGCTCGGTCATCTCCGCCAGCACGTCGGTGGTCGAGGCGTCGGAGCTGCCCTCGGCCTTGGCCCCGTACTCCGCCGCCGCGTCGTAGGCGATGATGGTCTCGATCCGGTCCCGGGGCACGCCGAGCTCGACGGCGAGCCGGACGTAGTCGGGCCCGAACAGGTCGATGAAGGCGTCCACGCCGTCGGGGGCGGCTGCCCGGACCCGGTCGGCCAGGCCGTCGCCGTAGGCCACCGGGGTCACGCCGAGCGAGGCCAGCCAGGCGTGGTGGGACGGCGAGGCGATCCCGATCACGCTGGCGCCCCTGACCCGCAGCAGCTGCACGACCACCGAGCCGACGCCGCCGACGGCGGCGGACACCACCACCGTGTCGCCCGCTCCGGCCGACACGGCCCGCACTGCCGCGTACGCGGTCACGCCGACCACGTACATCGAGCCCGCCACCGGCCAGGACAGGCCGGCCGGCTTGCGGATGAGCTGGCCGACGGGCACCGCGACGTACTGCGCCTGGCTGGAACGCTGCCACGACCAGCCCAGTACCTCGTCGCCGACCGCGAATTCCGTCACGCCGTCCCCGATCTCCCGGACGATGCCCGCCAGGTCGCTGCCCTGGCCCGACGGGAACGTCGCCGGCCACCTGGAGTCGAGGTAGCCCGCGCGGATCGAGGCCTCGCCGGGATTGATCGCGGCGGCCAGTACCTCCACGATCACCTCGCCCGCCGCCGGCGTCGGCACCTCGACGTCCGCCACGTACAGGACCTCTATGGCCCCGTAATGGTCAAATCGCACTGCCCTGGCCATCGCCGCGCCCCCATCTCGTCGCTGACGTGAGGATCTTCTGCCGGTCTTCGTTATCAGGGCTCTAGGCCGCTCTAGACCCAGCGGATCGCCGCGATATCGGGCGCGCCGAGCCGCGCGGCCTCGGCGGCGTGGTCGTCGGGCTTGGTCTGCGAATCGCGCTCAGCCGCGACTCGCGCCAGGTAGTGGTCGATTTCCCGCTGCTTGTGCTCGTCGTCCCAGTCCAGCGGGCCCGCCATCAGATCGGCGACGGTCTGGGCGGCGGCCACGCCGCGATCCCAGGACTCGATCGAGATGCGCATCCGCCGGGCCAGCACGTCGTCCAGGTGCCGGGCACCCTCGTGCGTGACGGCATAACGAGCCTCGACCCGCAGGTAGTCATCCGCGCCCGGCAGCGGCTCGGCCAGCGACGGATCCTCCACCAGCATCGCCAGCAGCTCATGGATGCAGGACCCGTAGCGGTTGAGCAGGTGCTCGACGCGGACGGGGTGCACGCCGGCGGTCACGGCCAGCGCCCGGCGCTGGTTCCACAGGGCGCGGTAGCCATCCGCGCCGATCAGCGGGACCGTGTCCGTGCAGGAGTCCGGCACCCGGGCGTCCAGGCCGCGGGCCGCCTCGTTAACGGCGTCGGCGGCCATCACCCGGTAGGTCGTGTACTTGCCACCAGCGACGACGACCAGGCCCGGGACCGGGTGGCCGACCACGTGCTCGCGCGACAGCTTCGAGGTCTCCTCCGACTCGCCGCTCAGCAGCGGCCGCAGGCCGGCGTACACACCCTCGACGTCCTCCCGGGTGAGCGGTGAGGTGAGGACGGCGTTGACGTGCTCCAGCAGGTAGTCAATGTCGCTGGAGCTCGCGGCCGGGTGAGCCTTCTCCAGCGCCCAGTGGGTGTCGGTCGTCCCGATGATCCAGTGCCGCCCCCAGGGGATAACGAACAGCACGCTCTTCTCGGTCTGCAGGATGATCCCGGTGGTGGACTGCAGCCGGTCCCGGGGCACCACGAGGTGAATGCCCTTGGAGGCCCGCACGTGGAACTGGCCGCGGGTGTCGGCGAGAGCCTGGGTGTCGTCGGTCCACACGCCGGTGGCGTTGATGACCTGCCGGGCGCGCACCTCGAATCGGTCCCCGGTCTCCAGGTCGGTCATCGTCGCGCCGGTTACCCGCTCGCCCTGCCGCAGGAAGCCGGTGACCTGCACCCGATTGGCCACCATGGCGCCGAAGGAGGCGGCGGTCCGCACGACGGTCAGCGTGTGCCGGGCGTCGTCCACCTGCGCGTCCCAGTACTGCACGGCCCCGGTGAGGACATCACTGCGCAGGCACGGAGCCTCCCGCAGGGCCTTCTTCCGGGTCAGGTGCCGGTGATGGCGCAGCCCGTGCGCCGTGCCCGAGGTGAAAGCCATCGCGTCGTAGAGAGCCACCCCGGCGCCCACGTAGGCACGTTCCCAGTGGTGGCGCAGCGGATACAGGAAGGGCACCGGGCGGATGAGATGGGGGGCGATGCGGTCCAGCAGCAGGCCGCGCTCGGTGAGGGCCTCCCGGACCAGGCCGAAGTCGAGCATCTCCAGGTACCGCAGGCCACCGTGGATCAGCTTGCTGGACCGGCTGGATGTCCCGCTGGCCCAGTCGCGCGCCTCGACGAGCGCCGTGGTCAGGCCGCGCGTGACCGCGTCGAGCGCACACCCGGCGCCGACCACTCCGCCGCCGATGACGAGCACGTCGACCTCGCGCTGCGCCATCTGGGCCACCGCGCCCGCCCGGGACGCCGGGGACAGGTCGGCTACCACGGGTCGGCTACCACGGGTCTGCTACCACAGTTCCGCTTACCACGGGTCTGCTACCACCAGATCAGTCGACATCCACCCAGTTCAGCGTACGCTGAACCGCCTTCTTCCAGCCTGCGTAACCAGCTTCCCGCTGCTGATCATTCCATTGTGGCTCCCAGCGCCGGGCCTGGTTCCAGTTAGCCCTGAGCTCGTCGGTGCCCGACCAGAATCCAGTGGCCAGCCCGGCGGCGTACGCGGCGCCCAGCGCGGTCGTCTCGGCCACGACCGGGCGGCTGACCGGTACGCCGAGAATGTCGGCCTGCAGCTGCATGCACAGGTTGTTCGCGGTCACCCCGCCGTCGACCTTCAGCACCTCCAGGGCCACGCCAGAGTCGGCTTCCATGGCGCGGGCGACGTCGCGGCTCTGGTAGCAGATCGCCTCCAGGGTGGCCCGGGCGAGGTGGGCACTGGTGTTGAAGCGCGAGAGTCCGACGATCACGCCCCGGGCGTCGCTGCGCCAGTAGGGCGCGAACAGCCCGGAGAAGGCCGGCACGAAGTAAATGCCGCCGTTGTCGGTGACCTGGCCGGCCAGCGACTCGATCTGCGCCGCGCCGGAAATGATGCCGAGCTGGTCTGCCAGCCACTGCACGGCCGACCCCGTGACGGCGATCGAGCCCTCCAGCGCGTAGGCCGGCCTGCTGTCGCCGAACTGGTAGCACACGGTGCTCAGCAGCCCGTGCTGGCTGCGCACCAGCTCTGGCCCGGTGTTGAGCAGCAGGAAGTTGCCCGTCCCGTAGGTGTTCTTGGCTTCGCCGGCGGCGAAGCACACCTGGCCGACGGTCGCGGCCTGCTGGTCACCGAGGTCACCGGTGAGCGGCACGCCCCGGACCGCGGCGAGCCCGCGCACCTCGCCGTAGCCGGCCGGGAGCGAGGACGGCCGGATCCGCGGCAGCATCGCGCGCGGGATGGCGAACAGGCTCAGCAGCTCCTCGTCCCAGTCCAGCGTCTCCAGGTTCATCAGCATCGTGCGGCTGGCGTTCGTCACGTCCGTGACGTGCGCGCCGCCATCGGGCCCTCCGGTGAGGTTCCAGATCAGCCAGGAGTCGATGGTGCCGAAGATGGCCGCGCCGCTTTCGGCCGCCTCGCGCACCCCGTCGACGTTCTCCAGGATCCACTGCACCTTCCCCGCCGAGAAATACGTCGCGGGCGGCAGGCCCGCCCTGACGCGGATCAGGTCGCCGCGGCCGTCGCGCTCCAGCGCGCTGGCGATGCGGTCGGTGCGGGTGTCCTGCCAGACGATGGCGTTGTAGTAGGGACGGCCGGTCCTGCGGTTCCAGACGACTGCCGTTTCGCGCTGATTGGTGATCCCGAGCGCCGCCAGGTCGCCGGGGACCAGGCCGGCCCGATTCAGCGCGGTCTGGATCACCGCGGCGGTCCGCTCCCAGATCTCGACCGGATTGTGCTCGACCCACCCCGCCCGGGGCAGGATCTGCTCATGCTCCAGCTGATGCCTGGCCACCTCGTTGCCGGAATGATCGAAGAGCATGAACCGGGAGCTGGTCGTGCCCTGATCGACGGCCCCGACAAAGTCGGGCATAGGGTTCCTCCGCGCGGCTAAGGGCGGGTCGTTCCCGCGATGAACGGGGTCAGGCCGGCCGCAGGGCCGCCTGGGCCAGGCGGGCGTTCTCCTGGATGCTGGCGCCAAGCTCAGCCGCATCCTCGGCATCGCCCACGCCCATGGCGTGAGCCGCGTAGCGGACGTAGACACCCGCCATGATGCAGGCCAGCTTCCAGTGCGCGAAGGCCAGGTAGTAGCCCAGGTCGGTGAGGTCTGCGCCCGAGCCGGCGGCGTACCGGGTGGCCAGCTGCGCCGTGCTCGGGAAGCCGGGCAGCTCGGTCGCGGGCCGGGCCCAGTACATCAGGAAGGTGCCGAGGTCGGCGAGGGGATCGCCCAGCGTGCACAGCTCCCAGTCCAGCACCCCCGCGACCCGGCCGGCGGCGGACAGGACGGTGTTGTCGAGGCGATAGTCGCCGTGCACGATGGCGGCGCCGCGCTGCGCCGGCACCCGGCCAGCTAGCTGCTGGTGGACCTCGTCGACGAGGGGCACCGGCTGGTAGACGCCGGCCTCCCGCGCCTGCTGCTGGGACTGCTGGAACTGCCCGTGCCACCGGCGTAGCTGCCGCTCGATGTAGCCCTCGCGGCGGGCCAGGCCGCCGAGCCCGACGACGTCGATGTCCACCTGGTGGAGGGCGACCAGGACATTGACGAGGTCCTCGCCGGCCGCCTGGCGGGTTCGCTCGTCCAGGGCGGCCTGCGTCTGCGCCGCGTCACGCAGGATGTGCCCGTCGACGAAGTCCATGACGTAGAAGGGCCGCCCGTTAACGGCCTCGTCGTCGCAGTAAGCCAGGGCGGTGGGCACCGGCACGGGCGTGGCCTGCAAGGCCGAGATGATGCGGTACTCCCGCCCCATGTCGTGGGCAGTCGACAGGACGTGACTCATGGGCGGACGGCGCAGGATCACCCGGCGGCCGGCGGCGTCGGTCACCTGGAAGGTGAGGTTGGAGCGACCCCCGGCCACGAGCTGGAAGGCGAACGGGGCAGCCAGGCCGCGGACATGGCCGAGCAGCCATTGCGTTACTGCGGGGGTATTGATGCCCGCTGGGTGGGTGCCTTCGGTCATCGGGGTTACCTGCTCCATGATCTCGACGCCGGGCGTCTGTCGCGGCAGCACGAACATGCCGTTGGTGCACATCACGAGGATGATATCGGCCCGGGCGCCGGCGCTGGTGAACCACCTCTCGCCGTTGATGACCCACTCGTCGCCCCTCCTCGCGGCAGAACGCCTCGACCCAGTCGAGTTGCTTCTGGAAGTCCGAATCGGTGGAAATCCCAGGCCACCGCGTCCTCCACAGCAGATCGCGCCCTCACGGAGATAACCGAGGGCATCGCTGGCGCCATTGACCGGCGGCGAGACGGCGGGGGCCAGTGAACTAGAATAGGATTCTAAAAAATAATCGTCGGCAGCAAACGACCGGGAGGCGCATATGACGACCGCGCTCGACGGGGTCCGGGTCGTTGACCTGACCGCCGGGGTGGCAGGCCCGATCGCGGGCATGCTCCTGGCGGATCTCGGAGCCGACGTCGTCAAAGCCTATCCGCCCGGCGGCGGCCCGTCGACCGCCGAGCCCGGGCTGCACATGTGGGACCGCGGCAAGCGATCAGCCACCCTGGATCCATCGCTGCCCGCCGATCTCGCGGC
>Ga0307373_10013960_pt1 | contig 11139 bp, 8 predicted proteins | sample OX2MG_FD_202534 | JGI IMG/M metagenome (GOLD analysis project Ga0307373, IMG submission 202534) | Soil microbial communities from Risofladan, Vaasa, Finland - OX-2 | ecosystem: Environmental > Terrestrial > Soil > Coastal area > Acid sulfate soil | place: Finland: Risofladan, Vaasa | collected... | reverse complement strand
GGGCGCTCGATGGTCAGCGGTCTCGTCGCGCTGATGCGTTCGCCGGCGCTGCTGGCGCTGTTTTTCGTGCTGCTGATGGCGCAGTTCGGGGTGCGCACGGTACAGCCGATCATCACCCTTTACGTCAAGGAGATGGTCGGCAACCGCCCCGATCTCGCGACTCTGTCGGGCCTGGCGTTTTCGGTCACCGGGCTCGGCGACGTCATCGCCTCGCCGTTTCTCGGAAAGCGCAGCGACGTGATCGGCTATCGCCGGGTGCTGTTGATCTGCCTCGCCGGCGGCACGCTGATGACGCTGCCGCAGGCATTCGCGACCAATTACTGGGTGTTCACCGCCGAGCGCTTTGCGGTCGGGCTGTTCGTCGGCGGGCTGCTGCCGACCGCCAACGCGCTGGTCGGCCGGCTGGTGCCGCGCTCGGAGCGCGGCACGGTCTACGGCATGACCTCGTCGGCGATGTTCATGGGCAACTCGCTGGGGCCGCTGCTCGGCGGCATCCTCGCCGCCGGGCTCGGGCTCAACTGGGTGTTCCTGATGACCGGCGGGGTGATGGCGCTGAACCTTGCCTGGGTCTATTACCGGGTGCCCGAATACCGCGCGCCCGACGCGGGAGTGACCGCATGAGCCCGTTTCCGCCGGCGCCGACGATCGTGATCTTCACCGGCGCCGGGCTGTCGCGCAGCAGCGGGTTTGCCCCGTTCGACCCGGCGGCGATGCCGGCCGGCGTGACGATCGAGGATGTGGTGACGCGCGAGGGCTTTGAGCGCGATCCCGAACGGGTGCGCGGTTTCTACAATTTGCGCCGGCGGCAATTATTGGAAACGGTCGTGCCCAACCCGGCGCACGACGCGCTCGCCGTGCTCGGCACCGTCAAAAAGGGCGAGGTGCTGATCGTCACCCGCAATATCGACGACCTGCACGAGCGCGCCGGCAGCGCGGGCGTGCTGCACACCCACGGCGAACTGCTGAAGGCGCGGTGCCTGATCTGCACCCATGTCAGCGACCGGCTCGACGACATCACCGAAGCGACCGCGTGCCCGGTATGCGGCAATGCCGGGCATTTGCGCCCGCATATCGTCTGGGTCGGCGAGGAGCCGCTGCACACCGCAGCGATCTTCGCGGCGCTGGCGCATTGCCGGGTGTTTGCCGCGATCGGCGCTGCCGGCGGCAGCGAGCCGGCCCGCAGTTTCCTCGCCGAAGCCGGGCGCGCCGGCGCCCGCACGATCGAATTTGCTGCCGAGCGCGCCACCGCCTCCGGCCGCTTCGCCGAAACCCGCCCCGGCCCCCTGGTGGAGACCGTGCCGGAATGGGTGAAGCAAGTGATCGCGAAGGGGTAAGAAGCGGCGCGCGGATTGCCATGCTCGCCGGATTTTCGGTGGTGACCGAGGAGATCGCGGCGGGATAGGCGCCTTATGCCGCCAGCTTTTGCCGCGCCGCCGCACGGATCATCGCCGCGCCCTTTTCGGCGATCATGATCGTCGGCGCGTTGGTGTTGGTCGAGGTCACCGCCGGCATCACCGAGGCGTCAATCACCCGCAGCCCGTCGAGCCCGTGCACGCGCAGCTCGTCGTCGACGACCGACATCGGGTGGCTGCCCATCATGCAGCTGCAGCTTGCGTGATAGACGGTGGCGCCGGTCTGCCGCGCGTAATCGAGCAGCTCGTCGTCGCTCTGCACGCCCGGCCCCGGGACGTTTTCGCCGACGATGTGCTTGGCGAGCGCCGGCGCGGCGAACAGGCGGCGGAGAAACCTGAGCCCGCCGACGATCGCGCGCTGGTCGGTGGTCTCGGCGAGGTAGCGCGGGTTGATCGCCGGCTGCTCGTGCGGGTCGGGCGAGCGTGCCAGCACATAACCGCGCGACAAGGGCCGCATCTGCCACGGCCCGCCGGTGATGCCGGGCTTGTCGTCGAGCTTGCGGATGAGGCCCGGCTTATAGCTCGCCGGCGCAAACACGCACTGCACGTCGGGCGTCGCCGATTCCGGCAGCACCTTGACCGAGGCGGCGCACAGCGAGGCGGCGAAGGTCAGCATGCCCCGGCCCTGCGTGACGTAGCGCAGCAGCTCGTTGCCAAAGGCGATGCCGCGGCCGCGCTCGTTGAGGGTTTCGACACCCTTTACCTCGCACGACATGCGACAGATGTAATGGTCCTGGAAATTCTGCCCGACGCCGGGCAGCGCGTGGTGCAGGGCGATGCCAGCCTTTTCCAGCGCCTCGGGCCCGCCGACCCCGGACAATTGCAGGATGTGCGGCGAGCCGATCGCGCCGGCCGACAGGATCACCTCGCGCGCCGCGTCGACCACCTCGACCTGGCCGCCGCGCGAATACACCACGCCGACCGCACGCTTGCCCTGAAACGCGACGTGGTGAACGAGGGCGCCGGTGACGATGTGCAGATTGGGCCGCTTTTTCGCCGGGTTGAGGTAGGTGCGCGCGGCGCTGGCGCGGCGCCTTCCGCCGCGGGTCTGCTGGCACCAGCCGATCGAATCGCCGGCGCCGGGTGGCAGGTTGTTGACGTCGGCGCGGAATTCGAGGCCCAGCTCCTGCGCCGCGGCGACGATGGCGCGGCACGCCTCGGGCTGCTCGGTCATCGGCGAGGTCGTCAGGTGGCCGCTGCTGCCGTGAATTTCGGCGGCATCGCCGGTCCAGTTCTCGGCCTGCTTGAAATAGGGCAATACGCCGTCCCAGCCCCAGCCGCGGTTGCCGAGCTGCGCCCAGTGGTCGAAATCCTCGGGTTGCCCGCGGATGTAGATCAGCCCGTTGATCGACGACGAGCCGCCGAGCACGCGGCCGCGCGGATAGGGGATCGCGCGGCCGGCGGTGCCGGGATCGCTCTCCGCCTTGTAACCCCAGGTCAGGGTCTTGTGGTCGAGCAGTTTCATAAAGCCGACCGGGATATGAATCAGCGGGTTCCAGTCGCGCCCGCCGGCCTCGATCAGCACCACCTTGACGCTGGCATCCTCGGTCAGCCGGTTGGCCAGCACGCACCCGGCCGAGCCGGCGCCGACGATCACGTAATCCGCTTGCATGGCTTCACTCCCAACGGCCGTCGTCCCGGCGAAGGCCGGGATCCACGCTTCAACCGCCCGTGCGGCGGAGAAGTGGGCCCCGGCCTTCGCCGGGGTAACCTCAAAAACACTTACGCCGCCAGCTTTTGCCGCGCCGCCGCCCGGATCATCGCCGCGCCCTTTTCGGCGATCATGATCGTCGGCGCATTGGTGTTGGTCGAGGTTACCGAGGGCATCACCGAGGCATCGATGACCCTGAGCCCGTCGAGCCCATGCACGCACAGCTGGTCGTCGACAACGGCGAGCGGGTCCTGCCCCATCTTGCAGGTGCAGGTTGCGTGAAACACGGTCGAGCCGGTCTGCCGCGCGTAATCCAGCAGCTCGTCGTCGCCGACGACCCCGGCGCCGGGCAATATTTCGCCGACGAAATACGGCTTCAGCGCCGGCGCCGCAAACAGCCGCCGCGCCGCCCTGAGCCCGCCGATCGCGGCGCGCCGGTCGGTATCGTGCGACAGGTAGCGCGGGTTGATCGCCGGCGCCTGGTGCGGGTCGGCGGATTTCGCCTGCACATAGCCGGTCGACAGCGGCCGCATCTGCCACATGCCGCCGGTCATCCCCGGCTTGGTGTCGAGCTTGCGCACCGGGCCGGGCGCGAAACTGGCGTTGGCAAACAGGATCTGCACGTCGGGCGTCGCCGACTCCTCCAGAACCTTGATCGAGGCGCAGACCAGCGAGGCGGCGTAGGTCAAGAGCCCGCTGCCGCCGAAAACATAGCGCATCACCTCGCCGACAAACGGCATGCCGCGCGATTTCTCGTTGGCGGTGGCGATGCCGGTGACCTCGCAGGTGACGCGGGCGAGGAAATGGTCCTGCAGATTGCTGCCGACGCCGGGCAGCGCGTGCGCCACCGCGACACCGATCTTGCCCAGGTGCTCCGGGTCTCCGATCCCGGAAAGCTGCAAGACATGCGGCGAGCCGATCGCCCCGCCGGCGAGGATGATCTCGCGCCGCGCATCGACCCGCTCAACGGCGTTGTTCCCTGGGCCGCCGCGCGAAAACTCGACCGCGACCGCGCGCTTGCCGTCGAGCACGATTCGGTGCACCAGTGCGCCGGTGACGACCGACAGGTTCTGCCGTTTCAGGGCCGGGCGCAGATAGGTGCGCGCCGCGCTCTGCCGCCGCCGGCCGCGCCGGGTCTGCTGGACCCAGCCGATATTGTCGCCGGCGCCGGGCGGCAGGTGGTTGATGTCCTCATGGTATTCGCAGCCGATCTGGGTGCCGGCCTCGATGATCCGCTCGCACAATTCGGGGCGATCCGAGGTGCGCGAGGTCAGCAACGGCCCGTCCTGCCCGTGAAATTCGTCGGCACCGCCCTCCCAGCTCTCGGCGCGCCGGAAATAGGGCAGCACGCTGTCCCAATCCCAGCCGCGATTGCCGAGCTGCGCCCAGTGGTCGAAATCCTCGGGCTGGCCGCGCACATAGATCATGCCGTTGATCGACGACGAGCCGCCCAGCACCTTGCCGCGCGGATAGAGGATCGAGCGGCCGTTGACCCCGGGGTCGGGCTCGCTCATGAAGCCCCAGGTCAGCGTCTTATGGTCGAGCAGTTTCATATAGCCGGCCGGGATGTGGATCAGCGGGTTCCAGTCGCGTCCGCCGGCTTCGAGCAGCACAACCCGCGCGCCGTCTTCGCTGAGCCGGTTGGCCAGCACGCAGCCGGCCGAGCCGGCCCCGACGATCACGTAATCCGCTTGCATTGGGTTTCTCCCGTTTGAACCCTCACCCACCATCCGCTTCGCGTCGGGTCCCCCCTCTCCCGCATGCGGGAGAGGGTGCCGAAGGGTGCAGCCCCGAGGCGTTACGCCGCCAGCCGCTGCCGTGCCGCCGCCTTGATCATCGCCGCGCCCTTTTCGGCGATCATGATCGTCGGCGCGTTGGTGTTGGTCGAGGTCACCGCCGGCATCACCGAGGCGTCGATCACCCGGATGCCGTCGAGCCCGTGGATGCGGAGCTGGTCGTCGACGACACAGTTCGGGTTCGGCCCCATCATGCAGGTGCAGGTCGCGTGGTACACGGTGTTGCCGTTGCGCCGCGCGTAATCGAGCAGCTCGTCGTCGCTCTGCACCGCTGCACCGGGCAGCTTCTCGGGGCCGAGATACGGCTGCAGCGCCGGCGCCGCGAAGATTTTGCGGACAAAGCGCAGCCCGCCGATAACGGCGCGCCGGTCGGTGTCCTCCGACAGGTAGCGCGGGTTGATCGCCGGCTGGTCCTCGGGCCGGTTGCTGCGCGCCCGCACATAACCGCGCGACAGCGGCCGCATCTGCCACATGCCGCCGGTAAGGCCCGGTGTCTCCTCGAGCTTGCCGACCTGCCCGTCCTTGAAGCTGCCGGGGGCAAACGAGCACTGCACGTCGGGCGTCGCCGATTCCGGCAGCACCTTGACCGAGGCGGCCACGAGCGAGGCGCTATAGGTCAGCATGCCCTTGCCGGTAACCAGATAGCGCATGATTTCGGCGGCGAGCGGCAGGCCGCGCGAGCGCTCGTTGGCGGTGGCGATGCCGTGGACCGGATAGGTCATGCGGACGACGTAGTGGTCCTGCATGTTGGCGCCGACGCCGGGCAGCGCATGCACCACCGGAACGCCGATCGAGGCGAGATGCTCGGGATCGCCGACCCCCGACAATTGCAAGAGGTGCGGCGAGTTGACTGCGCCGGCGCTAAGCAGGATCTCGCGCCCGGCCTCGGCCCGCTCGATGGTGTTGCTTCCTGGGCCGCCGCGCGTGAACTCGACCGCGACCGCGCGTTTTCCGTCAAACACGATACGCCGCACCAGCGCCTTGGTGACCAGCTGCAGATTGGGGCGTTTCAGCACCGGGCGCAGATAGGTGCGCGCGGTGCTGGCGCGGGTACGGCCGCCGCGGGTCTGCTGGCACCAGCCGATGCAGTCGTTGTGCAGCCGGGTCAGGTCGTTGACGTCTTCGCGGTATTCGAGCCCGATCTGCTTGCCGGCCTCGATCACGGTTTCGCACAGCGGCGGCCGGTCCATCTTCGAGGTGAACAGCGGCCCGCCCTTGCCGCGCACCTCGCCGCCGTCGCCTTCCCAGTTCTCGGCCTGCTTGAAAAACGGCAGCACGCCGTCCCAGTCCCAGCCGCGATTGCCGATCTGTGCCCAGTGGTCGTAATCCTCGGGTTGGCCGCGGATGTAGATCAGGCCGTTGATCGACGACGACCCGCCGATCACCCGCCCGCGCGGATAGAGGATCGCGCGGCCGGCGGTGCCCGTGTCGGGCTCGGCGTGATAGCCCCAGGTCAGGGTCTTGTGGTCGAGCATCTTCATGAACCCGGCCGGAATGTGGATCAGCGGGTTCCAATCCTTGCCGCCGGCCTCGATCAGCAATACCGAGACGCTCGGATCCTCGCTGAGGCGATGGGCCAGAACACAGCCGGCCGAGCCCGCGCCGACGATCACATAATCTGCCTTCATCACGATCCTCCCGTGGCTCATCGCACTCCCCTCCTCCGCCGGCGCCCGCGGACCTCGGCTCGCTTCGCGTCCGGTCCACCCTTTCCCGCACGCGGGAGGAGGGTGCCGAGCGCCGCAGGCGCAAGGCGAATGAAGGTCATCCCTATCTCACTCTACCGCACCGCGGCGGGATGAAAATCGCCTTCTTGCTCACTATTCTTATTCAAGCAGCAGGGAGAGCGACGGGATGAGCGCCGCGGTCAACCGCATCTATCGCTATCCGGTAAAGGGGCTGTCGGCCGAGGCGCTCGACCGCGTCGCGCTGAGCCCCGGCAAATGCCTGCCGCAGGACCGACGCTTTGCGGTCGCGCTCGGCACCACCGAGTTCGATCCCAGCCACCCGGTATGGCTGTCGAAGCGCCACTTCATCATGCTGATGCGCGACGAGGCTCTGGCGCGGCTGCACACAAGGTTCGCCCCGGAGACCGGGGTGCTGTCGGCCGAGGAGCACGGCAGGGTCGTGCTCGAAGCGCGGCTGACCGACGCCGAGGGCCAACGCCAGATCGCCGCGTTTTTCGACAAATTTCTCGGCGAGGCGGTGCCGGGGCCGCTGCGCATCGTCGAGGCGGCGGGCCATGCCTTCGCCGACGCCCGACCCAAGCCGGATGCGAGCACCGATCAATACGTCTCGCTGATCAACCTCGACAGCGTCCGCGCGCTCGAAACCGTGATCGGCGCGCCGGTCGACCCGATCCGCTTCCGCGCCAACCTTTATTTCGACGGCACTCCGGCCTGGCGCGAGCAGGAATGGATCGGCCACGAGATCGCCGTCGGCGGCGCGCGGCTCCGGGTCATCTCGCCGATCACCCGCTGCAAGGCGACCGAGGTCAACCCCGACACCGCGATGCGCGACCTCGATGTGGTGGGAACGCTGATGCGCGCCTATGGGCACAACATCATGGGCATCTACGCCGAAGTGATCGGCGGCGGCGACGTTGCCGCGGGCGACGCGGTGAGGGTGCCGGAATGAGCGATGCCGTGACCGTGCAGGCGGAACCGCTGTTTGCCGCCTTGCGGCAGGCAACCGACGCCGATGTCGCCACGGCAATCGAAGAGGCCGTGCGCACGGCACCGGACCGCGCCTTGTGCCGCATCAACGCAATCGAGTTCGCCGCCAAGCGGAACCTCGACGAAGACCAGACGATTGCCGCCCTTCTCCACGCCGCGCGCCTCGGCCTTTTCGAGCTGTCGTGGAACGTCCTCTGCCCCGGTTGCGGCGGCGTGCTCAGCGAGGGAATGAGCCTGAAATCCGTCCGGCACGATGATTACCTCTGCGCGTTATGCGCGGGCGGCTATTCCCCGTCGCTCGACGACATGGTCGAGGTGACCTTCACGGTCAGCCCGCGTGTTCGCCCGATCGCCGCGCACAGCCCGCACGAGCTGTCGTTCTCTGAGTATTTCCGCCAGATGTTCTGGGCTTCGGCGGTCGATCTTCCCGAAGACCTTGAACGGACGCTCGACGACATCACGCTCGACACGCTCGAACTGCCGGCGCGCGAAAAGGCGCAATTATCGCTGCACCTGCCCGCCGAGTTTCTGATCGTCTTCGAGCCGGTGACGCACGCCGCCCAGTTCATCGACGTCAAAGGCGAGCCAACGCGGGAGCGCCAAACCCTGTCGCTCGCCTTCAACGACCTTCAGCCGCCGACCGGGACGATCGAGATGCGCCCGGGGCCGTTGCGCCTGGTGCTGGAAAACCGCACCGACCGCCGGATTCTGCCCGGCATCTGGATCGCCGGAAACGAATTGCACGAATTGCTCGGCCGCAGGCGCCCGTTCCTGACCGCGAAGCGGCTGTTGAGCAACCAGGTGTTCCGCGATCTTTACGGGGCCGAGACGCTCAACCCCGATCAGCGCCTCAGGATCACCAGCCTGACCTTTCTGTTCACCGACCTCAAAGGCTCGACCGCGCTTTACGAGCGGGTCGGCGATCTCGCTGCGTACGATCTGGTGCGGGCGCATTTCCATGTGCTGCGCGACATCGTCGCCGGCGAACAGGGCGCCGTGGTCAAGACGATCGGCGACGCGGTGATGGCCACCTTTATCACGCCCGACCGCGCGGTCGCCGCGGCGCTGCGCATGCGCGAGGCGATGGAGCGGCTCAACGCCGAGCACGGCAGCGACGATCTGCGGCTCAAGATCGGCATCCATGAAGGGCCATGCCTGGCGGTCGTGCTCAACGACCACCAGGATTATTTCGGCTCGACCGTCAACATTGCCGCGCGCGTCCAGGGCCTGGCGCAGGACCGTTCGATCTTTGTCAGCGAGCCGGTAGTGCGCTCGGAACAGACCGGCGCGCTGCTCGCCGCCAAGGGCCTCACCCCGCGGCCGCAGCAGCGCGCGCTGCGCGGCATCGCCGAGGAATACGCGGTCTACGAGATTCCGTGAGGCTCACGCGGCGCGTTGCCGCGGGGGCGGCCCGGGCGTATCCTGAATCAACGCACCTGTTTTGGGAGGCAGCACATGGCAGAAAACACCCCGGTCGGCGTCAACCACGTCGTGCTCAATGTGCGGGACATCGAGGAATCGCACCGGTTCTGGACCGAGATCGTCGGCCTGAAGCAGGTCGGCGCGCTGCACCCGCGGCCAGAGATGGGCAAGACGCCGCGCATGCAATTCTACAGCGGCGACCACGGCGGCAAGTACACCCATCACGACGTCGCGCTGGTCGAGAACCCGAACCTGCCGCCGCCCGCCGAGTGGGGGCTGTTCGACAAGCCGGTGGCGATCAATCACATCGCGATCGCGATGCCGACACGCGAGGCGTTTGTCGCCAAGCTCGCCGACCTGCAGGCCAAGGGGGTCAAGTTCAACATGCGGGTCAATCACGGCGTGACCCACAGCGTCTACATCAACGACCCCAACGGCTACGGCGTCGAACTGCTTTACGAATTGCCACGCCAGATGTGGGAAGGCGACATCGACGCCGGGATCAACTACCTCGAGCGGCTGCCGACCGAGGGGCCGGAAGCGCTGGTCGACGACCTCGAAAACTCGCCGAGCTTCGGCAAGGCGGCCGAGTAGGCTCCCTTCCGCCCCGCCTTGGCCAGGCTTGACCCGGCCAAGACGGGGCTCCGAGCGGCGGCATGGCGACCTGTGCCGCCCAGGAAACTGTTGTAACTGCGCACATACTCCTCATCCTGAGGAGGGCGCGGCTTTGACGGATGTGCCGCCCCGAGACGAAATCGTCATCCGCGCGGTGCTGCGAGACTCCGGATGCGTGGCGATGTTCCTGGCGGGCTTCGGCCTGCGGCGGAGAGACGAGCGGGCCATGCAGGCGTTGACCGCTTAGCAACCCGTCGGAGGCTCAAATGCTCAGGCTCGCTCTGTTCTTTCTGGTGGTCTCGCTGATCGCCGCGCTGTTCGGCTTCGGCGGCATCGCCGCCGCCTCGGCCGGGATCGCCAAGATCCTGTTCTTCGTCTTTATCGTGATCTGCATCGTTCTTGTGGTGATCGGTCTGGCGATCGGCTCGCGCCTGTTCTGAGCGTCGCGCCCGGACCGCCGGCAAACGCATAGCCACGCCCGCCGCCATTCCGAGAACGCCCGCGTCGCCTGCGCCCTGCGTGCTATAGTTGGTGCAATTATCGCGCGTGCGACGCGGACGGAGGAGGAAAACCGATGGCGTACGATGTCCTGATAAAGAACGGGCGCGTGGTCGACGGCTCGGGAATGCCGTCTTTCCATGGCGATGTCGCGATCAAGGACGGCAAGATCGCCGAGATCGGCAAATTGTCCGGCGCGGCCCAGCACACCATTGATGTCGGCGGCCAAGCCATCGCGCCGGGCTTTATCGACAACCATTGCCATTACGACGCGCAGGTCACCTGGGACCCGCTGTGCTCGTTTTCGTGTGACCACGGCGCGACCAGCGTCGTGATCGGCAACTGCTCGCTGTCGCTCGCGCCGGTGCGCCGCGGCCACGAAAAGCGGATGGCCGAATTCCTCAGCTATGTCGAAGCGATCCCGATGGAGGTGCTGAGCACGATCGAGGTCGATTGGGAATCGTTCCCGCAATACATGGACCGGCTCGACCGCAACCTCGGCGTCAATGTCGGCACGCTGATCGGCCACACCGCCGTGCGCTATTACGTGATGGGCGACGAGTGCCAGGCCCGCGCCGCCAACGATGCCGAGCTCAAGCAGATGCAAGAAATCGTGCGCGACGGGATGGAGGGCGGCGCGCTCGGCCTCTCGGTGTCGCGCAACCGTGGCCACTACGATCCGCAGGGCGTGCACATTCCGGCGTTGTGGGCCGACGAGGCGGAGATTTTCGCGCTCGGCGACGTGCTGCGCGAACTCGGCACCGGCATCATCCAGTCGGGCGGCGGCCGTGAGGCCGAGATGCGCGACGGGCTGATGGCGCGGCTCAGCGAGGCGACCGGCCGGCCGGTGGTCTACAATAATTTGGGCCAGAGCGTGCGCCGCCCCGGCGAATGGCAGAAGCACATGGACCGGGTCAGCGAGACCGCTGCGCAAGGCATCCGTGCCTATCCGCTGTGTTCGCCGAACACGACGACGCAGACCTTCAACATGAAGAACACCCAGGTGTTCCGCGGCTCGCCGACCTGGCACCCGATCCTGCTCGCCGGCGACGACGAAAAGCTCAAGGCCT
>Ga0307373_10013959_pt1 | contig 11139 bp, 10 predicted proteins | sample OX2MG_FD_202534 | JGI IMG/M metagenome (GOLD analysis project Ga0307373, IMG submission 202534) | Soil microbial communities from Risofladan, Vaasa, Finland - OX-2 | ecosystem: Environmental > Terrestrial > Soil > Coastal area > Acid sulfate soil | place: Finland: Risofladan, Vaasa | collected... | reverse complement strand
AGAACATGTAGTATGCAAATCTTCTGATCAGATAGTCATAATAAAATCTGAAGATGGCTCTCCTGCATGTGTAAAACATGATACTGCAAAAAAACTTGTTGAACGAGGATGGGCAAAAGAAATTATTCCAAGTGTAACAATAACAGAAACAACACAGACAGGAAACCAAACAAGCTCAGATGCACTAGAACTCTTGCTTTCAACAAACTCTACTATGATAAAACCAAACCAGACACTCGGCATTGATATCACACTTAACAATACATCTTCAAACATGCTAGTCAAAGATCCACAAAATAATTGGTCAATGAAAGTATTGAGTATGGGTCCGTGTGAGCTTGACCCTGTAGGCATTGGTGTGTATGAAGGAAACCATTCGCTTGAAAATATTACAGACGCAAGACCGCTTCAGCTTTATCAAAATGGAACTTACGAGTGCCCGGCGCTTACTGGAGTTGACAGATATGTCTTTGAGCCGTCAAGTGACAAAGCCATCTTGGAAACCTCTAATGGCAATTCCACTGGAGAAGTGAAATATCATGCCTCATTTGATGGATTCTACACCAAAGATGGATTTGTGCCGCCACCCGTTGGAGCGTATACCGTTGTAGCTGATGACGAATGGGGACATCTTGCAATACAATATTTTACAGTTGTTAATTCTATTAAGAGATAAGAAATGAAAACTCTACATCTATCAATAATGATAATTTCAGTAACAGTCGTTGTTTCAGTATTCATAATTTATACTAGTTATGATTATTATGCAAAGCCTGTTCTTATCTCAAAACAACAAGCCTTTGACATAGCATCAAAAGAATTTCAATGTACACAAGATCAAGACCGTTTGAATAACACTACAATATATGAACAATTGTTTCACATAAAAGATAATGCGGTATTTTTTATGGATGACAAAAATATGCAAGATTTGAGTGCGGCTAGCAATTTTCTCTCTGGTGAAATAAAGTCTAGTGAATACGTTTGGGAGGTTACTTGGAATTGTTATGATGCCACTAATGGTCAGTATCCGCCTCATTATGATGATCTTGAACAACATGTCAAATTTGTAGATGCCAAGAGTGGAATCTTATTGAAATGAAAATTCTACATTATGCCATAATTGTTGTAATGATTGTAACTGTCTTCTTTGGCATGCATTATGTATTTGCACAATCAAATAATACCCAAATACAAAATGGAGTATCACCTGCAAATTCTACATGTACCGATAGCATAATTCAGGACATAAAGACAAAATATGCATCATTTGATGAAGAGCGAGCTAAAACAGAAGCTGTCAACTATGAAGTATTCAAGTCTGAAGTGAAAAATGACAAGTACATATTTAGAGCCGTATCACAAGAATGGGCAAACAATCAAGTAAAATGTGATGTTACATTCAAAAGTGTTCTTGTACTATTCATTGTAACTGATTCTTCAGGAAAGGATCGAGATGTTACTGTTCTAGTCAATCCGGAATCATACAAACCTCAGGGCATTGATGTGCGATATGATGTACCAACTCATGGTGGTAACATCCCAAACTTGGGAGGACCTGTGATGGCAGGAAATTCTACTGGAACAACATCAAAAATTACCCCTGCTCCTCAATACCCTATCTGGAATTATCCCGTTGATGGGCAGGTTACCTCAGTTGACATGTCAAAAGACGGTACCCTTGTTGTTGCAGGAACAAAATCTGGTACTGAACATGGAACTATCTATTTTCTTGCTAAAAATGATACCCTTCTCTGGAGTCATACTTTTGATAGAGACATTTGTTGTGTTGCCATGTCAGCAGACGGCTCACGTGTTCTAGTTGGCGGATATCAGCTTGTAGGTGGAGGAGTGGGAACTTATGGGGGAGCTCAGAGTTATGAAAATGGGCAGATTTACTATTTTAGTAATAATGGTACGCTTCTTTGGAGTTATGATTTCGGAGTCTCTCCTGTAATGTCTATTGCCATGTCACCAGATGGTTCTATTGTGGGTGCTGGCACGGATAACGAAATTCTTTATTTTGATGAGCATGGACAAGTTTTACCAAATCATTCAGATGGTAACATAGTCTGGAATCATACGGGTCCTTCCAATCTGGAAAAATACTCACAAAATAATACCTATACAGTACATGGTGAATGGGCTGCTGCAGGACATACTGTCAAGTTTTTTGATAAGGGCGGAAATCTTTTGTGGTATTATGATGCAGATATTACATCTTCTGTAGCAATATCGTCAAGTGGTAATTATGTTGCAGTTGGAACAGGTTCATTACAAGACTCGAACAATGTGTATTTTTTTAATGGAGCCCATGAAACTAAATCACAATCATTGGAATACCAGTCACCTCAATCTCAGATACAAGTTGAGAATGCCATACAAAGAAATCAAGATCAACAAAGTCAATCTCTTATCATGCTTGAAATTGGAATTCCGATATTTGTAATTATATCTGCGCTTCTGTTTTGGTTTACAAGAATTAGAAAATGAAAACTCTATACATTGCAATAATTGTTTTGGCATCCATTCTTCTTGTACCATTGTCATTTGCATATGGTGACATTTTAGAAATACAAAACATGAGTGTTTATACCAACAAGGATTCCTACGGTAAAGGCGATATTGTCAGAATTTCTGGTGAGATACAAAGTGCAAATGGAATGACTGTATCAAAAGATATTCCAATAACCGTTGTACTTACCAATAATGTCCTTCAAAAGACAATGGAAATCCTGAAAACATATCCTTCGATCAACGGTAACTTTGCTGTTGCAGGCATCCCAACTACAGACTCTAGTTGGGAATCAAGCGGTACATATACAGTAACTGCATCCTATGGCAATATTGTACATGATACAACGACATTTTCTTTTGAGATGGGAGACAGTAATCTGCTTACACCTCTAAAACAATCAAAATTAGGAGTACCATCAGATAAAATTGAATGCAGATCAGATCTACAATCAATCATCAAGGCAGAAGATAATTCCACTGCATGTGTTACACAACAAACAGTACAGATACTTGTTGAACGAGGCTGGACTAGAACAAATTCTCAAGAATCTCCTATTAGTATAATTGAATTAAATACAGAATATTCGGTTGGTCAGCCAATTAATGCTACAATAAAATATACTGGATGGATGAATGGTGGGCTATATCCCGATGTAAAAATCTTGAATGCGGATAACGGCAGTAAGGTGTGGGTCAATTGCCTCTATACCCATTCTGAACAGCCTGGTGGAGGAGGTATAGGGACAGATACTTACAATGTAAAATGCGGTGACAAATATCCAATCATAAATCAAACAGGCACTTACACAATGATTGCTTCAGTTGACAATGACATGGCAAAAGCAAGGTTTACTGTAGTAAAACCATTGTTGCTACCTGCATCATTTGAGCCATGTGACACTCCTTATCCACAATCAAATACGGGTGTTGCAGTATTGTACATGCCTGCAAATTCAATTGGAAAAATATGTGTGAGATATTACAATCTTAACAATACTCCCACGGGTATTGGAATGAGAATATTTGAGGCAAACAATCTGACTAAAAATGCATCCAATGTTACCGCATGGACGGACGATTCCACACTTGAGGGAAATGCAAACAAGACGATAGTTTATTTTATAAAAACTGGAACTAGGGTAGGATTTTATGGTGTATCTCTAAATTGCGGTGGATTTCCCTTTGCAGTAGGATATGATGCCAACTCTACAATAACTGCAAGTGATTTTCCATGGATTGGACGAGCCTTTCATTGTGGAGTGATAACATATGATAGTCATATAGAAGGTACTACTGGAATTGGTGTCAAATATATCCCATATCCATGATGAAGTGATAAAATGAAAACTCTAAACCTCTTGTTTATCTTGATAGTAATAACATCTTTTGATTCGCTTAATTTTGCACATGCATCATGTGTAACATCAGATGTACCATGCAATGATCTAATACCAAATCCAACTGCACAGATGCCACTAAAACAAGTAGAGAATGAAAAGACAGTAACGGTAAATGGTACTAATTTTATGCTAAACTATACAATAACGGGAAATGACAACAAAATAACAAAGATAAATCTTGATACCGCTGGAAAAGGACTTATTATATTTATGAATGCACATAGTAACGGTAATTTTACAATAACTCTACCAAGAGAATTGATAGATGTCAGAATAAGCGGAACAGACACTATATTCACTTATCATGAAGTTGGTGGTGATATTACAGCCTATGTAACGGACAAGAAAAACACATCAATTGATAGAACAATTACCATCTATTTCGGAGCAGGAAATGAGATGATAGATTTGGAGGGTTCTCATGTAATTCCAGAATTTCCATTTGCAGTTCCAATATTATTGATCAGTTTTGTATCAGTAGTTGCATTTTACAGGATGAAATTTAGAAAATGACACCTCTATTTTTTATAATCATTCTAATTCTGTTTACAAGTCTGGTCATTCCCACCCTTCAAAACGCAATAGCAATTCCATATGTGGCTCCACAAGATCTTTACAAGCAAAGTGACATGGTGTTCTACGGTCAAGTAATTACAAAACAAGCAGGACCTGGCCCTGATTATGATTATTATCAAGTCCAAGTTAAAACATATTTTAAAAATCCACAAACTTCTGATTCTATAACTGTAGCAGGACACAAACCTGACAACAATACACGTATGGCATATCCGCAATTTAAGATAGGAGACAAGGCAATTTTTTACATAAACAAACTGGGCGGGATCAACACAATGTCTCCATATTCACAAATTGCAGGAGAATCATGTGATGTACGCAGCTTTGTTGAACCATATACACTTCCATCTTCTCCAACATTGGGAGCATCTGCCCAATCAACCATCTACATTGAAGATGTAAACGAAAACATGCCTTACATCCCATTGGTCAATCATACAGCAATACTACGTGACGAGAATGTGTGGAATAATTCTCCTGAATCAAGAACAGTTCCAGTAACACTAACAATACAAAATGAAGACACTGGACAACAAGTTTTCAATCAAACACAGAATCTGGAAATGCAAGCATGCGGCGGACCTGAAACAGTAAAGTGGAATTTTGTGCCTACACAAATTGCAAACTATGTAGCAAGCGTTTCTGGCAACAAGAACGAAATCTCAACGATTTTTCAAGCAATATACGATTCCACAAAATCACCAATTCTTTCCCCGTTGAAGCAATTCAAATCAGGAGTTTCTCCACTAAATGTGAAATGTTCTACCAACTATGCCCTTATAATAAAAACAGAGGATGGATCACCTGCATGTGTACAACGAAATGACACGGACAATCTAATGAATAATGGATGGGCTATCAATCAGTTCATAGTATCAGAAGTTTATAGAAACCAAGGAATTAGTGTAATTCAAAGAGATTCTGGGATTCTCAAATATGAAAATGGGACATTTATGCTACACATGTCGATTTATGTATTTATTAATAATTTCACCCAGTCAAGTTATCCACTAAAAATCCAAGTTTTACATGATGATACACCATATAGAACTGATGTTATCTCTTCTACTGATATTTTACCTGATGGCTTTTACAAATACCAGTCTACACTAAACCATGAAATATTTGGCAGTTACAAGGTTATTGCAACTTATGAAAACAGAACCAGTCAAACATCATTTGTAACTGGGATTCCTCCATAGAAAATGAAAATTCTACACCTTGGAATAATATTTGGAGTTATTGGAATTATAGCATTAGGAAATAGCCAAATATTGGCAGAAAATTCATCTATAATAGTTACTCCTTTTGATATCTCATTTTTGGAAAATGATTTTAACAAAACAGGGATATCGCATCAGATCCTAATCTTAAAACCAAACAAGACTGCAGACATTCATGTAATAGTTACAAACAATGATGTCATAACACATCAAGTGCATTTGCAAGTTCCAACGGAAAATCTTAGATATTTTGTATCTTCATACTCTCTTGAATCGTCTACTCTTACAATAGGTCCGCACCTATCAAACCAGACCATCTTGCACATAAAAACAGAAAACATCAATGACACACAGACAGGACTTGTCTTCATATTGGCACAAGACAAGTCTTTTGGAATAAAATCCAAGGGATTCTATTTGGCAGTGAGCAATGACATCACAGACCAAGATCTGGCATTGCGTATTCAATCGCTAAGAGAAGCAATGCCTGGCCCAGCATTTCCCAATCTTCACGCATTTAATGCACAAGAAAACACGACAATCGCACCAGGCAACATATTTGGTATGCCGACATATCTTCCAAATGGATATCGATTACAAGGAATTTCAGAACAGGCTCCAGGGCCGCTTCTAGTTTATTCACCTGTTCAAGTTACAGACAATACAACAGGTACGTCTTTTTTGCATTCGGGAGGAATGACCATATACTATGAGATAAACAAGCCAACGTTTGACCTCAATAACTGGTTACCTGCGTATATTGGACAGAATGAGGCACAAGAGATTTCCATCAACGGTGCGATAGGCACAGCCATTGAACAACAAAAAATGCAAGTAGATGGCATCCCGTTCAACTCTTCCTCAGAGATTGTACTCTTCAAAGACACTTCTCAGATTCAAATCCAAGGAAACGTACCACTTGGTGATCTGCTAAAAGTTGCATCATCCATTTCAATATCTAAAGTGAATCGAGCAGTACTTGCATCATGTGCTGAAGATAAAGACTGGCCTCAAAAGCCCTGCAATGATGTTATCAACACAGGTGATCCAAATCAGAAACCGATTTTGGGTGACAAGAAAGACTGGCAAGCGTTCTACAACATGAAAGGAAAAGACTGGATGGAATCAAAGAAACAGGAAATGTATTTTGCTGATCAAAACAAAATTCTCAAGGAATGGTACGAGTATGGCGGCCATTCTGGTCATTTTGCAAATTCTGATGTCTGGTACTATTACAGCCTATATGGACAATCACCTGACATTGTAAAGTATTACAATGGAATAATCCAGAAGGACTGGCTACAACCAATTATCACATATTATTATGTGAGCCCAATTGTTTTTGTCATTATTGGAATAGCTGCAATCGTAGTCGGATTTTTTATATCAAAAAAGATTTTGGTGAGGATTAAAAAATGAAAACTCTACACCTTGGAATAATACCGGTTGTCGCAATTAGTTTACTTTCATCATTTCCACTAGTGTTTGCTCATGGAATAGACACTATGGGAGGACCTCCACGACTTCCTAACGTTTTACTCACGCAGATTTTATCATCTGAAAATAATGTGTATCTTTTGTGGGAAAACGGTGGAAAATTCTTTTTTCAGAAGAGTACAGATGGCGGATCTACATTTGATAGTCCTATTATGGTAATGAACATCACGGGTGCAAGATCAGTAGAACCACAGATGGCAGCATCAGGTAATGATGTGTACGTGGCATGGAACTATTTTGACCAGAACGGGACATATCTTGATTTCAGGCAGAGCACGGACAACGGAGCCAGCTTTGGTGACATTGCTACTTTATACAGAGGTTCTTCTCTGGATTTTCTTTCTTTGAATCTTGTTACATCTGGAAAACATGTGTATATCGCATGGCAGGAGAATTCGGGATATGCACATTTGATCAAAAGTGATGACAGCGGTACCACGTTTTTGCCAATCATAGATCTTGATAACAATACTAAACGATTAGGTGATCCAAAGATCTTTGCATCAAACAATCACGTTTATCTATTCATGGAAGGCGACTGCATTATTTCTTCAGGAACTCAGCAAATCTGCTATCCTTCGCCATTTGTAAGGCGAAGCGATGACTATGGAAATACATGGAGCAGCATAAATCCCGTAATAAATGGAACTGCTGCAGGTTTTGCAACTGATGCAAGGGCCACCATATCTAGAGACGATGTCTATCTGATATGGCAATTCAATGGATATGGCTTTGGCAAGATATTATTTGCAAAAAGTAACGACAATGCGACTACATTTGGAAAGACTGTCTACTTGGACAATAATGGTCAGGAAGGATATCCTAACGTCTTGGCAAATGGAAATAATGTCTATCTCTTCTGGCAGACTGATGGCAACAATACGAAGGACATAATGTTTTCATACAGCATAGATGGAGGAGCCACATTTTCAAAGCCAGTCAACATAAGCAACAACAAGTCTCCCTCGGACAACTATTACTTGTACAAACAGGTTGCATCTTCTGGCAACAATGTGTACGTAACATGGGAGCAACGCAATCAGAGCAACAGTGAGATATTCTTTAGGATGAGCTCAGATGATGGAGAGACTTTTGGGAATACAATCAATCTAAGTGAAGATCTGGACAGCGTGGTGAAAAATGAAGTTAACAGTACCTGGGTGAATTTTGATAAACCTCAGGTGGTTACATCTGGGAATAATGCATATGTTGGATGGATTAACAACTACGAAGGAAATAACAATATTTTCTTTCGTACAAGCAACGATGGAGGCAACACATTTGAAAATCCAATTATTCTAAGAGAAGATCATGTCATACCTGAATTTCCATTTGCTATTCCAATTTTACTTGTTAGTTTTGTATCTGTAATGGTATTTTACAGGATGAAATTTAGAAAATGAAAACTCTACACCTTGCGATAATTCTTACTATTTTGATTTTTGGGATAGTATTAGTTGTCATCATGATCATGTTACAAGAGAATCCACAAGAGGTCTTATCTGCAAAATCACCCATATTGCCACAAAATGTTACTATGGATTACTATGCCAACATGACAAGTCAAATCACGCTCAAACCACTCCAAATTCAAACCGTTCCGGTACAAATTTACGCTTCACAAGACAAGCCATTGCACGTTAAATTGGGTCTGACAGTGCCAAATAAAGAATCTATTTTTATTGCTACTGGCAATGGAAACATTCCATTTGGAATATTTGCTATGTTGAGCAAAAACGAGATTAGCCTTCCAGCAACCTCTGAGAATGATACCACCGTTAGAGATACTGTTCAATTGACTGTTTTCGCATATCCATTTACAAGTGGCACATACAAGATATCTGTATTGTTATACAAAGATACTGGAGAAGCAAATTCACGATATCTTACAATAAAGGTAGATTAGAAAATGAAAACTCTACATCTCTCAATAATTGCCATTTCAGTTATCTTAACTTACACTAGTGCATATGCTTATAATTCAACATCAACAGATTATGGAAATCTTTCTTATCTAAATCAAAACCAGTCTACACCAAAAATAATCTCAAATGGTCCGATACCTACTCCGCTTGACATACAAAAGAGAATGTTTGATTGGTGTCAAGCGCCTCGCAACGACATGGGTGAGATTGATCCCAAGATATCCCAATTTGTCCTTGAAAATAATCCCAAAGTGCTTGACAATGTACATGATGCCTACACGAAAAACCATGTGATAAACGGACAATACTGGAATATACTTCAAACACAGTTGATCTCAAACACAACAGAATTCAAATCACTTGGAGGAAACAAAAGTTCTATTCATTTTTTGTCAGGCTTTACTCTTGATTCTTGTCCCCCAATAACTGCCATCAATGGCACATTTATGACACATTACAATGAAAGCTATAATTTTCTTTTAAACTATGACGCAAACACATTTTCATACAATTTTTCGAAATACTCATTGCCTTCCTATTCTGTCCATGTTGGATCTTTATCGAACCTGCCAGTTCCAGAATTTCCGTTTGCAATTTCGATTTTATTGATTGGTATTACATCATTGATTGTATTTTACAGGATTAGATTTAGAAAATGAAAACACTACATCTTTTAACAATTATTGCAATAACAATATCGTTCATCAGTGGCATAGGTTTTACTATGTTAATGTCTTCACACATGTCAAACCAAACAAACCCTACTGTAACAAAAGTCAATAATACCAACATCCTTTCGACCAACGGTTCTTCCTTTGCATCTGTAAATCCTATTACAAATCGCATCTATGTCGCAAATTGGAACCACAATACGGTATCCGTCATAGACGGAAATACCAACACAAAGATTACAAACATACAGGTTGATATGATACCTGAAAAGTTAGCCATCAATCCTATTACAAATCGCATTTATGTTACAGAAAATAATAATCTAAACACAATTGATGAGAATAGTACAGTATTAATCATAGACGGAAATACAAACACAAAAATCGCAAGTATACCGATTGTTGGAATATTTCCACAAATAAGCATCAATCCTAATACAAATCGCATCTATGTTACAGAACATAACAAAGTTGACAACCTTGAACAAAGCGGTACAGTGTATGTCATAGACGGAAATACCAACACAAAGATTGCAAGCATACCAGTTGATGCAAATTCTCTTGGAATAGATGTCAATCCAAATACAAATCGCATCTATGTATTACATAGTAATAATTTTAATACGATTGATCACACGTGGCAGAATGGCACAGTATCAGTCATAGACGGAAATACTAACACAAAGATTGCAAGCATACAAGTTGGCGCACATCCTCTTGGAATTGCCGTGAACGAAAACACCAATCGCATCTATGTGACTAATTATCAGGATGGCACAATCTCTGTCATTGATGGCATTAATAATAAAATCATAAGGACAGTCAAATTGGATCCTGGGGTTGAAGGAATAGCAATTAACCCTCTTAAAAACAAAATTTATGCTGCTAATGGGCTTAACACTACATTATATGTCATAGATGGTGACACTGGAAGTAAAAAAGATGTGATACGAGTATCTGGCTGGAGCGTAGCTGTCAACCCAACTACCAATAGAATATTTGTGCCAGACTATTTCTTTAACAATCTTTCAGTCATAGATGGCAAGTATGATGATATCATGACAGTTATCCAGATAGGAGTATATCCCAACTAAGTTGATCGAAGTTGTTAAGAATCTGCTGAACTGATAAATAATGTCAAATTTGAAATTCTTGAAAATTGGAAAACATCAATTAGGATTTAGAAAATGAAAACTCTATAACTAAAGTAGAAAATAATCGGCAGATCTATAAAGTAGGATCCTGAAAATATGCAAAGGAATGAAAGAGTTTCAAGAATGGTGGAAGGGTTTGGCTAAAGAACTTGAAGAAGATATTGAATCGATTCAAC
>Ga0307373_10013958_pt1 | contig 11139 bp, 7 predicted proteins | sample OX2MG_FD_202534 | JGI IMG/M metagenome (GOLD analysis project Ga0307373, IMG submission 202534) | Soil microbial communities from Risofladan, Vaasa, Finland - OX-2 | ecosystem: Environmental > Terrestrial > Soil > Coastal area > Acid sulfate soil | place: Finland: Risofladan, Vaasa | collected... | reverse complement strand
GGTTTGTCGGGCCTCGATCACGGCTTGCCGGGTGGCGAAGGATGAATTACGATACCTTGATGACCTTTCCCCGATAGCTCAGTTGGTAGAGCGAGCGGCTGTTAACCGCTAAGTCCAAGGTTCGAGTCCTTGTCGGGGAGCTTTTGTAAGTCCGGCCGAATCAACGCTTTACGATACCTGTCGATGGTCGACAGTGCGGCCTAGAAGCCCGTGGAAAGTGGTAGACCCGCCACTTTTCAGGCAATCTGCCATAAACCGCGCCACGTCCAAGTCGAAGTCCGTCCCCTCCTGCCGCTCGCCTGCCTGTTCGCGGGCTACCCTCTGCCGCGACTTGCCGTAAACCGAGCTTTGTCGCCCAGCGGCGGGAACGTATAACCTGACGGAGTGGTCTGGAGTAGCGACCCCTGGCAAACGGACCACGGACCAGGGACTACGGACATACTGGCACGGACGCCGTCATGACGACAACTCGCCGCAATATTGCCCGATTAGTCGTTGCTTGCCTGCTGGCGGTCGCCGCGTTTGCCGCCTACCACTTCTATCTCCGCGAGCTGATGCTCGAAAGCGGCCTCATCCTTGGGGCGGTGCGGCCGGGTAAGAAGGTTTATCGCATCGTGCCGCTTTACATCTATTGGCGGCCGCGGATCAAGACCGGCGTGTTGATCGCCGCCGCCGTGGTGGCTTGCTTTGTTTGCTGGTTGCGCCGGTCGCTCTTGGCGAGCGGCACACGTGAGATTGCCGGAAGTTCCGAATCCTCGACAACCGCCCCCCATTCGCAAACGCACGTTTCGTCAATCGAATCACCGGCGGGCGTACGCCCGTCGCTCGCCGTGACTCATCGCGGCCGAATGCAATTTGTCGTCGCACTCATGGTTTGGCACATCGCGATTGCGGTTTCGGTCGCGCTCATCGACGGCGGACCGCAAAAACTTTGGGAGCCGTACATTGTCCACCGCCGCAGCGAGTACATCGGCGCGGTCGATCAGATCGCGAGGCCGCGCGATTTCCTGCGCGACTATCCGCGCCTCATGCCGGAATTACCGCTGCATTGTCGTACTCATCCCGCCGGCGCGCCGCTCGTGCTCTGGGCAATTGCGCACGTTTTTGGATCTGGCGCGTTTTCCGCGTCAATGGCGACCATCCTGCTTAGCAGCCTGGCGGCGCCAGCCGTCTACTTGCTGGCTCGCGACGTGCTCGACGAAGCGCCGGCACGTCTGGCCGGCGGGTTGTTTGTGCTCGCGCCCAACATCGCCTGTTACTCGGCGACCTGCATGGACGCGGTCTTCATGGTACCCCTCGTCTGGAGCTTTTACTTCCTCTGGCACGGCCGGGTCGGCCGTTCGGTCGTCTGGGGCGTTGCCGGCGGAATCTCCACGTCGATTGCCGCGGTGTTGACGTTCTCCACGGCGTTCGTCGCGCTCTGGGCCGTGGTCGTGATCGGGCTTACGATCCTCTTCGATCGCCCACGACTGAAGTCCACCTTGCTGACGCTCATCGCGGCGTTGTTGGCAAGCGCCGTCTTTTACTGCCTGCTTTATGCCTGGTCGGGCTACAATCCCCTGGAAGTCCTCGGACAAGCGTTTGTCGATCAGGACGAGGAGATGATCAGCCGCGGACACAGTTCGCTCCGGCAGTGGTTTCACTTCGCCGTCACCAACCTGGTCGCGTTTTTCTTCTGCGCGGGTATTCCCTTGACCCTCTTTTGGTTCCGGCAGACCGTACGGGAGCTGCGGACGGCGACAGCCACCCGCGCACGTTGGCTGTCATTGAGTTTCGCCCTCACCCTGTTGGCGTTCGACGCGGCGCCGCTTTACACCATCGAGACCGAACGACTCTGGATTTTCCTCGTCGGCTTCCTGGCGATCGGCGCATCGGCGCGCGTGAGCCAAGCGGTTACGTCGCTCGGCAGTTCGAAATTCGTTCTGGTGGCGTTGCTCCTCCAGGCCGGGCAAACCATTATGATGGAAGCGCTCTTGGATTGGGTCTGGTGAGCGTTACGACCGGCGACATCACGGTGCCACACGCCAACCCTTCCCCTTGACCCCCGCTCCGGCGGTCCTAGACTGGTAAGTTTGGGCACGCGTCGGAGAGCCGATTGTCTTGCGCCGGCCCGTGTCGGGTGGTTGATTCTCGAGGATCGCGACGTGCCTGGGACCTGCGTGATTGGCCTGCAATGGGGGGACGAAGCCAAGGGCAAGATCGTCGACTTGTTGACCGACCGCCACGACATCGTCGTTCGCTACCAGGGAGGAGCGAACGCCGGGCATACCGTCGTCACCGGCGGCCAAACCTACAAGCTTTCGCTGATCCCCAGCGGCATCCTTCGCCCAAAGGTGCAGTGCGTCGTCACCGGCGGCGTCGTGCTCAATCCGCCCAGCATCCTGGCTGAAATCGACGGACTCGTCGAACGCGGCGTCGCGGTCGGCAAAAACCTGATGATCAGCGACCGGGCCCACGTGATCTTCCCCTGGCACATCATCGAAGACCGGCTGGTCGAGGGTCGCGCCTCCAACTCCGAAGCGATCGGAACGACGATGCGCGGCATCGGTCCCTGTTATCGCGACAAGGTCGGCCGGGCCGACGCCATCCGATTGGGCGACCTGTACCGCGACAACATCGGCGAACGCATCGAACAGGTCGTGGGACACAAGAACCAGTTCATCGGCGCGCTGGCCGCCGGCGGGCAGTTCGAACCGCTCGATGCGGCCAAGATCGTAGCCGAGTACGAAACCTATTCGCATCGGCTGCGGCCGCACGTCGCCGATACGACCACTTTCCTGCTCGACTCCCTGGAAGCGGGGCGGCGAGTTCTGTTCGAAGGGGCCCAAGGGGCGCTTTTAGACGTCGACCACGGCACATACCCTTACGTGACGAGCAGCAACAGCTCGGGTGTGGGAATTCCCTCGGGGTCCGGCGTGCCCGGCCGTTATCTGCAAAAGATCATCGGCGTGGTCAAGGCCTACGGCACGCGCGTCGGCGGCGGGCCGTTCCCGACCGAGCAGGCAAACGCCACAGGCCAACACCTGCGCGACCGCGGCAATGAGTACGGCACGGTGACGCGCCGCCCACGGCGCTGCGGTTGGTTCGACGCCGTCGCGGTCCGCTATACGTCACGGCTCAGCGGCGTCGATTCGTTGGCCGTGATGCTGCTCGACGTGCTCAGTGAGCTGGACGAGATCGAGATCTGCACAGCCTACCAGATTGGCGGCCAGCGGGTGACGGTGTTTCCCAGTCACGTCGACGACCTGCGTCAGGCCAAGGCGGTATACGAAACGTTGCCGGGCTGGCAAGAGGAAATCAGCCACGTCCGCCGCCTGGCCGACCTGCCGGCCAACGCCCGGCGATATCTCGACCGGCTCAGTGAGATCATCGGCCGCCCCGTCGAGATCGTGTCGGTCGGTCCCGACCGAGAGCAGACCATTCATGCCGAGTAGCGGAGCGCCGCGGGTGCCCAAGACCTCCTCCAGTCCCGAGCTCGACTTGAGCGACGTGCCGCCGGACAAGCGCCCCCGGCACATCGCGGTCATCATGGACGGCAACGGCCGCTGGGCTGAGCGACGCGGGCTGCCGCGGATCGAAGGCCACCGCCACGGTGTGGCCAGCGTCCGCTCCACGACCGAGGAAGCGGCGCGGCTGGGCATCGGCCAACTGACGCTCTACTGCTTGTCGAGCGAGAACTGGAAGCGACCCCGTCGCGAACTCGATCTGTTGATGCACCTCCTGGAGAAGTACCTGATCGAGGAGCGCAGCACGCTGGAGAAAGAGAACGTGCGGCTGAACGTGATCGGCCGCCGCGAGGGACTGCCCGCCGGCGTGCTGGCGGAGATGGACAAGACGATCGAGCTGAGCAGTTCGCACACGGGCATGGTGCTCTGCCTGGCGATCAATTACGGCGGGCGCGGCGAAGTGGCCGACGCGGCGCGTGCGATCGCCCGCGAAGTCCGCTCCGGGTGGCTTGACCCGGAGGCGGTGACCGAGGCAACGGTCGCTGAGCACCTTTACACCTCAGGCATGACCGATCCCGACCTGCTGATTCGCACGGCGGGCGAAATGCGGATCAGCAACTTCCTGCTCTGGCAGATCAGCTATGCCGAGCTGTGGGTCACCGAGCACTGCTGGCCCGAGTTCCGCGAATCGGACCTGCACGCCGCGATCCGCGAATTCGCCGCGCGCGATCGCCGCTTCGGCGGTTTGAATTTGTGTTAAGACGGTCCGCCCAGGGATTACGGCGGATGGATCCCCATTAAGCCCCAGATTCTCCGGATTCTAACCACACGTGCGTGGTTCATTTCGAGCGCCGCGACGGTCGCTCGACCAATTTCCGTCGTGCCAACTACGGTCCCGAAGTCGCCACTCCATCGAAAGTGATCTTCCCAGGCATGCGCTCGCGGATGAAAAAGCCTTGTTCGACCGCCCGTTTCAGGATCTTCACCGGCGATTCGAGATCGTTTCGCGTTATTGCAGACCGCACACGCGAGACAAAGATTGTCAAGCGTCGTTGGTCCTCCGGCCGCGCGCGGGATAATGTGGTCGACTTCAAACGGCTCTGGACAAAGATCCTGTTGGAGCCGACAGTATTCGCAGAGGAACTTCGCGCGCTGCGCGACGATTCGCCGCAACTTCAACGAAACCCAACTGCGGCGCGTCATGTACTTGATCTGCGCCGCTTTTGCGAGGAATGATTCTGCTTTTTTTCCGCCTTCGCCGCCGCGGCGAGCGATTCGGCCATTTCCAGCGTCTTGCGCTCGAATTCGTCCACCAAATGGTCGAGTTCGTCACTTTCTACCGCGGTCAGAGTCCCGGCATTTCCCTTGACGAGCAGTTCCGACATCCGACGTCGTTGGGCGGTCGGCAGCCGATAAGTGCCTCGAATGCGCTGTGCAGCGCGGCGGGCGGTATCCGGCTCGGGCAGGCCCACAATCTCTTTGAGCAATCGTTCGCGCTGTGCCGCTGGAAGTTGTCGCACGGCGTCGATGATTTGCGAAAGCGTCAGATCGACGGTTGCCATCGTATTATGCCTGATGGTCTTCGGACGTGCGAATATGGATGCTCAGGTGCCGTATTCTCAGACGATACAATCCCCGGGCACCGCCGACAAGGGTGCTATTGTACTGTAAACGGCCGGAATTGAGACCTTCGACTCCCAGCGGGGTGGTGTCCCAAATTGTGGTGGTTGCCCACCGCAGAACACTACTCCCAACGGTATGTGGCATGCCAAGCCAGGCGTGCGGCGACGATAGGAACAATCGTCGAGCGGCCTTCTCCTCGGAATTCGTACGAATTCCGCTACGCTGAAGCGACCTGGCGCGCTAGAATGAAAGGGACCATGGAACCTCCCGATCACCTACATCCGCGGATCGTCGACCTTGATACCGCCTTGCAACGCATGGGCGGGAACGAAGAGTTGCTTGGCACTCTCGTGCAGTTCTATTTCGAGGATTCTCCGGGCTTGCTGGCGAGAGTCCGAGAGGGCGTCGCGCGGCGCGATGCGGCAGCGGTCAGGCTCGCGTCGCACACATTGATCGGGCTGTCGTCGAACTTTGGCGCCGAGCTCGCCGCGGCGGCCGCTCGGCGGCTGGAGGAGTTTGCGATCGCCGCCGATTGGAGCCAGATTGCGACCGCGGCGGCGACCTTGGAACACGAAATCTCGCGGGTGACCGAGGCCTTGAAGCGGAGCGGCAATCCGCATTCGTAGTTCCTTGGCGCCAGCGTCAAACACTGCTAGGCTCGAAGCATGTCAAATGCCTTGCGAATCTTCGTGGTCGATGACAGCCGGGACGGCGCCATGACCAGCACGATGCTGCTTCGGTCTTTGGGCCACGAAGTGAGGTCGGCCCACGAGGGGCTGGTGGCGATTGAAGAAGCGCCTCGTTTCAAGCCCCATCTCGTGCTGGTCGACATTGGAATGTCGCCCCTGGACGGCTACGAAATTGCAAAACGATTGCGGCGCGAACCGGATCTCGCCGATACCTCACTAGTGGCCGTCACGGGGTACTCCGACGAAAACCACCGTGAGCGGGCCGAAGACGCCGGTTTCGTCGAGTACCTGGTCAAGCCGGTCGGCCTCGACCAACTCCGCGAGCTTATCGAGCGGGTTTTCACGTAAACCAGCCGATCATTGGCCGCGGAACGGCCCCTAAACCTCCATGGACGATAGGTTGGTCCGCCCCGCGAGGCCAGTCACCATGGCCGCCAATTCGGCCGGCTCGATGGGCTTCGAGGCATGGCGTTGAAAGCCCGCCGACAGGGCGCGCTGTGAGTCCTCGTCGCGGGCAAATGCCGTCAGGGCAAGGGCCGACACTTCTCCGCCGGCCTCCACGGGAAGCGCCCGTACCTGGCGAATCAGGTCATAGCCGTCCTCCTTGGGCATACCGATGTCGCTGACCAGGACGTCGGGCGGCTGCTCGCGGAACTTTCGAAGCGCCTCGGCGGCGCTGGCCGCCGTTTCGACGGTGGCCCCATAGAGCGTCAGCATCCTGGAGATCGTTCGTCGGCTGTCGGCCTCGTCGTCAACGACCAGCACGCGCAAACCGTCCAGGCCAAGCTCGGCGGCCACGGCCGAATTCGCGGCGTGCGCGGAGGGCTCGTCGTCGGCGCCGTCATTGGTCGCGGCGGGCGCCAGCGGCAGCTCGACGCAAAAGGTCGCTCCATGGCCAAGCCCTGCGCTGGCGGCGTGGACGGCGCCGCCATGCATTTCTGCGACGTGACGGACGATGGCCAGGCCCAAACCCAGACCGCCGTGCGATCGCTTCGTGCCGTCGTCGGCCTGACGGAATCGGTCGAATATGCGCGGCAGAAAGTCGGGCGCAATACCCTCGCCGGAGTCGCTGACTTCGATCTGGGCTTGAGTTCCGTCGCGGCGCAGCCGCACGCGCACCGTCCCGCCCCCGGGCGTGAACTTGACGGCGTTGACGAGCAAGTTCGAAACGACCTGTTGCAGTCGGTCGGGATCTCCCGTGACGTCGCACGGTTGGTCGTCGAAGAGCACGTCGAGTCCGATCCGCTTGGCGTCGGCGGTCTGCCGCACCATGTCCAGCGCGGCTTCGACCACCGAATTCAATGTGACACGGCGGAGTTTCAGCGGCAACTTGCCGGCGATGATCCGCGACACGTCCAACAAGTCGTCGATCAAGCGTGCCTGGGCAAGCACGTTGCGTTCGATGATCTCCAGTCCGTTGGAGGTCTCCTCGTCGTCGAGCGCCCCGGTACGGAGCAACTGGGTCCAGCCGAGCATGGCGGAAAGCGGCGTGCGCAGCTCGTGCGAAAGTGTGGCCAGAAACACATCCTTGAGCCGGTTGGCCTCGCGGGCCTCAGCGTTGAGCGCGTTCTCGATGGCGATCGAGCCCATCCGCGCAAGCTGCGCCAGGACGGCCTCGTCGTCCGCGTTGAATTCGCCCTCCGGATTGTCGCAAACGTGGACCAGGCCCAGAGCGCGTCCTTGATGGTCGGTCAAGGGAGCGGCCATCCAGGCGTTTGATTTGTGATCGCCGGCGAGGATCGTACCCAGGGCGCGCCACGGCGGCAGCGCGGGCATGGACGACGCGCACGGGCCACTAAGCTGAACCAGCTCCCGCCAAGCGGCCCTCCAGTCCGCGTCGGCCGTCGCACCGTGGCTTGCCGGCCCGTCTTCCGGGGCCCCCGACGTGTAGCGCCGCGTCGGCGTCTCGACCTGGTCCCAGGCGCCGATGGCCGTCGCTTTCCCCGCGGCGAGCACGTCGCGTGCGGCATCCGTCATCAGCCGCAGAACCGCGTCGGACGAGGGCGCCGAGTGGATCGTCAGCGAAGCCTGGGCCAGTCGCTGCAACTGTTCTGCGCGCTGCTGCAAGTGCCTGGCTTGCCGTTCCACTTCGCGGGTCTTCCGGTGCAGATCAAGAAACACCGAGACCTTGGTCCGCAAGACCTCGGGCACGACCGGCGCCAGGATGTAATCGACCGCGCCCAGCGAGTAGCCCTGTGCCGCCAGCATGTCGTCGCCGAACGACGTGACGAAGATGATCGGCGTGTGTTCGGAGTACTTACGCTGACGGATCAAGGCCGCGGTCTCGAACCCGTCCATGTCCGGCATGTTCACGTCGAGCAGAATCACCGCGAAATCGCGCTCCAGCAGGCGCCGCAGCGCCTTGCGGCCCGATTGCGCGGTAATGATGTTCGGGCACACGTCCTCCAACAGCGCCGAAAGCGCCAAGAGCTTGTCGTCACGGTCGTCAACGATCAAGATTGCCAGTCCGTCGTCAGATGGAGGCATGTGTGAGGGTTCAGGGTTCAAGGTTCAAGGCTCAGGAATCACGGGTCAGGGTTCAGGGTGCATCTCGTTCCCACGCTCCGCGTGGGAACGCTTCTTCGGCCGCTCCGCAGCCCCGCATCTGGTACGACTCACACTGATTCGGTGCTCTCCTCGTGATCAGAATAGGGACGCAGAGCGTCCGCGGAGACGCTCCCACGCGGAGCGTGGGAACGAGGAACGGAGGGATCTCCGCGTCCCCGCGTCTCCTCACCACTTACCACTTACCACTCACCACTCACCATTTTACTTGCGCAGCCAGACCCCCAGCATCGCCAACAACTGGTCGGTGTCGACCGGCTTGGCGATGTAGTCCGAGGCGCCGGCTTCGATGCACTTTTCGCGGTCGCCCTTCATCGCCTTGGCCGTCAATGCGATGATCGGAAGGGTCGGGAACTTGCCCGACGCGCGAATTTCCCGCATTGTGTCGTAGCCATCCATGGTGGGCATCATGATGTCCATCAGAACCACGTCGATATTCGGCGTGTCATCGAGCCGGTCGAGCGCGGCACGGCCGGTCTCGGCCCGCACGACTTGCATTTCGTGCCGTTCCAGCAGGCTGGTCATGGTGAAGATGTTTCGCACGTCGTCGTCGACCACCAGCACGCGCTTGCCCGTCAGCACGCTCTGCGGAGAGTGTAGTTTCTCGACCATCTCGCGCGCCGCGGGCCGCAACTTGTCGAGGCGGCGATGGAGGAAGCGGGTGGCTTCGTCGACGAGCCGTTCGGTCGAGGGCGCGACGCTGAGCGCCATCTGCCGCTCAAGCAGCCGCAGTCGCTCAGCCGCGTTTGCGGACAATTCGCCGGCCAAATCGCCGACCACACGCACGCCCGCCAAATCCACCTCGCGGCGAAGAGCGTCGAGCAGCTCCAGCGCCGCGTTGAGTTCCTGTTCCCGCCCGGGCGTTCCGGCCAGCGCGACGACCAGGCAATCGGGGCGCACTTCGCGGATCGCCGCCAGCGCGCCTTCGTCCAGCGGAATCGCGGCGATCCGCACGTCGTCGCCGTCGAGCAACCTGGCCAACTCGACGTGACGGGTCTCGTCGCCGACCATCGTCAGCACTCGGGGCCGCGGCGCGCCATAGGTTTCAATTCCGGTCCAGGCACCTTCGAGATCGTCCTGGCTTTGCAGCGGCTTGGCCAGCGCTCCGATCGTTCCCAGACGTGGGCCGTTTTCGATCTCGTCGGTGGTGGTGATCAGGTACACCGGAATGTGGCGCGTCGCCAGGTCGTCCCGTAAATGGGCCAGGATCCGCCATCCGCTGATGTCGGGCAGGTGGATGTCGAGCGTGACGGCCAGCGGCTGCAGCTTTCGCGCCAGCGCCAGGCCGTCGGTGCCGCGCATCGCGATGGCCACTTTGAAACCGCGCCGGCGGGCTGAACCCAACAGGACGTGGGCGAAGACCGGGTCGTTTTCGACGATCACCAACGAGCGATCGCCGGGCTGCATCTGCTCGCGATCGTCGCTCAATTCGAAGACGGCGGGCACGACGGCGGCCTGCGTGTTCATGACCATCGCCTCTTGCGGCGGCAACGGCGCAAGTGGCGGCGGCACCAAGGTCTCGGAGCGTTGCGGCTTGACGGGCACGTAATTCAGGGGTAGGAACAGCGTGAAGGAGCTGCCTTCGCCCGGCGTGCTGACCAGGCGGATTTCGCCCCCCAGCAACCGCGCGATTTCGCGGCTGATGGCCAGTCCCAACCCTGTTCCGCCGTACTTGCGGCTGGTGCTGCCGTCGGCCTGCTGGAAGGCCTCGAAAATGATTTGTTGCTTCTCGGGCGGAATGCCGATCCCCGTGTCGATCACCGTCAGCGCGATCACTCGCCCGGCATGGTCGAGCGCCTCGTGGCCGAGGCTCCAGCCGCTTTCGACCGGCGCCACACGCACCGAGACCGTGCCGCGCTCGGTGAACTTGAAGGCGTTCGAGAGCAGGTTCTTGAGCACCTGCTGCAACCGCTTGGCGTCGGTGACCACCGCCGAGGGCAATCGCGGTTCGAAGCTCAGGACGAAGCCGAGCTTGCGGGCCTCGGCCACGTGACGGAAAGTCCGATCGATGTAATCGTGCAGGTCCTTGAAGGAGACCTCGCCTACGTCGAGCACGACCGTGCCCGATTCGATCTTCGAGAGATCGAGGATGTCGTTGATCAGCGACAAGAGATCGTTGCCCGCCGCGTGGATCGTTTGGGCGAACTCCACCTGCCGCGTCGAGAGGTTGCCGTCGATGTTGCGTCCAAGCTGGTCGGAAAGGATCAGCAAACTGTTCAAAGGCGTGCGGAGCTCGTGCGACATGTTGGCCAGGAACTCCGACTTGTACTTCGAGGTCAGGGCCAATTGGGCGGCCTTTTCCTCCAGCGCCCGCCGGGCCTGCTCCACCTCGCTGTTTTTCCGCTCGACCTCCACGTTCTGCTCGGCCAACAACTGCGCTTTCTCGCCGAGCTGCTGGTTCGTCGCTTGCAGCTCGTGCTGCTGGGTCTGCAGCTCGCGGGCCAGCGATTGCGACTGCTTGAGCAAGTCCTCGGTGCGTGTGTTGGCCTCGATCGTGTTGATCACGATACCGATGCTCTCGGTCAACTGGTCGAGGAAAGTCAGGTGCATCGGATTGAATCGGTCGAGCGAAGCCAACTCGAGCACCGCCTTGATCTGGCCTTCGAACAAGACGGGCAGCACGATCACGTTCTGCGGCGGGGCCTCGCCCAGGCCGGACGAGATCTTGATGTAGTTGGGCGGGACATCGTTCAGCAGGATCCTTTGTTTCTCGACGGCGCACTGGCCGACCAACCCCTCGCCCAGGTTGAAGACGCTGCCGACTTTGTTCCGCTGTTTGAAGGCGTAGCCCGCGAGAAGCTTGAGGTGCGACTGGT
>Ga0307373_10013957_pt1 | contig 11140 bp, 5 predicted proteins | sample OX2MG_FD_202534 | JGI IMG/M metagenome (GOLD analysis project Ga0307373, IMG submission 202534) | Soil microbial communities from Risofladan, Vaasa, Finland - OX-2 | ecosystem: Environmental > Terrestrial > Soil > Coastal area > Acid sulfate soil | place: Finland: Risofladan, Vaasa | collected... | reverse complement strand
CGGGCGTCGGCCCACCAGCGCCGACCAATGGCGGGCCGGCGCTGGCTGCGCCAGCTTGCTCCACCCGTTTACCGATAACGCGCGCTCACCGCTGCGCGGCGGCCGTCCAAGGATCTTCGGGCCAGGCGTGCTTGGGATAGCGCCGCCGCAACTCCTTGCGGACTTGCGGATAGGTGTTCCTCCAGAAGCTTTCCAGATCGCCCGTGATTTGCTGCGGGCGCATGTTCGGGGCCAAGAGGTGCAACAACACCGGCACGCGCCCGCCCGCCACGCGCGGCGTCTGCTTCAGACCGAACAGTTGCTGTATCCGCGCGGCGAGAACGGGCGGCTGTCCAGGTTCATAGCTAATCGCGATCCAACTCCCGCCGGGCGACTGCCAGCGCTGGGGCGCCTCGCGTTCGACCGCCGCCAGTTGCGCCGGCGTAAGCCGGGCCTTCAAGGCCGATAGCACCGGCGCCTTGCGCAAGTCGTCGAACGAGACGCAGCCCGCGCAAAGCCAGGGAAGCAGTTCGCCCAGCGGATCATCGCCGAATACCGGTAGTTCGAGCTCGGGCATGGAATTTTGCAAGAGCCGCACGCGGGAGAGAAAGGCCGCCGCCGCTTCGTCCAAACGCAAAGAGCGTTCCAGCCGCGCCGCGGCCTCACGGGCCAGGATCGGCGCGGCGTCGACGTCCGGCGGAATGCTCGTTGCCGCCTCGTCCAATACCAGGTCGTCGAACCGCGTGCGTCGCCAGGCGACGACTCGCTCCCGGGCCGGGTCAAACTCGACGTCGACCGTCACGCGTAGCCGTGCCTCCGGCAGCCATTCGCGTCGCACCAGCGACGCTTGACGCACCAGGGCCTCCGCCTTGCCGATCTCCTCCAGGTCCACACAGACGAATAGCTCCGCCTCGGTCACAGCGCTTTGTCGTCCGAGCCGCACTCCACGTCCGCCGACCATCAGCGCGCGAGGACTGCGCGGTTCGCGCCTGCGGGCAATGCGGTCGGGAAACGCGGCCACAAGCGCTCTCAAGAGCGATTCGTCCGAATCGTCGTCGCGTAGAGGAACTCGTGAGAGTTTCGTTGCCTCGCCGCCAACCTCGGAATTCTCACGAGTTCCGCGGCGGCCCGCATTGCCCTGGGCCAGGCGGCGCAGTTGATCGCGCGCGCGGAGGATGAACCTCGCCGCGCCGGCCTCCAGCGTGCCCGCCGACGAATGGCGATGGCCTGTCCGCTCGAATGTTTCGAGGGCCACGACCCGGTCGAGCACGTCGGAGTCGCCCGTGTGATCGGTCGGTCGTTCGTCCGAACGGCGGAGTAGGTCGCGTTCGGAGAGCAAGGCGGCGGCCAGGGCGCCACGGTCGAGCACTCCAAGGCGACGCGCTTCGAGCAACAGTCGCGACAATCGTGGCTGAACCGGCAACGCCGCCATCTGCTGGCCGAGCTCCGTGACCTGCCGGCCATCGTAACCGCCCAGGCGTGCGAGCAAGTCCATCGCCCGCTCGACCGCCGCCGCGGGAGGCGGCTCGAACCACGGCAGCGTTCCGACGTCCCCAGCGCCCCAGCAGAGCAACTCCAGCACAGGCCCGGCCAGATCGACCCGTGCGATTTCAGGAAGTTCCTGCTCGTCCAAGGCCCATTGCTCGCGCTCGGTCCACAGCCTCAGGCAGACGCCCGCCGCCGTTCGGCCGGCGCGGCCCGCTCGCTGCTCGGCCGACGCTCGCGAAATGCGTTTCGTTTCCAACCGGTTCAAACCCAATGCCGGGTCCAGGCGTAACACACGGGCAAGCCCCGAATCGACGACCGCCGTGATCCCTTCGATCGTCACGGAAGTCTCGGCCACGTTCGTCGCCAGCACCACCTTGCGGCGCTCGGTAGGCCGCAACACCTCCTGCTGGCGCTCCAAAGGCAAGTCGCCGTAAAGCGGCATCAGCGCCAGACCGCGCTCAGCCGCCAGACCGCCCAGGGCCTTGGCGGTCGCATGAATCTCGGCGACGCCCGGTAGAAACGCCAGCACGTCGCCCGTCGTGCTACCAAGCGCCTGCTCGACCGCGGAGGCGACCCCCCGCGGCACCACCCGCGGGTCGGAATGCCGCAGGTAACTGATTTCGACTGGGAACGTCCGTCCGTCGCTTTGAAGCACCGGGCAATCGCCCAGGTAGCGGGCGACTGGGAGCGCGGCGAGCGTGGCCGACATGACGACGATCCGCAGTTCGCCGCGCAGTTCCAACTGCACTTTTCGGACCATGGCCAAGGCCAAATCGGTGGCCAGGCTCCGCTCGTGGAACTCGTCGAACACGACGACGCCGACGCGTTCGAGAAAAGGGTCGCCGCGGAGCATCCGCACGAAAACGCCGTCAGTCACAATCAGAACCCGCGTGGCCGGCCCCGCCTGCCGGTCGAAGCGCACCTGATAGCCGACTTCGTCGCCCACGCGGCCGGCCCGTTCGGCCGCGATCCTCCAGGCCGCCGCGCGCGCGGCCAGCCGCCGCGGCTGCAACACGACCACCTGGCCCCCCTTGGCAAGTCCACCGTCGAGCAGGGCCGGCGGCACCCGCGTCGTCTTACCCGCCCCCGGAGGTGCGCGCAGCACCAGGCAATTTTGGTCCGCCAGCGAGCGGACCAAGTCCGGGAGAATCGCATCAATCGGCAGGCTGGGGAGCATGGCGATTGATTGTACCCTAACGCGGCCTCGCTCCGCGCGGCCGCAAGCAAACGAAGTTGACACTCGCGGCCGACGGCGTATCCTGGCGTGGGGCCAAATGGACGAACCTCAAAAAAACCGACCTCCGATGCCTGCCCCACTCAATTCCATCGTTTGCCTCGCGTTGTCGTTCATCTCCATTCAGCGATCGATCGCGGCCGAACCGTTCCCACCCGTAGCTGAGCTGCCGTCGCGCGGCGAGCTGCCCGATCCATTAGTCACCTTTCGAGGTGAGCCGGTGCGAACCAAGGAACGATGGGTGAGCCAACGGCGGCCGGAACTGAAGGCGCTGTTCCAGCACTACATGTACGGCTACCTGCCGGCGCCACCCAAGGAAATCACGACACGAGTCGAGCGCGTCGATGCAAATTACTTCGGCGGCAAGGCGACGAAGAAGGAATTGACGATCGCCTTCGGTCCGCCCCAGGCGCCGACCATCGGGTTGCTGCTGGTGGTTCCGAACCGGCGGAAGGGGCCGGCGCCGGTCTTCGTGGGCGAGAATTTCTGCGGCAACCATGCGCTGGTTGACGATCCCAAGGTCGCGCTGCCGCGGGCTTGGGTGCCGTCGCATTGTCCGGGCTGCGAGGACCATCGAGCGACCAACGCAGGGCGAGGAACTCAAATCGACGTCTGGAACCTCGATGCGTCGATCGACCGCGGCTATGCGGTGGCCACGTTCTATTGCGGCGACGTCGATCCCGATCGGCCCGACTTCAGCGACGGCGTTCATCCTTTCTTCGAATCCGACGGCACGAAGGAGCCGGGGCCGCACACCTGGGGCACAATCGCCGCCTGGGCTTGGGGCATTCACCGGGCGGTCGATTATCTCGTGACCGACACGGATCTGGACGCCCGCCGCATTGCCGTCGTCGGTCATTCGCGACTTGGCAAGACCGCGCTCGTGGCAGCGGCGATGGACGAGCGGATCGCGCTGGCCATCCCGCACCAGGCTGGCTGCGGCGGCACCGCACCCAGCCGCGGCAAGGTCGGCGAATCGGTCGAGCGGATCAACGCCGCCTTTCCGCACTGGTTCGCCGAGGAGTTCACGCGGTTCAACGAGCAAGTTGACAAACTGCCGTTCGATCAGCACTCGCTCGTGGCGCTGGTCGCCCCGCGGCCCGTCTTGTTTTCCAACGCGGTGGACGACCAGTGGGCGAACCCCGACGGACAGTTCGAAGTGCTCAAGGCCGCCGAGGGGGTCTATCGCCTGTTGGGCGCCGAAGGCCTGGCCGTCGACAAGCCGCCTGAGCCGGGGCGACTGATCGATAGCACGCTGGGTTATTACATCCGGCCCGGCAAACACTCGATGACCCAAGGCGATTGGCAAGTTTTTCTCGACTTCGCCGACAAGCACTTGGGTAGACCTGGAGGCGCGTAGCGGAATTCGCGAGAATTCCTAGCGCCAGAATCCGCCGAGCGTTTTCTTGACGCGATCGAGTACACCAGGCTTCGCCTCGTCGGCAGGACGCGCGCGGGCGCGCGTGGTCCGGGGAACCGGGTTTTGGCCGACCGTTACGTTTGACATCAGGTATCGTGGCCAGTAACCTTCGAGCTGCCGCAGGCAATCGGTGTATTGCCTGTTATTGAGCTTGATGTCGGCGAACTCGAAGGTGTTGGCCAACGCCAGCCGTTGCTCAAGCTTGAGCCGCTCCAATTCGAAAAGCTCGATGTCGTCGATCCAGACCTCGCCCGGCTCGACGAAGTAGAATCCCAAGCGCAGCGGCGAGAGCCCCTCCGTCGGCAAGCCGGGGAACTCGAAAATGTATTGCGACCACGTATCCTTGAGCTTGTACACCTTATCGCCCTTGCCGATCGGCGCTTCGCGTTCATAGACTTGACCATCTTTTTTTCCCTCCAGCGACAGACGCAACGCCGGTTGCCGCTCGGCATCGGTCACGCGCATCCAGACCGACACCGACAACCAACCGGTGCGCGGCGCGGGGAACGGCGGGCTCCAAAGCGTCCACGGCCCGTTGGTGCGTGAAAACTTCAACGCCCGCTGGCCCGAGTGGGGGTTGTCCTCGTCGAGCTCAATCGGCGGCGGGCTGGAACGCGCCATCAACCCGGTCGACGCTTTCGCGTACGGGTACCAGCCAGGAATGAATGCATTGCGTTTGGGCGGCTCCTCGAAGCCCGCGTTTTCCAACTCGTCGTAGCGAGGTGGATTGCCGAGCACGATCGCTCGCTCGTAGAGATTCGCGATCGCCGCGCGCAACTGCTTTGGCACGTCGTCGCCGATCGAAACGTTGACGTCGTGGAACTGCGTGCCGGTGGACGTGAATGCCGCGGCCAGCAAGTCGAATGGTTCCAATGCCAAGGTCCAGGTGCGTTTCATTCCGCTGCCTGCCAGCTTCGGGATCGGCCGCGCCGGGTTGAGGCTCCGCAGGCCGCACTCGGCCGACAGATCGACGGTCATTTCGACCGTGACGTTCCAAGGCGAATCGTTGACCAGGTAGATGTACGTCCGGCCGTCCTTGACAAGCGTCCGAATCGTGATCGGCTGGGTTTCGCCGGGCAAGGTGGCGAAGGCCTCGTCGGGCAGTTCGCGATAGGCCGCCAGCAGGCCGCTGAGCGCGCTTTCTTGCCCCACGGGTAGAAGCCAACCTCCGTCGAACAGCGCTCGCGCGTCGAGTGTCGCCAGGGCGTGAACGAAGCGGCGACGGTTGAACCAGGCCGAGGGTACTGGATGGGCCAAAAGCAAGGTACGGCTCTGTTTGAAGGGGCTCTTGGCGTCGAACGAATCGAGCCGTGCCTCCTGCCGTTCGTGGAAGAACAAGCCGCCGGGGTGGGCCACTGCGGCGAACTCGCGGTCGAGAGCGCTGTCGTTGTTCCATTCGAGATTCACGGCCTGCGCCGCCGGCGAATTCAACGGCGCGATGCGCTGAGGACGCAACAGCGCGATGCCCTGGACATCGCGGTAGAGGCGAGGGTCGATGCCGGCCGAGAGCAGCGCGTCTTCGTTCTTGGTCGCGGCGCCGGGCAGCGTCGGCCGCAAGTCGCGGGCAAATTCGGGCCCGTCGAGCAGGCTCGCGCCGGCCAGGTAGAGCTTCAATTCCGGCCGTCCCTCGGAGATGACCTCGTGCAGCTTGCGATGGAATTGCGCCAACTTCTGCGCCCGCCAGGCGAGCCAGGCTTTTCGGCCCGGCCCGCGCAGGAATTCGACGCGCGCACGGAAGCGTTCGGCGCCGGTGGCAAGCTTGACACGCGTCTCGCGCTCGAAGCGGGCCAGCGTATCTTCGTCGAAGCCCCAATCCGCGCCGGGGAGCTGGGCGTAGCCGTCGGCTGAGAGCTGCAAGGCCACGCCGGCAAAAGAGGGGTGCGAACGGTAACGTTCGACCAGTTCGGCCACGACGGCCAGCATGGCGTCTTGGACGCGCGCGTTGAGCGGGTTGTAGTAAGGCGCCAGGCCGAGGCCGCGAGTCGGGAAGTGTCCGGCAAGCCATGTCGCGCCGTCGGCGCCCACCAGCTCCACCCCCACGCTTTCCGGCCCCCCGCGCCGCAACACGTCTTCCAGCTCGGCCAGCGGCGCCGAGAACTGCAAGGCCGGAATCAGCAACAGGCCGTCGCGGTCGAACATGCGAAAGATCAACTCGAGCACATCCTTGCGCAGAGGATCTTGCCCACTGGCGAAATACATCCCCGTGTCGTGACGCGGCGTCGACTCGAGCGGGTCGCTGGGATAAATCGCGCTGCCGTCGGCCAGCACCGAGAGCATGAGCCCGTTGTAGCCGGCGTAGTCGAGGTACTCCACGAGCCGCGCGCTCCCCTGATGAAACGTCTGCCAATCGTCGAAAGCGCGCGCGGTTCGCGAATCAAGGCCCTCGACGGCCGAAAAGTTCTCGGGGAAGAGCGGGCGGTCGTAATAGCCCGCCCAGAGCCGCTCCGGCCGCCTTTCGCCCAGCGGAAAGCGGCGCGGCAGGTGGCTGCGCACGGGATCGTCGAGCAGGTTTCCCATCCCGACGATGGTCTTCACGCCCGACGTCACCTTGGACTTTGGTCCGCGGACGCGGATCTTGCCGTAGACGGCCCGGCTGCCAGGACGACGGTTGGTCACGAGCAATAGAGGGGCCTTGGTTTTCGGGTAGATCACCAGAGTGTGAATGAGAAGCTTCGCCGGGACGTCGGCCGCCTCATCGGGTACGTTGACGCCGGAATCGAACCCGATGGGAGACACCGCGCCGGCCACGGGAGGCTCGACGAGGCTTAAACCCAAGGTCTGCGGCACGTCGGAAGGGTACTCGATCTCGACGAGGTGCGGCTGGCCGGGCTTGTGGATCGGCAGGGGATAGGCTTCCCATCCGATCGTCGGCGCCGCGCCGCCGCCAAGCTGAATAAAGTCGACGGTTTTGTCGCCGATCCGATGTTGCCAAGGTGACGCGGCGCCGTTACCCAGCGGCCCCTTGGGCAGGCCGCGGAGCACCGGTACGTTGGGCAGCCGCTGCCACCAGGTGGGATTTGCCGGGTCGATTTCAAGAATGACCTCGCGCGGCCGTTCCGACGTATCGTCGGGAATCGGCGGATCGGGCGACACCACGACGAGCTGCACTTTGCGCTCGTAGATCACGTGCTTCAGCGCCAGCCGGTTGGGTATTCCCCAGCCGCTGACCTCGAATATCACCTCGTAAACGCCCTCGGCTTCAGGCAATGGCACCTTGAGCGGCACCGTTTCGGCCGAGCCTTCATCGTCCGCGATCCGCTCGAATTCCTGCTTCCAATGCTCCTTCCGGCTGGAGGATTCGAGCAACTGGGCGGTCATCCGGAGTTTCGAGCCGGCGGCGACTCCCAGCCGGCAGGGCCGCGCCTCCAGTTCGAGCACCTCGCCCGGCGCGAACACCAAGTGGTCGCGCTCGATGGTCAGTCGCATTTTGTCGCCCGGCGCGCGTCGCACGGTCAACCGTTTCTGGTTGGCGCCGAGCGGAATGTCTTGGTCCTGGGCAACGAGCCGGGCGAGTGAGATTTCGATCGGCGTCTGCGGCGCTTCGTCCCCGTCGTGCCAGAGTCGAACGAGGATTCTGGCTTCCAGCGGTGCGATCACGTCGATATCGACGCCGTCGTAGGAACGGCGGCCGCGAGAACGAATCTCCAACCTCCCTTGTTCCAGCCACATCGAACCGGGCTCGTCGGACTCGATGCCCAACAGGCTCGGCCCGGCCAGCGTGCCCTCCGTCAGCTCGATACTTCCTTGCCAGAGCCAGGCGGACCGGTCGCCCCACTCGATGCGCAGCCGCATGGTCGACTCGTCGCCCGCCGCTGGCGCGGCGCAGAGCGACGTCACCGCCGCCAGCGTCAAGCCGACGGTCGCGCGCGCCGTGCGCCTCCACCGGTGGCGACACGGCTTGCACGATGCGCTCGGACCTCCTTGTCCGGTCATCGACGATCCAGTTTCGAGGGTTGGTTTGCGGCGGAAAAAGCCGGGAAAATGGGAGTGGGAGTATAATCGCGCGCCGTGCCGCCACCTATGCCATCTTGCCGTAGTGCTTACAAGAACAGCCGCACGACGGTCTCCGCCACGCAGGCCGGCCTGCTATCGCCCTCGACTTCGAAGGTCTGCTTGCACGTTGCTTGCACGCAACCCCGGTGGTCCTTGAGCTCCAACAGCTCAGCGGTCATGCGCACGCGGGCGCCAACCCGTACGGGGGAGGGAAAACGGACCCGGTTGAGTCCGTAATTGAGGATCATCTTCACCCCCTCGATGGTGAAGATCTGCTGGATCAGGGCATTGCACAACGAAAGGGTCAAAAAGCCGTGCGCGACCGTGGTTCCATAGGGCGATTCACGTTTTGCTCGGTCAGGGTCGCAATGAATCCATTGATAATCGCCCGTCCCCTCGGCGAATGCCTGCACTCGGTCCTGCGTGATTTCGACCCATTCGCTGGTTCCCAGCGGATGGCCGACGAGCGTTCGCAACTCTTCCAACCCCTTGATCACTCGAACTGCCATGCCGTGAAACGCCTTACGAACGAACCCGGTAAGTAATCCGGCAATTTTAGCGGCACGTCCGGCTCGCTCATAGCCCTTGTGCGGCCCGGATGTGCTGGCGACCCCCCTGGACATGGGGCCACGAAAACCGCCATTGACGCCGGGGGCGGCCCGAACCTATCGTGTGGCCCCATTCGCCTCATTTTTTGCAATTTGTCGTGCCATGTGGCATTCGAGCCATTCCTCGTCGCGCCCCTCGCGATACGATCGACCGCCTCCACCACGGAGCGTCGGAGCTATTGATCGGTCTCGAGGCCAACGGTCGACCCCGTGGCGCTCGGTGCCGGCGTCTTGCCTGATTGCCGCCGTTCTCCTGCCGGGCTGCACGGCGACGCACTACGTCAAGGTCCGCAGCAACCCTAAGAGTCCTCTGGTCGAGCAGCTCAAGCTGACCTCGCGCGGCGGCCCGCAGCCCAGCGTCCGTACGGTGCAGATATTGCGCCGCTACGATCTCGACCGCCGGATCCAAGGAAACCTGGATTTGCTCTTGTCCGAGTTCCAGACGATCCTCGACCGCGAGCCGACGCCCGACAAGCTCTATGCCTTCGCGGAGCTTTGTTACGTGTCCGGCAAACGCTATGAGCTCAAGGATCCCGCGCTGGCTTTGGACCGTTACGGCACGTCCACGATGCATGCCTACCTTTATCTGTTCGACGAACGGTTCGGCCCGCTGCGCAACCCCTACGATCCCGAATTCCGCCGCGCTTGCGATTTGTACAACTTGTCGTTGGAAAGCGTGCTTCGCATCGTGCAACGACGGGGTGGCCTGTTGCCCGGCCAGATGCACGGCATCGAGTCGCCCACCCAGACATGGGACGTGAAGGTGGTGGTTCGCGACGGGCCCTGGGGCCCCGAAGATTTTACCGAGTTCAAGTTCGTTTCCGACTACGAGGTGCAGGGGTTGAAAAACCAGCACCACACCTTCGGCCTCGGTGTGCCGCTGATCGCGATTCGCAAGCGCGACAAGCCGCACGCCGGCGACGAACCGTTCCTGCCGCCGCTCGTCAGCTTTCCCGTGACGGCCTTCCTGCGCGTGTTGCCCGACGACGGCGCCAGCCGCTCGGGCAGCCGGCCGTGCCACGCGGCCTTGCTCGAACTCTACGACCCGTTGACCTCGACCAACATCATGGTGGGCCGCCGGCAGGTTCCACTTGAGAGCGACCTCAGCACGCCCCTGGCCTACTTCCTCAACGATCCCCAGCTCGACGCCAAAAACCCCAAGCTGAACCTGGAAGACATCGCCACCCAGGGCCTGTTGCACCCCGACAAGACGCAGGCCGAGGCGGGCTTGTACATGCTGCAGCCCTACGAGCCCGGCAAGATTCCGGTGTTGATGATTCACGGGCTATGGTCCAGCCCGATGACCTGGATGGAAATGTTCAACGACCTGCGTAGCGACCCGCTCATCCGCGATCGCTACCAGTTCTGGTTCTACCTCTACCCGACGGGCGAACCGTTCTGGCAGACCGCCACCAAACTGCGCGGCGACCTCTCCCACGCGCGCGACGTGCTCGACCCTAAAGGCGTCGAGCCGGCTTTCGACGAGGTGGTGCTGGTCGGCCACAGCATGGGCGGGCTGATCGCGAAGATGCAAACGGTGACCAGCGGCAATGCGTTCTGGCACATCGTCAGCGACTTGCCGTTCGACTCTCTGAACGCCCAGCCCGACGTTCGCAACCAGTTGGAGCACACGTTCTTCTTTCAGCCTTTGCCGGGCGTCCGCCGCCTGATTACGATTGCCACGCCGAACCGGGGAACCAAGATCGCCAACGACACGGTGCGGTTTGTGGCCCGCGAGCTGATCCACATGCCGCAGATCTCGCTCACCGGACGCCAACAACTGCTGAAAGACAACCCCGGCCTCTTCCGCGACGCCACGATGGTCAAGGTCAAGACCAGCCTCGACTCGCTTGCGCCCGATTCGCCGATCTTGCCGGTGCTGTTGCACGCCCGGCACCCGGCTTCGGTGACGTACCACAACATCGTGGGAGTCTTGCCGGACAAGGGGTTGGTGGGCAGGGTGGCCGGCGGCACCGACGGCGTGGTGAGCTTCGAGAGCGCGCACTTGGACGACGCCGCCAGCGAATTGAAGGTCGACGCCGACCACATGACCGTGCATCGCCACCCGCTCAGCATCCTCGAAGTCCGCCGCATCCTGTTGGAGCACTTGCAGGATATCGACGTTACGGCGTCGAAGGCGCGACACCGGCGCGTCGCGCTCGAAGCGCCGTCCCCCGCGCCCAACGTCCGCAAGCTCCCCGACAAGGACTCGAACCTTGGACTTAGCGGTTAGAATTGCGTCGCTCCACCGCTTGTACCGCGGCTGGCGGCATCGCGTATGATATGAGCCTGGCCGAGTGGGGCTATTCCGCTAAACAGCGGAGTCTCATTTCATCCTGGGACGGTGACTTTGTGAACAGCTCTCCCGACGACGTTTCCCGCGTCATTCGCCTGGTTTGCCGAGGTAGCCGTGCCTGC
>Ga0307373_10013954_pt1 | contig 11143 bp, 11 predicted proteins | sample OX2MG_FD_202534 | JGI IMG/M metagenome (GOLD analysis project Ga0307373, IMG submission 202534) | Soil microbial communities from Risofladan, Vaasa, Finland - OX-2 | ecosystem: Environmental > Terrestrial > Soil > Coastal area > Acid sulfate soil | place: Finland: Risofladan, Vaasa | collected... | reverse complement strand
AGACGCAGGCCGCCGTCGGGACGACGTTCGAGCCCATTCCCTTCTACCTGTTCGCCGCCGCCGTCTACTTCGTGTGCGCGTTCGGACTCTCGCAGGCGAGCCACGTCATCGAGCGCCGCTACCAGTATCTCGAGCAATAGGAAGGCCGACGTGATCGAAGTCGAAGGCATCCACAAGAGCTTCGGCGCGCGCGAGGTGCTGCGCGGCATCGACCTGCACGTCGAGCGCAACCAGGCCCTCGTCGTGCTGGGGCCGTCGGGATCGGGCAAGTCGACGCTCCTGCGGTGCGTGGCGGCCCTCGAGCCCTTCCAGGCCGGCAGCGTGACGGTCGACGGCGAGCTCATCGGCTATCGCGACGCGGCGGGACAGCGGCGCCGGCTGCCCGAAAAAGCGCTCGCCCACCAGCGCGCCGAGATCGGCATGGTCTTCCAGAGCTTCAACCTGTTCCCGCACATGACGGCCCTGCAGAACGTCATGCTCGGGCTGGTCCACGTGCGCCGCCGCCCGAAGGACGAGGCTCGCGCCACGGCACTCGAGTGGCTCGGGCGCGTCGGGCTCGGAGACCGGGGTGAGGCATTCCCTGCGCAACTGTCCGGCGGCCAGCAGCAGCGGGTGGCGATCGCGCGCGCCTGCGCGACGCAGCCCAAGGTCCTGCTGCTCGACGAAGTCACGTCCGCGCTGGACCCGGAGCTGGTCGGCGAAGTGCTGAAGGTGATCAAGGATCTCAGCACCGCCGGCGTCACGATGCTGATCGTCACCCACGAGGTGCTGTTCGCGCGTGACGTGGCACACCAGGTCGTCTTCATGGACGAGGGCGTGATCCTCGAGCAGGGGGAGCCGCACGAGGTCCTCGGCAATCCCCGGACGGACCGCTTCCAGGCGTTCCTGAAGCGATACGCCAACGTCAGCATGCGGACGAGCTGAGGTGACAGCGTGAGCCAGCGGGGGGAGATCTACCGACGGCTCGGCGTCGAGCCGGTCATCAACGCCACGGCGACCGTCACGATCCTCGGTGGATCGCTCATGCGTCCCGAAGTCCTCGAGGCCATGCGCCAGGCCTCCGAGTGCTTCGTCGATCTGACCGAGCTCGAGACTGCGGTCGGGCGGCGGGTCGCCTCGCTCACCCGCAACGAATCGGCGTTCGTGTGCGGTGGTGCGGCAGCCGGATTGTTCCTGACGGCCGCCGCGGTCATGACACGCGATGTGCCCGACGGCGTGCTGCGGCTCGCCGACCTCTCGACGCTCCCCACCGAGTTCATCGTGCACCGCGGGCACCGGGTCCCGTACCTCTCCGCAGTCGAGCTTGCGGGCGGACGCCTGGTGGATGTCGGAGCGTCGGGCGAGGCGACAGTCGAGGAGCTGGAGTCGCGGATCAGCCCGGCCACCGGGGCCCTGCTCTACGTCGCCGGCGCGCACCTCGCCGAGGGAGCGGTGCCCCTCGACGCGTTCATCGCGGTGGCGCGCCGCCACGACATACCGGTCATCGTCGATGCGGCGGCGCAGATCCCTCCCCTCTCGAGCCTGTGGGATTTCACGCACGCCGGCGCGCAGTTCGCGGTCTTCAGCGGGGGCAAGGGCCTGAGGGGGCCGGCGAGCACCGGCCTGATCGTGGGCGAGCCGGCCGGCGTGGCGCGCTGCGTGGCGAACGCGGCCCCGCTCCAGCGGCTGGGCCGGCCGATGAAGGTCGGCAAGGAGGATCTGATCGGCTTCCTCACCGCCCTCGAGCTCGAACTCGGCGCCGACGAGGCCGCCACGGTTCGCGGATACGAGGCGGTCGTGGCGAGCGTCGTGGCGTGGGGGGCGCAGCGCTCCGACGTCGCGGTCGAGCGGGAATTCCCGAGCGAGGCCGGGCAGCCGATGCCTCGCGCGCGTATCCGGTTCGCCGGTGCACTGGCCGGACAGCGCGACCAGATCATGGCAGATCTGCGCGGCGGGCGCCCCCGGATCGGAGTCTGGCCGGCGGGCGACGACGGCATCTACGTGAACCCTCAGACGATGCTCGAAGGCGAGGACGCGCTCGTGTGCGGGCGGCTGGGCGAGATCCTTTCGGCCAGGGCTGCGGGATGAGCGGTCCGGGTTCGGACGAACCGGCGCAGGCTCCGGTGATCGAGCGGCCCGTCGACGGCACGCCCCGCGCCGGTCAGACGCTGGCGGTGATCACGCCGCACCTCGATGACATGCCGTTCCACGCGGCCGGAACGGTCGCCAAGCTGCTGCGCGAGGGCTGCCGGGGCTACCTGATCCGGACGAGCAACGACGAGGTGGACTCGGCCACGCTATCCCCGGGCGAGACGATGCTGGCGAACGAGCGCGACGCGCGCGAGGTCGTGCGGACGCTCGGTCTGGATGGCGTCTTCGATCTCAACGAGCGAAATCACCGGATGGACGGGATCGAGCGCCTCGACCTGCGGGGGCGCCTGATCTTCCTGTTCCGCCTGCTGCGCGTGGACGTCGTGTTCAGCTACGACCCGTGGGGGCATGACGAGGAGAACCCCGACCACTACGTGACCTCGCAGGCGGTCGAGGCCGCCTGCTGGATGGCAGGGGGTCGCCTCGACTACCCCGAGCATGCCGCTGCCGGTCTTGGGCCCCACGCCGTGCGCGAGAAGTACTACTTCTCGCGGCGCCGGCAGGCCGTCAACCGCGTCGTCGACATCGAGCCCACGTGGCCGGCGAAAGCGGCCTCGATCCGTGCCTGCCGGACGATGGTCCTGCACGCCGTTGCCGACCTGCGGGAAGGCCTCGCCGCGCGCCACCTGCACGCGCCGGAGCTCGAAGGATCGGAGGACCGGTCGATCGAGGCATACGTCCAGGGACTCTCGCGCGAACGCGACGCGACGATCGGCCGGCGACACGGCCTCGAACTCGCCGAGGAGTTCCACTGGATCGGCCCCGACGCGCCTCAGCCACTGGACGCGGATCCACTGCCGGCGTTCATCGCGCGGCACACCGAGCCCCTCGCGTGATCTCTGCGCGTGCGGCTCCCGGCCTGTCCCGGCGCGCCGTCGACCTGCCACGCTCGGGCATCCGGGACGTCATGGAGCGCGCCTCCGGGCGGGACGTCATCCACCTCGAGGTAGGCGAGCCCGACTTCCCGACGCCCCCGCACATCGTCGAGGCGGCCGCGCAGGCGGCACGAGCCGGCGCGACGAAGTACACGCCGTCGCACGGCACGCCGGGACTGCGAAACGCCATCGCGGGCCGGCTCACCGCCGATCGCGGCATGCCGGTCGGCCCGGAATCGATCATCGCCACGCCCGGCGGAGGCACGGCCCTGCTGCTCGCCTGGCTCGCGATCCTGGACCCGGGGGACGAAGTCCTCATTCCGGACCCCGGATGGCCCAACACGGAGGCGCAGGTCCTGCTCGCGGGCGGCATCCCGGTCCGGTACTCGCTGCGGCGCGAATCCGGGTTCGCACCCGACCTCGACGCGCTCGGGTCGCTTCTGGCTCGGCCGCGTGTTCGCGCCCTGTACGTCAACTCGCCTGCCAACCCGACCGGTGCCGTCTTCGGAGCGGACACGGTCGGGGAGATCGTCCGGCTCTGCGCTCATCACGGCTGCTGGCTCGTGTCGGACGAGTGCTACGAAGCGATCCGGTTCGGCGTCGCGCTGGCGAGTCCGCTGAGTCGCGGCTGGGAGCGCACCATCGGCGCATTCAGCGCCTCGAAGACCTACGCCATGACGGGCTGGCGGATCGGCTGGCTCGTCGCCCCGCACGAGCTGGTCGAAGTCGCCACGAAGCTCGCCGAAGCCGTCGTCTCGTGCCCGAGTGCGGTCTCGCAGGCAGCGGCCGAGGCCGCGCTGACCGGCCCGCAGGAGATCGTGTCGCGGATGTCCGCCGCGTACGAGCGCCGGCGCGATCTCGTCGTGCCGCGGCTGGAGGAAGCCGGCCTCCTCGCCGGTACACCGCAAGGGGCCTTCTACACGCTCGTCGACGTGTGCCGCTCCGGAATGTCCGGCCGTGCATACGCACTGGACCTGCTCGAACGCGCCGCGGTTGCCACCGCCCCCGGCGACACGTTCGGGCCGTCCACCACCGGGTTCGTCCGCATCTCGCTCGCGACCCGCGAGGACCTCCTCCTGGAGGGTGTCGAGCGGCTCGTCGACCATGCCGCCGGCTAGAACGGCGCAGGCAGAAGGCGGAGGGTGATCGTCATGGAACGACGGCTCCTGTACCTCTCCCGGGACGACGTAGCCGAACTCGACCTGCCGATCGCCACCATCATCGACGCCGTCGAGGACGCATTCCGACAGCGAGGCGCCGGAGACGTCGAGATGCCGCCGAAGGTCGCGGTGCACCCTGGTCCCCCTGCGGCCGACAACTTCATCCATGCCATGCCCGCGTATATCCGGTCGAGCGGGGCAGTAGGCGTGAAGTGGGTGAGTGGCTACCCGGGCAATGCGCGCGAGGGGCTCCCGTACATCAGCGGTCTGCTCATCCTGAACGACGCCCGGACGGGTGTTCCCTGCTCCGTCATGGACTGCACATGGATCACGGCCAGGCGAACGGCCGCCGCGTCCGCCGTCTCGGCCCGGTACCTTGCGCGGGAGGGTTCGGAGGTCCTCGGCATCCTGGGCTGCGGAGTCCAGGGCCGCAGTCACGTCGAAGCCATCAGGGCGGTCCTCCCGGGGATCCGCCGCGTCCTGGCGTACGACATCGACGCCGCTCGCGCGGAGGCGTTCGCGAGCGATCTGGCCCAGGGCGGGGAGTTGTCCGTTCGCATCCAGGACGACCCGCGGGACGTGGTGGTCGCATCCGATGTGCTCGTGACGGCAGGCCCCATTCTCCGCAGACCGCACGCCACGATCCAACCCGGTTGGCTTCGGCCGGGGGCATTTGCGTCGGCGGTCGACTTCGACTCCTACTTCGCGCCCGCCGCCATCCGCGAATGCGACAAGGTGACCACCGACGACAAGGCGCAGTTCGCCCATTTTCACGACATGGGCTATTTCCAGGACATGCCCCCGCTGCACGCCGAGCTCTCCGACCTGGTGACCGGGCGCCTCCGGGGCCGCGAGTCGGACCGCGAGCGGACGATGGCGGTCAACCTCGGCCTCGCGCTCGAGGACGTCGCGGTCGCTCCCCTCGTCTACCGGCGGGCGCTGGAGGCCGGCCGCGGCACCTGGCTGCCTCTCTGACCGGGACCGCTCCTGTCGCACGGGACCCGCTGGGCCATACTCCGACGATGGACACGCACGCGACGCCCATCCGTCCCCTGTACGCCGACTGGACCCAGTACCGCGACCGGCTTACCCACGGGATCAGGAGCCTGACCGATGCGCAGCTCGCCATCAGCGCCGGACCGGGGCATGCGCCCATCTGGGCTCTGGCGGCACATTGCGCCGGTGTTCGCGTCTACTGGCTCTGTGGTGTCCTGGGCGAGCCTGGCGCGGCCGGAACCCCCTTCCCGGATCCGTGGGCAGAGCTCGGTTGGGAGGATGATCTCGAGCACCCGAGATCGGCCGATGAGCTGGTACGGGCGCTCGAATCGACGGACGCGATCATCGAACGGATCCTCGACACGTGGACTGCGGCCGACCTGGACGTCCCGTTCGAGCGTCGCTACCGCGACACAGTCCAGGTCCACACCCGCAGGTCCGTGCTGCTGCGCCTCCTGAGCCACGATGCATTCCACGCCGGCGAGATCTCGCAGCTGCTCGGCCTGCACGGGCTGCCGGCCATCGATCTCTGGGCGAAGCGACCGGCCACCACCTGACCGCCAGGCGTCCGTGCCGGAGCCCGGCTGCCGGGCAACGGCTCGCGTCCCTAGGAGGTCGAGCGGGCAGCACGTCCGTCGAGCCGGATCGTCCATTGCTCGATCCAGCCCGGAACGAGGTGCGAACCGGTCCACGGATCCGGAGCGAGCGCAGCCTCCGCTGCCTCGGCGGACTCGGCCTCCACGACCAGCATCACCCGGCCGTCATCCGAGAGCGGGCCACCGAGCACGATCACGCCCGAATCGACGAGCGCGTCCATGAATGCGGCGTGCTCCGGCCAGCCGGACTGCTCCTCCAGGGGTCGCGAGGGCAGCCAGGCCGGGCCCGACTGGTGGCGCAGGACCAGGAACGTCGACATCGCACGACTGTACCGCAGTCGTCGGCCGCGTCGTGCCGCCGGGCCCGCGCACTGGTGCCGTTCGACCCTTCCCCGCCCGGCGGGCGAGCCGGATTCTCGCGCCATGCGCAACGTCGCGCCCACGACCTCGCTGGCCGTTGCCCTCGTCCTGGTGATCTCGGCTTGCACCGGGAGCGGCACGACCATCACGCCATCCGCGACGGGCCCAACCACGTCCGTCGGCCCCTCGATCGTCCCGGCGTCCCCGCCGATCGGGACGGCGCCCGCGTCGCCGTCTGCCGGCATGGCAACCCAGCTGCAGGCGGCGCTGGACGGTGAACGGGCGTCCTACCACGCGGCCGGCGCTCTGGGCCTCGTCCGCGCCGGTGGCCGGCAGTTCACGGCGACATCCGGCACCGCCGACCTTCTCGGGACGCCGATCACGGACACCACGCGGTTCCGCATCGCCAGCATCACGAAACCCATCGTCGCCACGCTCGTGCTCGACGCGGTCGCGCACGGGAAGCTCCGGCTCGACGACGTCGTTGACGACCTGCTGCCGGGCGTCATCCGCGCGACACCCCCGATCACGGTGCGGCAACTGCTCGATCACACCGCGGGCATCTTCGACGAGAGCAATGACGGAGATCCGGAGGCCGACCTGGCCAGGGTGACGGACCCGGCCCTGCAGGACGAGGGACAGTCCGTGCGGCGGCGCTACCTGGCCGGCGAACAGGTCGTCGCATCCGACCGCCTGCTGGTCGCCCTCGCGGAGACCCACGACCGCTATTTCGCGCCCGGGCAGGGCTACCACTACAGCAACATCGGGTACCAGGTCGCGGCCATGGTGCTCGAACACGTGACGGGTGAGAGCCTCTCCGGGCTGCTCCGGACGCGGATCGTCGAGCCCCTCGGACTCCGGCACACCACGATCGCGCCGCCGGACCTGGCGTCGCCGGAGTTCCGCGGCTACGACGCGAGCACGGTCGACGGATCGCCGGTGGACGTCACCGATGCACTGCTCGAGTTCGGCAACGGCGGCAACGGCGGCGTGATCTCGACGGCCGACGACCTGCTCACGATCATGCAGGCCATCGTGTCCGGCAGGCTCATTCCGGCCGCGCTCGTCGAGGAGATGGAGCGGCCGGTCCTGCAGTCCTACGGCCTCGGCCTCGCGACGTACGACCTGTCGTGCGGGCAGTTCTACGGGCACGGCGGGTCCGTCAACGGGACGCAGTCCATTGCGCTCGTCTCGCCCGACGGAGCCGACGGAATCGTCATCGCGATCAACTTCCGATCCGGCGAAGATCCGGGCCTCGCCGCCCTGGCCGACCAGGTGCTCTGCCAGGGTCCCTGAACCGTGTGCGGTGCCCAAGGTGCCGCCGCAATCCCCTCCCCGACCGGCCGGTCCCGCCCACGCCGGTACGGGCTGGCCGCTGGCTCGGGCGTGGCGAGGGTGGTACGCTCCGCCGCTCGGTGGGTGGCAACAGCGGAGGCAGCGGAGGCAGCGGAGGCAGCGGATGCGCGGGATCACGCCCAACTTCTGGTTCGATGGCCGTGCGGAAGAGGCCGCGGCCTTCTACACGGCCGTCTTTCCAGACAGCCACGTCGACGACGTCGTGCGCGCGGCCGCCGACAATCCGAGCACCAAGGCAGGCGAGGTGCTGCTCGTGACGTTCACGCTCGCGGGGCAGCCGTTCACGGGCGTCAACGGCGGTCCCGAGTTCCCGTTCACCGAGGCGGTCTCGTTCGTCGTGGACTGCGACGACCAGGCCGAGGTGGACCGGTACTGGGATGCGCTGGTCGAGGGCGGCGGATCGCACGGCCCGTGCGGGTGGCTGAAGGACCGCTTCGGGCTCTCGTGGCAGGTGGTCCCGCGAGAGATGGGTAACTACCTCAACGGCCCGGATCCCGCCGGGGCGGCCCGGGCGATGCAGGCGATGCTCGCGATGCAGAAGCTGGACGTCGCGCAGCTGCGCGCGGCGTACGAGGGAAACGCCTAGCCTGTCGGCTCCCGGCAAGGCCGCGCGGTCGACCGCGTCATGCCGCCGGGCACAGGTTGCGCGTCAGCTCTGGTCTGCGACAGCCTCGACGGCGGGCGGCAGGTGGTGGGCGGCACGTCGGGTTCGCGCCCGGCGACCCTCTCGCGTACATCGCCGCCCGATAGCCCGCGTCGACCAGCCGCGCACCCCATTCGTACCAGGGACACGACCCAGCCGCGCATGGCAGCATCCGGGCGACGACGGACGTACGGGAGCAGCAACGTGTGTGGCCGCGACACGCTCGGGCTCGATCTGCCCGACTCAGTTCGCCTTCCTGACGATGCCGAGCATGGTGCACGGCCGGCGCGCGCCACGTCGGGACGCGCCACGCCGGGAGCACGCACGAGCCGGCGGCGCGAGCGGCGCGAGATGGCCGGTGCCTCTCCCGTGCTGGCGAGGTTCCTGAGCCTCGACGCCTGCCTCGCGCGGTCACTCGACGGCGATCGCTGAGGTCGCGCCCCGCGGTCTGCGGTCTGCCAACCTCCGCGATGCGTCAGAGCATCCCCGAGTTCGGAATGAACCGGCCGGGGTCGACCAGCGACGGATCGGACGCGAGGAACTGGTCGTGCTCCGCGATCCGGAAGCCTGCGGCCAGGAGCGCCGGCAGCACGGGGCTGGGCCCGGCGACGTACGTCACGACAGCGCCTCCCCGTCCCGCATGTCGGATCGCCGCCAGTGTCGGCCCAACCGGCTCCGCGCCCGGTCGCACCAGCAGCCGATCGATGGCCCTCGCCTCACCGACCTGCCGCGCTCGAGCGTAGGCGAAGGCGACGGGGTCGCCACCCGCGACCACGACGAACGGCTCGGACTCTGCCTGCGACGCCCAGAAGACGTGATCGACGGACCGCTCAGCGCCGGTCCACTCCTGTTCCAGCCGGGACAGGACGCCGGGGTGGACTGTCTCGACCGCGAGGCGGCCCCCGGACGATTCCAGCAGTGTCGAGGTCCCTTCGAGGGCCAGCAATGGCCACAGAGGCGCCATCCCGGCGCGAACGTACAGCGGCAGGGCGCGAGGGTCGGCGGACGCAAAGGTCGTCCGCTGCACCACGTCGCCCAGGACGGCATCCAGGAGGCGCCCGCCGATCCCGCGGCCCAGGAGGTCCGCGCGCACGAACAGGTCGGCGAGGTGGCGGCAGCGCCCGGTGTCGACCGCGGCCCCGTAGGCCACGACAAGCCCGTCCCGTTCCGCGACGAGGGCGATGGCGTGCTCGACCAGGTGCCGCACGTACGGCCCGACGATGTCGGCCCCGACGACCGCCGAGTCGGCGTCGTGCACACGGAGGATCTCGCGGATGGCGGGAATGTCCCCGGGCCCCGCACGACGGATCGCGACGTCCCGCTCCATGCGATCCTCTCGCAGTGTCACGTGACCGGCTCGAGCCCGAGGTCGAGCACCATGTGCACGTCCTCCGGCTCCGGTTCATCCGTCGGGACGAACCCGTGGCTCAGGTAACAGCCGACGGCCGATTCGGACGGCGTCGCGGACACGTAGAGGGAGCCTGCCCCGCCCTCACGCGCCGCGGCCTCGATCCCGTCGATGAGCCTCGACGCGATCCCCTGCCGCCTGTGCGCACGGTCGACGAACAGGGCCTCGAGCTGATCCATCCCGGGGCGGATCCCCCGCCGAAGCGTGGCGATGCCGACCAGCCGCCCGCCGTCGAACGCGCCGATCGCCATGCCGCCGTCGGGGAGGAACGCCCGCCAGTGCCGTTCGAACTCGGCCCATCCCTCGGCGGACCGCGGCCGCCGCCTCCACGTGTCCGGACGTACCGCCAGCTGCGTGCCACGCTGCTCCAGGATCGTCGTACCGTCCTCGGTCACGTCGATCTCGGTCGCCCGAGACAGCTCCTCCAGCGCCAGCGGTCGCATCTCCAACCGTCGCGTCCCCCCTGCAGCAGACCCACGGCGAAGAGTATCTCGCCACCGGGCGCAGGTGACTGCCGTGCGAAACAGCCGTTTCTCCAGGTGGAGGCCGGGCCGCTCCGGGTCCGTCGCTCTCAGGTGCTCGAACCGGCCGCCGCCTGTGTTTCGGGGCCGGACGTCGCGGGTTCGCGGGACGCTTCGGAGTCCCGGATGCCGATCGCGTTTGCCAGCGCTCCCAGCAGGAGCAGGCCGGCAGCCACTGCCACGGCCACGTGGAAGGCGTCCGTCGAGGCGGCCTGCGCCGCGACCGCGACCGCGCGACCGACCGACGGGTCGGGCCTCTGCAGCGGCGCGACGGCCAGGCGGAGCGCCGAGGAGTTGACGTCGAGCCCGGGGATCCGCGACGCCAGGTCGCCGTAGAAGGCGGCGGTGATCGCCACGAAGATCGCCGCCCCGGCCAGCTGCGGTCCGACCCGGGAGATCGCGTTGTTGATCGCCGATCCCAACCCGGCGTTCCGGGCCGGCACCGAGGTCATGAGCGCCGTCGTGAGGGGTGCGACCATGAGCGCGAGGCCGCCGCCGAACAGGATCGCCGTCGGCAGGAAATCGACGAAGTACCCCGCCGGGGGGATCCAGCTGGCCGGCGAGCCCGGGTTCAGAACCCACGCGGGGCTGCCGGCCGGGATTCGCGCCTGCCAGAGCAGCCCTGCCGCCATCAGCGTGGGGCCGGCCACCATGAACCGCCGCGGGCCGTACCGCGCCCCGAGCACGCCGATCCGCGGCGACAGCACGGCGAGCAACACGCTCCCGGGAATGGAAAGCATCCCGGCCGCCGCCGCCGTGTAGCCCAGGGTTCCCTGGCTGAACGTCGCCTGTTCGTAGAGGAACACGTAGAGCGCGCCGTAGATCAGGAACGTGGACAGGTTCGTGACCGCGAAGTTGCGCGAGCGGAACATGCCGAGCGGCACGAGGGGGTGGCGTCCCCGGGCCATCATCACGAGGAATGCCACCAGCGCAAGCGCGCCGACCGCCAGCGCCGCGGGCCCGACCGGGTCCTTCCACTCACGCTGCTGTCCGTAGATCGCGCCGAACGACAGGCCGCCGATGGCGATTCCCGCGGCCGCCGCTCCCGCCCAGTCGAACCGGGGTCGCGCATCGCCGCTGCGGCTCTCGGAAACGCTC
>Ga0307373_10013952_pt1 | contig 11143 bp, 8 predicted proteins | sample OX2MG_FD_202534 | JGI IMG/M metagenome (GOLD analysis project Ga0307373, IMG submission 202534) | Soil microbial communities from Risofladan, Vaasa, Finland - OX-2 | ecosystem: Environmental > Terrestrial > Soil > Coastal area > Acid sulfate soil | place: Finland: Risofladan, Vaasa | collected... | reverse complement strand
TCGGCGTGGCCGGCACCCTCGTGGTGCCGCTCTACGCCCGGACCGCGCCGAAGCTCGGCCCCTTCCCGTTCTTCTACTGGTACCAGCTCGCCTGGATCCCGATCGTCGCGATCCTCGCCTGCGCGGCTTACCTGCTGACCCGCCGCAGGACGGGCCGGCACACGCAGGACGCGCGGGACACGCGGGGCGCGCACCGGACCGGGCAGGGGCGCCGCGATGAGTCACGTTAATACCGTCTCGTTCACGATCCTGGTCGCCCTTTTCCTGCTGGTCACGCTGGTCGGCTTCGCCGCCGCGCGGTGGCGCCGCGCGGACAGCATGCTGCACCTGGACCAGTGGGGCCTGGGCGGCCGCGGCTTCGGCACGTTCGTCAGCTGGTTCCTGCTCGGCGGCGACCTCTACACCGCCTACACGTTCATCGCGGTGCCCGCCCTGGTTTACGGCGTCGGCGCGGCGGGCTTCTTCGCGGTCCCCTACACGATCATGGTGTTCCCGATCGTGTTCGTCTTCGCGCCGCGGCTATGGTCGGTCTGCCGGGTGCACGGCTACGTGACGCCCGCCGACTTCGTCCGCGGCCGTTATGGCTCCCGCGGGCTGGCGCTCGCCATCGCCGCCACCGGCATCCTGGCCACGATGCCCTACATCGCGCTGCAACTGGTCGGCATCGAGTCCGTGCTGACGGTGCTGGGCGTGGGCAGCAACTCGAACTCGTTCCTCAAGGATCTGCCGCTACTGATCGCGTTCGTCGTGCTGGCCGCCTACACCTACCTGTCGGGACTGCGGGCGCCCGCGCTGACGGCGTTCGTCAAGGACGTGCTCGTGTACGTCGCGGTTATCGTGGCGATCGTCTACATCCCGACCCGGCTCGGCGGCTGGACGCACATCTTCAGCAACGCGGCCACCCACCTGGCCTCGGCCAACCCGAAGACCGGCAAGCCGTTCGGCGCCCTCATCACCCCGCCCGCCGGCGAGTGGGCATACGCCACGCTGGCCCTCGGTTCGGCGCTGGCGCTGTTCATGTATCCGCACGCCATCACCGGCGTGCTGGCCACCGGGCGGCGGAACGTGATCCGCCGGAACATGGCGCTCCTGCCCGCCTACTCGCTGGTGCTCGGCCTGGTCGCACTGCTCGGCTACATGGCGCTCGCCTCCCCCGCGGTGACCGCCGGGGTCAAGGCCGGCGGCGGCAACGCCCAGCTCGCGGTCCCGCTGCTGTTCGAGCACATCTTCCCGAGCTGGTTCGCCGGGATCGGCTACTCGGCGATCGTCATCGGGGCGCTGGTGCCGGCCGCGATCATGTCGATCGCCGCCGCCAACCTGTTCACCCGCAATATCTACAAGGAGTTCTTCCACCGCGCCGCCAGCCCGGCCCACGAGACCCGGGTCGCGCAGGCGGTCTCGCTCGTGGTCAAGGCGGGCGCGCTGGTCTTCGTGCTCGCGCTCAACAAGTCGTTCTCGATCAACCTGCAACTGCTGGGCGGCATCTGGATCCTGCAGACCTTCCCGTCGATCGTGGCGGGCCTGTACACGCGGTGGTTCCACCGCTGGGCGCTGCTGGCCGGCTGGGCGGCGGCGATGGTGTGGGGCACGATTGTCGCCTACCGCCAGCCGGTGGCGGGCGAGCCGGGCTCCCATTTCGGCGCCTCCACGGCCGTCGTTCCGCTGCTCGGGCATACCGCCTACATTGCGGTCACGGCGTTCGTCCTCAACTTGGCGGTCGCCCTGGTGCTGACCGTGCTGTTCCGCGCGCTGCGCCTGCGTGAGGGGGCGGACGAGACCCAGCCCGCGAGCTACTCGGCCGACCCCGAGGAGGTTCCTGAGCGGGTGCCGGTTAAGTCGGCTTCGTAGGTCTGGCCGACGAGATCGACACCGACGTTACGGCGTGCTCCTGCGCGGCGTCAGGACGGGGCGGAGGCCGGGAATCCGAGGTCAGACGCGGCTTTGGCCAGCCCAACGTCTGGGAAGGCCGGGGCAGCGTTCAGGGAAAGGCGTTGACGCGAGACGGTGCCTCTCGGCGTCAGGGCAGGACGGCGCGGATCGCCGCGGACAAGGCCGCCGGAACGTCCGGCACCAGCAGGTGCTGGCCGTCGCGGACGACCTCGCGGCCGCCGACCACCACGGCGCGGACGTCGGCGGCGGTCGCGCCGAAGATGACCGACTCCAGGGCCGTGTCGGGCGCGGTGCCGGCGGTCCGGGGGGTGTCCAGCGCGATGGTCACCAGGTCGGCCAGCGCCCCCGGCGCGATCTGGCCGACCTCCGGCCAGCCGAGGCTCGCGTGACCGTCCACCGTCGCGGCCCGCAGCAGTTCCGCGGCGGTGAAGTGGCCGCGCTCCCAGGTCGCCAGGCGCTCGCCCAGTTCCACCCGGCGCGTCTCCTCCAGCAGGTCGATGACCGCCTGGCTATCGCTGCCCACCGTCAGCGGGCTGCCCGCCGACGCCAGCGCCCTGGCCGGGCCGATCCCGTCGGCGAGGTCGGCCTCGGTGGTCGGGCAGAAGCACGCGTAACTGCGCCGGTCGCCCAGCAGCGCGATATCCGTGGCCGACAGGTGGGTGGCATGCACGGCGGTGCTGCGCGGGCCGAGCGCGCCGGCCTCGTCGAGAACCTCGGCGGGCGTCTGCCCGTAGGCGGCCAGGCAGGCGTGGTTCTCGGCCTGCTGCTCGGACAGGTGGGCGTGCAGCGGCGCGCCGAGACGGCGCGCCCAGGCGACGATCGGGCCCATCTGATCGGGCGGGACGGCCCGGACCGAGTGGATGGCCGCGCCCGCCCGCGCCTGCGCGCCCAGCATCCCGTGCTCGTCGGCCCCGAGGGCATCGACCCTGGCCACCCAGGCATGGGCGTCCCCGTCACCGAACCGCAACTGGGCACCTGCCAGCGGCAGCCGGTCGCCGCCGGGACCGAGGCCACCAGACAGGTAGCAGGCGTCCAGCAGGCAGATCCGGATGCCAGCCTGGGCCGCCGCCTCGATCAGCGCCCGGCCCATCTCATTCGGATCGGCGTAGGCCGCGCCACCGGTGTCGTGGTGCACGTAATGGAACTCGCCGACGCAAGTGATCCCCGCCAGGGCCATCTCCGCGTAGGTCGCCCTGGCCAGGCTGAGGTAGCGGTCGGGGTCGAGGCGGCCGGCCACCTCGTACATCCGCTCGCGCCAGGTCCAGAACGTGCCTCGGCCGGCCTGGGTGATGCCGCGCAGGGCGCGGTGGAAGGCGTGCGAGTGCGCGTTCGCCAGGCCCGGCAGCGTCAGCCCGGCCAGCCTGGTCGTGCCCGCCGGGAGGCCGGCCGCGGCCACGCCGGGCGTCGCCCCGGTGAACCGGTCGCCGACGGCCTCGACGAGCACGTCGCGCCGGACGCCGAGACCCGGCAGCCAGGCCAGCTCGGCATGCCAGGCCCGCGGCCCGGGAGGTCCCGAGGCGTCGTCTCCCGGGGACCGCGGCGCCGTCACGAGCCGGCCAGGTCCGCGAGCACGGCCGCCAGGGCCACCGCCCCGGCCTCGCAGTCCGCGGGTTCCGCGTGCTCGGCGGGCGAGTGCGAGACGCCGGACGGGTTGCGTACGAACAGCATGGCCGTCGGCAGCCGGGCCGCCAGGACGCCCGCGTCATGCCCGGCCCCGGTCGGCAGCACCGGGACCGGGACCGGGACCGCACCCGCGGCTGGGACCGGCACCGGGACCGGCACCGCACCCGCGGCTGAGTCCCGTGCGGCGCCGCCGCCAGCCCCGCCGCCAGCCCCGGCGCCAGCCCCGCCGCCAGCAGCAGCGAGCACCCGGCCGATCCGCTCGCGCAGGCCCGCGTCGAACGAGACCAGCCGGGTGAACGACTCGCGCCGAAGGCTGAAGCCGACCCTCTGGTCCAGCGCCGCGGCCTGCGCAGCCGCGCTGACCTCGTCCACGATCCGCCCCACCGTCGCCTCGTCGGGCGCCCGGGCATCGAGCCACGCCCGCACCGCCGAGCAGATCGCGTTGGCCCCGCCGGGCTCGGCCACGACCTTCCCGAAGGTGGCCAGGCCGCCACGGGCGCTGGCCGCCTGCCGGGCGGCCAGCACGGCGGCCGCGTACGGCAGCATCGGGTCGCGCCGGTCAGCGATCCTGGTCGTCCCGGCGTGGTCGGCCCGCCCGGTGAGCTCCAGCCGCCAGCGGCCGTGCGGCCAGATGCCCTCGGCGATCCCGACCGGCGCGCCGAGCCCGGCCAGCGCGCTGCCCTGCTCGATGTGCAGCTCGACATAGGCGGCCAGGCCAGCCAGCCGGTCGTCGTCGGGTCCGATAACGGCCGGGTCCAGGCCGGCGGTAGTCATCGCCTCGGCCAGGCTGACGCCGCTGCCGTCACGCAGTTCCCGGGCCGCGTCCGGCCCGATCGCGCCGGTCGCGAGCCTGCTGCCCAGGCAGGCGACACCGAACCGAGCACCCTCCTCCTCGGTGAACGCCGCGATGCCGATGGGCCTGACCGGAGCGAACCCCTGGCTGCGGAGCAGGTCGAGGGCGGCGAAAGCCGAGATGATGCCCAGCGGGCCGTCGAAGGCCCCGCCGTCGGGCACGGAGTCCAGGTGGCTCCCGGTCACGATCGCCCCAGCCGGAAGCGGCGCCGACTGCCGCGCCGGGCCGGGCACAGCGGGCCCAGCGGGCACAGCAGGCACAGAGGGATCAGAGGGATCGGCCTCGGCCCACGCGTCCCACCAGGCCCAGAGGTTGCCGTTGCGGTCGCACTCGGTGCGCAGGCCGCGCTGGGTGGCGGCGGCGCGAAACCACTCGCGGCACTCCAGGTCGGCCGGCGTCCAAGAGTAGCGACGGTAGCCGCCCGTCCTCGCGTCCCGCCCGACGGGAAGCAGCGCCCCCCACAGCTCACCGAAGCTCACCCGCGGCTCCCTTTCCATGATCACGGGGCTTTCTCAGTCACAGTGACTGAAAAAGCCCCGTGATCATGAAGACGCATGCCCGTCCTCGTGCCCGGCCGCATGCCCGTCCTCGTGCCCGGCCGCATGCCCGTCCTCGTGCCCGACCGCGTGCTCGGCCATCGGGACGCGGACGCCGCGCTCGGCTGCGACCTCGCTGGCCCGGTCGTAGCCGGCGTCCGCGTGCCGGATCACGCCCATGCCCGGGTCGTTGGTCAGCACCCGTTCCAGCTTCCGCCCGGCCAGTTCGGTACCGTCCGCCACGCAGACCTGGCCGGCGTGGATGGAGCGCCCGATGCCGACACCGCCGCCGTGGTGGATGCTCACCCACGACGCGCCCGAGGAGGCCGCCACCAGGGCATTCAGCAGCGGCCAGTCGGCGATGGCGTCGGAGCCGTCCGCCATGGCCTCGGTCTCCCGGTAGGGCGAGGCGACGGAGCCGCAGTCCAGGTGATCGCGGCCGATCACGATCGGCGCGCTGACGTCGCCGCGCTGCACCAGGTCGTTGAAGCGCATCCCGGCCAGCTGCCGCTCGCCATAGCCGAGCCAGCAGATCCGGGCCGGCAGTCCCTGGAAGTGCACCTTCTCCCGGGCCATCCGAATCCATCTGGCCAGCGGCTCGTTCTCGGGGAACAGGTCGAGGATCGCCGCGTCGGTAGCCGCGATGTCGGCCGGGTCACCCGACAGCGCGGCCCACCGGAACGGCCCCCGGCCCTCGCAGAACAGCGGCCTGATGTAGGCGGGCACGAAGCCGGGGAAGTCGAAGGCCCGCTCGTAGCCGGCCAGCTGGGCCTCGCCGCGGATCGAGTTGCCGTAGTCGAACACCTCGGCCCCGGCGTCCTGGAATCCGACCATGGCCGCCACGTGCCGGGCCATGGACGCGCGGGCTCGCTGGGTGAAGCCCGCCGGGTCCTCGGCCCGCAGCGCCGCCATGTCCTCGAACGCCACGCCCACGGGCAGGTAGGTCAGCGGGTCGTGGGCGGAGGTCTGGTCGGTGACCACGTTGATCGGCGCGCCCATCACGAGCAGCTCCGGGACGACCTCGGCGGCGTTGCCGAGCAGCCCGATCGACAGCGGCCGTCCCGCCGCGGCCGCGGCCGTGGCCCGCCGGACGGCATCGGCGATGTCGTCGGCCGCCTCGTCCAGGTAGCCGTGCTCGATCCGGCGGCTGATCCGGGACGGGTCGCAGTCGACGCAGATAGCGACCCCCCCGTTCATCGTCACCGCCAGCGGCTGCGCGCCGCCCATCCCGCCCAGGCCGGCGGTGAGCGTGATGGTCCCGCTCAGCGAGCCGCCGAACCGCTTGGCCGCCACGGCCGCGAACGTCTCGTAGGTGCCCTGCAGGATGCCCTGCGTGCCGATGTAGATCCACGAGCCGGCCGTCATCTGGCCGAACATGGTCAGCCCGGCAGCCTCCAGCCGCCGGAACTCCTCCCAGGTGGCCCACTGCGGGACCAGGTTGGAGTTGGCGATGAGCACGCGCGGCGCCCACTCGTGCGTGCGGAAGATCCCGACCGGCTTGCCGGACTGCACCAGCAGCGTCTCGTCTGCCTCCAGGTCGCGCAGCGAGGCCACGATGGCGTCGAACGCGTCCCAGCTGCGGGCCGCCCGCCCGGAGCCGCCGTAGACGATGAGCTGGTCCGGATGCTCGGCCACCTCGGGGTCCAGGTTGTTCATCAGCATCCGCAGGGCGGCCTCCTGCGGCCAGCCCTTGCAGGACAGGGCGCTCCCGCGGGGGGCAGCGACCGGCCGGGGGGCAGCGGGCCCGTGGTGGGCGGTGCTGCGGTCGGCTGGGCGCGCATCGGTCATGGCCAGCTCCTTATCACCAAGCAGACGGATGCGCCGTGGCCGCCCCGCGGGAAACTCCCCGAGGGGCGGCCACGGCGGCGGCTATCCCACTATGCGCTCGCGGCGCGCCGATGGCGGCGCGGCGCGGCGCGGCCGAATCCTAGGACTTGATCCCCACGGCCTTGAGCCAGCCGGCGGCGACCGTGTTGTACGGGGCATGGTCGAGGATGACGGCCTTGTCCATCGCGAGCAGGCCGACCGTGGTCAGCTTCGCCGAGATCTCGTTGAGCGTGTTCGCGACCGTCGAGCTGACGTGCTTCTTGTAGACGAGCGGGGTCACGTTCTGCGCCGCGAAGTTGAATTTCGGGTCGGCCAGGGCCACCAGGTGGTCCGTGATGAGCTGCGGGGTGGTCGTGAAGATGTCCGCGGCCTGCACCTTGCCGTCGACCAGCGCGGCGAGGCTGATCGGCCCCGACTCATCGAGCGGGGAAAACGACTTGAACGTCAGGCCGTAGTGGTCCTTGAGGCCGACCAGGCCGTCGATGCGCGTCTTGAACTCCGGCGGGCCGCCGATCACCATCGTCTTCGCGATCGGCCCGAGCTGCGAGATGGAGGTCAGGTGATGCGCCTTGGCGAACGCCTGGGTGACCGTCACCGAGTCCTTGTCCTGCGCGGAGGAAGAATTCAGGATCTCCAGCGAGGCGGGCAGCTTGGCCGTCAGCGCCGCGTTCACCTCCGCCGTGGTGGCCGCGGTGCTCTTGGGGTCGACCGAGGTGGCGAGCAGCGCCCCGTTGTACTCCGGGATGACAGTGATCGCGCCTTTCTCGATCTCCGGGTAGTACACCTCGCGCGCGCCGATGTTGAACTTATCGATGACATTGACCCCCGCTCCCTGCAGCGCCATCGAGTAGATGGTCGCGAGCAACTCGTTCTCGGGGAAGTTCGCCGAGCCGACGACCACCGTGCCCGTCGACGCGGTCGGGGCCAGCGGGTTACTGCTGCTGCCGCTGGCCGACGACGACGAACTGCCGCAGGCGGCGAGCGTGAGCGCCGCGGAAACCGCGACCCCGGCGAGCACACCCCGCTTCACGGGCAGATATCCGGTACGCATCATGTATGTTCCTCCACTTACTTATCGGGTGAGCGGGATGCCCCTGGTGCTGGCATCCCGCTAGTTATCGGCGCGTGCCATCGCGCGCAGCGGGGTCGGCACGACTAGGCGCCGCAGGCCGACAAACGCGAACTGGATCAGCAGCGCGAGAACGACTACCAGCGCGGCGCCGCCGGCTACCTCGCCGTAGTTGTTGGTCGCCAGCCCGTCGATGATGTAGCGGCCCAGGCCGCCGAGGCCGATCTCGGCCGCGATGGTGGCCGTGGCGACCACGAAGATGGCCCCGGTGCGCAGCCCCAGCATGATCAGCGGGAGAGCCACCGGGATCTCGACCTTCCGCAAGACCTGCCAGTCGGTCATGCCCATGCCGCGCGCCGCGTCCTTCAGGTCACGGTCGACCGCGGCGACTCCCTCGTAGGCGTTGACCAGGATGGGCGGAATAGCCAGCACCACCAGCGGGATGAGCCAGGCCAGCACCGAGAAGCCCAGCAGGCTGACCATCAGGATCAGCAGGCCCAGCGTCGGAATGGCCCGCCAGGCGTTGGCCAGGTTCACCACGAGGAAGCCGCCCCGGCCGAAGTGCCCGATCAGCACGCCGGCGGGCAGGGCGATCAGCGCCGCGACGAGCAGCGAAAGCCCGGTGTAGCCGAGGTGCTGCAGCACCCGGATCGGGATGCCGCCGGCGCCGTGCCACTGCGAGGACGATTGCAGCCAGTTCCACGCGAAGCTGAAAAAGCTCATGCCGACTGCTCCTGAAGTAGCTGCGCGCCTTCGGCGTTGGCCGTGGCCCGGCCGCCCGGCTTACGGCTCCAGGGAGTCAGCAGCCAGCGCGCCAGGACCAGGATCAGGTCGCAGGCCAGCGCGAGCACGATGACCGCGACGATGGCCGCGTAGATCTCCTCGTTGAAATTGCGCTGCAGCCCGTCGATGAAGAAGTAGCCCAGGCTGGCCACCCCGATCAGGCCGCTCACGCTGGCCAGGCTGATGCTGGACACGACGGCGACCCGCAGCCCGGCGATGACGATCGGGACCGCCAGCGGCAACTCCACCTGCACGAGGCGGCGGATCGTCCCGAATCCCATCGCCGTGGCGGCCTGCCGGACCGGCTCGGGGACCGAGCGGAGCCCGTCGACGACGTTCGGGACCAGCACGCACAGCGAGAACAGGGTCAGCGGGATGATGACCGTCAGGTTGGACAGGCCGGTGTAGGCGATGAGGACGACGAACAGCGCCAGCGACGGAATCGCGTAGATGATGCTGGTGGCCGACAGGACCGGCCCGTACAGCCAGCGCCACCGTACGCAGGCGATCCCGACCGGGATCGATATCGCCAGGCCCGCCACGGCCGGGACGATGCCGAGCAGGGCATTGGCCGCCGTGTACTGCCAGAACTGGGGCCAGTTCATCTGGCCGCACCCTGCACCAGCTCAGCGTCGGCGGCTTGCTCCGCCGCGCGGATCGCGTCCCGGAGCCGCTCGTAGGAGGTCACGCCGATCACGGCGCCCTCGGAGTCGACGGCCACCGCGCGCTCGGTGCGCGACAAGACGGTCGCGTCCAGGGCCACCCGCAGGGAGTCGGTCGCCGGCCGGAACGTGTGCCCGACCGAGGCCAGCGGCACCTGGCCGAGCCGCCCGGTACCCGGCAGCGGTGCCAGGTCGGCCGCAGACACCCAGCCGCGCGGCCTGCGTTCGGCGTCGAGCACCAGGACCCAGGGGTGGCTGCCGCCCTGCGCGAGCCGCCGCGCTTCGTCGACCGTGGCGTCCTCCCCCAGCACCGCGTCGAATTCCAGGTCAAGGCCATTGGCGCTGAAGAACGACAGGCGCCTGATGCCCCGGTCGAAGCCTATGAAGCCCTCGACGTAGTCATCGGCCGGCGCGCCGAGCAGGTGCTCGGGCGTGTCGACCTGCGCCAGGTGCCCGCCGGGGCGGAACACCGCGACGACGTCCCCGACCTTGATGGCTTCCTCCACGTCGTGCGTGACCATCACGATGGTCTTGTGCAGCTCGCCCTGCAGCCTGATGAGCTCATCCTGCAAGGCGGCTCTGACAATCGGGTCGACCGCGCTGAACGGCTCGTCCATGAGCAGCACCGGCGGGTCGGCGGCCAGCGCCCGGGCGACCCCGACGCGCTGCTGCTGGCCGCCCGACAGCTGATGGGGGTACCGGCGGGCCATGGACCCCTCCAGGCCGACGAGTTCCATCAGCTCCCGGGCCCGGGTCCGGGCCTTGGCCTTGTCCCAGCCATTCAGCAGCGGGACCGTGGCGATGTTGTCCTCGACGGTGCGGTGCGGGAACAGCCCGGTCTGCTGGATCACGTAACCGATGCCCCGGCGCAGCGCGGACGGATTGGCTTCCTGGATATCGCGCCCGTCCAGGAAGATCTTGCCCTCGGTCGGCTCGATCAGCCGGTTGATCATCCGCAGCGAAGTCGTCTTGCCGCAGCCGCTGGGACCGACCAGGACCATGGTCTTGCCCGGCGGTACCTCAAGATCGAGAGCGTCGACGGCCACGGTGCCGTCCGGGTAACGCTTCGTGACACTGTCGAAGGTAATCACGCGGTCTCTCCGGTGGCTCGGGTCTGGGTGGTCTGCTGGTGGCCTGGAATGCTGACTGGCTTTCCGGCCCCGTCGACGGAACTGACTAGCCCACCACGTCAAGGGCGGGGCCGCAAGACCGGCCACCAAGCCCTCCGCTGGCGTGCCAGCCTAGCCGTCCATCAGCGCTAATTTCTACTAAGTCCGTAGGCTACGAACCGCAGGCGGCCAGCCGCGGACCCCAGGCCGGCGGGGAGAGGCAATCAGCAGATTGAGCCAGCGCATCCTGACCACGGGCACCCTCACTACGGGCGCGCAGCTGGATCCTCGGCTCATCCTGCAGATCGCCGCCGGCCAGCCGATCACGCTCGGGCCCGGCGCTGGCCCGCGAGATCGACGCCCGCTGCGCGGCGGCACGAGGCGTGCTGGCCGGGGGGCAGCCGGTCTACGGGGTGAACACCGGCATGGGCGCGCTCAGCGGCGTCCGTCTCACTCCTGAGCTGCGCGGGCCCGCTCGGCCGACGCGGATGCTGCAGGCGCCGGTATGCTTCCTCGTGGCCGGGGCCGGTGCTGGCCCAGGTGGTGCGCGCCACCGACGCGCTGGACTGCGCCGTCGGCCGGGCGCTGACGGGCGTCACCGACTCGCCGGCCTTCACCGGCGACCGGTTCGTCGGCACGGCCGGGTTCCACGGCATCGATCTGGCGGCGCACTGCGATCAGCTGACCGCGGCCCTCGCGCACGCGGCCGAGGTCAGCGCCGCGCGGACGCACCGGCTCCTGGACGCCAGGGTCGCCGGCCTGGCCGCCCAGCTCGCCGCGCGGCCCGGACC
>Ga0307373_10013950_pt1 | contig 11145 bp, 7 predicted proteins | sample OX2MG_FD_202534 | JGI IMG/M metagenome (GOLD analysis project Ga0307373, IMG submission 202534) | Soil microbial communities from Risofladan, Vaasa, Finland - OX-2 | ecosystem: Environmental > Terrestrial > Soil > Coastal area > Acid sulfate soil | place: Finland: Risofladan, Vaasa | collected... | reverse complement strand
ACCGGGAGCTCCTGGTTGCCGTCCACGTCGCCGCCCTCCTCGTCATCCATCTGCTCATCCGCTCCGCGCGCCTGCGCCCGCAGTGCCGCGTGCTCGACTTCCTGCGGAGCTTCTACCCGGTGCTTCTCTATCTCGGGTTCTACTCCGAGATCGGGATGATCGACCACATGCTTTTCCCCGGATTCCTCGATCCGTTCTTCATCAGGCTCGACGCGCGCATCTTTGGCGTCCAGCCAAGCCTCTTTCTCATGGCCGCGCTCCCCTACCGCCCCTTGAGCGAGCTCCTCTACGCCTCCTACTTTTCCTACTACGTGATGATCGCCGGGATTGGCCTGGCGCTCTACCTCCGCAACCGCCGCCAATTCCTGCACTTCCTCTCGGTCGTCACCTTCACCTTCTGCTGCTGCTACCTGCTCTTCGACCTCTTTCCCGTCATGGGCCCGCGGATCTTCTATGAGCAGGTCCCTGGTTATAGCCTGCCCGCCGATCTCCACCCCGCGGTCGTCCCGGCGGTGCCCGAGGCGGTCGCGGGCGGCCCCTTCTTCCTTCTCATGGGATGGATCTACCGCACCTTCGAGACCGGGGGGGCCGCTTTCCCGAGCGCCCATGTCGCGATTGCCCTCGCCACGCTCTGGTTCTCCTTCCGCTACCTGCGTCCTATCCGATGGCTCCACCTCGTCGTGGTGGTCCTCTTGTGCTTATCGACGGTCTACTGCCGCTACCACTACGCAGTGGACGTCGCCGGCGGGATCCTGGTGGCCGCGCTGCTCGTCCCGCTCGGGAGCCGGCTCTTCGAGCTCCACCTTGCGCGCTGAGCCTGCCCGGAGACGACTCGATCCCAAGCCGCTTGCGGGCGTCAAGAGCTACGTCGAGCTGGTCTCCGAGCAATGGGATCGGACTCTTTCTCGCTTGAAATCCTTGGTCGAAGGTGAAGGGCGCTTCGAGTAGGCAGCTGCGGAGGCCGCTCGCGCCCTCCCTTCTCACGACTTTCCGCAACCTCTTCCCTCTTCGCGCTGTCGATATCAACAACACCGCCAGTACTCCGGTCGTCATCTACCGCTCCCACGGCGTCGTGGGGCGTACACGCACGAGCGGCATGCCGGTTGGCTCGGCGTTCCGAGCGCGCAGCTCAAGGAGGCAGCATGAGACGGATCGTTTTCGTGGAGCCCGAGTCGCCGAACCTTCACATCTTCTCGCGCTTTGCGCTCCCGAGGCTCGGGAGCATTATCCTCGCGACCATGATGCGTGACCGCGGGTGGGAGGCTTCGGTAGTCGCCGAGGAGCTTGCCCGGCTCGACCTCGATGCCCTTCGTTCGGCGGACCTGGCCGGCATCTCGACCATCACCTCGACAGCGCCGCGGGCCTACGCGATAGCCGACGCCTTGCGGGAGCGGAACCTCACGGTGATCATGGGGGGACCCCACGTGACCGAGCTTCCCGACGAGGCGCTCGAGCACGCCGATTTCGTGGTTCGGGGCGAGGGCGAGGAGGCCCTCATGCGCTTCGCGGACGAGTGGGAGGGGGGGCGCGACTATGCGCGCGTCCCGAATCTCTCCTACTTCCGCGAGGGGGTCGCGGTGCACAACGCGGTTGGCGTAGCGAGCACGCGGCTGGATGACCTGCCGTTCCCCGACTTCGGCCTCCTCGAGGGAGGGCTTCGATCGGTAGCCGGAATGCTGACGATTCCCGTGCAGACCTCCCGCGGTTGTCCCTTCGATTGCTCCTTCTGCTCGGTGACGGGGATGTTCGGGCGAAGCTATCGCTACCGCTCGACGGCGAGCGTGATCCAGGAGCTATCGCGCTACAATGAGCCGGGCAACTTCATCTTTTTCTACGACGACAATTTCACCGCGAGCCCGGCCCGCGCCAAGGAGCTCCTGGCGGCGATGATCGCCGAGGGCTTCACCTTCCGGTGGTCGACCCAGGTGCGCGCAGATGTTGCGCGCGACGAGGAGCTGGTGGAGCTCATGCAGCGGGCCGGTTGCCATACGGTCTTCGTCGGCTTCGAATCCGTCAACCCGAAGAGCCTCGCGGAGATGAACAAGCGCCAGAGCGTTGCGGAGATCGGCCAAGCGATCCGCGTGCTTCGCAGCCACAAGATCAACATCCACGGGATGTTCGTGCACGGTTTCGACGAGGATGACTGGTCGGCGGTCGAGCGGAGCGTGCGCTTTGCGAAGCGAGCCCGGCTCACCTCCTGCCAGTTCCTCATCCTCACGCCGCTCCCCGGGACCCGCTTCTACCGCGAGATGGTCACGGCGGGGCGCCTGCGCTCCCGGGACTGGTCGCTCTACGACAGCCATCACGTGGTCTTCGCTCCGAAGCGCTTGAGCGCGGCCGAGCTCCAGTGGGCCCAGATCTACAGCCACCGGCGCCTCTATTCGGTCGCCGCGACGCTGGGGCGCCTGCTACGGGGCAGGCTCGTGAGCTTTGCGCTTTCGATCTACGCCCGCCGGATGAACCGGGCTTGGCAGCGCAAGAACGCACCCTACCTGGCTGCCATCGGTCTCATCGCCTCGAGCGTGCGGGAGCTGCTCCGGAGCGACCTTCATAAGCGGATCGCGCGACGTCTTTCAGGACCGAGCCCGGAGGCCGCCGCCTCAGGCGGCTGACCGCACTCGGCCGGGGCTCACGGCTCACGAGCCGCTGCGCGCCTGCCTTGCGGCCGGCCGCAGGTGCCCGATTGTCGCCGCGGTGCGGCTACCCCCTGGCAATCGCGGCAAGCTCCGCGTCCAGCTCCTCCCAGCGCTTCGTTGCGGCGGCCTGCTCGCGCTCGTTCGCGTCGAGCTGCTCCTTCCGCGCCCGCACCTTCGCGCCGTCGCGGTAGACTGCGGGCGACGCGAGCTCCTCGGAGAGCTCTCGATGGCGCCGCTCTAGGGCATCAATCTTCGTGAGGAGGCTCTCCTGCTCCCGCTCGATCTTGCGCTGGGCCGCCGGGATACGGTGGGTTCCGTGGAGCGGGGCAGGGGAGCGCCCGGCCTTGGGGTCGGAGTCGGGAACGGACGTGCGCGCGGGCTGCGCGTCAGGGCGGACCTGCGGCGCTCCGCCGGAGGCCGCCGGAAGGGCGCCGCCGGACGTCGGGGCGGATCCCTGCGCGCGGTGCGGGGATCCGGAGGGATTCTTCGTCTTCCAGACGTAGTACTCGTAGTCGCCGGGAAAGAGCCGCGCAATCGATGGGCCCCCCGCCTCGTCCGCGGTGAGCTCGAGTACCGTCGTCGCGAGCCGATCGATGAAGCCTCGGTCATGCGAGACAAAGACGAGGGTTCCCGTGTAGGCGAGGAGCGCCTCGAGGAGGATGTCCTTCGACTGGAGATCCAGGTGGTTGGTCGGCTCGTCGAGGATGAGGAGGTTGGCGGGAACGAGCAGGAGCTTTAGGAGCGCGACCCTGCTCTTCTCGCCTCCGCTCAAGACCGAGATCGTCTTGTAGACGTCATCGCCGCGAAAGAGGAAGGCACCGAGGAGGTCGCGCACGCGCGGAATAAGGGCGGTCGGTGCGGCAGCGGAGATCTCCTCGATCACCTCCTTGGAGGGATCGAGCTGTCCCTCGATATCCTGGGAGAAGTAGCCGGTAGTCACTCCCGTCCCGTACTGGACGTTACCCTTGTACTCTCGATCGATCCCGGCGATAAGGCGCATGAGCGTCGACTTCCCCGCCCCGTTGCGCCCGGCGATTACGAGCTTGTCGCCTCGTTTTAGGGAGAGCGAGAACCCATCGAGGACCGCCCTCTCTCCGTAGCTCTTGCCGACCTCTTCGAGGGTGAGCACCTGCTTGCCGGAGTGGGGCGGCTCGGGAAAGGTGAAGTGCATCCGCTTCATGCTCTCGGGAATCTCGATGCGCTCCAAGCGCTCGAGCTGCTTGACGCGGCTCTGGACCATTTGCGCCTTGGAAGCGTTGTAGCGGAAGCGGTTGATGAACTCTTCGGTCCGCGCGATCTCCTGGGCCTGCGCCTGGTAGCGAGCGAGCAGCTCGGTAAGCTCCTCGCCGCGACGCTTCTCGTAGGTCGAGTAGTTCCCGCGGTAGACCTTGAGGCGCCCGTTCCACAGCTCGGCAACCGCAGAGCAGGTCACGTCCAGGAAATAGCGGTCGTGGGATACGATGAGGTAGCCCCCCGCAAGCGAGGAGAGATAGCCTTCGAGCCAGGTCCGCGCCTCGAGGTCGAGGTAGTTGGTGGGCTCGTCGAGGAGGAGGATGTCGGGTCGCTCGAGAAGGACCTTGGCGAGGGCGATCCGCATCTGCCAGCCTCCGGAGAACTCGGAGGTGCGGCGCTCGAAGTCCTCCCTGACGAAACCGAGTCCCTCGAGAACCTGGGAGATAAGCTCTGCGCGGTTGTAGTAGCCGCTTGCAAGAAGGCGTTCCTGCAGCTCGTGGTGTCGCAGGAGGAGCCCTTCAGTCTCGGCGCTCTGCTCGGTGACGAGGCCGAGACGCTCCTCGAGCTCCTCTTTCTGGGCCACGAGGTCGTGGAGGTGATCGAAGGCCCGCTCGACCTCGCGGAGGAGGGTCGCCCCCCCGTGGACGATCCCCGACTGCGGGAGGTAGGCGACGCGGTTCCCACGCTCTATCGCCACCTCGCCCGAGTCGGGGGCGAGCAGCCCGGCTGCGATCTTCATGAGCGTGGATTTCCCGCTACCGTTCGCCCCCGCGAGTGCGGTGCGAGTTGCGGAATCGATGCCGAAGTTGACCCCCGCAAGGATGTCCCGGTCCCCGTAGGCGAGCGCCACTCCCGTCAGTTGAACGAATGCCAATCAGCGCTCCTACCGGTTGTATGAGAAGTACGTGATGATCGGGCTCGACGCCACCTGATTCACGACGTTGTCCGTGACCGTCGTGGGTGGGATGTAGGTGAGGCGCAGGCCCCCGTCGCGAAAGGAGTAGAGAAAGCTCACCGGCGTTTCGCCGGTCGGTCCGCGGAAGCGAAAGGTGATCGCGCCGTCATAGCTCCCGGCCAGGGTGTCGTCGAGAAAGAGGGGGAAGTCCACCGTTCCGTCACCTTCGACGTCGCGGGGGATCACGTCGGGCTGAAGCCGTGAAAAGCCGCTCCAGGTAAAGGTCATGCCGGAAGCGAAGGAAATCGTGCCGTAGTAGTCGCTGCGGAAGCCGCCCTTGTCGAGGAAGGTTCCGTAGAGCAGGAGTCGTCGGTTGTGCTCCTTCTCGATGGCGAGCTTCACCTCGTCGTCGCTCATGGCAAAATACTTCTCGCTCACCTGTTTGCCGTCCCGTCCGGCGTACTGAAGCTGGATCTGGTTCGGCGAGAGGAGCGAGAGCTGCACCGGCGTGCCGGCGAAGGAGTACAGGCCGTCGCCGAGATCCTTGGCCGCGGAATAGCTGTAGCTCACGCTCGACTTTGGGGTCACTATGCGCAGGGTATGCGCCTTGGGATCGGGGAAGAAGCCGAATTGGGGAGCGAACTTCGTGAGGTCGATGTGGCCCGAGTCGATCATCTCCTGAAACGACGCGGGGCGATAGGTCTGACTCAAAGCGGTGTCGAGGGTGGTGCCTTGTGAGCCTTGCGCCTGCCCCTGCCCGAGGACGAGATCGATGTCCTGGCAGTAGCCGAGCGCCCCGTCTCCGGTGAGCACCTCGTACCATGCCGCGGCCTGACCGCCGCTTGCCGCCGCGACGCTCGTGCGAGAGATCACCTTGACCTCCTGGTTCGGGCGCATGCGGTAGACGCGCTGAGAGGCGGCGGAGGGGTCTTGATAGAGCACGACGCCCGCGCTGCGGGCCCGGGCCGTCTCGGTCACGAAGGGGGCGTAGGCGGCGGCATAGTTTATCGCATCCTGCTCGCGCTTGAAGGTGGCGATCCTCCACGTTGCGATCTCGATGTTCTTCTTCCCGTGGGGAGTCGTGATGAGATAGGAGCTCGAGAGCTGCGACTGTGCCCGAATCCTGACGATGTCGCCGGTTTTGACGGCCGACTCGTCCTTCGACCACAGGACCACCCCGTAGCCCGGCCGCGACGAGCAGGAGTCGAGCACGAGCGCAAGGGAAAGGATCAGCAGGCCGCAGAAGGCGACGTTGCGCCGCCAACGGTTCGAAGAGAAGGTTCTCACGTCCATGTTCCTCTACCTCAAATCTCCGCTATGGCGCCGGGGTAACGCTCACGGGGGGAAGATCCGCGATGATGAGGATCTTCCCTTCCGCGATGAGGTTGATGTTGTCCGGGCTCGCGAGGAGCTCCCGCGCAGCCTCGTCGGAGATGATGACGTCGGTGTCGTACTTCCCGAAGATCCCGGTCGCCACCGTCTGGAAGGGTACCGAGCCGATTCGTGCGGTGAAATCCCCTAGGGAGGTGGAGTCGCTGTAGGCCGCCACCCCGAGCGCGCGCAGGACCGAAGGGTCGACCGTCTTTGCCGACGCCACGAGATCCATGTTCTCGTCCCAAATCCGCGGAAACAGGCAGGGGGCGAGGTGGGCGCTTCGGTTTTCGCCGTGAACCGGAAGATCCCCCTTCGCATAGATCACGATGCCGCTGAATCGGGTAGTCGGGACGAAGCCGAGCGGAGGAAGCGGCGGATTCGCCTGCGCGTGGTGGACGAAGATCGAACCGAGGTCGGGAAAGAGCGGGATCTGGTAGCGGACCACGAGGCTCTTCAGGTTGCGCGAGAGGACGGCGTAGCGTCTGTCGGCGGGGACGAGGATGTCCATGACCGCCGACATCGTCGCAGGATCGGATCGCGAGAGACTCCCGACGGTCTCGTAGGAGTCAACCGGTATCGGAAAGAGCGCGGCCGTGAGCATTTCCGGCGCCGACTGCGCTATGATCTGCTCGCCCTGGGACCGTGCGCTCGGCAGGACCTGCGGGAAACCGGTGAGGTCGATCCTCGCGTCGATCGATACGACTCCTTGCCGCCAGTCCACGCTGCTCGCGTAGGTCGGTGCGGGAAGCGAGCCCGTTGCGCCGTCCTCCTGGGCGAGAAGCGCACATGGCGATAGGGTCGCGCCCAACAGAGCGAGGAGGAGCATTCCTCTCTTCACGGCATGCTCGCCTCGAGGAGCCCGCTCGTTTGGGGGACCTTGAGCGTCGTGCCGATTCCGAGCACGCCGGTGACGGGAATGCCGTTTGCCGACGCGAGCGCCTCCGGCGTCGTGCTATAGCGCTGGGCGATGCTCCACAGAGTGTCGCCGGTCTCGACCCGGTAGGTGCCGGTGAAGGGTCCGATCGGGCCGTGCGGCCGAGCGGCAGCGACCTGCGAGGCGGCCGGGCGCTTGTAGGGCGGCACGTCCTTGACGCCCGGAATGACGAGACGCGTACCGATCTGGAGGAAACGGGCCTGCACGCTCGGATTATACTGTAGAATCATCGAGACCGGAACACCGTAGTACCGGGCAAGGTCGTAGAGGGTGTCGCCCGAGCCGACCCTGTAGATGTAGAAGCGCATCAACTTGAAGCGTTGGTCCTTGAGCGTGGCGGCAATGTCTGGCGCCTCTTGTTTGGGTACCTTGAGGTAGTAGGGGAATCCGCCTGGAGGAGGGGTGATGTCGTAGCGCAGCTCGGCGTTGCCCTCGAGGAGCTTCGGGAGGTCCACCCCGGCTTCGCGCGCGAGGATCCGAAGGTCGACGGCCTGATCGAGCCTTATGCGCTCCCACTGGACCGGGGGATCCCAGTCGAGGGGGATGCCGTACCTGCCGGCGTAGCTCGCGACCGCGGCGACGGCAAGGAACTTCGGGACGTACTGCTTGGTCTCGTAGGGGAGATAGCCGTCCGCGGCCAACGTCCAGAAGTCATGAATCCCGGTCTTCTGGATGAGATAGATCATCGTGCCGAGTCCGCTGTTGTACGCAGCGAGAGCGAGGAGCCAATCGCCGAGGACCTGGTAGTTGTATTCGAGCTTCTCCAGAGAGGCGTTGGTCGCCTTCCAGAAGTCGAACCGATCGTCCTCCCACTCGTTGATCCGCATCGTCGCGGGATCGATGCTGTTCGTCATCAGCTGCCACAGCCCCGCGGCACCGGTATAGGAGACGGCGTAGGGATTGAAGGTCGATTCCACGATGGGCAGAAAGGCCAGCTCGGGCGGCATGTGGTAGTGCTGGATACGCTCTGCTATGAAGTCGAGAAAGGGCCGCGCGCGCGCAAGCACGTAGCCGAGCCACTGGATCCCCTCGGGCGAGGTATAGTAGGAAAGGTAGTAGGAGAGGAGCCCGTTCATCGGAACGTCGAGGGTGAACACCTCCGGCCCTTCGTGGGTCTGACGCGGGCGCAGGGCCGCGCCCGCCGGGAAGGCGCCGTAGGAAGACGAAGCGGCCCCGTCCGACAGACCGGCGCTGTCGCTTCGAGCCGCGCTTCCTGCGACCGTGTCGGCGGAGGGAGTGTAGCTCGCGAGCTGGTAGCCGACCGCGGAGTCGGGCTGCCCAGCGCCTCCGGCCGACCAGGGGTGGGCGCCGAGGGCCGCCGGAGAGCGGGTCCGTTCGTTGCGATCGCGCCCTTCCGGAAGCGCAAGGGAAAAGACGGGAGCGGCAGTCAGGAGAAACACGAGAGCCCCCGCCACCAGCCGTGACAATCGGTCACTTGCAGTCGTCATCAATGTTGGTCACCACGCGCACTTAAGGTGCGCCGATCAATGATTCGATTGCGGGCCGGAGAACGGCTTGTCTCCGAAATAGATGCCCGCCCACTCCCACTGACCCTGGACGCTCGGATCGGCGGGGAAGTTGATTCTGCGAAAATAGAGATACCAGGTCTCGATGCGATAGGTCCAACCACCGGTACGGAGGTAGGCCTCTTGGGAGTTCGCGTCGAGGGTGTCGGAGACCCAGACCGAGGGATTCATGAAAACGCCGAAGTCCGTGAGGAACTCCGGATCGTCGGGCGTCGGGGTGTCTCCGGACTCCCACGAGCGCACGAAGAAGCCGACCTTTGCCTGATAATGGAGGAGAAGCGAGACGTTCTGGTTGTTGATGGCGGAGCGTATCGCAGTCACGAGGTCGGAAAGGCTCGGCATGGCCCAGTTTTTCTTCGGGAACTCGTAGAAGCTCACGAAGTAGGTCACCTCGTTCCGGGCCTCGGGATGGCCGGGGATCGGCACGTCGGGGTAGCTCAGGTAGTTCTTGAAGGCCTGCAGCTCGAGGTCCCATTCGTGGAGCTCGCCGTAGGTTCCCCCGAGGAAGTAGTAGGTTGGTCCCATCTGGATCTTGTCGCCGAAGCGTGCGATGAGGTCCTTGTAGTAGCCGACGCGCTGCTGCGGGTCCTTGGTGATCTTGATGAGCCGGGTAAGGCAGAGATAGTGCAGGGACTTGCCGCGCACGAGGAGGTCGGGATAGTTCTCGACGATCCGGCCGTAGTAGGCCGCGGCGAAGGGAAAGGCGCCCGCCCCGTCATAGTCCTGTGCCACGACGTAGAGGTAGTAGGCGTCGTAGGGATCCTTCGGGTGCTTGCGTACGTAGTCGGTGAGAAAGAGGTTGAGGCGGTTTGCGTCGCCGTGGTTCCGCAGGGCCGTCGTGATCTGTTGGACGTAGACGAACCGCGTCTCATACGAGGTGCGGCCGTCGTCGACGCCGGCAAGCATCTGAGAGAGCTCCTGGCGTTGGACGTGACCGCCGACGACGAAGTAGGACTTGGAAAAACTGCAGCTCGCGAGGAGCGCAACGGCCATGGAGAGCGTGAGGAGAGCATAGACAGCCGTTTTCATACGCCGACGGATACTACCACGGAGCCCCTCGGTTGGCAACACCGGTTCAAAACGCGATCCGCTTGGTTGGCAAGGCGTGGTCTTTTTTGTTAGAATTGCCTTTGAAAGTGCGCCAAGGAGTAGCAATTCATGGAAAGTGTCATCACAAAATCGGGCAACAGACTCGTTGTACCCGATGATCCCGTCATTCCCTTCATCGAGGGCGACGGCACCGGCCCGGACATCTGGGCGGCCGCGGTGCGGGTATTCGATGCTGCGGTCCGCAAGGCCTACGGGGGAAAGCGGAAGGTCGTCTGGAAGGAAGCGCTCGCCGGTGAGAAGGCGTTCGAAAAGACCGGGGAGTGGCTCCCAAACGAGACCCTCGAGATGTTCAGGCACTATCTCGTCGGCATCAAGGGGCCGCTCACGACGCCGGTCGGTGGCGGAATCCGCAGCCTCAACGTGACCCTTCGCCAGAAGCTCGACCTTTTCGTCTGTCAGCGCCCGGTGCGCCACTATCCGGGGATTCCCTCGCCGGTGCGCGAGCCCTCGCTCGTCGACATGATAATCTTCCGCGAGAACACCGAGGACGTCTATGCCGGCTTCGAGACGAAGGAGGGCGATCCCAAGACCGCCAAGCTCATTGCCTTCTTGAAGCAGGAGATGGGCTGGGACCTACGTCCCGATTCGGGAGTCGGGATCAAGCCGATCAGCCGCACCGGCACCGAGCGGCTCGTTCGCGCGGCCATCGAGTACGCGCGCGACCACGGACGCAAGAGCGTCACCTTCGTGCACAAGGGCAACATCATGAAGTTCACGGAGGGCGCCTTCCGCGAATGGGGTTACGCGCTCGCGAAGCGGGAGTTCGGCCAGATTACCGTGACCCAGGAAGAGCTCGGCGGCGGCAAAATCCCTTCGGGCAAGATCCTCGTCAAGGACGTCATTGCCGATGCCTTCCTCCAGCAGATCCTCACGCGACCGGCGGAGTACGACGTCATTGCCACGATGAACCTGAATGGCGACTACATCTCCGACGCGCTCGCCGCGCAGGTGGGCGGGATCGGGATCGCTCCCGGCGCAAATATCAACTATGAAAACGGCGTCGCGATCTTTGAGGCGACCCACGGCACTGCACCGAAATACGCCGGGCTCGACAAGGTGAACCCGGGATCGCTCATACTTTCCGGGCGGATGATGTTCGAGTACCTGGGTTGGGATGAAGCGGCGAAGCTCATCGAGAAAGGGATGAACGGCGCCATCGGCAGCAAGTACGTCACCTATGACTTCGCTCGGCTCATGGACGGGGCCCACGAGGTCCGCACGAGCGAATACGCCGACCGGATGATCGAAGGCATGTAGCACAGGCGGGGAGATGGATGGAAAGAGAGAAGCGGCGGTTTCCGAATGCGCTCCTGGTAACGGGAGTGCTTCTCTTCGTAATCGGCGGCTGCCTCCTTCTGCTCACCTCGGGCATGCTCCCGGGTCTCGCATCGCTGTGGCCGGCGCTCTTCATCGTCGGGGGGCTTGCGCTTCTCTACC
>Ga0307373_10013949_pt1 | contig 11145 bp, 11 predicted proteins | sample OX2MG_FD_202534 | JGI IMG/M metagenome (GOLD analysis project Ga0307373, IMG submission 202534) | Soil microbial communities from Risofladan, Vaasa, Finland - OX-2 | ecosystem: Environmental > Terrestrial > Soil > Coastal area > Acid sulfate soil | place: Finland: Risofladan, Vaasa | collected... | reverse complement strand
CATGCGGTAGTTCACCAGCAGGACCCGCAGAAAGTTTCCCGCTGTCGTGGACGTCCCAAGCCGTTCCAGGATCGTATCCAGAACGCTTCGCTTCTGCTCCACGGGGACCGTGGGGCTTACCAGGACCTGACGCAGATCGTTGCTTTCCCGCCAGAGGGCGGCAAAGTCTTCAAGCTCCTTCGATAAAGCGCCAAAGTCGCCCTGTGGACCCAGGACATTAGCAAGAGCTCGCGCGTACCGGCTGGCAATGGCCATCGACATAACTCGATTCCCTTCCGTCTCCATCCGCCCGGCGGAGTTTACACCCGCAGGCGATTCCCCGCCATTCAGTTACTTTTAGTTTTTGAACTTAGATCAGCAAGGAAAAAGCTAACCAGCGTTTTACGGCTCTCTTCGTCCATCCGTTGCTGGATCATGCCACGCGCCTGCTCGAGGGCCTGCTCCACAACATAATCTTTGAGCTCAAGCTTTGCGGCATTGGTCGCCGCCTGAATCCGGGCTTTTGCGAACTCTTCAATCCTGCGAGCTTCATCATCCGCCGCGTGCCGCATTCTCTCCTGCTCATCCGCAATCTCGGCTTCCGCCCGCTCCTTGAGGACCTGGACTTCATCCTGAAAGCCGGCCAGTTTCTTTTCTGCGTCAGCCAGCCTGGCCTGCGACATCTCAAGCGCCCGGCGGCCTTCATCAAGACTCTCCCGGATCGCCTCCGAACGCTCATTAAAAAACGCCCTGCCCCGCTTCCGATAAAGATAGACAAGCAGACCGGCAAGCAGGATGAAATTGATTGTGTCAAAAATAAGTTCGTGGCTCATGCCTGTGCGCCTCCCGGCCCGCTCCCGGAAAGGCGGGGAGCAAAAAGGGAATCCGTAACTTCCACGGCCAGGGACTCCACTGCGGCGCGCAACTCGACCTTGACCATGGCCGTTTCCCTTTCAAGCCCGGCCTGGGCATCATTGACCATGGATTCTGCCTGGCTGCGCGCCTTTTGGATATTGTTGTCGCGCTCGCCCAGGGCTTTCCGGCGGACCTCTTCGCGATGTCGATAGATCTCCTGCCGGGCCGCCTGGATTGCCCGTTCGTACTCATGCAACCTCTCCTCCGCCGCGCCAGCCTGCTGCCGGGCCTCCGCCAGGGCCCCGCTTGTGGCTTTTGCACGGGCGTCCAGGGTTTGGGAAAGAGGTTTAAAAAACAGGCGATCGAGAAACGCCACAAGGAAAAGGACAAAGACAACCGTCGGAATCGACTGGACAAGAAGATGCCCAAGCTGGCTCGCTATTTGGTCCATAAGTGTCGGTCAGTGCCACAGATCGGAATTTCTGTAATTGTAAAAGACTAAAAATTTAGCACGCCAGCCTTCCCCGTGTCAAGAAGAGCAAGGTCCGCTCTTTCGATTGACGCCGCTGCTCACTCATACTGAACAAAACCCGGATTCACCACTCCATGCGGATCGAATTTCTTTTTCAAGTTCACCACGCCGGCCCATTTTTCGCCGTAATGGGCCTTCCATTGGGCCGCATCAAAGGCGATCCATCCGGAAAGATACCGCTTTCCGCCCATCAGGGAGGCCGCCTGGCTGGCCATATTCAGCCTGGGCAGCGCCTCGTCCAGAAAGCGTTGAGGCACGGCAGGCAGGATGCCAAAGCCCATCAGATACTCACTCTCCGGACGCATGAATAAAGGAACTGAAGAGGAGTTGCCGCGGGCCGGCCACAGCAGGACATGCCCTCCGGCGATGGCTTGCGGGGGCATGTTCTTCAGCACCTGCCCAATGTAAAGCGGAGTCGTCTTCCACGGAAGCACACACTCCATCCAGGGATGAGCATATTCCCAGAAACCCACGCGTCTCCAGATGGCAAACAGGGCATCAAGCCGCCCGTAGAAATCGACGATGTTCCCTTCTTCGGTGTGGACATGTTTGTAAAAATTGAGCCCGTTCAGCTTGCCGTCGCTCGGAGCGGCGGATTTCCCATCGATTTCAATCGTGGCGTGCAGCGGAAAGAACCACTCAGCGAACGCCTGGCGGGTGTCTCCGGCCTGTTTGAATCCCTGCGGACAGGGGACGCACCATGATTCAAGGAAATCGAATCTTTCATCCGTCATGACCGTTTTCAGGTCATCGAGAAGGACCGGCAGGTCGTCATAAAGCAGATAGTACGAGCGAAACCGCGGCAGGTGAGAACGAATTTTCAGGCTGGCGCCGGTGATGACGCCGAACTGGCCCATGCCCGCCCTGACGGCATCAAAAAGGTCCTGGTTCTGCTGAGCCGAGCAACGAACAATTTCTCCCTCGCCCGTCACCACTTCAAGCTCCAGGCAGTTGTCCGCCTGAGTCCCGTGCCGCCAGGAGGCGACCCCTAATCCTCCACTGGAAAGCGTGCCACCGATCGTCACATCCAGATTGTTGGTCAGCACAGGCGGCGACAACTGCTGAGAAGCAAGATGCCGCACAAGCTCCCGCCACCTCAGTCCCGACTGGCAGGTGACGGTCCCCTTGCCGGGATTGACCTCCGCAACGCCACTCAGCGAGGACATCTCCAGCACGATCTGGTCGGAAAGTGACTGCCCGGTCTGCGAATGGCCGCCGCCACGGGTCGAAACCGAAAGGCTGTTGCGAACCGCGAACTTGATCACGTTCGCCACGTCCTGGCTCGACGCAGGCCGGACCACCGCCGCCGGCTTCCGCACAATGATGCGGCCAAAGTCCGTGGACACCGCTTCGCGCGATGCATCGTCCACAAGGACTTGTCCGCTGACTTCACGGGCGAGATCGGCGGCCCAGTTCATCACTTAACCTCCCAAAAACATTTCAAGGAATTTAGTCAACAACGGGTGGCGCAACTCAATCTTTGAAGCTACCACAGAGGACGCATCGCCCACAATCCCGGTCTGCCTCAAGAAGGAAGCGCGCCACCACGGCAATCGCCGGCACAGCCGCAAAAATGCACTGGACCCGACCTTCGTGGCGGGCGGCCCAGGGACCGAAGCCGCGCTGCCCTATGGTAAAGTATTGCCTGGGCTTTCCCCCATGCGATGGGGTATAAGGTTGCACGGACGGAGGCATGAACTTGTTTTGCCTGTTTGTCATCAGGTAAGATTTCTTCTTACAACAATTTGTGGCTCAAAAGAAAGTGATACGACCTGCGGGAGGTGTGAATTTGGCAGAAGCGCCGAAATACGATATTGCGGTGATTGGAAGCGGTCCCGGTGGATATGTGGCAGCGATTCGAGCCGGCCAATTGGGGCTGAAGACGGTATTGATCGAAAAAGATAACAAGTTCGGCGGAACGTGTCTCCACGTGGGATGCATCCCCACCAAGGATCTGCTTCTGAACGCGGAGGTCTATGACTACTTCAAGAACGCGCGCGAATTTGGCATTGAGTGCAAGGGATTCTCGATCGATTGGCAGGCTGTCCAGGCGCGCCAGCACAAAGTGGTCAACAAGCTGGCCAAGGGAATTGAATTCCTGCTGAAAAAGAACAAGGTTGAAATCGTGCAGGGCTTTGCCCAACTTGCCGGACCGGGCCGTATCGCCGTCACAGATTCGAGCAGCAAGGCCCGTGAAATTCAGGCGAAGAACATTGTCCTGGCCACGGGTTCCGAAGCCAAAATGCTTCCGGGCCTTGCGCCGGATGCCAAGACCATCCTGACCAACAAAGAAGTCCTTGACCTGAAGAAAATCCCTGAATCCATGGTCGTCATCGGTTCGGGCGCCGTCGGCGTGGAATTCGGCTCCATTTTCCACCGCTTCGGGACCGAGGTAACGATCATCGAGATGTTGCCGCGCGTGGTGCCGCTGGAAGACGAAGACATATCGGCCCAGCTTGAAAAATCACTCAGGAAACAGGGCCTGGCCGTTCACACCCAGGCTAAAGTTGAGAAAGTGGCGAAGACAGCCAAAGGCGTGACGGTTGAATTTACCGACGCCCAGGGCAAAGCCCACAAACTGGAGGCCGAAACCTGCCTGGTGGCCGTAGGGCGCGCGCCGAACACTCAGAACATCAACCTTGAAAAGACCCGCGTCAGGCTGGAACGAGGATTCGTCAAGGTCGATCCCTACATGCGCACGGACGAACCCGGTGTTTATGCGGTTGGCGACATCGTTGCTGGAAGTCCCTTGCTCGCCCATGTCGGATCCATGGAAGGAATCGTGGCCGTGACACACGCTGCGGGAAAACCGGTTGAGCCGATCAACTATCGCCAGGTCCCGAATTGCACTTATTGTGAGCCGGAAATCGCCAGCGTGGGGTTGACGGAACGCCAGGCTCGCGAGAGCGGCTACAACGTGAAAGCCGGCAAGTTTCCTTTTGTGGGAAACAGCAAAGCCACCATCCTGGGTTCGACGGAAGGCTTTGTCAAGATCGTCAGCGACGAACGTTACGGCGAGATTTTAGGGGTCCATATGATCGGGCCCCGGGTGACCGAAATGATCGCCGAGGCCGTCGTGGTCATGCGCCTGGAAGGAACGGTTGAGGATTTGGAACGCACCATCCATCCGCATCCCACGCTCACAGAGGCTGTTCCTGAAGCCGCCCATGCGGTCCACGGGATGGCGATCCACATTTAGCTGGAAGCATCATCCCGCCGGTCAGCACGCGGGCTTGGTCTTCAGGCAGCCCGGGATCCCATGCGTGTCGAATGATCTGCCAGGTCGAACTACCGGGCGTTGTCGGTTATCGCGAAGGGCTGTGCCTTCAGCATGAACGGGTTGTTGCGCGAAAGGCGGGAACCATCGCCGACACGCTGCTCCTGCTGGAGCATTCGCCCGTTTATACTCTGGGACGCAACGCGAAGCGCGAGAATATTCTCTTTTCTCCGGAACGGCTGCGGCGCCTGGGCGCCGGGGTTTTTGAGACCGACCGCGGCGGCGACGTCACCTACCACGGGCCGGGCCAGCTTGTCGGCTATCCCATCCTCGACCTCACCCGGCACAGGAAAGACCTTTCCTGGTATATGCACTCGCTTGAGGAAGTCTTCATTCGCGTGGCCGGAGAATTTGGAATTCAGGCGGCCCGGACTGCCGGCGCGCGCGGGGTCTGGATCGGGAATGACAAATTGGTGGCCCTGGGCGTGCACGTATCGCGGTGGGTGACGTCTCACGGCTTCGCCTTCAATGTGAATACGGACCTCCGGTTTTTCGATTGGATTGTGCCTTGCGGGCTGCATGGCAAAGGAGTGACATCGCTTGAAAAGCTCCTGGGCCAGCCAGTCTCCATGGATACTGTGACGGAATCCGTCATCCGCCACTTTGGCGCCGTATTTGGAATGGAGATGAAACGGTCCGAACGGCAGCCCACCGCATCCGGCCGGCCGGCCAGTCCGACTCCCCTGCAAAGTCCCAGGTAACTCCGCCGGAGCGATCGGGCGCGAGCCCGGCTCGCGAACGGCGGGAAAAAGACCCCGTGCGTTGAAGCGGATGCTTTGCTACTTGAAGCTGACTGGCGCTATATTGACCGTAACAAGGCCGGCGGCCCGGCTGCTGTTTGGCGCGCGCGGGTTTCCGTTTGCCGCCACCGGGTTGCGGAAAGGCTGCATGGGCGGGGATTTGCTGCGAGGATACGGATGCCAATGAATGTCATGATGCCCCAGATGGGGGAGAGCGTCGCCGAAGGGACGATCATCAAATGGTTGAAGAAGCCGGGCGAATACGTCGAGCGCGACGAGCCCCTGTTTGAAATCACCACAGACAAGGTGGACGCTGAAATCCCTTCTCCCGCTTCAGGAATTCTTTCCAGGATTCTGGCGGCTGAAAATGAAACCGTAGCCGTCAATACCGTTGTTGCAATTATCGATGGACAAGGCCCGGAGCAGGCAACTGAGGCAGGAAGTGAAGGCTCGGCAGCTCCGGCTCCAGAGGTTCAGGCCGCGCCCCCGGCCGCTCCAGGCCCATCGGCACAGGCCCACCCACACGACGAAAGTGCGCCTCCTCCTGCGGTCCGTCCCGGTGAAATGGTCCGCTCTTCGCCTCTGGTCCGGCGGATTGCGCGCGAGCACAACGTAGACCTCACTCAAGTGAAAGGAACAGGGCTGGGCGGAAGGATCAGCAAGAGGGATATTCTCACATTCCTTGAACGAGCGGCGCCGGCCATTGCTGAAACTCAGGGCGCGAAGCCGGGGATGTCGCAGCGCGCCTCTGGGGCGCCGCCGGCCTCATCGTACGGACAAACCATTACCTTCTCCGGCCCAACCCACGTCGCTGCCATGACGCCCCAGCGGAGGCTGGTCGCCGAACACCTGATCGCCAGCAAGAAAACGTCGGCTCATGCGACCACCGTGTTCGAAGTTGAGATGACCCGCATCGTGCAAATCCGTGAGCGAATGGCCCGGGAATTTGAGCAGCGCCAGGGCCTGAAGCTGACCTACACGCCCTTTGTGGCGCGTGCTGCCGTCGAAGCGATCAAGTATTTCCCGATCTTCAACTCTTCGGTCGAGGGAACCAACATCGTTTACAAGCAGGCCATCAATCTGGGAATAGCCGTGGCGCTGGAAACAGGCTTGATTGTCCCGGTCATCAAGCATGCGGAGGGGAAAAACTTCCTGGAAATGGCCCGCGCTATTCAGGACCTGGCCCGCCGCGCGCGCTCAAAGCATCTGAACGTTGAAGAAGTGCAGGAAGGCACCTTCACTCTGACGAATCCCGGCGTCTTCGGCAGCCTGTTCGGAACGCCGATTATCAATCAGCCTCAGGTCGCCATCCTGGGAGTCGGCGTGATCGAAAAACGGCCGGTCGTCCGGAATGACGCCATTGCGATCCGCTCGACGGCCTATCTGATGCTGACCTTCGACCACCGAATCATCGATGGCGGCGTCGCGGACCAGTTTATGGCCCATCTGAAGAATCATCTGGAGAACTGGCAGGAACCGGTCCTGTAGTGGCGCCGCTCCCGCGTGGCATCCGCAACAGAGATCATTGGGATTGAGGATTGGCCAGGCGGTCAACCAAACTGTTCAGATCATCCCGGCACGCCACACCGTCAAAACCCTGCTGCTTGATTTGAGGAAGAAAGCGGGCCAGGTTCTGCGCGAAGAATGTCTTGGCGCGGTCCGGCTGTCCCAGCACGGCGTATTGCGCGGCAAGGGTCTGCAGCAGGCCGAGCGAGGGATTTTTCTCCCGGGACCATTTGGCGAGGTTTTCCCGAAGAACGCCTTGAAGGAAATCGGTAAATTTCAGGCTCTCATCCTTGTATTGCCCGCCCGAAAAAGAGTAAACAGAAATCACGTCAGCGGCGTCTTCCCGCGGCCCGCAAGCCGTCACTTGCGGCCGGTGCGCAACCAATTCCCGGACGGGGTCAGGGCCGATCCTGCGAATTTCCAGGCCTTCAAAAGGCCATCCACTCAGCCCCTCAATGTGGCCAATCGCTTGCAGGGAACCCTTTTCAACCTGCAGGACGTTCACCGTGGTACAACAGCGGTTGCCGCCTGAATAGAGTCCGATCACCAGATCGGGCTTGCCGTCACCGGTGAGGTCACGAAGGTAAACCGGGCGTGGCCGGGCGTTCCGAACCGGCAACCCCTGGCGCCCTGCATAATCATACAGAGCGGTCCAGGCATCCCGGGCGCCTTCAAGAGTATCCACCTGGTAGGCAATCTGATTTTCACGGTTATAGACAACCAGCCGCCCGGGCGCAAACCCCAGGCTGGCTGAATTGGACCGGTAGAGGGCTGCCCGGTACTGCCGGTCAATGGAGAAAGTGCCAATCCTCTCAAAGCCTGGAATATCCGGATAACCTCCTTGCACACCCGATTTACCCAGCACATATTGCTCAGCTGAGGTCGCAGCATCCTTCAGGCTGGAAGGCTGCCAGTCACGCTGGAGCCCCAAAACAATAAGGAACACCACGATCGCCAGCATCGCCGAAATTAGAAATTCGCCCTTGCGCATCTCAGTAGGGAAAGCTCTGGAGAGTTTCAGGCACGGCCATTGGACCTCATCTCAAGTTATTTAACCATGAGTTGTTCGGATTGTCATGGAAGGGCAAGCGATCCATTCAGGGTCGGGTTTGGCGGCAAGGACCCAGGCCCCCTTCATCTTCCTTCTCGTCAGGGCGAAGGATATCCGTATTCCCATCGTCGGCGCGCAGCCCGAAGCAACGGAACCCGATGCCGTAGCACGGACCCAGTATCTCCGCCACCTCAAACGTCCGCGAATCTTTTGCCTGGGAACGGAACCGAAGGGGCCGCTCGTCAGCCTTGGTGCCGGCGTAACATTCAACGCGGAGAACCATCGGCATGGCGCGCCTCTGGCTTTATAGGGCCAGCTCGCGGCGGATTGACTGGGCGTACTCGTCGGCAAGCGAAACGGGCTGGATGGCAATTCCCGCCTCCACCAGAATATTCTGGGAAAGGGTTGCCGCCTCGTCATCCCTGCCAGCCGTGCCCTCGACTACCGCCGTCAGTTCTGCGGGCTCGCTGCGGCGCACGTGGTCCAGGGTGTAAACCAGCACTTTGGCCAGCTCGACATCACGCTTGAGCGAAATCGAGTGGACGAATTTGATGTGGCCGTTCGGCTTGCCCGCAATTTCCAGCGGCCGGTATCCGAAGTCAAAAGCGAAGGGATCGCCGGGCTGCGTCCAGCGGGCCGCCGGGATGCCCCGTTCCAGGCGGTCCCACACTCCGGCGCGGACAAGAGAAAGCCGCAGGCGCTGCTTGATCCGCACCCGCGTATCCACCGGAAGCGGCCCTTCAACACGGGCGCCCACGTACCGGTTGAAGAGGTCCTGAATTTCCGCGGCCGGATCACGAAGCAGGCAGGCCCTGACGGGAGCGATCTGCACCATGTTTGAGAAAGATTGCTCCATCCAGCGAAGGTAGGATTCCAGTTCGTCGCTGTGTTCATCGATCTGCTGCTCGAAATCCTGCTGCAGTTCGCGCAGAAACTCCAGATCGGCCTGGGCATGGAAACGTTTGACGCGGCGGAAGTCATCCGTGAACAGGCAGCCCAGATAGTTCTCCCGGGGGCTGAACAGGAACAGGCCGATATTCAGAAACTCGCCCCGCACCACGTCCGGCACGTATTGCACCAGATAGAGCGAGCACTCCTTGAGCTTTTCCACATCCGCCATACAAACACCTGACCCCGAGGGGCCCTCTGCCCACAATCTAATCCCAATTGGGGAAGGGTCCCAACGAACTTTGTTTTGCGTCAATAATGAGTTGGCGCACACGCCGGCGCCGCTCGTAGAGCCGCTCCACGAGCCGGGAAAGTTGCTGCGGGTCGCTGCCGCACCACTCCGGCGGAACTTCGCGAAGGCACGCCTCCAGCTCCGAAGCTTCGATATTTTCTATTCGGGACAAGTAGGGCTCAAACGACTGCAGCCCGCGGACGCCTTCGTACACCAGCCGCCGCGGATAAAGGCTCCGAATGGGGCTGTCTGGAAAGTTCCATTCCCCATCATTGAAGCAAAACCCGTGATCGATCAGCGTGGCGGAGTAGCAGCTCCCGCTCTGCTCGATGGTTCGATAAAAGATCACCTGGCGACCGTCGCAATTGCAGGTCCATTTGTCCAGCACATAGGCGCCCAGGAAGATCGATGCCAGGTTGGTGACCCGCCGCAGCAGGCGGTCAGGAAGGAAATCCACAACCAGCGTCCGGCTGGGAGCGCCCGGGAATCTTGAACCGAAATGCAATCCCGCAGCACACGGCTCTTCACGGCCTGCCGCCTCAAACTTCAGCAGCGGAGTCCCGGAAATAAGGCTTTGCGGAACCTGCACGAACGCCCGGCCGGGAACCGGCAATCGGATCAGCATTGCCAGGCGGCTGGCCAGCGTCTCGTTCGCCAGGATTCGAACGTGTTGGGGATTGTTCCTGAACTTGACAACGTAGGTCTGGCCATCGTCACAGCCCATCAGGAATGGCTGCGAGCCGCCCCGCATCCGGCGGATAAATTCTGTGGCCAGGACCCTCCGAACCCCGGCGTGATCCGCCGGCCCGGACTCTGAAGTTGACGGCGCGGTAAACGCGCTGCCCGCCGAACCGGTCCCAGAGCCGAAATTTCCGGACCCTTCATGCATCCCTGATAAACGCTATACAAGCCCCTTCTGCAGAGTCAAAACCTACGGGAAACGCCCAAGTCAGCGGCGACCGCTTCCCTTCTTGCCGGCTGCCCGCTTCTTGCCCGCTTTGGCCCTGGGGGCTTTCTTCGCTTTGCCAGCTTGCTTCCTGGCCTTGACCGCCTTTTTGGGTTTGGCAACCTTCGCAGGCTTGGCAACCTTCTTCTTCGGCTTGGCCTCGGTCTTTGCCGTGGGCCGGGCCGGCCGGCGAACCCTGGCGGGAGCAGGCGAAGGCGGTTCGGGAACCGGAGGTATTTTTACTTCTACGGGACCCATTTCTTCCGCATCTTCTTCTTCTGATTCGTAGGAAATTTCTTCGTCCAGATCTTCGAGGTCCTCCCCAAAGCCTTCTTCTTCCAATTCCTCTTCGTAGTCGGACGAAAGCTCGTCTCCATAGTTCTCGAGTTCTCCGCCAGACTCATTTTCTTTGTCGTCGAACTGCATGGAATCCTCCTCTATAAGACCGTCTCCGCCAAAAGCTCCATCCTGGCTGATGCATGGCCTCTGCTAAAAAGCTCCGCTGGCCCAGATGTATAACACCGGACAACCCCTGTCAAGAGGCATCATCGCTACCAAACCCACCCCATTAATCCGCGACGCCATGCAGCGCCAAAACTTGTCCAGGCGTGATGAGGGAACCATCCAGGTGGTTCCATTCGCGGATTTGCGCGACGGTTACCTTGAAGTGGTCGGCAATAACAGCAAGGGTGTCGCCCCGGCGAATTCGGTAGTGATAAACCGGACTCGGTTCGCTTTTAACGGCGCGCTTGGAAGCAACTTTTCTTGTGCGGCCCTCTCCTCTCAGCTTGAGCGTCCTGCCCGCCACGAGGGCGGAGCCCGTCAAGTGGTTCCAGCGGCGAAGATCTGCAACGCTCACGTGGAAATGGCTGGCAATAAGGCCGAGCGTATCGCCCCTCTGAATACGGTAAACACGAACGCCGCCGCTCAATTCTGCGCGGTATTCGCCTGACCGCCCGGACCTCGCGCCGCCATGGCCGAAAACCTGCAAGGTCCTGCCGACAACAATCTGCGAACCCCGCAGGTGGTTCCAGCGGCGGAGGCTTGCAACGCTCACGTGAAAGCGGGTAGCAATGGCG
>Ga0307373_10013947_pt1 | contig 11147 bp, 15 predicted proteins | sample OX2MG_FD_202534 | JGI IMG/M metagenome (GOLD analysis project Ga0307373, IMG submission 202534) | Soil microbial communities from Risofladan, Vaasa, Finland - OX-2 | ecosystem: Environmental > Terrestrial > Soil > Coastal area > Acid sulfate soil | place: Finland: Risofladan, Vaasa | collected... | reverse complement strand
TGTCTTTCCTGGAGAAGAACTTGAGCGGATCCGCGACATCCGCTCGGTGCCGGGTTCCGCGGTGCAGGCCGGCCGCGCGCTCACCAAAGGAGAGCTGAAAAGCCTCATGGAGGCGACCGCCGCCGGTGCGCGCGACGCCGCGGTGATCGCGCTTGGCTATGGAGCAGGCCTCAGGCGGACAGAGATCTCTGGGCTCGCCCTCGAGGACATTCGGACAGAAGATCAGGGGATGGTCGTGAGAGTCGTGGGCAAGGGAGCAAAGGAGCGCTTGGTGTACCTGGACAATGGAGCCATGGAAGCAATCGCCGACTACATCGAAGCCCGTGGCAGGGCATCAGGCCCCCTTTTCTGGTCTGCGCGAAAAGGAGGGAGGCTCAACGAGGGTGCCGGTATGAGCGATGAGGCGGTGGCGGTGATACTGAGAAAGTGTGCAATGAGAGCCGGGGTCGGAAAGCTGTCGCCACATGACCTGCGAAGGTCTTTCGTCAGTGACCTGTTGGACGCCGGAGTGGACATAGCCACTGTGGCCGCTATGGCCGGCCACTCACGCGTAACAACAACCCAGAAGTATGACAGACGGGGGGAAGAAGCTAAAAGGAAAGCCGCAGGGACGCTTCATGTGCCGTATGCTCGAATACGAAATTAATGTCACGCTCCAACGTAAGAAGTTTGGACAATGAGCGGTACCAGGTCTACGCCGAATCAATCATCCGAAAAAGCCTTGGATCTCTCGGGCGATTCGGACTACGACCTTCTTGAGATGATGACGTGGAAAGAGTCTGACATAAACGTGGCAAGAGAGGCGTTCGCCGAGTTGTATCGCCGGCACGTTAGGTACCTTTATGCAGTGTGTCGCAAGTACTCGAAGGGTCTCGGGGGAGATGACGCTGCACAAGACCTTACGTCCGAGACTTTCAAGCTCGTATACGAGAAAGGTGCGAGTACTTTCAAGCCCGGTTCCGCAAGCGATCCCGATGGGATGCGACGGCATGTAAGGGCCTGGCTGGGACGGATTGCTCATAACCTGGCCTGCGATGTCTTTCGTGGGCGAGCCCCGGAAATCCGACTGGAAGAAGACGAGATCGATAGTGCGGGTGATCACGAGAAACCGGAATATTCCGAAAGGAGTTTACGCCTGCTGGCGCTAATGGATGAGATACTCACAAAACGTGAGCTGGACGTTCTTCGCGTCACCTCTCAGTACATTGATCTGCGGAAGCCAAACCAGAAGCTTCCGGGCGATGTATTGGAGGACATAGCTCGTCGATGGGGGATAACCCATGAAAACATCCGCCAGATCAAGAGCCGAGCTCTGAAGAAGCTTAAGCAAGCTCTTGCCAGTGGAGATGAAGGTCCTTAAAGAAGAGGCAAGGAGCCACATAGGATCACGTCATGAGCGGAGATCGGAAAGAAAAGACACCTACAGATGATGATTTCGAGCGAGTAGTCCTAGAGGCAATCCGACGCGGCTCCTGGATGCTCCCGCAAACTGCGGAGGAGGTCCGACATGCAGAGGAAGAACTTGCATCAAATCCGGAGGAACTCCCCGCAGGGCTCGCCAATCCCTACAGCGTGCTGGATCAACCAAGTCGAGAAATACGACTTGGGAAACTTGTGGGAACTGACCGAGACTTGAGTTTGGAACAGAATCTTGCGCAAGCCGCTCGTGAAGGTGCGGAGATTCCGCCTCAGGTCAAGGAACAAATGCGGAAGGATCGAGAGGCTGCCGAGAACGAAAAAGATAGGTAAGGCGACCCTGCCATATATCGGCATCTCAGAGGCCAGAAAAGAAGAAATCGCGGAGCTAGCCGAGTTAATAGCTCACGAGCACTCCCCGAATGGCAGTGTGGATCCGGAGTGGATAGCAAAGAGCAAGGGAATCACTATTAGCTACGGCCACTATCGGGACTCTTTCGATGGGCTGCTTGAACACTGTTCGGACAGATTCCACATATACTGCAATCTGGATCGTTTGACTCGAAAAGAAAACCCTCGCACAAAGTTTACCCTCGCTCACGAGCTTGGTCATTTCTTCATCGTCGAACATAGTCTCGCTTTGAGAAGCGGCAGATCTCCTGGCCATGGTTCTTTTACGGAGTACGAATCCAAAAACCCAGTAGAGCAGGAAGCGGACCACTTTGCCTCCAGTCTTCTAATGCCCAAAGAGCGCTTTCTCCGGTTGGCCAGTAAAGAACCGGCCGGAATACCTGGCATCATTACTTTGGCGAGGCATTTTGGTACATCGCTGACAAGCACTGCAATTCGCTATGCCAGTCTTGAAGTAAAACCTTGCTTTGTCGTCAAATGGTCTGCTGACGGTTTTAATTGGAAGTGGCTCTCTACAAGGACCCGGCTGGCCAATTATAGAAAGACCATTGAGGAACTCTCGAATATTGTGCCGGGATCGGCGACAGCCCGAGCGCTTGCAGGCGAGAACATTCCGGAGACTGGATTCTTCCAGACCGGCACAACAGCTTCGGCCTGGTTCCCGTTCGTTTCTCAGGGAGCAAGGCGCAACATTATCCTCATCGAGCAGACGATAGCCTTGGGGCGGTTCGGAGTTCTTACTTTCATATATCCCGAAAGGGGTGACTTTCTAGCGGAGTCGATTTAATTGGGACTCCGATGCCAACTCGTCCGTTGCTCGACTCGCGTTGTCACGGTCCGGGGTATGACTTAATGAGCAGCATATGGTGCCGCAACTAGGAACTGAGACGGGACTAACGAGCAGGCAAGAACATTACTATCCTCACGAAAGAAAGGAGACTTTAGACATGGCGGAAGAGATCAGGACGGTCACAATCATCGTAGAAGGCACTCCGCACGAGTGGCCGAAGGGTGAGATCACCTACGCAGAGGTGGTCACGCTTGAGGTGCCTAACTACGCGCAGCACCCCGAAATCACGTATTCCGTGAAATACAAGAACGGTCACGGCAATAAGCCGGAAGGAACTCTCTCCCCTGGCGGTTCTGTCAGAGCCAAGGAAGGAATGGTTTTCAGTGTTTCAGAAACTGGTCAGTCATAATGATGACTTGAGGCGTTTGGTCGAAAGGGCTTACGCCGTCGCCTTCGACAGCAATTATCTGGTCGTACGTGACATTCCATATCTCGACGACCAAAAGCGATTGCAGATCGGCGCAATCGTCACGAAACTGGTTTTCATAGACAACGAGCGAGTCATCCAGGATGATCACCAGGTTTTCTTCGCAGGATCTATCCCTCACGGTCTTGACGGTAAGCCAATTCCAAATCTCGGCGGGGGCCCCACTCAGCTCGCATTGAGCGAATCTAGTGGCGACGTGGTTGTGCAACGCTCGTTTTCGAACAAACCTCGAATCGGCGGGAAGTTCCTAGATTTCTTCGAGAAAATCGAGAGCTACGTCGCCGTAATTTCCGGGCCCGCAATTGAACTGCACGGCGCCAATCCCTACACATTCCGCACTGTCGAACTGGCAAGCCCCGACTCTGTATTCAAGTTTCATGATACCCTGACAAGCAGAGCAGAGATCACCGATCTGTCCGCTAGGTTCAAGGACGATGTGGTTGCTGTAATAGGCCTGGGCGGCACAGGCGCATATATTCTCGATTTCCTCGTAAAGACGCCAGTTCGAGAAATCCGAGCGTTCGACCTAGACCCCTTTTACGTACATAACGCGTTCCGTTCGCCGGGCAGGCTTGACCCGAATGAACTCGGCAAGCCAAAGTCGGAAGTCTATCAATCTCGCTATGATAGCTTCCGAACGGGTCTATCCGGCAGGCCAAAATACATCGATGCCTCGTGCAGTGAGGATCTCATCGGAGTGACTTTCGCGTTTGTGTGCGTCGACAAGGGCTCCGCACGCGCAGGCATCTTCGATCTGCTCCTTTCGAAGAGCATCCCTTTCATTGATGTAGGTATGGGCTTGAAGCGGAAAAGAGGCCCGCTCAACGGAATGCTTCGTACAACTTACTACTCTGCCCAGGATGGCAGGAAGATGCGCGAGAAAGGGCTAGCCGAGTTCAGTGATAGCCCTGACGACGTTTACAAGACCGAGATTCAGATCGCGGAGCTCAACGCCCTGAATGCATCCTTGGCTGTTATCAAGTTCAAGCAGCTACGTGGTTTCTATACTGAAGAGATGACCTACTATCACCTTCTGTTCGAGATAGCTGATCTAAAGATCGTCGCCGCTTCTACGTCCGATGAAGATTAAGCTTCAGCGCGTCCACTACATGCCTAGAGAATTGGAGCCTGGCATACTCTACGTTTCAACGGAATTCGGTGCTGCAGCGCACCTTTGCCCCTGTGGATGCGGGTCCAAGATCAGAACCCCGATAGGTCCTACAGAATGGACCGTCGAGGAAACAGACAGTGGACCGACTCTTCGCCCGTCAATCGGGAATTGGCAGCAAGCTTGTCAATCGCATTACTGGATATATCGCGGCGAAGTCATATGGTTAGCCAAATGGACGCCTGAGCAAATCGCCGTCGGCCGCCGGCTCGAAGAAACACGTCGACGCACCTACTTTCATGCCCTTGATCGTCAACGCGGAGGGTCAGTTCGAAGACTCTTGGGGTGGGCAAAGCGCCTGCTTGGTCAGTAATCGCTGTCTCTTGAATTGACCTGCCAGTAGACGGAAAAAGAAGTTATCGGCTGCCCGTCCAATGAGCAAGATGAAGACGATGGACGGAATAAGATTATGGCTCGATGCGGTGTCCAAGCTTGTTCGACTGTCACTGTGCTTCAGCACGCATCGCGGTCCGAGGGCGCGCGCTTCCACCTCCTCCACGCGTAGCATCGCCCACAGCAGCCGATAGCCAAAGGTCGGATACTGCCCGATCAGCGCCTTGATCCTTGCAGCCATACCCTCGTCGATCGGTCGCTCGCGGCGACGCTGACCCCTGTGGCGATTCGCCGCAGAGCGAGCCGTTTGAAGCACCCTGCAGATCCTCCGTATCGAGGTGCCGGGCAACGGGTGCTTCACTCGTTGGACGTCCCCGGCGTCGTAGGGAGGTACGGTTTCTGTGCCTCCTCGAGAATATCGATGTCGATGACGAACTCACCAATCTTCTGCTTGAGCTCCTTAATCTGCTCGTCCTTCTGACGAGAACGTAACGAGTTCTCCAGCCCGAGCAGCGCTCGCTCTTTCCACTCCTCGATCTCTGCAACCGTTAGACCATGGACGGACCCCGCCTCGCCCCGCCGGATGATCTCCTCCAGGTTCGGCCGTCCGGCGAACGATGCGCCTCCGATCTGGGAGAGCTGTCCCACCTTTTCCTCGAGTGTCATTCTCTTGATAAGAGCATCGACTCGTGCCGCGACCTTGGCTTCGGACGGTACCACATTTCCCTCTTTCTGTGCTTTACGCATGTCGTTCATGGTATCTCCCTTCTCGTCCCGCGGTCGAGGACGCGAGCCCGTGCCATCAGGGTAAGGCCGATCACCGCGAGGAAGGCGAATCCTCCGGGAACGAAGTAGACGTGCGGGAGACCGAGAAGGGCGACTCCGAGACTGCCTGTGAGCCCGCCGAGAGCCGAACCGATCGCAGACGAGCTCATGAAGATTGCGGAAGCGGTGGCGATGGCACGTGGGAGGAGCCGCTGCGCCGCGATGATACCCAGGGCGGCGAAAATCCCCCAGACCCCGCCCATGAAGATCTGGCCGGCGAACATGCCAATAGTACTTCCAGTCGTTGCGAAACAGAGGTTGGCGGCGATGCCGAGACCGGCCCCGAACGCCATGATCTGCATGAGCCCCACGCGCCGGCCGACCATCAGGCTGAAGGGCATGATCAGCAATTCTACCAGAGGTTGGATCCCGATCGCGGCGCCGCTGACCTCGGGTGCAATCTGCAACTGTTGGGTCATGTAGATCGGGAGGAAGCCGTACTTGACCGGCTCTCCCGCATACACCATGACGTAGAGACCGCAAAACATGAGGAGCGGCAGCATGTCGCCGCGCGGTCGATCGGCGGGCCGCCTTTCCCGCGACGCTGGGTCTATCGCACCGCCCGCTTCCGCTGTCCGCAGAGCTCCCAGCGGCACGATCTGAGCCAGGAGACAGACAGCGGTGAGGAAGAGCATCACCCGCAGGCCGAGCCAAGAGCCGAGCCAGGAGCCGACGACGGGACCGACCACCCACCCGGCGGTCAGGGCCATGCGGATAACCGACACGACACCCTCTTTGTCGCTGCCCGGCTCGCGCTCGAGCTGGTCGTGCACCGCCGCGAAGATCTGGGAACCCGCAGCGCCGGAGAATCCAAGGATCACGGCGCTGATGGCGAACGGCATCCACACCTTGGTCGACCAAGCGATCCCGACCCAGCCGAGGAAACCGGCAGCGGCGCACAGGCGGAAGAGGCGGAGCCGGTTTCCCGTTCGGTCCGATCGAGCACCGACAAGATAACCGGCCAGCGGAGCGGTCACATTGGTGAGGTAGTAGAGGCCCGCCGTCGGCAACGATGCACCCAGATCCTTGACCAGAAAGAGGGCGATTTGGGGGGCGGCCGCGGAGACGCCGAGTCCGGAAAGAAACATCGCAATGGTCGCCCCAAGGTAGAGGCGTGAATTCACTATGTGCCGCACGGATGAACCGCGCTGTACCGGATTGGGCACCTTCGAACTCCTTCGTATCCTCACTGAACGAGAGCCACCGAACGAATCACAAAGTCGCTTGCCCGTTGAAACTCTATGATAATGTACATGGGTCCGGGCAGCCTCCCCAACGCTCGTCTCACCCTTCACGATGCTCAAGACCAGGGCCGCCTTGCGCTTCGTCGTCCACCGCTGGACGCTCTCACTACTTTCCTCACTCATTCGCACGCCCTCGATTTGCGCGACAAGGAGACCGAGGGCCACACGCAACGAGTCACCGATATGACGATCCGCTTATGCCGCGTCTTTGGCCTGACCGAAACGGAGCTGGTGCAAGTCCGACGGGGGGCTCTCCTGCACGACATCGGTAAGATGGGGGTCCCCGACAACATCCTGCTCAAGCCGGGCCCGCTCACCGAAGAGGAATGGACCATGATGAGGAAACACCCGACTTTTGCCTTCGAGATGCTTTCTCCCATCCACTACCTGCGCCCCGCGCTCGACATTCCCCGCTATCATCACGAGAAGTGGGACGGCAGCGGCTACCCCCAGGGTCTTAAGGGTGAGCAAATCCCCCTCGTGGCGCGGATCTTCGCGGTCGTGGACGTCTGGGACGCGCTCACATCCGATCGCCCCTATCGTCCGGCCTGGCCCAAAGAGCGGGCGCGCGAGCATATCCGGTCCCTCGCGGGGAGCCACTTCGACCCCGAGACGGTGAAAAGATGCCTCGAGTCGGGAATATTGGTATAGGCCTGCACGCCCGGTCTTGGCTGTCGTCCTTACCCCACCCTGGTGCCTGACCGCCTACTCGATCCTCGAGGGCTCGATCGTGCGCGCGGTAGGTGCGGTGCTCATGGCCGCATCCGGTCGAGCGCGCTTCCGATCCGGTAGAGGGTTTGCAGCAGCCCGGCCGCTTCGGGGAGCGCCCGGCCGTTGATAAGCTCGGCGACCTCGGCCGGCACCGTGTCGCGCAGGGCTTTGAGGTCGTCCTCCACCGCGGACACCGCCGTTTGAATCTCCCGCAAGCTCTTCATCCGGCCCTCCTCATTTCTTGCACGTTGTACCCGAAAGCGCCCCGTAAAGCATAGCTCCATAACCGCGCTTATGTAGCCATGGATAGTCTCGGCATCGATTCAGGGAAATACGTGAGGTCCAGAGAACGGCGTCCTCCCTCGGTCGAACAACGGATCCCGGTCGACGTCGTCCAGAAGAGTGGACGTTCTTAGATGATTCAGAAGGGCCTTTGCTCCTTGACTAAGATCGGACATGGAGTGGTAGCCCCTGATCGAAGGATCGTACGTTTCCAAGGATTTGACCATCTTGGACCAAATGGCCTCCGCCTCCTTGATCGAGAAGGTTAGCTTCATCTCACTTTCGAAAGCTTCAACGCTTTTGTGCCCTACAAAGTTATTCCGTGCCTCCTCGAATTTCAGCTTTTCATTCTGGAGCTCCCGCAATTGCTCATCCACATGCAGGGCTTCGTTCTCTTTTAGGGTGGTTCTGTTTTGTTTGTGGAACTTGGCGATGGAGATAACTCTCTTGTCTTCGTCGAGCAGGCGCGAGACCGATAGAATGAAATAATCCCAAGAAAGATGCTGGTAAAGCCCAAAGAACTCTGGCGCGATCTTGTTGAGTAGCTCCACAATCTCCTTGCTCTCAAGGTCTTGGTACTGTTTGATACTGTACCGAAAATTCAAGAGCTCCTGTTTCAAAAGCTGAAGCATCTTGGTATCCATCCCGCTCCGCTCCTTCTGGTGGCTCTGAAATCTCTCAATTTGCGAGTTCCATCCAAATCCACTACAATTGACCTATAGTTCATCAAAGGGGGTCTGTATGGCTATCTCAGTCAAAAATCTCAAAGGGACCGCCAATCTCTCTTGCGGTTGTGGCTCTTGGTTAAAGCATTGGGAAAACTACAAGAACAAGAAAGCAGCGTGGTGCACGGTCGTAGGATGCAACAAAGAAGCAACAGACGGATCACATGTGAAGAAGGCGAACTCGGCTGACGCCTCCACTTATATTGCCCCGATGTGCCACGACCACAATATGGCAACCTCGGTCCTACAGGTCGGTGACGGGGCGCTTGCGCCAGCCAACAAACAGAAAACCTGCGAGCGTTAGGCGCTCTGTCCGTCAATAAGGCCTTCCTTGTCGGCTGAAAGCATCATTCCCTCTCATGTTGCTCCCCGGGGCTACCTTGCCAGCAACCTGGCGCCTCCGCCGACTCCGAATAGTCGACTGACCATCAAATTCTCGGAAGTTGGCTTGCCTTCACGTTCGCGGAGCTCGGCGTTGGCTCGGCTGTATTCGTGCGGTCGGCCGTCTCGGTTTGCCGGCACCCTTTGCCACTTCGATAAGAGAACGTAACGCTTCGTTCACTGCCTGGTCTGTGGGAAAGGCAGCCGCGACCTCCGGCGTCAGTAACACCAGATTCGTTCCTGCACAATAGGCCTCGAGGTGTTTCCCTCGAACGCCGCTTCCAAGCTCCTCTCGATTGTACCCCGGGCGAAGGCCGTCTTCTTTACCCCTCTTCATAGATTCTCCCTTCATGTCTCGTCATCGGGCGAGTGTTGATGATTCAAGATTTTTGCCCTCGGTCGGTATGCGCCACCACCAAGAGGCGATCAATTCGAGACAACCAGAACGTAAGAAACCGATGCTCGGCTGCCGTATCGGAGAGCCAAAATCGACGCTCGCCGGAGCCCGGGCTTTAGCTGACTCCTTTCTCCGCTCATAATTGCTTCATCAACAGTCTTGGAATCGGGGGAACGGAGCGCCCTCCCGTACCGCCCACCCACATTGCGCCCGTGCCCGTGGAGCTCTATCGGCCTCACGTGAGGCTAATGGACAGGCTGGGGACATCGTGCAAGAAACACTAACCAGTTGGCAAGGTGTCAGCACTGATACCTATTGTGAATTCGTCACAACAACAACTTTCGCTACGTCTCCGTCTGTCGTCGATTGGCGCGGAGAAAGTGGGCTATGGCCTCGGGGTCAAGGAGGTCCAATGACTCAGGAGTTTCCGCGGTCACGGCCCGGTGGAGCGAGGACAGATACTTTGTAAGCATTTCCGAAGCCGCACCTCGGCGCCGCGGCTTTTCGTCGGGAGAGAGCTCCGGCCAAAGCCGGAACCAGGAGGAGAGGTATTCGGTCAACACAAGCCCGAGCATCTCAACTCGCGCAGCGATTTCCTCCTGCTGGAGGCTCATCCGAGCGAGGCGGCTGTAGAGCACTTCATCCGGAGCGGCTTTATGCAGAAACGCAGCAAGGGCGCTCGCGACAAGCCGATCCTGCGTGAGACCAGGCCGGCGATGAGCCTTCAGGTGGTTGCGGATCTCGTTGCGCAGGTGGGAAGGGATACGGACCTTTAGTTGGGGTCGCTGGGTGCGTGGGGCCTGGGGTTTTGGCTGGGGCGGGCGTCCGGCTTTCACGGCCCTTCATCCTCCGCGGCGTTCGCGAGGCCTCGCGCAATGAGCTCCGTGACCGTCTGCTTGAGCTCCCCAATCATCGCGTCGAGTTGTCCGGGGTCGAGGAGCTGGTAGAGGTCCTTCTTATCGAGCCGGCGCTGGAGGGAGCGCAAGAATTTCGCAAGCATATCGTTGGCCTTGATCTGGCTCCGTTTGTTAGTTTCGGGTGGTAGATCCGGCCAGAGAACAAACCAGTACCGCAAGTAATGCAGAAAGGCGTTGCCGAGCATGTCGAGACGAGCCCGGGTTGTGGCAAGATGGTTTTCAAGCCGGTTGATCGCCCGGAAAAGCGCCGGCGTTTGGTCTTGCGGTTCGACGTAGGCTCGGATCGCAGCGGCTACTTCCGAGGACCTCGACGCGCCTCGAGAACGGTTATTGGCAACGTGGCTATCAAGAAGCTGCAACGTTTCGGTGTCGAGTCGGACATGGAGGCGTTCCTGTCTTGGGAGCGGTGAACGTTTCCGCTCGGCGGGTTTATCTGATGATGCGTTCGACATTTCCTTAAGGTGTCTCCTTTCCGGATGTGGAGAGGTCCGAAAGATCCTGGATGCATTTGAGCTGGGTCCGCGGCGGACTACGGCGCCGAAGGTATCGTCCGGAGAAGGCTTTTCACGAACCTGTGTCTGTCGGCGACCTATTCTGTCCTGGTGCGCCGGGTTTGTGGGCGGAGGGCGGACGAATCGAAAGTTCTCGCCCCTGATCCAGCTCCGTGGGGTCAGGAATGGCGTGCTGCCGTGTCTGGAGAATGGTGGGCGTGCCGTGTTCGAGGCGCACACGGTCCCCAATGGAAAGGTGCTCGGCCTCGGAACCTCGGTAGTAGTATGCTCGGCCCTCGCGAGTGACCAGGGCATACGGCTCTTCTCGCTCTTCCTCCATCCCCTTGAACGTAACAGTGCCTTCAACAGTCCAGGAGGCCCGGTAGATATAGATGTGCCGTTCTTCTGGTGGATTCTCGTGCATGTCGGTAAAGAGCGATTTCAAGATATCTCCGCGCTCGCCCTTTCGCCGAAGATCGCGATCCCACCCCTCCTTCAGTCGGTATGTCCCCGGGGAAAGCCACTCCGCCTCGTTGGTATCGGCGAGGTAGTCAAGACGTCGGACGAGG
>Ga0307373_10013945_pt1 | contig 11148 bp, 12 predicted proteins | sample OX2MG_FD_202534 | JGI IMG/M metagenome (GOLD analysis project Ga0307373, IMG submission 202534) | Soil microbial communities from Risofladan, Vaasa, Finland - OX-2 | ecosystem: Environmental > Terrestrial > Soil > Coastal area > Acid sulfate soil | place: Finland: Risofladan, Vaasa | collected... | reverse complement strand
CTCGACCGCTGCGCTGGCGCCGTCGTAGAGGGAGGCGTTGGCGATAGGAAGACCGGCCAGGCGCGACACGAGGGTCTGGTACTCGAAGAGAGCCTGGAGCACCCCTTGAGCCACCTCGGGCTGGTAGGGCGTGTAGGCGGTGACGAACTCCGACCGGAAGGCGAGCCGGGTCGTCGCCGACGCGATGTCGTGGTCGTACGCCCCGCCGCCGGCGAAGCAGATCAGGTCGGAGCCGACCTTGTTCTTAGAGGCGAGCCTGCCCATTTCGGCCAGGACGTCGGCCTCCGGCATCCCGGGCGCTACCGCGAGGCCGCCGGCGAGGCGGAGCGCCTCGGGCACCACTTCGAACAACTGGTCCAAGGATTCGAGACCGATATCCGCGAGCATCTGCGCGATCTCGGCCTCCGTGTGCGGGACGAAGTCACCCAACTGCGCTAACCCTTCTTCTCTACGAACGGGAGTGGTACGACCGTCGCCGGAACGTGCTTGCCGCGAAGGTCGATTTCGACTGTGCCGCCGGGCTCGAGGTCTGGCGGGAGGAACGCCAGCGCTATGCCGTGCCCGAGAACGGGCGAGAAGTTGCCGCTGGTGACCTCGCCGATCTGGCGGCCGTCGTGAAGGACGGCCGCCCCGGTCCTCGGGGGTTGCCGTCCCTCGGTTGCGAGCCCACCGAGCTTCCTGGTCAGCCCGGCCTTCTTCTGGCGTTCGAGGGCGTCCTTGCCACGGAACCCTTCTGGCTTGGTCCAGGACACCACCCATTCCAGCCCCGCCTCGAGAGGGGTGATCCCGGGCCCGAGCTCGTGGCCGTGGAGCGGGAGGGCCGCCTCCAGCCGGAGCGTGTCCCTGGCTCCGAGGCCGGCGGGGAGCACCCCGGTCGCCAGGAGGGTCTCCCAGAAGGATGGCGCAACTGCCGCGGGGATCCGGCATTCGACCCCGTCCTCACCGGTGTAGCCGGTGCCCGCGGCGACGCACTCCGCGCCGTTCCAGGAGAAAGGGGCCACACGGAAACGCCCCACCGCCGCGGCTTCTGGTGTGACGGTCGAGAGCCGCCGGCGGGCGTTCGGGCCTTGGACGGCGATCACCGCCCGTTCGGCTGTCACGTCGACACCTCCGATCGCCGATCGGACCCTGGCGGTGTTGGAGGCGTTGGGCATCACGTCGAAGGTCTGCTCGTCGAGCCACCACACGATGATGTCGTCGAGCACAGAACCGTCCGCGTCGTCGAGCAGGTGGGTGTACTGGGCGCGGCCGGGACCCACCTTCGCGAGGTCGTTGGTGAGCGTCGACTGAAGGAGATCCCTGGAGTCCGGACCGGCGACCCTCACCGTGCCGAGGTGGCTCACGTCGAAGGCGACCGCGTCCGTACGGCAGGCGGTGTGCTCGGCGATGGTCCCGCCGCTATAGGCAAGGGGCATCTCCCAGCCGCCGAACGGGACCATCTTGGCGCCCAGTGCCCGATGGACCGAGTCGAGCGGAGAATGTCGAAGCGTCGGTCCGGCGTCGGTCACCCGAGCCAGCCTAGAGCGTCAGCCGGGTCACCCTGCGGTGGTGGCGGCGGGATCAGGCGCCGGTTCTGCGCGCCGGTCGCGCGGCAACGCCGCGGCCATCTCGGGGAGCCGCCATGCGGGCTTCCACCGGCGCCGGCACATCGAGCCCCAGTTCGGTGATCGCTGACTGCAGTTCGGAGACGACCCCCCCGAGCGGCACGATGTTGAGGACGGTCTGGCCCCCCTTGAGGAGGTCGATGACCTCCTCGCCCGAATGGGCGAGCACCGAGCTCTTGCCGTCGATGACCAGGTTGGCCGAGGCCAGGTCATCCCCGGTCGAGCGAAGACATTCGATAGCCTTTCGTGCCGCCCGCAGCGAGAGGCCGGCGTCCAGCAGGCGCTTGATCACCTTCAACTGCACCAGGTCGGTATAGGAGTACAGCCTCTGCGAGCCGCTCCCCCTGGCCTCGGTGATCGACGGGTGCAGCAGCCCGGTTCGGGCCCAGTAGTCGAGCTGGCGGTACGTGATCCCGACGATCGAGCACACCTGGGGGCCGCGGTAGCCGGTATCGCCGTGCTGGTCAGCTGCTGCCATGTCCGCCCCTCCAGGGATCACAGACGAGTAGTTACGACAGTGTGCTGCACCAGGACCGGGATTGCAACCGCTTGTTCGGGGGGTGTCTTCCAGTGCGGTATCAGGACTCGAAGTCCTCGGGGCGGATCCCTTCGATGAACTGGCGGAACTCGGAAACGAGCTCGTCCGCTTCGGGGGGCTCGGCTTCATCGTCAACGGGGAGCAGGACTCCCTCGGCGTCGAGGAGCGCCTCCTCCGCGTAGATAGCGGTGTCGGCCCGGAGGGCCAGAGCCACCGCGTCCGAAGGCCGCGCCGAGATCACGTGGCGCTGACCAGCGGAGAGCAGATGTATATCCGCGAAGAACGTCCGGTCCCGAAGCTCGGTGATGACCACACGGTCTATGTGAGCGCCCAGTTCGTCGAGAAGGTCCTTCATCAGGTCGTGGGTCATCGGCCGCGGGGTCTCGACGCCCTGCTGCGCGAACGCGATCGCCTGAGCCTCCGCCGGGCCGATGTATATCGGCAGCGTCCGGTGGGAGCCCTGGACCTCCTGCAATAACAGGATCGGCGTGTTGCTAGGAAGCTCCACCCGTACTGCGCTCAGGTGCATCTCCACCATGGACAGAACGTTACCGCCGCCGCAGCCGTTCCAACCCGACACTTCGAACGTCGGGGGCGACGCCTGCCGGTCAGCGGATCTCGCGCAAAGCCCGTTCGAGCAAAGCCGCGCGCAGCTCGCCCCCCAGTCGCGAGAGGTCGGAGACCATCTCGGCCGCCTGGCGGCGGGCCTGGGGGTTGCGCTGGCGCAGCAGCGGCATTACGAGTTGCTCGAACAGCGCCGCTTCGCGGTCCGCCGAGTTCCGCCAAGCCCGGAGGTGCCGCGCTTCGACCCCGTGCAGCGCGAATCCCGCGGCAGCTTTCGTGACATCGAGCGAGCTCCGGTCGAAATAGGCGGTTCCGGCCACCACCGCGTGGATGGAGATGAGCCCGTACTGTTTCAGCTCGTTGACCAGGCCCGGCGTCGTTCCCGCTGCAACGGCCAGTTCCTCGGCCGTGTAGCTGTCGGCCTCCACGCCGGCGGCGGCCGTCTGGTGTGGGCTTGGCGCCTCGGCCGGAGCGGGGGCCGCCTCCCCGGTCTCGGCGCCGAGCCCCGGCAAGGTGGCCGGCTCCTCGCTGCGCCCGGCGCGGCGTCCCTCACGTGCGGGCACCCGGGCCGACGGCGCCGGCCGGCTTGTCGGGGTGGTCGCAGTGGTGGCCGCCGGATGTGCCGGCGAGGAGCTGGAGGTCGGTGCCTCGCTGCCGGAGCCAGGCTCATCGGCGCCTTCCTCCGGCGTTGCGCCGTTGGCGGCGGGTTCGTCGGGGTGCTCGCTGAGCCGGCCGCGGATCACCTTGAGGGGCAGGAAGTGCTCCCGCTGCTGGCGCAGGATCCACCTGAGCCTCTCGACGTCCTGGTCGTAGAACTTGCGGTAACCGGACGGTGTGCGCTCAGGATCGACGAGCCCCTGGCTCTCCAAGAAGCGGATCTTCGAGATGGTGACGTCGGGGAACTCCTCGCGAAGCAGGGAGAGAACCTCGCCGATCGAGAGGTGCGACCGCTCCGCCACGGGTTATCGGCCCCGGACCTCGAACAGGAAGACGAGTTTGAACTTGCCGATCTGGACCTCGTCGCCGCTGTGGATCAGGCTCTTCTGGTCGATGCGTTCCCGGTTCAGGTAGGTCCCGTTGAGCGAGCCGACGTCGTCCACGGAGAACTCCCGCCCTTCGTGGACGAACTCCGCGTGCCGGCGGGATACCGTCACGTCGTCGAGGAAGATGTCGCTGTCGGGATGACGCCCGACGGTGGTGGTGCCGGGACCGAGGATGAAGCGCGATCCGGCGTTCGGGCCCCGCTTGACCACGAGCATGCCCATTTCGGGCGGCAGGTCGTCCACTGCGACGGTGACCTCCTCTTCGCCGACTTCGCCGGTGGCCTCGACGGGCGAGAGCGTGATCGTCGAAACGGTCGAGTCGCCACCCTCGGGATGCTCGAGCACCGCGCCGCAAGAGGAGCAGAAGTTCGACCCCTCGGGGTTGCGGTGACCGCAGCGGTTACAGAAGATCGACGTCACCCGTGATTATCAGCTCTCGATCAGCTTTCGATAGCCCTCGGCGTCCAGGAGGTCCTGGAGCGCGGCCGGATCGGTGGGTCGTATGACGCAGATCCAACCTTCACCGTAGGGGTCCTCGTTGAGCCGTTGAGGTGAGTCGCCGAGCTCGGCGTTGACCTCGACGACCGTGCCGGCGACAGGGGCGTATATGTCGGACACCGACTTCGTCGACTCCACCTCCGCGAAGGATTCGGATCCCGACACGGCCGCGCCCGGCTCCGGCAGCTGCACGAACACCACGTCACCCAGGGCGTCCTGCGCGTAGTCGGTGATCCCTATCCTGATCACGTCTCCCTCGAGACGCGCCCATTCATGATCCGCGGTGTAGCGGAGCTCGTCGGGGACATTCATGCAACGGAACTTATCCGACGCGCCAACGGCTCGTCGCCCGGAGCATCCCCTTCACGAGCGGAGGAGATTCCGTATGCGGCGGGCGTACTCCTGCGCACGCGCCCTGGCGTCGGAGTCGGTGGACGCCTCTGCCCACACGTGAGTCAAGGGTTCTTCGGTGTCGGGGAAGACGAGCGCCCAGCCGTCGTTGTGGAGCACCTTCACCCCATCGACGAGTGTCACGTCGCGGTCCTTCGCCCACTCCATGACCATCCGCATGACGAGGCCCTTCTTGTCCCAGGGCGTCACCACGGCCTCGTGGGCGACCCTCACCACCGGGAGCCTCGCCACGATCTCGGACATTCGCCGGCCGCACGACGCCAGGAGGGTCAGGGTCTCGACGAGCGCTGCCACGGCGTCGTAGGCGGGGAGGAATCCGGGGAAGATGTAGCCGCCTTCCTGGCTCGCCGCGAAACGCACCCCCGGCGCGGAGGCCAGCTCCATGAGATGCGGGGTCGACAGCTTGGCCCACAGCAAGGTCGCGTTGGCCTCCTCGCACATCGCCTCGACGGCCCGGCCCACCGATACCGGCAGCGCGACAGACGGCGGCGTACCTCCCCTGCGGTCGGCGTCGTCGAGGACCAGGCGGAGCAGCGCCATCAACCCCTGGTCGTCGGTGAGGACGTGTCCGTTGTCGTCCACGAAGGTGATGTGCTCGCCGTCGGTGTCGATGACGGCGCCGAGATGCGCCCCGGATGCTCGCACCAACTCGGACACCTTCGCGGCGTGCTCCCACCGGTCGAAGCTGAGGGACTGCCGGGTCGACGCGTAAGGGTTGACCGACAGCACCTCGGCTCCGAGCTTCGACAAGACGTTGGGCATCACGAAACTCGCGGCTCCGTACGCGTAATCGAGCACGACCTTGAAACGGGCGGCCCTGACGGCATCGACATCGATGTTCTCCATCAGGACCGCCGTGTAGAACTCAGCCGTTCTGACAGGGAACCGAAGGTCGCCGATCTCGCCTGCCAGGGACCGCCGGTAGTCCTCGCGGTAGAAGAGCCGTTCGATCTTCTTCTGGGCCGTCTCCGAGATGTCGATGCCGCCCGCGTCGAAGAAGCGTATGACCACTGACTGCGGGTCGTCGGGTGCGAGACGGACGGTGAAACCGCCCGTTCCCCCTTCGATGCGCACGCCGAAACGAGTGACCGGGATGGTGGCCACTTCGAGGTCCGCCACGTCCACCCCCGAAGCGTTGAGGCCGACCATCATCGCTCGCTTCAGGACTCGGGCCGCTCGGCTCGTGTCACGGGACGCCACGACCGTGGAGCCCTTCTTCATCGTCGTCCCGTACGCCATCGCGAGACGGACGGCCAGCTCCGGGGAGATGTCGACGTTCGCGAGGCCGGCCACGCCGAGCCTCCCGAACAGGTTCCGGGCGCCCCGGGACTCCCAGACGATCGACGAGTTGACGATCGCACCGTGCTCGACTGTTTTGAACGGGTAGACCTTCACGCCTGGGTTGATGACCGCGTGGTCGCCCACGAAGCATTCTTCGCCCAGGACCACCCCTTCTTCGAGCCGGGCGCCGCGCCTCAGGTCGCTCGACCTGCCGACGACCGCTCCGCGCAGGCGCACTCCCGGTCCCAGGTAAACGTTGTCGTGCACGACGGAGCGCTCCACGAACGCATCCGCTCCGACGCGCACGTTGGATCCGAGCACGCTGTACTCAGCGAGGCGTGCGCCGGCCTCCACCCGGCAGTAGTCCCCGATGATGGCGGGGCCGTCGACGACAGCCGCCGGGTCGACCTCCGACCCCTCTCCGAGCCAGATGCCCTCCCCCATCCGGAACCCCGGGATGTCGAGCGCGACCTGGGCGTCGAGCACGTCCTGGTGAACCTTGATGTAGGCGTCGAGGGTCCCCACGTCCTCCCAGTAGCCCTCGGCTACGTAACCGAACACCGGCATGCCGTCGTCCAGCAGCCTCGGGAAGACCTCAGAGGAGAAATCAACCGGTTTGTCCGGTTCGATGTAGTCGAAGATCTCCGGCTGAAGCACGTATATGCCGGTGTTGATCGTGTCGGAGAAGACCTGCCCCCACGTCGGTTTCTCCAGGAAGCGCTCTATGGAGCCGTCTTCCCGGGTGATGACGATGCCGAACTCGAGGGGGTTGTCCATCGCCTTCAAGCCGATGGTCGCGAGCGCCTTCTTCTCCGCGTGAAACTTCACGATCGCTCGCAGGTCGATGTCGGTGACGACGTCGCCGGAGATGACGAGGAATGTCTCCGTCAGCTCCTCCATGGCGTTGCGGACCGAACCCGCCGTCCCGAGCGGGTTCTCCTCGGTGGCGTAGACCATCCGGACCCCGAACTCCGAACCGTCCCCGAAGTAGGTCCGGATGGCGTTGGCCTGGAACGCGACCGTCACGACGATGTCATGGAAACCGTGCTTCTTCAGGAGCTCCACGACGTGCTCCATCATCGGCCGGTTCGCCACCGCCATCATGGGTTTGGGCTGGTTCGACGTGAGGGGTCTGAGCCGTGTCCCTTCGCCACCGGCCATGATGACCGCCTTCACCGCAGGGACTCCGCGGCACCTTCGAGTTGGGCTGCGCGCTCGTGCCGGCTCTCGGCGATGGCCTCGCGGGCCTTTGGTACGTAGGTGAACGCCGCGTACCAGCCGAAAACCAGGGCCGGGACGGTGGACACCCAGGCGAGAGCCTCGGCTATCGAATGCCAGTCGTCGTTGGCGTGGCCGCCAAGGAACAGAGGCAAGGCGCACATGAGAGCGAACGTCCCCGCCTTGCCGGCCCATTGCACGTCCATGCGGCGCCCTCCCGCCGCGGCCACGTAGAGGAATCCGCCGGCGACAAGAGCCTCCCGCGCCAGGGCCACGACGGCCACCCACACGGGTACGGCACCGACGGCGATGATCGACACTGCCCCGACTCCGAGCAGGAGCCTGTCGGCGACGGGATCGAGAACCTTTCCGAGGGTGGAGATCTGGTTGAAGTGACGAGCCACGTAACCGTCCACACCGTCGCTGACACCCAGTCCTCCGAGGAGCAGAGCGGCGGGATACCAGCCGGCGTGGTGAGGCCGCAGTAGCAGCAGCACGAACACCGGGATGCACAAGAGCCTGACCAGGGTTATGAGATTCGGAACGGTGAGGATGCGGTCTTCACCATTCGCCGCTTCCTCGGTCATATGGCGGATTCTACGGCGCCCGGCGGGCCCGGATCGGCCTGAGCCCTTCTCCGTCGGAGCGAGCGGAACGCCCCGGCCATGCCAGCAGACTCTGACGTTGACGTTAGAGTTGTTCCGTCATGATCCAGCGAGGCGATGGCGGCGACCGGGTTCCCGGACCTCGCTACAAGTGGGTCGCGCTCTCGAACACGACGCTTGGCGTGCTCATGGCGACGATCAACCAATCGATCCTCTTGATCTCGCTGCCGAACATCTTCCGAGGCATCCACCTCGATCCCCTCAACCCCGCGAACACGTCGTTTCTCCTTTGGCTGCTGATGGGCTTCATGCTCGTCACCGCCGTACTGGTCGTGAGCTTCGGTCGGGTCGGCGACATGTACGGCCGGGTTCGCATGTACAACCTCGGGTTCGCCGTGTTCACCGTGTTCTCCGTGCTGCTGTCCGTCACGTGGATGACCGGGACGGCGGCTGCCATATGGCTGATCGTCATGCGGGTCTTCCAGGGCGTCGGTGCTTCCCTTCTCTTCGCCAACTCGAACGCGATCCTGACTGACGCGTTCCCACCCCACGAGCGGGGCATGGCAATGGGCATCAACGGGATCGCGGCTGTCAGCGGATCGTTCATCGGGTTGATACTCGGCGGTGTCCTCGCCCCCATCGAGTGGCGCCTCGTATTCCTCGTTTCGGTGCCAGTTGGTCTCTTCGCGACCATCTGGGCATATCTCAAGCTCCACGACAACGGGGTACGGACGCCATCGCGCATCGACTGGGCGGGCAACATCACCTTCGCTCTCGGCCTGATCTCGCTTCTGGTGGGCATCGTGTACTCGATCCAGCCGTACGGCCATCACACGATGGGTTGGACCAACCCGTTCGTCATCGCGACGATCGTCGCCGGGTTGGTGCTGCTCGCCGTGTTCGTCTGGGTGGAGTTCAGGGTGGCGGACCCGATGTTCCGGCCGAGGCTGTTCCGTATACGGGCCTTCACCGCCGGCAACATCGCCGGCGCGCTGGGGGCTACGGGCCGAGGTGGCCTCCAGTTCGTTCTCATCATCTGGCTGCAGGGGATCTGGCTGCCCCTCCACGGCTACAGCTTCGCCGAGACGCCGTTGTGGGCGGGCATCTATATGATCCCGATGACGGTCGGCTTCCTCGTCTCCGGGCCTATCTCGGGGATCCTCTCGGACCGTTTCGGAGCCAGGCCGTTCGCGACGGCGGGTCTGGCGATCAGCGCCGGGGCGTTTCTGTTGATGAACACCTTGCCCATCGACTTCGCGTACCCGGCGTTCGCCGCGCTCATCCTGGTGTGGGCGCTCGGTGCCGGCATGTTCTTCTCCCCGAACCAGGCAGGCGTGATGAACAGCCTTCCTCCCGAGCAGAGGGGTGCCGGAGCCGGCATGCTCACCACCTTCCAGAACTCGGCTCAGGTGCTGTCGATGGGCGCGTTCTTCACCGTGATCACCCTCGGTCTCGCAGCGACCCTGCCGGGACATCTATACAGCGGACTCGTCGCTCAGGGCGTCCCGAGCGGAGCTGCCCGGGCGGTCGCAGGGTTGCCGCCCATCGGCACTCTCTTCGCCGCGTTCCTCGGCTACAACGCCATCCAGATCGAGCTCGGGCATTCGGGCGTGCTCGCCTCTCTCCCCCACTCCAAGGCCGCTTACCTGACCGGCCGCGAGTTCTTCCCTCGACTCATCTCGTCACCGTTTGCCACCGGATTGCATCTGGCTCTCTTCTTCGCGGCGGGCATCACCATCCTTGCGGCTATCGCATCGCTGCTACGAGGAGGCGTCTACTTCCACGAGCGAGAGCCTCTGGCCGACGAAGTCGCCGAAGGCATGGCTGCGGTCGCCGAGGTGACCGGGGTCGAGGTGAGGGCGGGTGGTGGGGCGCCGTGAAAAGGTCTTCCACGTCGCGGCCGCAGCCGGAGGGGAAGCTCGTCGGTATAGCCAAGGCGGCCGCCCAATGCGGCGTTTCCGAGAGAGCGCTGCGCTACTACCAGCAGATCGGTCTTCTGACGCCTACAGCTTCCACCCCAGGAGGGCTCCGGCGGTACTCCGAAGGCGACCTGACGCGCGTGCGGCGCATCCGGGAACTGCAGGCGTTGCTCGGCTTCAACCTCGACGAGATCCGCGCCGTGCTCGCAAGCGACGACCGGTTGGCCGCGATCAGGGCGGAATACGACGCAGCGTCGGAGGGGTCCGCCCGCCGGGCGCTGCTGCTGCGTCAGGCGCTGAAGGTGCGGGAGGATCTCACCGAGACGGTCGACTCCAAGATCGCGGCGCTCCAGTGTTTCAGGGCCGACCTGTCGGCGTCGATGGACAGGGTCCGGGCCGTGATGGAGGGGACAACGGCCAAGCGCGGCAGCCCAGGTAAAGCACAACGGCGTCGCGCCGGCGGCCGGGGACGGGCCGGCTCAGGCGGTGGGAGTCGGTGAGGGCAGCGACCACCGCAGGTGACCTCGGTCGTCGATCTCTACGACGTCGATCGGCTTGCCCTGGTCGAAGTGGCATTGGAACCTGAGACCTGTTCTCACGGGCTCGTGCTCGGGGCAGACGACGCTTGGCGGCGACGAGGTCGAGCGGAGCGCCTGCAGCCCTGTCGCCAGTTGTGCGGCGACGTCGCTACCGGAAAGCGTTTTCGGCGGCGGGTGGGAGAGGTCACCGCCGGCGCCGAACACGATTCCGATCGCGAGCAACGCAGCCAACGCGATCAGGCCCGGGACCCAGCGGGCCCGCTTGCGACGCGTCACGGTCGCAACTGGGGCCTCGGTCACCGGCGCAGGGTACCGGCTGCCGGTTCCGGCGGCCTTCCTGCCAGAATGGGTATGGAGGTAATGAGCGAATGCTGACTGACGACGAACGAGCACAGAGACTGGCCGACCTCAACGAGCTGATCGACTTGATCCGCCCCGCGGTCCAGGCGGACGGCGGCGATCTGGTTCTGGTCAGCGCCGACGTCGACTCTGGTGTCATCGAGGTCCAGTTGCAGGGTTCGTGCTCGTCGTGCGCCATCAGCTCGACGACTCTTCAGGCAGGTGTCGAGCGCATACTCAAGGAGCGGCTCGACTGGGTGACCGAGGTCTTCGGCAGCATCGACGACGAGATCGACTACGAGACCAGCTCGGCCATGGGTCGCGGCGCGTACCGCCCCGCCTGGTAGCAGACTTAGCCGCCCCATGCGAGCGTGAGAGACCTGGGCCCCGGGGGAACCCCGGGGCCCTCTTGCGTCGGGCGGGCGGGACTTGAACCCGCGGCCCCCAGACCCCCAGTCTGGTGCGCTACCAAACTGCGCCACCGCCCGGTTGGGAAAACGACCCTAGTACGCCGCCGCTACGTACGCCGCGGGTAAGAGCCTCAGATGTGCTTGGGCAGCCACTCCACCAGCCAGTAGATCCGGTACAC
>Ga0307373_10013942_pt1 | contig 11148 bp, 9 predicted proteins | sample OX2MG_FD_202534 | JGI IMG/M metagenome (GOLD analysis project Ga0307373, IMG submission 202534) | Soil microbial communities from Risofladan, Vaasa, Finland - OX-2 | ecosystem: Environmental > Terrestrial > Soil > Coastal area > Acid sulfate soil | place: Finland: Risofladan, Vaasa | collected... | reverse complement strand
ACCGTCCACCATCGCGCCGCCCGACGGCCCGTCCACGTCGAAGGCGAGCATCACGCACGAGCGCCGGCCGTCGGGCCAAGCAGTCCGGGATTCACGCGTCAGCGCCACGGCCGGGGTCCTCGGTAGTTGGTGGACCATGACCGCTGCGCTGCGACGCGCGCCCGCACGTTCGCGAGCTGCTCGTCCACCCGTCTGAACGACGTGCCGCCGACGGCGTCGCGCCGCTCGATGGCGGACTCGAGGGTGAGGCGCGCCGTCACCGCCGCCTCGAGCCGGGGGTCGACGGCACCGAGCGCATCGGCATCGAGGCTCTCCAAGCCGATGCGCTCGCGTTCGCACACCTGCACGAGCCGTCCGGTGATGATGTGGGCCTCGTGGAACGGGACGCCACGCTCGGTCAGCCAGTCGGCGACCTCGGTTGCCAGCGTCGAGCGTGCGGCCGCGTCCCGGCGCATTCGGGCGACGTCGAAGCGCAGCGTGCGCACGAGCCCCGACATCGCGGGCAGGACGAGGAGCAGCGTCGCCACGGCGTCCATGGCGACGTGCTTGTCTTCGGACATGTCCCGGTTGTAGGCGAAGGGCAGTCCCTTGAGCGCCCCGAGCATCGTCGTGAGGAGCCCGATCATGCGTGCGGCGCGCCCCCGGGTGAGCTCGGCGATGTCGGGATTCTTCTTCTGCGGCATGATGGAACTGCCCGTCGAGAAGCCGTCGTCGAGTTCCGCCCAGGAGAATTGGTCGGACACCCACAGCGTCACCTCCTCGGCGAGCCGTGAGAGGTCGACACCGATGATCGCCGCCACGAAGAGGAACTCGCAGACGGTGTCCCGGCTCGCCACCGCGTCGATGGAGTTCGGCGCCACCCCGTCGTAACCGAGCTCGCTCGCGAGCCGTTCGGGTTCGGTCACGAGCGGCGATCCGGCGAGCGCAGCCGCGCCGAGCGGGCACAGTGCCGTGCGGGCGTCCCAGTCCTCGAGCCTACCTACGTCGCGCAGGAGCGCCTGACAGTGCGCGAGCAGGTGGTGGCCGAAGACGACCGGCTGCGCGGGCTGAAGGTGCGTGAAGCCGGGAGCGATCGTCCGGCGATGCGCGTCGGCCTGGGCGAGGAGCGCGTCGACGAGGTCGAGGACGAAGTCGTGCACCACCCTCGCATGGTCCCGGAGGTAGAGACGGAGGTCGTTGGCGGCCTGGTCGTTGCGCGACCGGCCGGCGCGGATCTTGCTGCCCGACGGCCCGACGCGAGCAACGAGCTCGCGCTCGAGGAAGCCGAAGAGGTCCTCGTCCTCTGCCAACGGGCGGAGGGACCCACGCAGGTACTCGTCGCTCAGCTGTACCAGCGCGGCCTCGATTGCGCGTTGCTCCTTGGTGTCTAGGACTCCGGCAACGAGGAGCTGGCGCGAGTGCGCGATGGACGACGCGATGTCGTAGGGCGCGAGGTCGAACGCCGCCGCCTCCGAGCGGGAGAGCGCCATCAGCTCCCGCTCCGGCGAACCGGCGAACCGGCCACCCCACAGCCGACCCTCCTTCTGCGGCACCTGGTCGCCGCCGGCACGACCCCCTGTCACGGGGGTCATCGAGCGCCCGCCACCGGGCGCTCGACCCATCCTGATCGCGCCGCCAGCTCGAAGAGCCGCGGCGCCTGTGCGTTGTTGGGGACCCTCAGCACTGGTAGCTCGACGCCTGCGCTCCGGTAGGCCTCCACTCTGGCGCGGACCTGCTCCTCGTCGCCCGATGCCGTGAGGGCGCGCACGAGCGGGTCGGGGATGGCTTCAAGGAGCGCGCGCTCGCCGTGCTCGCGGTAAAGGGCGGAGAGCCGGTCCGGCGCGTCGCGGTCGACGTGCGGCTCGCCCACCGCGATCTTGCTCAGCGCAGTCAGGCTGTAGCGGAACTTCGAGGCAACCTCCCAGCGGACGGCGTCGAGCGCCTGCTGCTCGTCGTCGGCGACCGAGACGCTGATCAGCTGCGCGACGGTGAAGCCGTCCATGGACTTCCCGGCGGCCGCCCGGTGGCGGCGCAGAAGCGCCAGGGCGCTCGCGGTGTACTCCGGCGAGGCGCCCCCGTCGAGGAGTACGCCATCGGCGAGCTCCGCGGCGATGCGCAGGCCGAGCCGGCTGGTCGCCGCGGTCCACAGCGGGACTCCCTGGCGAACCGGGCGCCAGTTCAGCCCGACGTCGTCGAGTCGCACCACGTCGCCGCGGAACGTGACCCGCTCGCCGGTGAGCAGGAGCCGCACCGCCTGGAGGTACTCGCGCAACGTCTGCGGCGGCGTGGCGGGGGGTACCTGCGCGGGCAGGCCGTTGCGCGCGCCGTGGCGTGCGGTGGCGGCGCCGAGGACCAGCGTGAGCCGGCCGCCGGACAGCTCGTCGAGCGTAGCGGCGGTCTGGGCCATGAGCAGTGGGCTGCGCAGCCGGACGATCTGGGTCGTCGCGAGCCCCATGGCCGACGTGGCCGCGGCGAAGGAGGCCAGCGCGGAGACCGAGTCGCGGTTCGTGAAGAACGCCTCGGAGAACATGCCGAGCGCGAACCCTGCGCGCTCGGCCTCGGCGACTTGCGCCGTCATGTCCGCGACCGTCGCACGCGGGTCGTACCCGACGGCGAAGCCGAAGGCCGGGCGGTGCACGTCCGTCGCGCTCATGACGTCGACAAGAGGGTCTCGGCGAGGGTGCCGACGTGCACGATAGGGGCGCCGGTGTACTCCCGGACCACCGCGGTGAACTGCGGCAGGATCGTGCACACGAGCAGCACGCATCCGATGCCGTCCAACGCGCCGCCGGCGACGCGCTCCCGCTCGAGCACTTCCCGCAGCCCCGCCTCGAGACCCGCTTCGGACCATCTGCGGTGGTGCACCCAGTCGGGACGGTCCATCTCCGCCCAGTCGCCCGCGCCGTCCATGCCGACGACCCGCACCCGGGACGTACCCGGCGTCCCCGCGAGTGAGCGTCGCCCCGACTCGGTTGTCATCGTGAGCACGAGGACATCGCACCGGCTCGAGCGCAGCGCGTCATCGAGCACGTCGAGCGCGCTGAGGACGGTGGGCGTCGCGGGCGGGGGATCGAGCGCGGGCCACGCGTCGACGAAGCGCCCGCAGGTGCCGACGATGATGCGGCAGCGCCCGTCGAGCCGGCGCACGGCGTCGGCGACGCCTCGGATGGCCTCGGGCCGCCGCTCTTCGGCCGCCTTTGCGGTGGCCCCGCGCGCCACCGCGAAGAGGGCGGGGCGCGACCAGTAGGCGGGGTGGCTCAGGAAGCCGGTCCCGAGCCCTTCGGGAGGGACCCAGGAAAGCGGGTTCTCCCAGTCGAGGGTCTCCACGTAGTGCTCGGAGTCGAGCAAGACGACGCCGACTACGTCGGGGACGGACGTCGGACCGCGTGTGCGGCTGCCGCCCGCATGCGCGGTGCCGCCGTCGGCTCCGCTGCGCGCCGGCGTCATCGTGGCGCGCCGCAGGACACGTCGATGCTGATGACCGTGGGCCCTTCGGCGCGAAGCGCGTCGAGCGCCCGCGCGCACAGCTCGTCGACGCTTCCGACGCTGAATCCCAGACCGCCGAAGGCACGCCCCAGCGCGGGAAAGTCGACGAAGGGCCGGTCGACCGCCATCGGGGGGATCCCGCGCTCCTCCATGCCTTGCTTGATCTCGGCGTAGCCGTGGTTGTCGACGATGACGACCGGGAGCGGCAGGCGCGCCTCGGCCGCTGCGACCAACTCCTGGGCGGTGAAGAGAAAGCCGCCGTCACCGACGACCACGATCGCGGGGACCTCGGGGCACGCGATCTTGGCGCCGATCGCAGCCGGCAGACCGTAGCCGAGCGTCGCGTAGCCGGTCGGGTAGAGGAACTGGCCTGGACGCGCCATCGGCCAGAAGTGCGCCGTGCCGAAGTAGGACACCTGCGCGCTGTCCCCTGCGACGATGGTGGCGTCGGGGAGCGCGGCACTGAGCTCGCGGTTGATCGCCGCGTAGGGCCCGCCCTGAACGAGCGCCTCCCTCTGCAGGTCCTCCCGGTAGTCGTCCGCTGCCGTGGCCCAGGTCGACGCCGAACGAGTGTGAGCGCCATCTGGAAGGCGCGTGAGTAGCGCGTCGCACGCCTCTGACGCATCCATGCACAGCGCCACGGTGGCGCGCAGGTTCTTCTCCAGCTGGTGCGGATCGATGTCGACGCGCACGACGTCGGAGCCGGTGCTGATCGGCTCCCCCCACAGGTCGGAGTCGCCCAGCTCGCTGCCGATCACGACCACGACGTCTGCGGACTGGAAGAGCGCCCGCGTGGCGCGCAGGCGGATCTGCGCGCCGAGCGACAGCGGGTGCCGCTCAGGGAGGACGCCCTTCCCGTTCACCGTCGTCAGCACGAGGGCACCGAGACTCTCGGCGAGCCGCCGCGCTCCGTCGGCTGCGCCGCGTGCCCCTCCTCCGAGGACGACCAAGGGCTTGCGCGCTCCCGCAAGCAGCGCGGCCGCACGATCGAGTGTCACCGCACCGCGGGGATCCTCTGGGTCCGGTGCGATGGCGCCGAACACCTCGCGCAGGCGCTCGACAGCGGGTCCCCGAGCGCTGTGGGTGTGCAAGTCGTCCGCGGCATTGGCCGGATCGGCCCCAGAAGGTCGCCACTCCCGCTCGAGGACGTCGATGGGCAGCTCTAGGTGGACCGGCCGCCGGCGAGCCCTGCGCCAGCCCGCGAAGACCTCGTCCACGACGTCGCCGATCTCCTGGGCGCTCGCGGGCCGCACGCTCGCCGTCATCAAGCTCTCGAAGTGGGCGCTCTGGTCCTTCATCTCGTGGAGCAGACCGATGTCGAGCCCCTCATCGCCGATCGCCGGCCCGGGCGAGCAGAAAAGCACGGGGACCGAGTCTGCGTAAGCGGTGGCGGCGGCCGTGCAGACGTTCGTGGCTCCCGGCCCACTCGTGGTCAGGCAAACCCCCGGCCGTCCCGACGCTCTGGCGTACCCGTCGGCCGCGTAGCCGCCCCCCTGTTCGTGCCGTACGGCGACATGGCGCACACGGGACCGCGCCAGGTGCCGGTAGATCTCGAGGTTGTGGACGCCGGGGATGCCGAAGACGGCGTCCACGCCGTTGCGCTCGAGGGCGGCGACGAGCGCGGCGCCGCCGTTCGCGTGCTCCGGCGGCGGCGGCGGCGGCGGCGGCGGTGGCTCCGGCGGTGGTGGTGAGGTCAATCCTTCGTCTCCTTCGCCTCGAGCGCACCGAGGGCGCGAGCGAGGGCGCGCCCGGCGCTTCGGGAGAGTCGGTCGACCGCCACCGGCGAGTACCACGCGGCGTGCGGCGTGAGCACGGTGCGTGGGAACCCGAGCACCGGGTCGTCGGGATGCGGCGGCTCGCGCGCGAGGACGTCTAGCGCAGCGCCGTCGAGCGTCCCGTCGCGCAGCGCCTCGCCGAGGGCTGGCTCTGTGACCACCTCGCCGCGCGAGACGTTCACGAAGTAGCTGCCCTTCTTGAAGCGCCCGAGAAGCTCCCGGTCGACCAGCGCCTTCGTCCCGGCGCTAAGCGGGACGTGGACGCTGACGACGTCGCTCGCCGAGACCAGCCCCTCGAGCGTCGGCACCATCCGGACGCCCGCAGGGACGTTATCGGCGGTGAGGAACGGGTCATGCGCGGACACCGCCATGCCGAGTCCGCGCGCCCGCCACGCGACGGCCGCGCCGATGCGCCCGAGGCCGATGAGCCCGAGCGCGCTGCTCCGGACGGGCCGCCCGACGTTCGCGTAGTCCCAGCTGCCGGCGCGCACCGCGCGGTCGAGTTCCGTCACGCCGCGCAACAGGTCGAGCACGAGCGCAATGGTGTGCTCTGCCACCTCGTCGACGCAGTACGGCTCCACGTCCACGACGGCCATTGTGCGCCGGCGAGCGGCTTCTACGTCCACGTGGTCCCAGCCCATGGACGTCACGACGATCACACGGAGATCGGGAAGCGCGTCCATGGCGCTCGCCGAGACCTCAGTGCCCGGGCCCGCAAGAAGGGCCACGACGCCGCTCCCCGACGGGATGCCGGCGTCGACCCGCACGCCGGGCCTCCACCGTTCCGGGAGCTCGCTGGCGACCGCTGCGGCGTCGACGACCTCGTCGGTCACCGCGATCTCGCCCGTAGTCGTCATGGCGCTGTGGTGCGGGGCATCACAGGACGTGCGCGAGGAACTCCGCCGTCCGAGCCTCGCTCGGGCTGTCCAAGACGGCCTTCGCCGGGCCGATTTCGGCGACCTTGCCATCGAACATGAAGGCGACCCGATCTGCCGCCTCTCGGGCGAACCCCACCTCGTGCGTGACGACGATCATCGTGCGGCCCTCCTGCGCGAGCTCGAGCATCACAGAGAGGACCTCGCCGACGACCTCGGGGTCGAGGGCGGAGGTCGGCTCGTCGAAGAGGAGCACCTTCGGGTTCATCGCGAGCGCGCGGGCGATCGCCACGCGCTGCTGCTGACCACCCGACAGCTGTGCGGGGTAGACGGTCATCTTGTCCGCCAGCCCCACGCGGTCCAAGAAGCTCCGCGCGCGCGCCTCGACCTCGGCCTTCGGCTCCTTCTGGAGCTCCACCGGGCCTACCATGACGTTCTCGAGCGCCGTGAAGTGCGGGAAGAGGTTGAAGTGCTGGAAGACCATGCCCGACAGCCCGCGCTGGTGGCGGATGACGCGCTCGGGCAGCTCGTACAGCTTGTCTCCACGAAGCTCGTAGCCGATGATCTGGCCCGCGACCTTGATCCAGCCGCCGTCGATACCCTCGAGGTGGTTGATGCAGCGCAGGAGGGTGCTCTTGCCGGCGCCGGACGGCCCGAGGATGCACAGCACCTCGGACTCGCGCACCTGGAGATCCACGCCGCGAAGGACGTGGACGCTGCCGAAGGACTTCGAGACGCCGTGGCATTCCACGACGTCGGGGCGGTCCCCAGCGGCCTTGTACGGTGCCGCCGCTGCGCGCGACGCGCCGGGGGTCGCGTCAAGCGCCACGGAGCTTCACCCACCCGCTCACGACGGCACGCTCCACGAGCGTCCGGCTTCTTCCGCCGCGCTGGAAGCCCCGGCCCACCTTGCGCTCGAGGTAGTACTGGCCGATGCTGAGCACCGAGGAGGTGACCAGGTACCAGACTCCTGCGACCATTAGCAGCTCGATGACCTGGGAGTTGCTGTAGTAGATGGTCTCGACGGTGCCGAAGAGCTCGTTGTACGAGATGAAGGCCGCGAGCGAGGTCAGCTTCAGCATGCCGAGGGTCTCATTGCCGATGGTGGGAAGGATCACCCGCAGCGCCTGGGGAAGAACCACGCGGCGCATCGTCCACCCGCTCGAGGCGCCGAGCGACAGTGACGCCTCCGTCTGCCCCGGCGGCACCGACATGAGCCCACCCCGGATGATCTCGCTCATGTACGCGCCCTCGTTGATCCCGAAGCCGAGCAAGGCGGCCAGGAACGGCGTCATGATCTTGACCGTGCTCGCGTCGACGATCCCCGGGATCTGGATGTGCGGGAAGATCAGCGCGAGGTTGAACCACAAGAAGAGCTGCAGGATGATCGGCGTACCCCGGAACGCCCACACGTAGAGCCACGAAACGCTGCTCAGCACCGGATTGGGCGAGAGCCGCATGATGCCGAAGATCACGCCCAGGCAGAGTCCCATGGCCATCGCGGCGGCGGTGAGCTCGATGGTCCGGAGCAGCCCTTGGAAGATGACGCCCGTGAACAGGTAGTGCCCGACCACCCCCCAGTGCATATTCTGAGCGTTGGCGGCGCCGTAGACCAGCAACGCGAGGAGCGCGAGGACGACGGCCGCCGCCGCAAGCCTCCAGGGATGCTTGCGGCGGACGATCTCGTAGGTGGCGCCCTCCTGGAGCGCCGGCGACTGCGCCGACACCGGCGCCGTGTCCATGGTCAACGCGGTACCTCCCCGGTCGCGACGCCGTGCGCTCGGACGCCGTCGGTTCCGACCACGCGCGTCCCAGCCGCCGGCCGGCGGCTGGGACGACGACGCGTCATGGTTGTGTGGTCCCCTTGTCGATCGTCACCTTCGAGACCGCCTGCATCTGGACGTCGAAGTGCTTGAGGATGTTCTTGTAAGTCCCGTTCTTGATGATCTTCTCGATACCGAGCTTCACGACGTGCTCGAGCTGCTTGCCGAACGCATTGTGGGCGAAGACGACGCCGTAGTAGGTCGGGTCATAGGGCTTGCCGAGCGCCTGGTACTGCCCGGGGTTCGTCTTCTGGAGGTAGTCGACGCTCTCGGGCCCCGCCACCGCGACCTGTGCCCTTCCCTGCTGCATGGCCAGGTTCTGCTGGGCGATCCCCGAGAGGTTCACGAACTTCAGGTTCTGGCCCGCGGGGCAGATCTTCTTGAAGGCTGCGGTCAGGTTGCCCTGGTACAAGGTGGCCGTCTCACCGGCGACCGTGTGGCCGCACAACTGGGAGGGCTTCTTGTACGTTCCGGCCTCCGACTTCGGGATGTAGAGCTGCGTCCCGGTCTTGAAGTAGTCGTCGAACGTGTCGAGCTTGAAGCGTGTCGGCGAGTCGAAGATGCCCGACCACACCATGTCGGCACGACCGGTTGTCAAGGCGGGAAACAGCTCGGCGAATGTCTGGACCGTGACGATGTCGAGCTTGATGCCGATGGCCTTCGCCGTTGCCCGGGCGAGCTCCACGTCGATGCCCGTCAACTTCGACCCTGTGGTGCCCGCCATCTCCATGGGCGGGAACGTTGGCTCGACATAGTCCACGATCTTCCCTGCGGACTTCACCTTGGCGGGCAGCTTGTTGTACAGCGCCGTCTTCTTCATGTGCGCCGAGCTCGCGCCGCTCGCCCCTGCAGAGCCGGCCAATCCGAGCGAGACGGCCGCGAGGACCGCTGCCATTGCCGACACTCGCACACGAACCCGTCCGGTGCTGCGTCGCCACTTCCCCAGGAATGTCTGGGATTCCCCCACGTTGTCCTTCCCTTCTCAATCGCTGTTTGGTGATGCCGTTCTGCTGATGGCGTGCTGGTGCCGATCTTGCGCTACTTCAATGACCATGCAATGTGCCTCGCCGAGAGGTGCACTGTAGCCCCGGGCCCCAAGCTCGCCTTTGTACGCGGTTTTCCCTCCGATCATGACGCGTTAGTTGCGGAAAGGGGGGTCAGCGCCTTCCCCGTTCGTCCAACGATGTCGACGACCCGGCTCACCACGTCGTAGAAGGCGCCGACGCCGAGCTTCAGGTGCTCGGGTGGCGTGTCCTCCTTTGTAGTGTGCGAGAGGCCGTGGCGCGAGGACGTGAAGAGCATCGCGGTGGGGACCGCCGTCGCCATCTCCGTCGCGTCGTGGAGCGCCCCGGAGGGGATCGACATCGGATCTGCCCCGGTGGTCTCCGCGCAGACGCCTCGGACGATCTCGACGAGCCGCGGGTCGAAGTGGCGGGGCTCGATTCGGAACAGAGGAGCGACCCCGAGGGTGCAGCCCTCCGCGACGGCAGCGGCACGCGCCGCCTCGTGCACCTCGCGTCGCATCGCCTCCAGCGCATCGGCCTCGTGGTGACGCAGGTCGACCACGATCGAGGCGGTCCCAGGCACCGCCGTCGGGATGCCCGGCTCGACGCGCACGACGCCCACGGTTCCCATGCCATTGTGCCGGGTCGCCGTCTCGCGCACGGCGAGCGCGGTCGTCGCCGCGACGACGAACGCGTCGTGGCGGAACTCGATCGGAGTGGTGCCGGAGTGCGCGGTCTGCCCGGAGAAGGACAGGAGGTGCCGCTCGACGCCGGCGGTCCCGGTCACGGCGGCCACCGGCGTCCCAGAGCGCTCCATCACGGGGCCCTGCTCGATGTGGGCCTCGAGGTAGGCCGCGACCGGCTCGAGCTGCGCCTCGGCCTCGCCGAGCCGGTCGAGGCGCACGCCCCAACGGCCCACGACGTCTTCGAGCCGCTCCCCGTCGCGGTCGGTGAGGTCGCGCACCTCGACCACCGCGAGGGTCCCGGCGCACGCCGCGGATCCGAAGAGGCTCCGTCCGAACCGCGCGCCCTCCTCGTCCGCCCAGTCGACCAGGGCGACCGAGCAGGGCAGGTCCGCCCGATCGGCGAGCGTGCGGAGCGCCTCTAGTCCGCACATGACGCCGTAGGCGCCGTCCAACCAGCCGCCGCCGGGGACGGAGTCGAGATGAGAGCCCATCACCACCGTCTCCGGACGCCCGCCCGACAGCCGAGCCCAGACGTTCCCAGCGGCGTCGGTGGTCACTTCGACCGGGAGCCCGGCCAGCTCCGAGAGAAGCAACTCGCGGGCGGTGTGCCAGGTCTCGGTCCAGGCGACACGCTGGGCACCGCGCCCGTCGCTCGTGGCGTCCCTGAGGGTGTGCAGGAGGCGGACGACGCGCTCGCGGTCGGGCTCGGGGCGGGCGTCGACGGTCACGGTGCCATGGCTCCGGGCTCAGAGCCGCTCGCCGAAGCCGGCTGGCGTCGGGAGGTGCCACTCGTGCCCGCGGGCGGTCTCGACGTACTCGGGCCACGGCAAGTCGACGGGCGGGTCGAAGTCGCGGCCTAGCAGGGGCGCCACCCAACGCTCGCCAGACACCCCTCCGCCGGTCCGCTGCGCGAACTCCGCTCTGGCGGCAACCAGGTAGGCCGGCTCGGTGAGGAGGTCGACGATCGTGTTGGCCACCGTACGGCCCGCAGTCTCCCAGGTCGGATCGATCGCCGCGGGGAGGCCGTTCAGGGCATTGTTGGACCAGTGCGCCCACCCCGCGGGCTCCCGCATCAACGGCTTGGCCGTGTAGAGGCGCACGGTCGGCGCGTGCCACGTGTACTCGACGTAGTCGTCGGAGGTGAAGTTCTTCTGCCATTCGGGCAGTCCCCGGCGGAAGCTGACCTCCTCTTCCTCAGGTGCCGTGAGCTGTTGCGCGGACTCGGTGAACGGGTCCTCCATCGGCTCGACGTCGCAGCTCCGCTGGATGTCCCGGGCAAACGCGCGCGCCTCTTCGCCGAACTTCGGCGGCCCCACGAGCTCGAGGTTCCGGTACGCGAGCTCCGCCATCGCATGGTTCGTCAGCCCGACGCGGGTCTTGGTGACCCACCGCACGCTGACCTCGCAGTTCGTCATGGCGGCAGCGTGGCGAGCGTTCTGCTCCAGGACCCGGTAGAGCTGCTGCTGGATTGCTAGCTCGGGCGAGCGCCACGAGTACTGGATCTGGGCGATGCGCGGAGA
>Ga0307373_10013941_pt1 | contig 11149 bp, 12 predicted proteins | sample OX2MG_FD_202534 | JGI IMG/M metagenome (GOLD analysis project Ga0307373, IMG submission 202534) | Soil microbial communities from Risofladan, Vaasa, Finland - OX-2 | ecosystem: Environmental > Terrestrial > Soil > Coastal area > Acid sulfate soil | place: Finland: Risofladan, Vaasa | collected... | reverse complement strand
GCAGTAGTTGACCGGGAAGATGGCAGGCAGAGCGGCCATGCTGACTCCGATCCGTCCCAAGCCGGCGGAGCCCAGCAGTTCGAGGCACTGCGCCTCAGTGAGCAACTCGAGCCCGCTGTCAACCAGCGCTCCTTCTTCCAGCGGCTGGACGGAGAGTGGGAACCGACTCATGGTGCACGGCCATCGAGGGGCGGGGGCTCACGTCGCATGATCAGCATGATGCGCCCCGGGCCCGCTGGGGGGTCAGAGGCTTTCGGCACCAAGACCGACTGACACAAGCCACGGTTTCATCCGTCGGCTCCGAGTAGTGCCGACACTGCCCTGGGCAAGCTCAAGATCCCGGCCAGGCGCCCGTCGGTGCCGAGGACCACTAGGTGCCTGATCCCGTGATGCACCATGGCCTCCACCGCCCCGTGGACGGTGGTGGTAGGCGTGGCCCAGACCGGTGCTCGGGAGGCCAGTGGCTCAACCGGCTCGTCCGGGCCCATTCCCGAACAGAGTGCGCCGGCCAGGTCATGCTCGGTGACTATCCAGGGAGGGCTGTGTTGCCCGACCGGAATACAAGAGACCATATGGTCCTCCATGAGGGCGGCGGCTTCCCTCAGGGTTCCCCCCGTTGGCAGCGCCGGCGGGCGCCCGACCAGATCCATCAACTCCGGTGACCGCCCGTTGCCGGCCCGGCGGATCCGGCGTCCACTGATACTGGGCTGGACGATCCGAATGCGGTTGGGCTTGGGCCCGTCGGCCCAGGGCTCGGGCGGGCTGGTGAGCTCCCGATGGGCGGCTGGGTCGATAGCGTCGGTGGCGTCAATCCCGACGCCCTGGACCAGCACGCTCCACCCGACGTGACGAGCCGAGCCGAACTGGTCCACTTCGAAGGCAACCCGGTCCAGAGAGGCGTTGGTGAGCTTGGTTCCGGGCCCGGTCCGGACAGAGATGCAGCGGCCGTCCAGGGCATAATTGACGGGCAGCACGACGGGTGAACCCTGATCAACGACCGCCAGCCGTCCGACCACCTGACTGGCCAGCAGCTTCCAGCACTCCTCTTCGGTCAACTCTTCCAGGTTCGACTTGGGCTCCGGCTCTTGGATCACTGGTCCAAGGTAAGTGACTGGGGCGCCCCGTCACAGGGTCGAAGGTCACTTTTGTCGGGCTCGGGCATCGGGCATCGGGAAGCGGGAAGCGGGAAGCGGGAAGCGGGAAGCGGGAAGCGGGAAGCGGGAAGCGGGAAGCGGGAAGCGGGCGCGCCGCGCTGCCCGCACGAGTGTTCTTTAGCTGGCCACCAACTCGCGGAGCGGGTGGGTACTGGTGAGGACTTCGTCGCTGTCCTCGGTTCGGCGGAGGTGGATGAACCCGAACACCGACAGCAGGGCCATGATCCCGGCCAGGACGAATGAGCAGATGGAGGCGATGAGGGCGATCTGCCCGAACTTGGAGAAGGCGTAGGCCTCCAGTAGGAGTCCTCGCAGCGTGGTGCCCCGGAACACGGTCTGGACCTCGGCTGCCAATTTTGCATTGGTCGGATCAGCCAAGGAGGCGGCACTCACCTTGGAGTACACCCCGCCCAGAGGCATCTCCGAAAGGTGCACGGCAATGAAGTGGTCGGCATAGGCCTCGGCTTGGGCACCTGTGGTCAGTTGCTGGCCGGCGTACTTCTGAAGATACGGAAGCATGCCCGGCGTTACTTCCGTGCCGGGCTTGGCCTGGGCGAAGGCAGCCACCGACGGGAAGGTGATCTGTTGCTCGACAAGTTGGTTGCGCACTTGTCCGTTGGCGAAGGTATAACCCCACATGAGGAGGACGCCGGCCACGATCAAGACCACCGTGAGAACCACACCTCCCAGCGAGAGGATCGAATCGAAGGACCTGCGCTTCATGGAAAGTCTCCTGTCTGATTCAGGGCTCTGGCCCCGGGGCTGCCTCTACAACGGCCCCGGTGATCATTTTGAGGGCGGCGCCGGGCCCTGTCATCGAGCCGAAGGTCCTCTGCATGCAGGGCCTTTGGTCACCAGGACGGTTTTGGCCCTTTGGTCCCCGGCACCCGACCGACCGGGCGGCCGGTCGGTCGGTTCCTCGGTGTTCGGACCGTAGAATCCCTGGCGGGATGGCTCATCAGCTCGGAGGTGATGATCTGGCGCTGGCACCTGCTGGGGGACTGGCCGAGGTCCTCCTTGACGCCTCCCCCGACGCCGTGATCGTGGTCGATCTGGACGGGATCATTCAGTCCTGTTCTCGGGCCGTGCAGGCCCTCTTCGGCTACCGGCCCGCGGAGCTGGTGGGAGAGCGGATAGAGGTCCTGGTTCCCGAGCGGCTCCGGGGAGTGCACGTCTCGCATCGGACGCAATACGCCTCCGCGGTTTCGTCTCGACCCATGGGCCTGGGCCTGTCCCTCTACGGGCAGAGGAAGGACGGAGGCACCTTCCCCGTCGACATCGGCCTGGCCCCGGTCCGCCTGGGCTCCACGGAGTGCGTGGCCGCCTTCGTGCGAGATGGTAGCGAGCGACGCCGTTCTGAGGCCCTGTTGAGGGACGTCAACGAGATCAGCCAGGAGCTGCTGGCCGGCAAGCCGATCCCCGTGATCCTGACCCTGACCGCTCGCCGAGCCAGGAACCTGGTGGACGGGGAGGTCGCCTGGGCCGTCGTACCGGCCGGACCCGACCGCCTGGTCGTGGCCGCCGCCGAAGGGAGGGGATCGGCGGATCTCATCGGAGCGACCCTGGATGCCTCCACCAGCTTGTCGGGCCGGGCGATAGCCGGAGGCGAACCGATCACCGTCGAGAATCTGACCGCCAACGCCGACGTCTTGGCTGAAGCCCGACGCCTGGGGCTGGGTCCTGGCCTGTTCCTGCCACTGTCGGACGAGCAGGGTGGCGTGGGAGCCCTGGTCGTGGCCAGGGCGCGGGGAGCTGCTTCTTTCACTTCCTCGGACCAGGTGGCGGCACAACTCTTTGCCTCGGCCGCCGGCGTGGTTCTGGCCCTGGGGCAGACCCGAGCCGAACTGGAAGAATTGCAGCTGGTCTCGGAGCATGAGCGGATCGCCAGAGACCTGCACGACACAGTCATCCAGCGGCTCTTCGCCATTGGCATGGGGCTCCAGAGCATCCAAGGCCGCTCCGGTCCACCGGTGACCGAGCGGATCGATGCCTCCGTGCAGGCGCTGGACACTGTGATCCGCGATATCCGCGAGACCATCTTCGATCTAAACAGAGGTCCTTCGAGCAACCTCGATCTGCGCCAACGGATCGGGGCGGTGTTGTCCGAGGCGGCCGACCAGCTGGGTTTCGAACCGGAGCTGGCCTACCGAGGCCCGTTCGAGACGGCCGTGGACGAGGAGATGGCGGGCCATCTCCTAGCCGTCCTGCGAGAGGCGCTGTCGAACACGGCCCGACACGCCCGGGCCGGCTCTGTGGAGGTGGGCGTATCAGCCGACGCCGCCTTTGTCGTGCTCACCGTCACCGATGACGGCGTCGGGCTCAGCGGGACAGGAAGGTCGGGCAACGGCTTGGGAAACATGGCCGAGCGAGCCCGACATCTCGGTGGCCGGTTTGAGATCGGCACGGCCGATCCTCGGGGGACGGCTCTGGAGTGGCGGGTACCAGTAGGGGGGCCCCTCTGAGTCCTGCCACCGGTCGGTTGATTCCGAGTAGGGCCGAACGGCTCTACTGGGCCGGCATCGGACGGGGCACAATCCGAGTTACTGGACTACCCGGGAATTGCTATGCGGTGTGTGACGGGCCCGAACCTTCCACGCGTGGACGTGGCGCGAGCTTGACCTCCACGCCGGGCGCAGCCGGCCGCCCTCCGGGCCTGAGGTGACGACCCTCTACGCCTCCCTGCTACAGGCAGCCCTGGAGGACGAGCCCGCCCCCGTCGACGAGGCCCTGAGTCATGCTGTCGCCCGCCTGGTCGGTTGTAAGGCTCTACTGGATGCGCTGAGTCGATCGGTCGGGTTAACTCCGGCCGCCGATCGGGCCCGAGCCACGCTGGATTACGACCTCTGCCTGATTCGTCTCTGCCGCCAGATGGGTATCCCGCACCGCTTCTTCAAAGGAGTGAGCCCCGACGGCGCCAGAGAGTTGGCCGAAGGCGACCTTAGGAACCATCTGCCGGCTCTGGTAGGCGTGCTGGCTCGACCGGGCTCCGCCGGGCTCACCGCCTCAGACCTTGACCCCTCGCCTAGCCAGGCCCGTTTCCAACCGCACCAGGAGAGCCAGTGACCGATTCCACCATCCGCGTCTTTCTGCTCGATGACCATGAGGTCGTCCGGGAGGGGTTGCGCAGCCTGATCGAGTCGACCGGGGACATGAAGGTCGTGGGCGAAGCGTCCACCGCCGCCGAGGCCGTCAACCGCCTGCCGTTGTCTCAGCCCGACGTGGCCGTCCTCGACGTGAGGCTGCCCGATGGAAACGGGGTCGAGGTCTGCCGGGAGATTCGATCCTCTCACCCTGAGATCGCGTGTCTGATGCTCACGTCCTTCTCGGACGATGAAGCACTCTTCGACTCCATCATGGCCGGTGCCGCCGGATATGTCCTCAAAGAGGTCAGGGGCTCGGACCTGGTCGGGGACATCCGGAAGGTGGCCTCCGGCCAGTCGCTGTTGGACCCGAGCCTGACCGGGCGGGTGATGGAGCGACTCAGGCGCCGGGAGACCAACGATGATGCCGCCGGCCTGACCCCTCAGGAGCAGCGGATCCTGGAGTTGATAGCTGAGGGCCGGACCAACCGGCAGATTGCCGAGGTCATGATCCTCTCGGAGAAGACGGTCAAGAACTATGTGTCCAATCTGCTGGCCAAGCTGGGAATGAGCCGGCGCACCGAGGCCGCCGTCTACGCCGTGAAGCGCACCCAGGAGCGCGGTGGCAGCTAAGGGGTCGGAGCCCGCCGGGCGAGTACGTCCTGAATGTAGGACACGGCCTCCGGGCGAGCTGGTAGGTCGGGTCCCGGCGCGACGCCCGGGCGGAGCCGAAGACGCTGATGGCGCGAGGGAGGTCAGCCAGGGCGTCGAAGCCCTCGACGAACTCCGACATGATCCGAAGAGCTCTCCAGGAATCCTCGCCCGGCTCCTGCTGCTGGGATGCAGGCCGCCTCGCTGGCATACGTCAGGTCCGGACCGAATGCAGCTCGGCCCCCGACTCCGAGACCGTGGTGGGCTCGGGGGAGGCCAACCAGCCCGGCGCGTCCTCGGGATGGACGATGACCACCGGGCACCGGGCCCGTTGAATCACGTGGGAGGCGGACCCGCTCAGGCTCTCCCTCACCTGGTGGTGACGGTGTCTCCCGATTACCAGGAGGGCGGCACCCTCGCTCTCCTCCACCAGCAGATCCCGGGCCAGGCCCGGCTCGGCCATTCGCCTGACGGTCAGGCCGGGGTGGGGGCCCAGCTGCTCCAGCTCCATCTGGTGCAGCATCTCATCGGCACTCCTCTGCCACCGCTCCGGGTCGAGCTGCATCGGAACGGTGTGCCAGGCCAGGAAGACCGGATAGGCGTAGGCGTGCACCATCCAGAGCTCAGCTCCCAGCGACGCCGCCTCGGCGGCGGCCCAGCGCAGGGCAGCGCGGGCTTCATCGGAGTGATCGACGCCGACGACGATATGAGCGACGGCCGTCCTGCTCTCGGACCTGCCCCGTGGCCCGGATTCCTTCCGATCGGGGCCGATCCTCACCTGGTGACTCACGACAGCCTCACCGTCTCACCCATCCGGGGCACGGCGCCGAGTCGTCCCATTCCTTCGACCCGGCGCCGTAAGCCCTCGGAGGAAGCCGGCTCACCGTGGACGATGAAGCTGGTCTCGGGGGCGGCGACCGGGCAGCTCATCCAGGCCGCCAGCTCCTCGGCGTCGGCATGAACCGAAGAGGCGTCGACAGTCACTACGTCGGCCCGCACCGGTACATAGCGGCCGTGGATCTTGAGCGATCGGCCTCCCTCGGCCAAAGAACGGCCCCGGCTGCCCGTGACGGTGCCGGCCGCTCCCAGGAAGGTCAGGGTCGGAACCTTCGTCATCGCTCTCACCGTATGGATCGACCACCCGCGGGGGCAGGGCCAAAGGTCACTCCTCAGTCCTCGGCCAGGTCCCGGCGCCCCAGGGTCTGGGTCCCGATCACGGCCAGAACGGCGGCCAGACCGCCCAGAGCGACCGCCGGCAGCCACTCCACCGGCGCCGCCGGCGCGGGCGGAATCTGGTGGAAGAAGGAGGTATCGAGCACCCAGTGGTTGGAGCCGATGATGCCGCCCACCACCCCGATCAGGAGGGACCAGGCCAGCAAGCCGTAGGTGAGGGTCGTGGCGAGCCGGGGTAGCGCCCCCAGGAAGGCAGCCCCGGCACCAAGGAGACAGACGGCCGGTATAACGGAGTTGAGTCCCGAGACCACGGCCGTGCCCAACGCCAGGCCGGCGTGCTCGGAGGCGCAACCCAGCCAGCCCAGTAGGCCGGCCAGGAGCCCAAAGCCCACCTGGGCGCCCACCGCCACCAGGAGCCGCCCGCCCAGCCACCGGGCCCGCGACACCGGGCGCACCAGGAGGTTGTCGATCCGACCCTGAGCCTCCTCAGCTCGGATGGCGCCGATCTGACCGGCCGCCGCCGCCGCCGCCATGACGGCCACCATCAGGAAGCCCACCCCCATGTAGGTGGCGGCACCCGATCCCCCGACCGACATCCGGGCCAGAGCTCTCTCCACGCTGGACGAGTCGGTCAAAGCGCTGCCTGCCTGTTTGGCCACCAGCCCGACTATGAAGGCCATGGCGCCGATGCCGGCAGCCCAGGACACCGCCGACCCCATCCCCAAGCGGGCCGCCAGGCCCATGGGGCTGGACAGGAGCCGATAGTGCGGCCGTGGCGCCTGGCGCGTCTCGATCAGGCCGGCCCCTACGTCGCGACCCCTGGCCAGCAAGACCGCCGCGCCCCCGAAGGCGGCCGTCCAGCCGAGGATGGGGGCCAGGGCCAACAGCCTCGATCCGGTCAGGGGTTGTAGCTCCTCGATCCATCCGAGGGGTGAGGCCCACCGCAACCAGGTGAGGCCGAGGCCGGAGTCGGCCACCATGCGCAGAGCGAACGCCACTCCCATGAAGGCGGCCGAATAGGTGGCGGCCTGCCGCCGGGTGGACGCCACTTGGCCGGCTAGCAGGCCCACGGCGGCGAACATGACCGCTCCGCCTACGGCCGCCAGACCGAAGAAGAGGGCCGGACCGGCGGCGATTCCCACCCGGCCGGACCTCCCGACCACGGCCGTGGCCGCCGCTGTCAGAAGCCAGAGAACGGCCAGTCCGACGCCGATACCGGCGGCCGCCTGAGCGGCCGCCCAGCGGCGGGTGGTGCCACCGGCCAGGAGCAACTCCCAGCGCCCGGCGTCCTCCTCGCCCCGGGTCAGGCGGGTGGCGGTCAAGATGCCCCACGCCGCCCCGAGCAGGCTCAGCCACATGAGGCACTTCCAGGCGGTGTAGCCGGGGACCGTCTGCAGTTGGTGAGCGGGCCCCACGATGGCGTCGAGACCGGCGTTGGAACCAAAGGTGGCCACCAGGCTCTGGCGCTGGGCCAGCGTCTTATAGGCCGAGGAGTAGCCGAGGGCGGAAGAGGCGACGGTGAGGGCGAACACATAGCCCCACAACAACCCGGATCGAGCCGCGGCCCGAGCCGTGCGGGCGAAGACCAGCGATCCCGAGGCCGGTCGATCGCCCGCCCGGGGGGCCCGCAGGGAGAGAGTGTCAGCCACTGACGGGGGACAGCTCCGGCGCCGCCCCGTAATGAGCCAGGAAGAGCTCTTCCAGGGACGGCTCCCGGCTGATCAGGTGGTGAACCCCGGCCTCGGACAGCGCGCCGAGCAGGGGGGCGATGTCACCCTTGACCTGACAGCGCAGGACCCCTCCGACCACCTCGATGGCGGAGACGCCGGGTGTTCCGGACAGATCGGGCACGAACCCGTCGAAAGTGGCCTCCACGGTCACCGCCGATAGGTGCCGCAGTTCGGCCATGGTTCCGAGGTCCACCAGCTGACCGCTGCGCAGGATCCCCACCCGGTCGCAGAGCGCCTCGACCTCGCTCATGATGTGCGAGGACAGCAGCACGGTCTGGCCTCGGGACCGCGCCTCTTCGATGCAGTTGCGGAAGACCTGCTCCATGAGGGGGTCCAACCCGGCGGTCGGCTCGTCGAGGACGAGCAGATCGGGTCGGGCCATGAGCCCGGCTATCAAGAGCAGCTTCTGGCGGTTCCCCTTGGAGTACGCCCTCACCTTCTTGGACGGGTCGAAGTCGAAGCGGTCGATGAGTTCGTCCCGGTAGGCCGGATCCGAGCGGCCGTGGGTGCGGGCCAGCAGGTGAAGAGTCTCGAGCCCGGTCAGGGCTGGCCAGAGGCTGGCCTCGCCCGGGACATAGGAGAGCAACCGGTGGGCCTCCACCGCCTGGCGCTGACAGTCCAAGCCGAAGATCTCCGCCCTCCCGCCTGACGGGCGTATGAGCCCGAGTAGAAGGCGGACGGTCGTGGTCTTTCCCGCCCCGTTGGGCCCGAGGTACCCGAAGACCTCGCCCGGGGGGATCTCCAGATCAAGGTCTCCCAGGGCGGTGACGGGGCCGTACTGCTTGGACAGCCCCTCGGTGCGGACAGCAGGAACAGAGCGCACCCTCAACTCACCTGGCCGGGTCGGACCCGCGGGGCGACCCGGCCCGCCGGTAGCAGTCGCCCATCAGCGGGAGAGCACCACTTTGAGGGCCCCTGTATCCGCAGCCCTCCCGAACACGTCATAGGCCTCCTCGAACTGATCGAGGGAGAAGTGATGGGTGACGAACTTGCCGGCATCGACCTGGCCCGAGGTCATCAGGCGCAGCAGGGTCGGGGTCGAATAGGTGTCCACCAGGCCGGTGGTAATGGTGACGTTGCGGGACCAGAGGCTCTCCAGATGAAGGGTGGCCGGCTCCCCGTGGACGCCGATGTTGGCGATCCGGCCTCCCGGTCGCACCAGGCGGGCGGCCAGTTCGAAGCTGGCGGGGACACCGACGGCCTCGATAGCGACGTCCGCACCCAGCCCGCCGGTCAGCTCGGCTATGGCATCCCAGGGATCCACACTGGTGTTGTTGACCACAACGTCGGCGCCGAACAGCTTGGCCGCGTCCAGGCGGGAGTAGGCCAGGTCGATGGCCACAACGTGGGCCGGGCTGTACAGCCGAGCGCCACTGATGGCCGACAGTCCGATGGGGCCGGCGCCGACCACCGCCACCACGTCACCGGGGGACACCTGCCCGTTGAGGACGCCGACCTCGTAGCCGGTGGGAAGGATGTCGGCCAGCATGAGCACGTCCTCATCGGCCATCCCCGCCGGAACCGGGTAAGTGGAGGTATCGGCAAAGGGGACCCTCACGTACTCGGCCTGGGTGCCGTCGATGAGGTGTCCCAATATCCAGCCCCCGCCCCCGATGCACTGCCCGTAGCTGCCGTCGCGGCAGAACCGGCAGGCGCCGCAGGCCGTGATGCACGAGACCAGCACGTGATCCCCGACCTTCATGTTCCTGACTCCTGAGCCGACCTCCTCGACCGTGCCGACCGCCTCGTGGCCGAGGATCCGCCCAGGGGTCACCTCGGGCACGTCTCCCTTGAGGATGTGCAGGTCGGTCCCACAGATCGTCACGGCATCGACGCGGACAATGGCGTCAGTGTCGGCGGTGAGCTTCGGTCGGGGGACCTCCTCCCAACTCTTCTGGCCGGGACCGTGATATATGAGCGCATGCATGGCTTCTCCTCGCTCTTTGGTTGTGTAACCAAAGGTAGGAGGTGAGTCTGCGAGTCAGTAGGGCCAAAGTACCCGTCGAAGAGGTGTCGGCTCAGGGCCGCACGATCATGACCGAGCACTGGGCGTGTGAGGCGCAGTGCAAGCAGGTGGAGCCCAGCAGTGCCCGGGCGATCGGTGAGTGACCCCGGACCCCCAGGACGAGCAGGTCGGCGGACTCCGAGGCGTCTATCAGGACGTCGGCGGGCCAGCCGGAGCGGACCTCGGATTCGATGGGTACGCCCTCGGCCAGGTCGCCCAGGGACTCGAGGGCCCGCTTCTGGATGGCAGTGGCGCTGGCCTCCGGATCCCAGTTGGGAGGGATGTCCTGGTAGAGCGTGGGAAAGTGCCAAACCGTGACCATCCGGACGGAAGCCCCGACCCGACGGGCGTAGTCCAGGGCCCAGGCCAGAGCCCGGTCCGACGGGGCGGATCCATCGACTCCTACGACCACCGTAGGAAGGGGTGCGGCCATAGCGCCCTCCTGGTGCCTCGACTTCAATTGGAGCGCTTTGGGCCGCCGGGCACCAGAGGCATTGGACCCTGGCCAGGAGATTCCGGGGGCCAGCGAGGCTCGCGGCCGTCCGGATGATCGAGCACCTGCCGCACGTCCCGAGTGATCTCCAGGTCCTCCCTGGCCTTTGTCACCAGAACCTGGACCGGGCTGGAGTCCGGGCTGATCAGCCGGTCCCCCGACGCGTGGTTGAGATCGGCGTCCACGGACAAGCCCAAGAAGCCGAGGCGGCCGGCCGTCTCGGCCCTGACCTCCGGTGAGTTCTCCCCGACCCCGGCGGTGAAGACCACGGCGTCGAGCCCGCCCATGGCCGCGGCCATGGCCGCCACCCCGGCGCTGAGCCGGTGGAGGTAGACGCTCAGGCCGAGTTGCGCCGCCTCGTCCCCGGTTCCGGCTGCCTGCACCACATCGCGCATGTCCGCGCTGCCGGTCAGGCCATACAGACCGGACGAGTGCTCAAGGGCGTCTTCGATCTGGTGAATGGAGAGTCCGGAGTTCTGCACCAGCCATAACACCGCCCCAGGATCGACGGCCCCCGACCGGGTGGCCATCACCAGGCCATCGAGAGGCGTGAAGCCCATGGTGGTGTCGACTGACCGACCGTCTTGGACGGCGCACAGTGAGGCGCCGGCCCCCAGGTGACAGCTCACCAGGCGGAGCCGGCTGAGGGGCCGCCCCAGCAGTTCGGCCGCCCTCCGGGATGCGTAGCGGTGAGACAGGCCGTGGAAGCCGTAGCGGCGCAGTCCCCATTGCTCCCGCCACTGACCGGGAACGGCGAAGGTGGCCGCGCCGGCGGGCATTCCGGCGTGGAAGGCGGTGTCGAAGCAGGCCACGGTGGGCACTCCGGGGGCCAGGTGCTCGACCTCTTCCAGGGCCTGCAGGGA
>Ga0307373_10013939_pt1 | contig 11150 bp, 10 predicted proteins | sample OX2MG_FD_202534 | JGI IMG/M metagenome (GOLD analysis project Ga0307373, IMG submission 202534) | Soil microbial communities from Risofladan, Vaasa, Finland - OX-2 | ecosystem: Environmental > Terrestrial > Soil > Coastal area > Acid sulfate soil | place: Finland: Risofladan, Vaasa | collected... | reverse complement strand
GGCGTGGCACGCACGAGTACCAGCCGCCCGCCCGCCCGCCCGCCCGCCGCGCCGCGCCGCGCCGCGCTCACTCGTCGGCGCGGCAGCGCGCGAGCTGCTCGGAGCGGATCTCCTCGGTCTGGCCGAACACGAGGAGGAACATCGCCTCTCGGTAGAGGCGCTGCGCGTCGTCGGTCGCGGTGACCGCTCGGCTGCCGCGCGCGACCACGAGCTCGGTGGCGGCGAGCCCCGCGAGCCGCGCGGCCTCGGCGCGGGCGCGCGGCACGTCGCCGTCGTCCCCGGTCGCGAGCTGGCCGCGCACGCGCTCGACCGCGCGTGCGAGCCGCTCGGAGTCGAGAAGCCGCGCGCACCTCGCGGCGACGCCGAGCGCGAGCGCGCCGTTCGGCCGGAGCCCGGCGCGGTCGCGCGCGCGCCAGGTCGCGAGCGGCTCGACGACCGTCACCCGGCTCGCCGGTACCTCGTGGCCGGCGAAGCGGAGCGCGACGGTCGCGCTGGCGCCGAGCGCGGCGAGCGCGAGCGCGCCGGAGGCGAGCGTGGGGCCGTCGCGCGCGTCGACGAGGAGCCAGACGACGTCGTCGGAGGCGGTGCGGGCGGCGACGTGCACCACGTCGACGTGCCCCCAGCCCGTGACGAACGGGGCCGTGCCGTCGAGCACGTACCCGTCCCGGGCGGGCGTCGCCCGCAGCAGGGGCGGTCCGGGTCGCCGGAGCGCCCCGAACGCGACGCCGGCACGCCGGGTGCCGGCCGCGAGGGCACCGAGCCACTCGTCGCGCAGGTCGTCGGCCGCCGTCGCGAGCGCGCGGACGGCGTTGTGGTGCTGGGCCCAGACGAACGCGGTCGTGAGGCAGCCGCACGCGATCTCCTCGGCGACGCGCGCGTACGTCTCGGCGCTCGCGTCGAGGCCGCCGTGCGCGACCGGTGCGAGGATGCCGTAGAGGCCGGCCGCGGCGAGCGCGTCGAGCTGGCGGGTCGGGAAGCGCCCCGACCGGTCGACCGCCACGGCTTCGGGGAAGAGGAGCTCGTCCGCGACGCGGCGCGCGGCAGCGACGACCTGGGCGTCGGAGCCGTCCGTGGCCGGCCCGGCGGGCCCGCCCGCGTGCTCCGCGCTCGACGTGGGACCCATGGGGCGAAGCTACCGGTTCGCGTGTGGCACGGGCCCGCACCGCCCCGACCGGTACGCTCGCGACGTGGACAGTCGCGCAGCGTTCGACGCCCGGGCCGGCGCGCGGCGCGCGCTCGGCACGCGATGACCGTGGACGCGAAGGTCACGCTCCGCGACGTCGCCCGGCTCGCGGGCGTCCACGCCGCGACCGCCTCGCGCGCGCTCAACGCGGAGACCCGCTCGCTCGTGCGCTCCGAGACGGCGGCGCGCGTCGAGGACGCCGCCCGCGTGCTCGGCTATCGGCCCGACCATCTCGCCCGGAGCCTGAAGACCCGGCGCTCCTCGAGCGTCGGCGTCGTCGTTCCCGACCTCACGAACCCGCTGTTCCCCCCGATCGTCCGCGGCATCGAGGACTACCTCACGCCGAAGGGCTACGTCGCGCTGCTCGGGAACACCGACAACGACGACGACCGCGAGCGGCGGGTGATCGAGGGCATGCGCGACCGCTACATCGACGGTCTCGTCGTCGCGACCGCGCGCCGGCACAACCCGCTGCTCGTCGAGGCCTCCCGCAACGGCCTGCCGATCGTGCTCGTGAACCGCGTCGTCGACGACCACCTCCTGCCGTCGGTGTCGGTCGACGACCCGCTCGGCGCCCGCCAGGCCGTCGCGCACCTCGTCGGGCTCGGCCACCGGCACATCGCGCACATCGCCGGGCCGCAGGAGATCTCGACCGGATACGGCCGCTACCGCGGCTACCTCGGTGGGATGGAGGCCGCAGGGATCGCGGTCGGGCCGCACGACGTCGTGTTCGCGGAGACGTTCTCGGAGGCCGAGGGGTACCGCTGCGCCCGCAAGCTGATCGGACGGCGGCAGGCGCCGACCGCGATCGTGGCGGGCAACGACATGATCGCCCTCGGCGTGCTGCGCGCGCTCGCCGACGCGGGTCGCTCGTGCCCGGACGACGTCTCGCTCGTCGGCTTCAACGACATGCCGTTCATGGACCGGATCACGCCGCCGCTCACGACCGTCCGCCTTCCCCACTACGACGTCGGCGCCGCCGCGGCGCAGCTGCTCCTCGAGCGTCTCGCGGACCCCGGCGTCCCCGTGAAGATCCTCTACCTCCCGCCGGAGCTCGTCGTGCGGTCGTCGGCGACCCCGCCCCGCCCCGGCGCCTGACCGAGCGCCGCGCCGCGCCCCGGCCGGCCGGTGCCTCCCGCGGGCACGAGGGCGAGTCAGCGGGACAGCTGCGCGGCCATCCAGTCGGCGGTGAGCGGCCGGTGCCGGTAGACGACGTTCGCGCAGCCGTGGTTCCCGTCGTCGAGCATGACGAGGCGCGTCGGGCCGGAGGCCTCCTCGGCGAGGCGGACGGCGCCCTCCGGGGGGAAGAGGCGGTCGCGCGCGCCGAACACGACGAGCAACGGGCATCGGATCCTGCCTGCGACGCCCGACAGGTCGAGCGTGGCGGCGCGCTCGCGGGCCTCCTCGGCAGAGCGCGACCTGGAGCGCACGGCGAACGCGTCACGCGTGAGGCTCGGGAGCGCGTCCCACGATGGCCCGAGCGCGTACGGTCCCGACAGCGCGACGCACGCGCGCACCCGTTCGTCTCCCGAGGCGACGCGCGGCGCGTAGTACCCGCCGAGGCTCACCCCCCACACTCCGACGCGACTCGCGTCGATGCCCTCGCACCGCTCGAGGTGGTCGACGATCGCGCGGCCCGGGACCTCCCAGTCCGGGCGGATCGCGAGCGCGTGCTCGGCCTCGCCCTGGCCGGGGCCGTCGACCGAGAAGGTCGCGAGCCCGCGATCGAGGAAGGAGCGCTCGACGAGGCGGAGCTCCTCCTTCGTCGAGTCGAGCCCGGGAACGAGCACGACGACGGGGCGGGCGGGGCCGTGGGGGCGCCGGAGCACCCCGTAGAGGTGGGCGCCGTCGAAGGCGATGACGTGGCGCTCTCCCGGTGGGTCGAGCAGCGGCAGCGCGTCGGTGAGGCAGCGCACCGCGTGCTCGTGGGCTGCACGGGCCCGCGCCGCGTCGTGGACGAGGAGGAACTTGCCGAAGTGGTACGCGGTCGCGGCCTGCGCGAGGTGCTCCCCGGCGGAGAGGGAGCGACCGTCGGCGAGCGCGCTGCGGCCGAGGGCCTCGTGTCGCGCCCCGATCGCGCTCCACGCGTCGCACCACTGGTCCCAGCGGTCGATCGTGGCGGCGACCTCGGCGAAGTCGCTCGCGTCGACGCCGTTCGCGGTGAAGCGCGGCGACCAGTGCGCGATCGCGGTCTCGAGCTGAGCGTCCTGCACGTCCCCACCCCCGAAGGCGGCCCGACCCGGCGTGCCCGGAGCTCCGGGACCTCCGGCGCTACAGGCGCGCCCGGCCGGCAATGGTTGCACACGTTTGTAGCAGGGGCAACGTCGGGCCGCCCGATCGCCGCCGCAGGCCCGTTCCGGTCGGTTCGCGCACGGCGTGGTACTGCGCCGATCGCCCTTGACACCGTCCGACACGGGCGCGACATTGGCTGCAATCGATTGTGAGCCAGAGGGGGGCGGGAGTGTCGACGGCTGACCGCACGATCGGCTGGGTGGGTGCCGGCCGCATGGGGAGCGCGATGGTGCAGCGCCTGCTCGACCGGGGCTGCGATCTCGCGGTGTACAACCGCACGCGTTCGAAGCTCGACCCGCTCGTCGAGGCGGGTGCCAAGCCGGTCGACGCGCTGTCGGAGCTCGCGGGGCGCGACATCGTGTTCGTCACGGTCGGCTCATCGGACGACCTGCTCGCGGTCCTCGGCGCGAAGGGCGGGCTCCTCGACGCCGGCTCGGTGCCGTCCGTCGTGGTCGACTGCTCGACCGTGTCGGCCGAGGCCTCGGCTGAGGCGCGCGCGCTCGCCGCGGCGCGCGGCTCCGCGCTGCTCGCAGCGCCCGTGAGCGGCAACCCGAAGGTCGTCGCGGCGGGGCTGCTCACGATGGCGGTCTCCGGCCCGCGCGACGCGTTCGACGTGGCGGAGCCCTTCCTCGACATGATCGGCAACGGCGTGACCTACGTCGGCGAGGGCGAGGTCGCGCGTCTCGTGAAGATCTGCCACAACCTCTTCCTCGGAGTCGTCATCCAGTCGCTCGCCGAGATCGTCGTGCTCGCCGAGAAGGGCGGGGTCCGGCGCCAGGACCTCCTCGCGTTCGTGAACGACTCGGTCATGGGCTCGCTCTTCACGCGCTACAAGACCCCGGCGCTCGTGAACCTGGACTTCACGCCGACGTTCACGACCAAGCTGCTGCGAAAGGACTTCGACCTCGGTCTCGCGGCCGCGCGCGAGTCGGGCGTCGCGATGCCGGTCGCCGCGCTCGTGCAGCAGCTCGTGCAGGCGGGGATCGGCGAGGGGATCGGGGACGTGGACTTCGCCGCGCTCATCCAGCTCACCGCCCGCGCCGCGGGCCTCGAGCTCGCGAGCGAGGATGCGTTGGTCGCCGACGGGCTCTCGGCGGGCAGGCGAGCAGCGGGGACATGAGCCCCCGGCCCGCGCCTCGGGAGGCGGGCCGGACAATCAGCAGCACCAGCCGGGGGAGACGCCTTCGGGCACGACCACAAGGAGATGCGACACGATGCATGGGGGGATCTCTAGGAGGAAGCTCACGGCCGCGGGCCTGGGCTCGCTGATCACGGCGGGTGCGCTCGCCGGCGGGCTCGTCGCGAGCAGTGCCGGCGCGGCCGACCACGCCGCGCCGAAGGCGGCCACGCCGATCACAATCGGTGTGTCGCTCTCGCTGTCGGGCGACTTCTCCGCCGACGGCCAGGCGTTCCAGCGCGGCTACCAGCTCTGGGCGAAGGACGTGAACCGCGCCGGCGGCCTGCTCGGCCGCCCGGTCAAGCTCGACATCGTGTCGGACGCCTCGAGCCCGACGCAGGTCGTGACGAACTACCAGAAGCTGATCTCCGTCAACCACGTGAACCTGCTCTTCGGGCCGTTCTCGACCTTGCTCACGGTGCCGGCGTCGAAGATCGCGTACCGCTTCGGGTACGCGCTCGTCGAGGGCGCCGGTGGCGCGCCGGCGGTGTTCGCGAACGGGCTCCACAACGTGTTCGACGTGAGCCTCCCGGTCGTCGACAACCTCGTGCAGTTCGCGAAGTGGATCGCGTCGATGCCGGCGAGCCAGCGGCCGAAGACCGCGGCGTACCCGACGTCGAACGACCCGTTCACCGAGCCGCAGATCGCACCTGCACAGCGGATCCTCCAGAAGGCCGGCGTGAAGACGGTCTACTCGAAGGTCTTCCCCGCGGAGGTGACGGACTACACGCCGATCGCGGACGCTGTCGCCGCCTCGCACGCGCAGGTCGTCGTCCTCGGGTCGGTCGACGTCCCGACCGTGTCGTCGTTCATCCAGGCCTTCGCCCAGCAGCACTACAACCCGAAGGCGTTCATCGCGACCGGTGGGCCCGACCAGGGAGCCGCCTTCGTCAAGGCGGTCGGCGCGTCGAACACGAACGGCGTGATGGTGCCGAACGGCTGGTACCCGGGCTACGCGAACGCGTCGAGTCGCAAGATGGTCTCCGAGTACGTGAAGCAGTACGGCGGGACGGCGTCGGGCATCAACTCCGACGTCGCCGAGGCCTACTCGGTCGGCCAGGTCGTCGCACAGGCGGTCACCGCGACGAAGAGCCTCGACAACGCGAAGCTCATCGCCTACATGCACGGAAACCACACGTTCTCGAGCGTTCAGGGGCCGGTGAAGTTCGACAAGCTCGGCGAGAACGGTGCGGCGGCGGCCTTCGCGTTCCAGTGGCAGAAGGGGAAGTTCGTCCAGGTCCTCCCGGCGCACGACTCCAACTCGGTGAAGATCCAGTACCCCAAGGCCAACTGGGGTAGCTGATCTCATGGGGTCATCGATCGTTCAGGCGATTATCGACGGGGTGCTGACCGGAGGCGTGTACGCGCTGATGGCAGCGGGGCTCACGCTGATCTTCGGGGTGATGGACATCATCAACGTCGCCCAGGGAATCTTCGTGATCCTCGGTGCCTACTTGAGCTACTCGCTCTCGGTGCACGCCGGGATCGACCCGTTCCTCGGGCTGCTGATCACGATCCCGGCGCTGTTCGTCGTCGGGATCGGGGTCGAGTGGGGCTTCATGCGCAGGCTGAAGGAGGGTGACCGCACCGCGATGTCCATCCTCGTCACCTACGCGGTCTCGATCGTCATCGAAGGCGTGCTGAACATCTCGTTCACCGTCAACTATGTCCAGATCCACGCCTGGTACGTGAACCGATCGGTGCACCTCCTCGGGTTCTACCTGCCGTACATCTACGTGTTCGGCTTCGTCTTGGCGGCCGTGCTGCTCATCGCCCTCTACGCGCTCTTGTACCGCACGCGTTTCGGGGCGAGCGTCCGGGCCTCGTTGCAGGACCGGACGGCAGCACGGCTCGTCGGGATCGACGTCCGGCGCGTCTCGACGATCTCGTTCGGGATCGGCGTCGCGGTGACGGCCGCCGGGGGGATGGTGTTCGGCGCGACGAACGCGTTCAACGCGTCGACGAGCTACGACCTCATCTCCCGGCTGCTCGCGATCGTGATCCTCGGCGGCCTCGGCTCCATGGGCGGGGCACTCGTCGCCGCGGTGTTCATGCTCGTGCTCGAGGACGTCGTCGCGGTCGCGTGGTCGCCGATCTGGGCGACCGCGGTGTTCTTCGCCGCCCTCGTCGTCGTGCTCTCGATCCGACCTGCCGGCCTGTTCGGCCGGCAGGTCGCGAGGGCCCAGTGAGCGCGCGCCGGGAGTCCGGCGTCGCCGCGTCCCCGGACGCGCCCGCCGTGCCGCTCGGAGGCAGCGGCCGGCGCCGCGCCGCGATCGGCGCGGCGTGGATCGCCTTCGGTGCCGCCCTCATCGTGTTCCCCGTCGTGTTCTCGAACCCGACGGTCACGACGATCGGCGTGTTCACGCTCGTCTACATGACCTCCGCGACCGCGTGGAACGGCTTCGCGGGCTTCTCCGGCTACGTGCCGCTCGGCCACGCGGTGTTCTTCGGGGTCGGTGGCTACACGCTGGCGCTCGTCGCGCTGCACCTGAACATGGCCGGCGGCTACGCGATGTTCGCCCTGGTCCCGCTCGGCGGCATCGCGGCCGCCGTCATCGCAGTGCCGTTCGGTCTCATCGCGCTGCGCACCAGGCGGCACACCTTCGTGGTCATCACGATCGCGGTCTTCTTCATCGTCCAGCTGCTCGCGTTCAACCTCGGGTTCACGCAAGGGTCGTCCGGGGTGCAGATCCCGACGCCGCTGTGGACCGCGGCCACGTTCAACGACCGCTTCTACTACGCCGCGCTCATCGTGCTCGCGCTCGCCGTGCTCGTCGTATGGGGAATCCGCCGCTCGCGCTTCGGGCTGCAGCTCCTCGCGATCCGCGACGACGAGGACCGGGCCCGGGGACTCGGCGTGAAGGTGCAGCGCGTGAAGCTCGTCGGCTTCGTGCTGTCGGGCGTGACGGTCGGGATGGCCGGCGGGATCTACGCCTTCTTCGTCGGGCAGATCTACCCGCAGTTCGCGTTCGACCCGCTGTTCGACGTGACCGTCGCGCTCATGGCGTTCTTCGGGGGACTCGGAACGATCTCCGGTCCGCTGCTCGGCGCGCTGCTGCTCGAGCCGATCCAGCAGTACCTCACGCTGCAGTACTCGGTCGGCTCGCTCTACCTCATCATCTACGGCGCGCTGTTCCTCGTCGTGATCCTCGCGATGCCCCGGGGCGTCATCCCGACCGCGGGCGAGTACCTCCAGATGCGCCGTGCGCGCCGGGTCGAGCGCGCCGACGGCCGCAGCCCGGCGGCGACCCCGTCGGTCGAGGTCGCCCCGCTCGGCCGGGCCTCGCGATGAGCGCGCACCTCGAGGTCGAGGGCGTCTCGAAGGCGTTCGGCGGGCTGCGCGCGCTCTCCCTCTGCTCGCTCAGTGTCGAGAAGGGGTCGATCGCGGGCCTCATCGGACCGAACGGCTCGGGAAAGACGACGCTGTTCAACGTCATCACCGGCTACGTACGCCCGGACGCGGGGACGGTGACGCTCGGCGGCACGCCGATCACCTCGGCGCGGCCCGACGAGGTCTTCGCGCTCGGGCTCGGGCGGACGTTCCAGCTCACCCGGATCTTCGCGCGCCTCACGGTCCTCGAGAACATGCTCGTCGCGACCCAGCGGAAGGAAGGCTGGCTGCGCAGCGTCGCCCGACCCGCGGCGTCGAGCGCAGAGCAGCGCCGGGCGATCGAGCTTCTCGACTTCGTCGGCCTGACCCGGCTCGCGAGCGCCAAGGCCGGAACGCTCTCCTACGGGCAGCGCAAGCTCCTCGAGCTCGCGTACGTCCTCGTCGCCGACCCGTCGGTGATCCTGCTCGACGAGCCCGCCGGCGGTGTGAACCCGACCCTGATCAACGAGATCCGCGAGCGGATCCTCGCGCTGAACTCCGAAGGCAAGACGTTCCTCGTCGTCGAGCACAACATGGAGTTCGTCATGGGGCTTTGCCACACGGTCACGGTCATGCACCAGGGGAGCGCGATCGTGACCGGGACGCCCGACGCGGTCCGGTCGGACCCGCGCGTGCTCGACGCCTACCTCGGTGGCGGGGAGGAGCAGGACGATGACATCGCCGTCGGCTGAGCGACCGGGGCAGTCCCCGGCGGCGCCCGGCGTGCTGCTGAGCCTGGACGGAGTCGTCGCGGGATACGGCGGCGGCGACGTGCTGAAGGGCGTGACGTTCGACGTGCACGAGGGGGGGATCACCTGCATCGTGGGGCCGAACGGGGCGGGCAAGTCGACGCTGCTCGCGGCCGTGAGCGGGATCCTGCGACCGCGGCTCGGTTCGATCTCGTTCCGCGGGGAGAACCTCGTCGGAAGCTCGCCTCGCGCGATCCTCGAGCGCGGGATCGTCCAGGTTCCCCAGAACCACAGCCTGTTCCGCGAGATGTCGGTGCGCGAGAACGTCGAGATGGGCGCGTTCCTCGTGCGCGACCGGAGAGTGGTCGCCGAGCGCCTCGAGCGCATCACCTCGCTCTTCCCGATCGTCGCGCAGCGCGCCCGCGACAAGGCCGGGAGCCTGTCCGGTGGCCAGCAGCGCCTCGTCGAGTTCGCGCGCTGCCTGATGCTCGACCCCGCGCTCGTGGTGCTCGACGAGCCGTCGATGGGGCTCGACCCGAAGACGCTCCGCTCGATGTTCGAGACCGTCCGGCTCATGCACGCCGACGGCCGGACGATCCTGCTCGTCGAGCAGAACGCGCGGGCCGGCCTGCGGCTCGCGACCCACGGCGTCGTGCTCGAGAACGGGCGCGTCCGCCTCACGGGGACGGGCCGCGAGGTCCTCGAGCACCCCGAGATCGGCGCGCTGTACCTCGGCGGCGCGGTCGCGCCGGAACCTGCCCGGTCGTGAGCCTCGGCATCGGTCCGGGGCGCGGAGGCGTCGAGGCGCAGCCGGTCGTCGGCGTCCGTGCGTGCTCCGCCATGTGCGCAGCGCACGGTGCGCGCGGCCTCGCCGGACGAGACCGTGCGGTGCCATCGGCGCCCGTGCCCGCGCCCTTCTCGCCGCGGCGCGCGACAAGATGGGTCGGTAGGCGCGATGACACGTGACGGAGGTCCGATGACGAGCCCGCAGATTCCCGCGCGACCGCACGCCCCTGGGCGAATGTCGGTCGACTTCGAGCAGCGCGTCGACTTCGACCGCCTGCGCGAGTACCGCCTCGGGCGGGCGCGCGAGGCGCTCGAGCGGTCCGAGCTCGGCGCGCTGCTCTGCTTCGACGTGAACAACGTGCGCTACCTCACGTCGACCCAGATCGGCGAGTGGGTCCGGGACAAGGTCTGCCGCTACGCGCTCCTCGCGTCCGGCGGCGAGCCGATGATCTGGGACTTCGGATCGGCGGCCAAGCACCACCGCCTCTATGCGCCGTGGCTCGCCCCCGAGAACTCGCGCGCCGGCATGCTCGGTCTGCGCGGCTCGGTCGCCCCGGACGCGGGGCTCATGGACGCGGCGGCGGCAGAGCTCAAGGCGCTGCTCGACGACGCCGGCGTCGGCGACGCTCCGGTCGGCGTCGACATCGCCGAGGTGCCGATGCTGCGCGCGCTCGAGCGCGCGGGGATCGACGTGCGCGACGGCCAGCAGGTCATGCTCGACGCGCGGGAGATCAAGTCGCACGACGAGCTCCTGCTGCTCACGATGTCGGCCGCGATGGTCGACGGCGCGTACCAGCTCATCTCCGAGATCCTGAAGCCGGGGATCCGGGAGAACGAGGTCGTGGCTGCGGCGAACGACTACCTCTACCGCCAGGGATCGGACGACGTCGAGGCGATCAACGCGGTCTCGGGCGAGCGCTGCAGCCCGCACCCGCACAACTTCTCCGACCGGCTCATCCGACCTGGCGACCAGGCGTTCTTCGACATCATCCAGTCCTACAACGGCTACCGGACCTGCTACTACCGGACGTTCGGCGTCGGGCGCGCGACGACCTCGCAGCGCGACGCCTACACGCGGGCGCGCGAGTGGATCGACGCGGCGATCGCGCTCGTGAAGCCGGGCGTCGGCACGGACGAGCTCGCGCAGGTCTGGCCCCGTGCCGACGAGTTCGGCTTCGAGAACGAGATGGAGGCCTTCGGGCTGCAGTTCGGCCACGGCCTCGGCCTCGCGCTGCACGAGCGGCCGATCGTCTCGCGGCTCAACTCGCTCGACCACCCGATCGAGCTGAAGGAGGGCATGGTCTTCGCGCTCGAGACGTACTGCCCCGCGTCGGACGGGTACTCCGCCGCGCGGATCGAGGAGGAGATCATCGTGACCGCGGACGGTCCGCGCGTGATCACGCTGTTCCCCGCGGACGAGCTGTTCGTGGCCAACGAGTACTGAACCGTCCGCCGCGAGCGCGCGGCGCGCCTCGTGGAGGGGCGCGCGCCGGGCGGTCGGCGGAGAAGCGTCATACGGGCGTCCCGTTCGTGGGTCGCACGGTCGAACCACGAACGCGAAGGAGGGACCGATGTTCGGACAGCGTGCGCCGGTGCACGACGAGGGGCCCGAGACCGCCGCCGAGAAGGCGCCCGTCCCGGTCGCCGATCGCG
>Ga0307373_10013938_pt1 | contig 11151 bp, 8 predicted proteins | sample OX2MG_FD_202534 | JGI IMG/M metagenome (GOLD analysis project Ga0307373, IMG submission 202534) | Soil microbial communities from Risofladan, Vaasa, Finland - OX-2 | ecosystem: Environmental > Terrestrial > Soil > Coastal area > Acid sulfate soil | place: Finland: Risofladan, Vaasa | collected... | reverse complement strand
TTTGTAGGCCGGAGCAACTTTGGTACATCCAAGCCTGCGGCCTCTAAGTATTCTAGTTCCAACTTGTCCAACGTGTAGTAGTACGGCGAACGAGTAAGTTTAGTCGGTATGGCGTCAAACTGAATATACTTATGTTCACAGAGGACGCGCATCTTTTCCCGAACGGCTTTATATGACCCAGGCGAATGATGTAGTCGGCACAACTGCAAAGCAGTTGCCATGTGCAAGTGATAGAGACCAATCGGCATCTCCTGGGAACCATGAAGCAGTACGTCATATGGTGGCGCAATACAAACAAATGGCCGCTGCAATCGTTTTGCCATTAGCCTGCCTCCTCCCATCTGGATAGAGCTTGTGTATCGGGTACGACACTTGGGGCGACAAGTTGCGATAGTGAGATGTGCCTACAGTACTTCTCCCCGGTGCGTACCTGTATGAGGGAATAGTTACCAAGTACGGTGTACTCATCCATAGAGAGCAGTGTGTCGTCGGTGTAGATGATGCTGGGTGTTATTGCCAGAACGAACAAACGCTACCCATTGCGGCAATCTCACCATCTGATGCGATATATCCACCTGCATCGGAGCGACAGATGCTGCTTCTTGCCGGTCGCCTTTTGCGGCTCAGATGCGTCTGCTCCACTGGCGCGATGCTGGCAGAGCAGGCCGACCAACGCTCAAGATGCTGCACGAGGCAAGATGCGTGTGATGCGCGTGCCGCAAGTGGGGCAGCTTCCCTGCAAGGCAGGTCTCCCATTGGAGAGCGTCATCAGCTGTGGATTGGCGATCTCCTTCGTCGCGCGACATTTCACGCAGTACGCGCTCCTTGATGTGGTTGTTATCATCGAATCGTCTCCTTTCAACATGTGAATGGAACATCGGAAAATCATCCTTTCGCTGGCACGCGATGGACAGGCATCGCGCCTGCCCGCCAAAGAGAGATGATGTGAGGGGTACATCGCGCAGGCGGAGGGTTGGGCTGCGTGCCGGAGGCGAGCCGGCCAGGATGCGCGATACATCCCGTCTCACGCGAGAAGGCGGAGAGGCGAGAGAAAAGTGCGCGCTAGCGCATCGTCACGCAGGTAAGCGTGCAGGGGGCGAATGCATCGCTCGCACTCCTCTCAAGCGACGGCACAGGAACGAGCCGGTAGATCCCGAAGTTTGTGGTCGATCTGCTCGCGCAAGTCTGCGGCGACTAACTGCTGGATAATGGCTTCGAGTGGGGTCAATGCCCCGAAGGTTTCTTGCAAAGAAGCCGTCACGGCCTCGACATCGGCCAGCGTCACCTCGGCAGCCTGCTCATGGCACGACGATAATAACATTTGCCACTGTTGCAGAACGCCGATCATGCGCCGTGTCTCGGTCTGGTAGGTTGCAAGATACGGCATACGGATTCTCCCTCAATCGTCAAAGGAGAGCCTGGAGCGGCCAATCGGTCAGACTCTCCGCGAGCAGCATGGTCAGAAAGGTCTCTGGATCATCCTCGTTGTCAGAATAGTATTGGTTCGTTGGAACGTAGATCGCCGCCATAGGCAAAGAGGCGTGCGGATCGTCTTTCCCCTCTCCTGCTTCCTCTCTCGTCAAAGCGGTTTGTGTCAGTTGGGCATCGAAGAGGATGAGTCCCTTGCGGGTGAGCCGTGCGACTTGCTCCGCCGTCAGATCGTCATCGTCGTGGAGACCGCCGGGATCGATGAGAACTCGCCGCAGTCCCTGTACCTCAGCCTCCGTTGGCTCTCGTTCTTTGGCGATGGCGAGCAGTTCTCGCGACGGGGAACGTTCCGGCTGTGGAGGAAAGAGGCATGCCAGGCAGAAGAGGCACTCACCCGCCAGGGTGCGATACGTTCCATCGCTATTCAGAAGATAGCTCCTGCCGAGCAGCTTCTGCTGAACCGTGACGGCGCGAAGCTGCTGACACCGCGTGCAGCAAAGATGAATCGTGACGAACCTGGACATGAAAACCATCACCTCCTCAGAAGCGGAGAGGCCACGATCACCACTGTGATCCAGACATCTCCAGTAGCAGAACGAACCGAACCCGGCACAAGGCGGCATGGAAGCGACCCGCGAAGGCGCAAAACGCCGCCCTATGTTGGCTCGGATAACAAACATCCAACGAAAAGGTGGAGAAAACCACCAAGACTCCTCGCCGTTTTCACCGGCGGTACCCCGCCAGTGCCGCGTTCACCACAGCGAGCGGCGGACATGTCAACACCGCTCGCTGCCGCCTCTCCTTCTGACGATATGACCCGTCGTCATCTCGAGAGTCACGAACCAGCGCCAGCGGTACGCTGAGCCTTGTCCCCTGACCGAGCAAGGTGATCGGCAGCTCCTCTTTGACGACCTGTCCGGCGGCATGTGGCACGCGGGAGCAGGCCGTGCGCCGAAGGGAGCGACTCGCGCGTGGGCCAGTCCGGGTTGGGAGAACCACGGGGATGAAGGCCGGTGGAACGGTCCCACCGGATGAGTTCCTTGTTTGTTCAGGTTCATTATCGAGTGCGCTATCGCCGAGCCCGCCCGTTCCCAGAGAAGCTGGAAAACTGGCAGAATATGCAGGACATACGCTCATCAGTTCGTGATTAATACTGGACATCAGTAAAATTCACATAGCATCAGTCCCTGCGCAGTTTGTTCGGTTTTCCCTGAGACTTGATGGATGGTCGGCGCTTTCCCTTCGCCTCCTCCATCCACACAAGAAGTGTACCTGGAGACCAGGCCAAAAATCCAGAGGTTTTGGGCCAATTTTGGCGTGAAAGTGACGAGTTTTTTCCGTGACAGTGACGCCAAAAAGAGCGTCACTGTGACGTCTTTTTGGCGTCACTTTTCTCTTCATCTGGCTTCTCAGGCTAGAACAGTATGCTTGACACATCGCAAAATCGCGTGTTTGCGCAAGAAATATTGTTGAGGTTAGTAAAGACGGCACAGTGTGAGTCGTCAGGTGCGAAAGCTGATCACATAGCCTTTGGCATACTGGATGGCGATACTGAGGCCAAATGGCTCTAATCTGCGTCGCAGATTCGTCACCGTCTCACGCAGTGGGCGGAGCAATTCGCGGAGTTGTTTGTCCTGCCGTGCGACGGTGAGTTGCTCCCGACCGTATGCCGGCGAATGGTTGTGGAGCGCGGCGAGCAGCTGGGCGTGCGCGACTCCTTGGGGATAAGCCTCAAGAAGCAGCAACAGCACGCGCCACTCCGGGGTCTTGAAAGAGTCAAGGGCGATGATTGTTTCGGGAAAGTCTTTCTTCGTGTCCACGAGCATCAGGGTGCGCGCGGCGTGATCGGCAAGCAGCATCCGGTTCGCTGGTAATACCGTTTGCAACATCGGGAAACAGTCAGGGTGATGGTGTCGGGGAAAACGCATAGGGAACTCCATGTTCATCAAACGACACTGATCCTTCGACTGGAATGGTCGAAGCGCAGCAAACGGCTCCGCACCCTGCTGCTGTCCGGGGTTTTCCATATCTCTTCCTTTCTCTGGCTCTGTTGGCGAAGGTGGCGCACTGGCTTGTTTGGTATCGCATCTTGTCCTGATGAAAAGGATGCAGGAACGAATGTCCGTTCTCACAGTACCAAATGGTTTCCCCTTTTTGCTCGAATAATCAAGACAAAATCTTCCCTGGGATCGGTTCTTCTTCGTGTCAGGACTGACACAAAACTGGTACAACGCGCGGATGTGACGGGAAACCTGTGCTGTCTGTTTCACCGACAGTATGCGCGAATGGCTTGCCAGGCGCATGCAGTGCGCATCTCTCACCTTGCCCTGTTCTTTGGTCTCAAGGGAACTCTCTTGCCTTCCCGTTCTCGCCCGTTGTATAGTCTATGTTGGTGTTCGTCTCAGATACCGTTTGCTGTTGTTGATGAGTATAAGGAGTCTACCATGCCAGTCTCTCTCATGTGTCATCGACCATCTCTCGTCGCTCTTTGCTCTTCTTCTCGATCTGATCCTGTTCAGAGAGCAGGGAAACGGGGGATGAAGCTCCTCCTTGCTGAAACTCGCTCGCTGCACACGCCATTCCGACATAGTTCCATGCTCGGGCTATTCCAGAGAAAGCAGGGTTCGCGATGACGACCGATCCAGTTCCATTTGGCCTCTTGCTCAAGTGGCTCCGCCGGGAAACCGGGCTGACTCAAGAAATCCTTGCCAGCCGAGCGGGCTACAGCGTTGGCTACATCAGCAAGCTGGAACGAGGGGAACGCCCGCCCACTCCGGCAACGGCGGAATTGCTGGCACAGGCGCTGACCCTCTCCGAAGAACACCGCTCCCTGCTCCAAGCGTCGGCCCTCCCCACGCCGATTCTGGCCCGCAGAGCGACAGATCGACGCCGCGACGATTGGGGCGAAGCTCCGGCTCCCGGTCATTTTTATGGACGCGAGCAAGAACTGGCCTCCCTCTCGCAGGTCGTCCTATCGGAGCAGAAACGAGTCATCGCCATTCTGGGCCTGGGAGGTATGGGCAAGACGGCGCTTGCTGCCAGATTTGCTGAGCAGATTCGAGAGGAGTTCACGTTTCTGTTTTGGCGCTCGCTCTACAATGCGCCTTCACTCTCCCGGCTGCTCTTGCAGTGCCTCGAACTGCTCGCCCAGCAGACGGTGCCAAATTTGCCTGCCAGCGAGGACGAGCAACGGCTGCTCTTCCTCTCGTGCCTGCGCGAGCAGCGGTGTCTGCTCATCTTCGACAATGTGGATGCTCTCCTCCTCGACAACGCACGCGCTGGCTGGCGGGAAGGATACAACGGCTATGGGCGACTGATTCGGGAGGTCGCCGAAACGAGCCACCACAGTTGCCTGCTGTTGACCAGCCGTATCAAACCGAAAGAAGTGGCCGTGCTGGGCGGAACGCAGGCGCCGCTCTCGACGATGCATCTTTCGGGATTGGACCTGGCTGCCGGGCGCAATGTGCTGGAAGATGCCGGCCTCTTTGGCTCGGACGCCTCCTATGCCGCCCTTATTTCCCGCTACGCGGGCAACCCCCTTGCCTTACACCTGCTGGCTGACCCCATTCGCGAGGTCTTTGGCGGCGAGATCGATCCCTTCCTTCGCGCGGCCCCAACCATCTTCGGCGATATCCGCGAGTTGTTGCGCGAGCAAATCGCGCCGCTGTCTGTCGTGGAACAGGATCTGCTCTTCTGGCTCACCATCGCACGTGAGCCGTTGACCTTCGAGGCGCTCTGCCGTATGGTGGTGCGCCCTGTGGCGCAAGGGACCCTGCTCGAAGCACTGGATACCTTGCTGCGGCGCTCGCTGATCGAGCGGAACGACTCTAGACAGTTCGCCTTGCAGCCGGTCGTCATGGACTATCTCACCGACCACCTGGTGCAGCGGGCCTGTCAGGAAGTGATCGAGGAGCGGAGCGAGTTGCTGATGAGTCACGCGCTCCTGGAGGCGCAGGCCCATGACTTCGTGCGCGACAGCCAGCGCCGCCTCATCCTGCGCCCGGTCGCCGAATGCCTGCTCACCGCCGTGGGGAAAGCAGGATTCGAGGAGAAGTGTCGGCGGCTCCTCGCGGCCCTGCACACAATCGGGCCACAGCAACCCGGCTACGCGGCTGGCAACATCTTGAACCTGCTCCTGGAGGCCGGTTGTGATCTGCGGGGCTTTGACTTTTCGCAGTTGTCGGTCTGGCAAGCAGTCTTGCAGGGAGAGCGGCTTCAGGACGTTAATTTTGCCCACGCGGATCTCTCTACCTCGGTCTTCACCGACACTTTTACCGGCATCCTGTGGATGGCGCTCAGCCGCAGTGGCAAGCGCGTGGCGGCGGTGACGACCAGCAACGAGATTCGCGTCTGGCAGGTGCAGGATGGCGTGCCACTGCTCTCGTGCCGGGGACACGACGATTGGGTCTATACTGTGGCCTGGAGTCCCGATGAGCGGCAGCTTGCCAGTGGCAGCAACGACCGAACGATCCGGCTCTGGGACGCTGACAGTGGCGCGCTGCTCGCAACCCTTCACGGACACACTGGTCCGGTCTGGTCGGTAGCGTTCAGCCCGGATGGGAACTGGCTCGCCAGCGGCAGCAGTGATCAGACGGTACGCCTGTGGAATGTGGCAAGTGGCGCGTCAGTCATTACGCTGGTCGGAGAAGGCGGCCCAGTCTGGTCGGTGGCGTTCAGCCCGGATGGAAGCCGGATCGCAGTCAGCCATCAGAATGGCACGATCGCGATCTGGGAGGTGGCCGCAGGCACGCGTCTCCTGACTCTGCACGGCCATCAGGACCGGGTGCGTTCGCTGGCCTTTCACCCCAATGGCCGACGCCTGATCAGCGGCAGCGACGATGAGACGGTGCGCCTGTGGGATACAGTGACAGGCGAACGCCTCCTGACGCTGGCCGGACACAGCGGCTGGGTGCGCTCGGTGGCCTGGAGCCCGACCGGCGAGTGTATCGCCAGCGGCGGGATCGATCAGACGATCCGGCTGTGGGATGCTGGGAGCGGCGATCTGCTCCGGGTGATGCGGGAACATAGCGGCTATGTCACCGCGCTGGCTTTTGGCCCGGACGGGAACTGGCTGGTGAGTAGCAGCGATGATCAAACGGTGCGCCTCTGGGACGAGGCAACCGGCGAATGTCTCATGACGCTGCGCGGTTACAGTGGCTGGGTGCGTTCGGTGGCCTGGAGTCCCGACGAGCGACTGCTCGCCAGCAGCAGCGATGATCAAACGGTGCGCCTGTGGGATATCGCAAGCGGCAGGCTGCGCGCCGCCCTGCGCGATCGGAGCGGCTATGTCACCACGGTGGCCTTCAGCCCTGATGGGCGGCTGCTCGCCAGCGGCAGTATCGATCCGCGCGTGCGCCTGTGGGAGACAGAGAGCGGCGTTCTGCTCAACACGCTGCACGGACACAGTGGACGGGTCTGGACGGTGACCTTTAGTCCTGACGGGCGACTGCTGGCAAGCGGAGGGGACGATCGCACGATCAGGCTCTGGGATTTCCAGAGCGGGGAGTGCCAGGCGACGCTGCCTGGACACAGCCATTGCGTCATCGCGCTCGCATTTGGTCCCGATGGGCGGCTCCTTGCCAGTTGTAGCGATGACGCAAGTGTGCCGGTGTGGGACGTCGAGCGCGGCGCGTTGCTCATGACGCTCTCCGGGCATACAGGATGGGTACGCAGTGTGGCCTTTAGCCCGGACGGAAAGCTCCTCGCCAGCGGCAGTATCGATCAGACGGTGCGCCTGTGGGATGTGGCGAGCGGGGAATGCCTCATGACGCTCACCGGGCATACCGGATGGATTCGCTCGGTGGCGTTCAGCCCCGATGGGAAGCGGCTTGCCACCGGGAGTACCGATGGGACGGTGCGCCTGTGGGACGTGGCAAGTGGAGAGAGCCTGATGACCCTGCGTGGACATCGCGGGCGCATCTGGTCGGTCGCCTTCAGTCCCAGTGGACATCTGCTCGCCAGCGGCGGACATGATGGCACGATCCGGCTCTGGGATGCCGAAAGCGGCGCGTGCGTGCAAACGATGAGCAACGACCGGCCCTACGAAGGCATGACGATCACCGGGGCGACCGGCCTGACCGGTCAGCAGCGAGCGACGCTCAAAGCCCTGGGCGCTATTGACGAGGAGAGACGTATCTAAGGAGCAAGGATGATGTCACAGCACACACATATCCTACCGGCAAAGCCGATCCCGTATCTGCCAGGGTTGCCGCTCGTCGGCAATCTGCTCGCATTCAATACCGACCGCCTCGGCTTCCTGTTACGCATCGCGCGGGAGTGCGGCGACGTTGGCGGCTTTCATTTCGGCCCGTTCCCGGTGGTGTTCTTCAGCTCGTCGGAACACGTCCAAAGCATCCTGGTGGAACATGCCGGCGATTTCCAGAAGGGAGAGGCGTTGCGGCAGGCGTTTCGCCCGGTGATCGGCAACGGTCTGTTCATCAGCGAAGGCGAGCTGCACCGGCGGCAGCGCAAACGCATGGCGCCCATCTTTCAACCGCGGCAGATCAAGAACTACGCGAACGCGATGGTAAGCTATGGAGAACGCCTTCAGGAGACATGGCAGGACGGGGCGGTGGTGGATGTCGAACAAGCGATGACGCAGCTGACGATGAGCATTATTGGCAAGGTCCTCTTTGATGAAGATGTCTTCTCAGAGGCCGATGAACTGGGAGCGGCCATGAAGACCGCGCTCGAGTATGTCAATGTCGCGGCTTCCACGCCGCTCTCGCTCCCGTTCAGTTGGCCGTTGCCGCGGAACCTTCGCACGCGAGCCGCGCTCACAGTCCTGAATGCACGCATCCAGGCGATGATCGAGACCCGGCGCGCCTATCCTGGTGCGAAAGAAGATTGCCTGTCCTTGCTTCTCCAGGCGAAAGATGAGGATGGCAATCCCATGAGCGATCAGCAACTGTTTGACGAGGCGGTCACGCTCTTTGGCGCAGGCCACGAAACCACGGCGACGGCGCTCACCTGGGCCTGGTATCTGCTCGCCACCCATGCTGAGGTCTATGCGGCCGTCAGGCGTGAGGTGGATCACGTTCTGGGTGGTCGCTCCCCCACGTATGATGATCTGGCATCTCTGCCCTACACCTTGCAGGTTCTCAAAGAGACTTTGCGCCTCTATCCGCCGGCATATGGCACGTCGCGTGTGGCCCTGCGCGAGGTAGTAGTGGATGGCTACCGCATACACAAAGGCCAGACGGTGGTGATCGCCCCTTACGTGATCCATCGCCGACCGGACTATTTCCCCGACCCGGACCACTTCGATCCGGAACGGTTTGCGCCGGAGCGGGAGCGACAATTGCCGCGTTACGCCTTTCTCCCGTTCGGAGCTGGCCCGCGTATCTGTATCGGCAACCACTTTGCACTGATGGAAGGTCATCTGCTGCTGGCAACGCTGGCACAACGGGTCGTCTTTGAACTGGCGCCAGGGCAGCAAGTAGAACCTGATCCAAAGGTGACAATTCGCCCGCGGTCTGGCATCAGGATGGTGGTTCACCGCAGGAAAAGCCAGGGACCGTGATGCAAAACCGACAGGAGATACCACGCGGAAGAGCAGGTGAGGATAGTTACATAGAAGCAAGAGCCGGGTTTTCCCGCCGAATGCGCTCTAACATGTCTCCAGTGAGCTTCACTGGAGCCTGCTCGTCCAGCCAATGATAGAGCGCTGAGGCTATTGAGTCGTCAAGGAAGAAAGGTTTTGAACCCCTTGGCGCCTTCAACCCTGAGCGCGATCTGTCGAGTGATACTCCTGCATCGACAAGAAATAGCACGAGATCAAAAAGCTCTCGATGAGCATCTTGCGGTTGAAAACTACGAGAGGGATCAGCTTTCAAGGTAAAGCGACGCCGACGTGCGTACCGATGTTGATGACTCCATTGAGAGGCTGTACGAAAAGGCTCTGGAGCCAAGAGGAGGGAATAGAGTAGGTAGAGAAAATGTTAAAGTATAAGAGGTAAATGAAAGAAAAAGAGGCGAAAAGTAAGGAGGAAGCCATGATGAAACCCTATGCTAGTGACCTTTCGGATGCCGAATGGATGATCCTGGAGCTAGCATGGGAAACCTCGGTCACTTTAGATACCAGTTTTTGTCTGGAAGCACTGGATCGCGCCTTACAAAAGGCCACGCCTGAGATTTTCAACAACGATCAGAGGGTTCAGTTCACCAGCACGGAGTTTGTGAACCGGCTCAAGGTAGCGGATATCCGTATCAGTTGGGATGGACGAGGACGAGCTTTGGACAACATTTTCGTCGAGAGATTATGGAGAAGTGTGAAATACGATGAGGTCTATCAATAAGTACTACCAGTCAGTACCAAATGCGAGACGCAATATACAGACGTATTTCATCTTTTATAATCAAGAGCGTTTGCACCAGGCTCTGGATGATCAGACTCCAGCCCAGGTGTATACAAGAGGTTGGTAAGTTGCCTCTCACAATGCTGAGTTTTGTCTTAATTTGGTGAGAAAAGAATCTTGACTTTTGGGACCACCATAGTCTAAAATATATTCACTTTAATAGTCTTCACACAATTAGAAAGGATTTTTTGATAATAAATTTATGCAATATTATAAAATATTTTATAGTGTCATCGAAATTCGAAATCGAGTTTTTCACTAACTCATAACATTTTATTTACCTTTTTAGCGTACCTTTAAGAAACTGTAGCAACCATGCGGTGTCGCTAAACTGAGATGTGCAGCGGAATGTTAACCTAGAAACAAATTTCGGAATTGCCGAAACAACACGGAGGATACATTGTTAAATGACTTCACAATAAGTTTAGATAAATATCCTCCCGCTATAGAATTTACTATTAAGCCAAACGAGTTAGGGGGCTTAGAAACTGCGCTTGGCAATACTATCAGAAAGCACAGTATAAACGCTGGTTTTGAATTTTCAGAAGAAAACTCAGCCCACTCTAAATTAAGTATAACTTTAGAGGATTTTCCTCTTCTAGAACCCTATTTACTTGTGGAACCTTCTTTAGGCCTTAAAAAAGATATTCTAAAAGATGAAGTGGACAGACTAATCCGTGAAGACCAGTTACAGTTGGAAGCAGGGCTAATCACAAATGGAAGAACTAATTCCACCATTGCTAATATGATGCTTAGCAAAGCATTTGAAATACCAATACGGCACATAACATTCGATTGCCCATTACATTGTGAAGAAGAGATGTGGTCTAAAATATTAACCGGGTATAGTAAATACATTACAAGTAATCCGGATCAAGAAGGCACCGCGTGCGTTATGTGGAGTTCTCATGGTGAGAGATTAACAGATGACATGTTTGAAGCACTCAGTGAACGCACCAAAAAAATGGCTATTTACACCCGAAACCCGAATCAGATGTTTACCTCTGCTTTAGATGGCAGGGTAGTGAATACCGAACGATTCGGCGGAGACATCAGAACTGTTTTAGAGGAACATCTGCCAGCAATACTCCCTGACGGGTTTCTTAAGATTCTAACGGATTCCGTAGAGGTAAGGGAAAATCTTCAAAGACAATGGCGCGACGCCAGAAATGCAAGCGATAAAGTAACTGCTGTAGAAGAGATGCTGAATCATTATGTCCGTAAGCATTCAGCGCATGACACATGGGATGAACTGACTGCATATGCCCGGAAAGAGAAAGATTACACCGCGTTTAGTGATGTAATAGAGTATGCCTATGAAATACTGGCACCTGAGGATATGCGTAGTTTACCCTCAGCAAAATTA
>Ga0307373_10013937_pt1 | contig 11151 bp, 6 predicted proteins | sample OX2MG_FD_202534 | JGI IMG/M metagenome (GOLD analysis project Ga0307373, IMG submission 202534) | Soil microbial communities from Risofladan, Vaasa, Finland - OX-2 | ecosystem: Environmental > Terrestrial > Soil > Coastal area > Acid sulfate soil | place: Finland: Risofladan, Vaasa | collected... | reverse complement strand
CGCCACCACCGCCGCCGCGCCCGGCGCGGCCGGGGCATAACCGAACGGAGCCGCCTGGTACGGGGTCAGCTCCTCGGAGGCGATCATCTCGTCGTCGTCGACGTCCAACGGGCCCAGCGTACTCGAGGCCGCTGCCAGCTCTTCCGCGCCAAGCTTACCGTCGCCGTCGCGATCCAAGCGGCCCCACAAGGGCTGGCTCGAAGTCGCCGCGACCGCCTGGCCGACGAACTGCAAGTGCTCGCCGGCCTCCGCCACCTCCTTGATCCACTCATCGCGCGTGAGCGGTTGTTCCGTCGAGGCGCCGGCCGGGGCGCTATTGGACGGGGCGGAGGACTGATTGGCGCGCGGGTTGGGAGGCATGCCCGGCGCCAGCCGAGCGCGCCAAGCGTTCGATCGGGCGATCTCTTTTCCGGCCAGCGCGCCGTCGCCGTCTTGATCGAGGTAGACGAACAATCGCTCGACGAATTCCCGCCAAAGCGCGCGGAAGCCCTTGCCGTCGGCGCTGATCTCGAAACGTAGCACGAGCGGCCTCGATTCATCGAGCAGAATCGCCTGCTCGACGTCGCCGGCCGTCGGCGCCGCCGGCTGAGGTGCTGCCGGCGGCTGGGATATTGCTGTCGGCTGGGCCATGGCCGAGGAGGCGAGCAGTGCGCAGACCATTGCCAGCGTAGCCGGACCCGCAATTGTTCGGGTTGAGAACGCGATCCGGGCCTGTCTCATGCCAGCAGCTCCCGGATGGGTTTGGCGTCGGGGCTGACGATGCGGATCGGCCGCCCGACGTTCGACATGTTCTGCTCCATGGGGTCGATCCCCAGGCTGAGACAGACCGTCGCCAGCAGGTCGGCCACGGCGACCGGGCGTTCCTCGACGCGCATGCCGTCGGCGCCGGTGCGGCCGACCACCTGGCCGCCGCGAATGCCTCCGCCGGCCAGGACGCTGGACCAGGCGGCCGGGTAATGGTCGCGCCCCTGGTTGCCGTTGATCCGCGGAGTACGGCCGAACTCGCCCATCCACACGATCAGCGTCGAGTCCAACAGGCCGCGGGCCTTGAGATCGGACATGAGCGTGGCCCAACCCGGGTCGAGCACTTCCGTCAGCCGCTTGACGCTCTCGAAGTTGTTGGCGTGCGTGTCCCAACCGAAGAACTGATTGCCGGCCACGCTGTTCAACGACACCTCGACGAACGGCACTCCCCGTTCGATCAGTCGCCGCGCCAAGAGGCACCCCTGGCCAAAGCCGTTGCGGCCATAGGCGTCGCGGAGCGCCGGCGGTTCGGCCTCGAGTTGGAATGCCGTGCGCGCGTCGCCGCGCATCATGCGGACCGCCTGCTCGTAAGCGGCCTGGTGGCTTTGAGGCGGACCACCGGGATGGCCGCCGGAAAAACCACGCTCCAGGTCACTCAACAGTGCTAGCCTCGCGTTGAACTGCTCGCCTGTCACATCGCCCGGCCGGCCCAGGTTGTCCACTTGCAACTGCCGCGCCGCGTCGTCCGGGGCCGGCGGGCCCCCGGGGAACTGCCCTTGGCCCACGTCGAGAGGCGCGAATTGCGGACCCAGAAAGCCCGCCTCGAACGCCCCGGGGCTAATCGCTTTGAAAGGCGCGATGCTGACGAAATTCGGCAGTTCGGCGTCGCCTTGACCCAGCTTCTTGCTCAAGAGCGAGCCCAACGTCGGGTAGTGTACCGGCCCTTGGGGCAGGTACCCGGTCCGCATCATGTAGGTGGCCCGCGTGTGGTCTCCTTCCTTCGTGTTCATCGAACGCACGATCGCCATATCGTCCATCGAGCGCGCGAGGCGCGGAAGGTACTCGCTGACCCGGATGCCCTGGACGCTGGTCTCGATGGCCTTGACCGGACCGCCATTCTCATGGTCGGGCTTGGGGTCGAACGTCTCGAGCTGACTTGGTCCGCCGGACATCCACAACAGGATGCACGACCGCCGCCGCGCCGGGTGCCCGGCCGTTTGGGCCGCCAGCCCTTCAAGCCAGCCCGACGCCGACCCGCCAACAACGCCGGCCGCCGACAGCCGCAGAAGATCGCGCCGCGACAGCACACCCGATGGTAGCTTTCCCCGGAATCGTTCCAGCATTTCGTGCTCCCGTCGGTTGCAACCGAACTTGCTTCAATGGTTGAACAAAAACTCGCTCGAATTCAATAGCGCCCAGAAGACGTCGGCCAGGGCCGCCGTAGCATTGTGGTGCGGGCCACCCGATTCGACGTAGGCGGCCAGCCGCTCTGTTTCTTCGGGCCGGGGACGGCGGCTGAGCGCGGCCAAAAAGAGTGTTTCAATGCGCCCTGTGGTATCCAACAGGGGACATTCGGCCACGGCCACCAGGATCTCGCTGCGATCCAAGCTGGTGGCGTCGGAAGTGAGCTGGCCATTCATCAGGGTCAGCGCTTGCAGGATCGACGTCTGCCACTGCGTGGGGCCCTCGACCTGGTCGGCGAACCGCGTGAGGAACTCCCTTCGTGGGGAGTTGCCGTAGAAATCGAACGGGTTGCGATTACCCGGCGGCTCGCGGTATCCGGTTGCCAGCACCAGGCTGTCGAACAGTTGCTCACCCGAAAGGCCCCGCGGCGACATGCGCGCGAACACGCGCGGATCCTCCTGGCTAGGGTGCGTGAGCGTGCTCTTGAGCTGGTACGCGCGGCTGGCGGCGATGGCCCTGATGACGAACCGAACGTCGTAGTCATGGGCCGCGAACTGCCTTGCCAGTTCGTCGAGCAACTCCGGATGGCTGGGTGGGTTGTGAACGTCGAAATCATCGGGCGGATCGACCAGCCCCGTGCCGAAGAACCAGGCCCACATCCGGTTCACCGCGGCGCGCGCGAAGTACGGATTGTCGCGGGAGGTGATCCAATCGGCCAGGAGCTGCCGCGGCGCGACTCGAAAACGCCACTCGGGAGCGGCACCGTCGAGGAAGCGGGCCTCGACGACCTGTTCGGTGCCTGGGATGTCGAGCTCGGCCCGGTCGAACGCCTCGCGCAGCGCGTCGAATGCGCCTTGCTCGGCACGCGCTTCCGAGGCGCTGAAGAACGCCGCGTTACGCCAGAAATCCTCTCGTTTCCAGTGGCCAAACGGGTGGTCGTGGCACTGCGCGCACTCGACGCGCAGTCCCAGGAACAGCCGCGCCGTGGCCGCCCCCAAGTTCTCGGGCTTCTGCTCTTTGGCCTCGTAAAAGGCGCCCGGCGCCGGCTCGGCCTGACCGGGATTGTTGAACAACTGTTGGCGGTCGCGTGGCGCCGTCAAGAGCTCGCGGACCATCCGATCGTAGGGGACCCTTTCGGCAAGCTGCTTCGTCAGCCAGGCCTCGAAGCCGGGCACGAGGAACCTTACCTGGAAGCTGTTCTCGGCCTCGGATAAAAGCACCTTACGCCAGACGTTGGTGAAGTGGCGGACGTAGGCCGGCCCGTCCACCAGTCGGTCTACCAAAGCGCGGCGCTTGTTCGGGGCCGGATCGTCGAGGAACTTGCGGGCTTCGCTGACCATGGGGATCCTGCCCGCCACATCCAGGTAGGCCCGACGCAGGAACTCCTCGTCGTTCGCCGCAGGAGCCGGTTGGACTCCACCTTCATTCCAGCGGGCCGCAATGAAGCGATCGATCGCATCGGCCAGCGTCTGAACATCGTCGGGCGCGACCTGTTGCGCGCGTGCTCCGGGCGCGAAAGCCATGTTCAGGACCAGGCAGACCACCGGCAGCCGCCAATGCACTCGCATATTGCCTTCCTCCGACTATCGGGGCGTCCAGCCGAATGGCTGCGAGCAAGTTCGGAAAAGTGGGAGCGTGCTCTCGACGCCGCAAGGTGTGTTATCGTCTTTCCGTCTCGGTATTGCAACCATCTAGCTGCGTCTTCAGCACGATAACACGGATGGGTGGGAATCTCACGCAAAGGCGCCAAGGCGCAAAGCAAGACGAAGTTCTTGGCGACTTTGCGACTTTGCGTGAGATTCTTCCTTGTCCAATACGGCCGGCGGCGGCGGGGGTGGCCCGGTCGTCGCCGGCAGCGTCGATCTGGGGCGGCCTACAGGGGCGACGCGATGCAGGCCGCGCCGGCCGCCGACGCTGCACGAGGCCCTAGGCGCGGAGGGACGGATAGCCGACGTGTCACGGCCCAGAGATTTGACAATTCGGCAACGCGTGCCGGACTTGCGCCAGCCCAGCGCCGTCACACCGGTGCCATCGAGGTACAGAATATCGAGGCTTGTGAGCCCGTAAAGGTCTGCCAAGCCGGTGTCGGTCACCTGGGTGCTTTGGAGCCCGAGCGATCTCAACCCAGTCAGCCGTTGCAGGTGCTCCAGCCCCGCGCCCGTCACCTGTGCGCCAATAAGCCCCAGATGTTCCAGCGCTGTTAACCGCTGCACATGGATAAGTCCGGCGTCGGTCACTTGGGTCTCACCATTCATGTAAAACTCTTTGAGAGCCGGCAGCCCCTTGAGGTGAGCGAGTCCGACGTCCGTCACTTGATTGCGCTTGAGCACTAGCTGGTTCAACTCCGTGAACCCACGCACATGTGCCAAACCAGCACCGGTTATTCGAGTGCCGACGACCACGAGCGATTGCAACCTCGTCAACCCATGAAGGTGTTCAAGGTCCGCATCCGTAACCTGGGCGGCGGTGAGCCAGACTTCTTGCACTTCATCGAAATAGTCCCGCCGAAGCCAACGTCGGAGGAGTCGCTTGGGAAACTTGCAAAAGTTAGCGAGATCACGCTCGAAAATCGGCCGACGGTAGGTGTCATGATATCGAATAAGGACCAGGCCGACATGCGTCTTTACTTCGACAAGGAGACGTTCTCGCTGGTGAAGCTCGTCCACCAAGTCGCCAATTCGACCACGACCTACGAAGAATACTTTGACGATTACATCCAACTCGATGAATTGGTCTATCCCAGAAAGTCCGTCGTCTTCATCCGCGGTACGAAGCAGCACGAGAAGGAAATCACGGCGCTGAAATTCATCGAGCCACCGGCTGACGACTACTTCGATCAATCGTGATCCGCCATTAGCTAGATTGGCCGGTGCCGCAACCACGGATGGCGCGCGACGGTTACGATTTCGTTCTTCATCCGTGGTATTGCCACGCTATCCGTGGGCCATGGCCTGCACTTTTGTCGTGTGCCTTGCCAGGTTTCCAATTTTGGTTGTGGCCGAAGGCCGCGCTGGGTTCATCCGGGTTCATCCGTGGCCAATGCCGTTCGAACCCCTGTCGAACATGGGCTAGTACCGGACCTGCTCGCGGACCAACTCGGCGAAGAGCTCCGGCCGGCGCGTGCGAAGCGTGTAGTTCGCCAGCGCGCGTTGCTCGGCGATCTGCGCCGCGTCGAGGGTCGCGACGATCATCGCGTCGCGGATGCTCTCCTCTTGGGTCGTGGCCAGCAATTCACCGTCGGGTCCCCAGATGAGAGCGGCGCCAGGGTGGTGCGGTTGGTTCTCGCTGTCGCGCGGCCAATGGTCGACGTAGCCCGCCCGGCCCGCTTGATCGGTGAGCACGGCGAAGCAGGCGTTTTCGCGGGCCCGCAGCGCGTACTTGCTCACAAAACGGTGCGTGTGGCGGCGAGCGGCGGCCTCACTCTCCAAGGTGTCCTCCCAGACTCTGAACCTGGCCGCGTGCGGCATCAAGATCACCTCCGCCCCGCGCAAGGCCAGCACACGCGCGATCTCCGGGAATTGATTGTCGTAACAGATCACGATGCCCACCTTGCACGGGCCGATATCGAACACGGTGATCTCCCGCCCCCCCTTGTAATAGAAGCCCTCGTCGCGCGACAGGTGCAGCTTGCGTTGTTTCCCGATGTAACCGGTCGGTCCGACGACGACTTGCGTGTTGAAGACGAGGTCGTTCTCCTTCTCGCTCATGCCCGCGGACAAGACGAGGCGATGTCGTTTTGCAATCTCGGCGAGCCTGGCGACGCTGGGGCCGTCGGGCACCGGTTCCGCCAGCTCCCAAGTGTTCGGCGTGCAATGCCCGTGGACCACGAGCTCGGGAAACAGCACGAGCTCGGCTTTCTCGGCGGCGGCCCGCTTGCACCAATCGTCGATCGCTCGCAGCACCCTTTCGGTTTCGCCAAGGTAGCCGTTCATGCTCACGGCGGCCACGCGTGTCGTTCTCATGGATCAACCTCAAGACGGCGGCGCAGTCGCGTCAAAAGAGCGGCAGGACTTCGCCGTCGCTTACGGGGAACGGTCGGCCGAGCATGTCTCGAATCTCGGCCCTTGGTGAAATGCCCAGCGAGTGAAAAATCGTGGCGTGGATGTCCGGTGGGGAGCAAGGCTGGGTGCGGGGAAAGGCCCCATGACCGTCGCTGCTGCCGTAGACCTGTCCACCCCGAATGCCGCCCCCGGCGAGCACCACCGAATAGACGCCTGGATAATGGTCGCGCCCCGCGGCGCCGTTGACGCGGGGAGTACGGCCGAAATCGGTGAGAACGACGACCAGCGTTTCGTCGAGCGTCCCGCGAGCGGCGAGATCTTCGAGCAAGGCGGAAGCACCATGATCGAAGACCGGAAGCAACCGCGTCTTGAGCCGATTGAAGTTGTCGCCATGCGTGTCCCACATGTCTCCCGCGCCGCCGTTGAGATCACCGGCTGAGCAACAGACTTGCACGACGGGCACGCCGGCTTCCGTCAAGCGACGCGCCAAGAGCATGCTTTGCCCACCCAGGTGATTACCATAGGAACCGCGGACTTTCGGATCTTCCTTGTCGAGATCGTATGCGTTCTTGACGGCCGAACCGAAAAGGATCTCCTGCGCCAGGTTGCGGAAGTGACTGTAGTTCTCGAAATCGGAGGGCTGGCCGACTGGTTTTTCCAACGAAGCAAGAAGATGGCTTCGCGACGACGCTCGCTCGTTGTCGACGTCTCCGAGTTTCAGGACTTCGGAGCCGAGCGTTCTGGATACCCCGCCGTACGGTTCGCCGTTGGGGGTGCGAAGGACGATGGGGTCGAATTTGACCCCCAGCCATCCGCCGTATTCGCCCGCTTGCAAGGTGTTGTTATCGACCATCGGGTACGGCAATCGAACGGCGGAGGGTACCCCACGCGGCGCCGTGCGGAATTTCGAAACCATCGCGGCGAGCGAAGGCCAATCACTCGGCTCGGGGGCAATGTTACCGGCACGCGGCGGCTTGTGCCCGGTGATGTTCCAATACATCCCCCGGCCGTGCGCCGCGTCGTCGTGATGGATCGAGCGGACGATGGCCAGCTTTTCCGTTTGCAGCGCCAAATTCGGCATGTGTTCGCCGATTCGAATGCCGGGGGTCGCCGTCGGTATCGGTGAAAACTCGCCGCGTACCTCGATGGGCGCCTCCGGTTTTGGGTCCCACGAATCAAGATGGCTCATTCCGCCCCAGCAATAGAGAATGATGCACGATTTCGCTTTGCCGATGCGCGTCGCGCCATACGACGCCGCCAATGACTTCGACTGCAGGAACGCCGGCAGAGAAAGTCCGTACATTCCCACCATCGTTGCCAGCAATTCGCGGCGCGACGGACGGTGCGACGGTTCGAACATGGTCGTTGCCTCCTCGGCGGCGGGTCACCCGTAGAGCGGCGCGATGACTTCGCCCGCGTTCAAGCGGTGAGGTCGACCAAGGCGGTCGATGATCTGGCTGTCGGGATCGATGCCAAGGGCGCTATAAACCGTGGCACCCAGGTCCGCCGGGTACCATCCGCGCGTGGCGGGCCAGGCGGCCTGGGCATCGCTTGCGCCGATCACTTGCCCCCCGCGGACGCCGGCCCCGGCGAACACGGCGCTAAACACACCCGACCAGTGGTCGCGCCCGGCGCCGGGGTTGATTTGCGGCGTGCGTCCGAATTCGCCCGTCACGACCACCAGCGTCTCGTCGAACAAACCGCTGGCTTTCAAGTCTTCCAACAGCGCCGCGAGTCCCTGGTCGAGCGGGGGCAGCAAGCGGTCTTTGAGCTGCGCGAAGTTCGAGCCGTGCGTGTCCCAGTTGTTCATCGAGCCCATGTTGGCCTGCACGACCGGCATGCCCGCCTCGACGAGCCGCCGCGCAAGGAGCAACGATTGTCCGAACGCGTGGCGGCCGTAACGGTCGCGCGACGCGGCCGGCTCGGCGTCGAGATTGAAGGCTTCGCGGAACCTGGCCCCTTCGGTCAAGAGCGTGAACGCGTTGTCGAAGCGGGCCGAACGGTCCTGCGCGGTTGCCGTCGCCGCCAGGTCGCGCCGCTTGTCGTCGAGTTTGGCCAAGAGGCTGCGGCGGTCGGACAGCCTGTCGACGGTCAGCCCCGGCAGCAGATCCAATTCCTGCAAGCGGAAGTCGGCCGCGTTGGGATCGCGAGTGAGCTGCCAAGGGTCGAACTCGCTGCCCAGAAAGCCGCCGTTCTGGCCGGAGAAGCCATAGCCATTGTGCAAGTACGTGGGCAACGACACGCCCGAAGGCAAGCCATCGGCCCGCGGTTGCAGGTATTGAACGCCGGACGCATAACAAGGCCAGTCGTTGCGGCTGGCCATGTGAGTGGCGCCGGCCGGCAACGAGTTGACGCCGCTCAGCATGAAGTGCGTGCCCTGCTCGTGGCCGGGCAGATTGTGTGTCATGCTTCGCACGATGGCATACCTGTCCGCCAGCCTCGCCAGCCGCGGCAAGTGGGGCGTGATCCGAATGCCCGGCACGTTGGTATCGACGGGTTGAAACTCGCCGCGTACCTCGGCCGGCGCCGTGGGCTTGAGGTCCCAGATGTCTTGATGGGCAGGTGCCCCGGTACAAAAGACCAGAATCACCGACTTGGCGCGGCCGGAAGCTGCAGCCCGTCCGACCGGCGCCGCGCCGGCCCTGAGCTGGCCGACGTGCAAACCCAGCAAGCCCGAGAAACCGACTTGCAGGAATTCCTTGCGGCTGATGCCTAGGCGATGATGGTGCGGTCGAAGGGCATTTCGCATCGAGGGGGATCTCGGGGAGGGAGGGCACGATTCAGGCGGGCAGCCTTGAGTATGACGGATCGTAGCCAAAACGGCAACCTTAACTTGCCGCCGGTGGCCTAATTTGAAATCCTGGCGGCCGTTGTCCCCACGTCCCTAGAACTTCGTTGGATCAAGCGTCACGCCAAATGGCGGTCCCACCAAGGTAAGAGCCAATTGGATGAGCGAATCCGGCTCATCCAGTTTCAGACCAAATCGGTCCATGCTATTGGGGCTAATCCGTATCCGATTAATGCTCAGCACACCGTTGTCGCAAATCCGAAGATAGAACTCGAACGCGCGATTCCGTAGCGAATTGTCGGGTTTTAATTGGACAAGCAAACCATAACCCCATCCAGGCGGAAGTCGATGCCACCCATCGATGAGCCATCCTGGATTCTCATCTCTCAGCGCCACCGCAATTCTTTCGGCGAGGTCTGAAAAAGGTTGGTCGTTGACCATGACTCGATCGTATCGGCCCAGCGCTCCGTTGCAAGTTACCAGACCTCGCCGAACAACTCGGCGCTTCCTAGCCACCGGATAATGATGGAGTCGCGATTTCTTGTCAGGGAAAAAGCGGACGGCGGCCGGCGACCGTTGGGAAGATCGGTCGGCGAAGCGACCAGAGCTTGCTATCATAGTTGCCTGCAAAACCCACCTGCTTGCAAAACCCAGCTCCGCGCCAGGACCCGCCCATGCCCCAGGTTCCACCCTTCCTCGCCGCGGTCGGCGAGCTGCCGCTCGATTGGCTCGACTTCGTGGTGCTCGTCGGCAGCGTGCTGGCCGTGGCGGCCTACGGCATGTACATGGGCCGCCGCGAGGAAGGGACCGCCGACTACTTTCTGGCCGGACGTAGCGTCGCCTGGTGGGCGGTGGCGGGCTCGATTTTCGGCACGAACATCAGCTCGCACCATCTGGTGGGTATGATGGGCGCCGGAATGAAAGAGGGTTTCGCGCAGGCCAATTTCGAGTTCGGCGCCATCTGCGGACTGCTCGTGCTCTGCTACTTCTTTCTGCCGCTCTATCGCCGCATGGGTGTCTACACGCTCAGCGAGTACCTCGGCCGGCGCTACGACGATCGCAGCCGGTTGCTCTACTCGGTGACGAACATGGTGTTCCTGCTGATTCAGCTTTGCGGCACGCTGATCCTGGGCGCCCTGACGATCGAAGCGCTGACCAAAGGCTCGCCCTACGAGGTGACTTACGCGGCCGCCGTCTGGGGCCTGTCACTCGTCGCCGCGGCCTACACGGGCTTCGGCGGGCTCAAGGCCGTGATCTACACCGACGTGATCCAAAGCGCCCTGCTCCTGGTCGGCGCCGGTGTGATCGCCGTGCTGGCCATCTATCATCCGAACGTCGGCGGCATTTCGGGGCTGATGGCCAAGGAGCCGCAAAAATTCCACGTCTTCTTCGAGGCCGGCCACAAGGAGCTTCCATGGACGGGCGTGCTCACCGGACTGATGATCCTGCACTTCTACTACTGGGGCACGAACCAGTTCATGGTGCAACGGGCCCTGGGGGCCAAGACCGGCTGGGACGGCCGAATGGGGATCATCGCCGCCGGCTTTTTCAAACTGCTGATCCCATTCCTTTGCATCGTGCCTGGCATGGCCGCGGTGTACATCCTCGACATCGACCCAGCAAAGGAAAGCGACACGGCCTTCGCCGGGCTGACCCGCGAGCTGCTGCCGACGGGCTACGGCCTGGTGGGCGTCGTCATGGCGGGGCTGGTGGGAGCAATCTTGTCGACCGTCGATTCGATGATGAATTCGACGGCGACGCTCTTCACCTTCGACATCTATCGGAAATACGTGCGGCCCGAGGCGTCGGAATTGAGGCTGATCTGGGTCGGCCGCGCGGCGATGACGGTGCTGGTCGCGATGGCAATCGGGTTCTCGTTGGAGTACCGCGACGTGCAACAGGACGGGCGCGGAGTGTTCCTGGTGATGGCCGACTACAATGCCTACCTCGTGCCCGGCGTGCTGGTGGCGTTCCTCGCCGGTATCCTGCAAGCCAGTGTCACGCGGACCGGTTCGGTGGCATGCATTCTGACGGGTCCGATTACGTCCGTGCTGTTCGAACGATGTGCCAGGTGGTGGTTCGCCCATGACCTGCAAGCATTTCACCGGACGGGGCTGGCGGCGGTGGCGAGCTACGCCGTGCTTCTCGCCGTCAGCCGGCTTTGCAAGTCGGAACGTAACGCGGAAGCCGAGCAGTACATCTGGTGGCGATACC
>Ga0307373_10013935_pt1 | contig 11153 bp, 9 predicted proteins | sample OX2MG_FD_202534 | JGI IMG/M metagenome (GOLD analysis project Ga0307373, IMG submission 202534) | Soil microbial communities from Risofladan, Vaasa, Finland - OX-2 | ecosystem: Environmental > Terrestrial > Soil > Coastal area > Acid sulfate soil | place: Finland: Risofladan, Vaasa | collected... | reverse complement strand
CGTACCGAGAGATCTCGCTGGCGTTGCGCCGTCCGCCGGGACGTGAGGCCTACCCCGGAGATGTCTTCTACCTGCATTCCCGGTTGCTGGAGCGGGCGGCCCGGTTGAACCAGGAGAAGGGGGGAGGTTCCCTGACGGCTCTGCCGATCATCGAGACCCAGGCCAACGACGTCTCCGCCTACGTCCCCACCAATGTCATCTCGATCACCGATGGGCAGATCTACCTGGAGGGCGACCTCTTCTACGCCGGCACCAGGCCCGCCATCTCGGTGGGACTCTCCGTCAGCCGAGTGGGTGGGGACGCGATGACCAAGGCGATGCGCTCGGTCGCAGGGGGGATGCGGCTCGACCTGGCCCAGTATCGGGCGCTGGCAGCCTTCGCCCAGTTCTCGTCCGACCTTGACAAGTCGACCAGGGACCAGCTCGAGCGCGGCCGACGGCTCACGGAGTTGCTGAAGCAGAATCAGTATCAGCCGGTGCCGCTGTCGCATCAGGTGATGACCATCTTCGCCGGCACCAACGGCTTCCTAGATCGGGTGCCGGTGGAGCGGATCGGCGAGTGGGACCAGCAGTTCCGCCGCTGGGTGGGTCAGACCCACAGCTCGCTCGAGCAGGCCATCGAGGACCGCAAGCAGCTGGATGACGATATGACCACGGAGCTTCGAGCCGCGCTCGAAGAGTTCAACCAGGGGTTCGACATGGGGCCGGGGACGGCCGCGGAAGGCAGCTGAGGCGGCTGAGTGGCGACCCTTCGCGACATCCGCAGGCACATCCGCGCGGTCCGCAACATAGAGCAGATCACACGCGCCATGCAGATGGTGGCGGCCGCCAAGATGCGGCGGGCGCAAGCCCGGGTTGTGGCCGTGCGTCCCTACGCTCACGCGATGGATGAGGTGGCTCGCGACGTGGCCAAGATCGGCAAGGAGTATCACCACCCCTTCCTGACTCCGAAAGAGGAGGGTCGAGGGCTGCTCATCCTGGTCACGTCCGACCGAGGATTGGCCGGTTCGCTCAATGTCAACACGATGCGGGCTGCCCACTCGCACATGCTGCGCAACTTCGGCCCGGGCTACGAGGTGGTCGCGATCGGCCGCAAGGGGGTGGAGTTCGCCCAGAGAATGCCGGTCCGACTGGTGCATCACCGGGTGGGGCTGCCTGATCGCGTGGAGATGGAGATGCTGCGCCCGGCGGTGGAGCGGGCGACCAAGGCATACCTTGATGGGGACGTCCGGGGCATCGTGCTGGCCTACTCCCGATTCAAGAATCTGTTGACGCAGATCCCCACCGTGCAACAGCTGGTGCCCGTTCCGCCGGCCGAAGCTGACGAGGGACCCCGCACGGAGGGGGACTACATATATGAGCCGGATGGCCAGGCGGTCCTGGAGCGGTTTATGCCGACCTACCTTTTGAGCCAGGTGTTCCACGCGGTGGTGGAGAGTCAAGCGAGTTTTTACGGCGCGCAGATGATCGCGATGCAGAACGCATCCTCCAGCGCCGGCGACGTGATTCGGGCGCTGTCACTCACCGCCAACAAGGTGCGCCAGGCCGGGATCACCAGGGAGTTGATGGAGATAATCGGTGGTGCCGAGGCCCTGCAGGCCGCCCGGCGCTGAGGAGGTGGTGATGGCAAACAAGGAAGCGGGCGGCAAGGTGCAGGGCAAAGGTTCGGTCCTGCAGGTAATCGGTGCGGTGGTCGACGTGGCCTTCGACGCCTCCGACCTGCCCCACATCCTGGACGCGCTGGAGGTGAAGCGAGTCGGCTCCCGGCTGGTCCTGGAGGTCCAGCAGCACCTGGGCAATGACGTCGCCCGGTGCATCGCGATGGAGTCGACCGATGGCCTGAGGCGCGGCGACGAAGTGATGGCGACCGGCGCCCCGATCCAGGTCCCGGTCGGCAAAGGGGTTCTGGGCCGGATGTTCAACGTCATCGGCGAGCCGATCGATGGAGGGCCGGCTCCCGAGGTCACCAAGCACATGCCCATCCATCGGGAGCCGCCATCGTTCGCCGAGCAGGCGGTTTCTACCGAGATCCTGGAGACCGGGATCAAGGTGCTGGACCTCATCTGCACCTTCGCCAAGGGGAGCAAGATCGGGCTCTTCGGAGGCGCCGGGGTGGGTAAGACGGTCATCGTGATGGAGCTCATCCGCAACATCGCCAAGGAACACCAGGGGTACTCCGTCTTCGCTGGGGTTGGGGAGCGCACCAGGGAGGGCAACCAGCTCTTCGGCGAGATGCACGAGTCCGGCGTCATCAACCAGACGGCTCTGGTCTTCGGGCAGATGAATGAGCCTCCCGGGGCGAGGGCTCGGATCGCGTTGACGGGCCTCACCATGGCCGAAGAGTTCCGCGACGAGGAGGGTGCCGACGTGCTCCTCTTCATTGACAACGTCTTCCGCTACATGATGGCCGGAAGTGAGGTTTCCGCGCTGCTGGGTCGGATGCCATCCGCGGTGGGCTACCAGCCGACCTTGGCGACGGAGATGGGAGACCTGCAGGAGCGGATCACCTCCACCAACAAGGGGTCGATCACCTCGGTCCAGGCGGTATATGTGCCCGCTGACGACTTCACCGACCCTGCCATCCAGACCACGTTCGCCCATCTGGGGGCGACGGTCTCCCTCGATCGGAGAATCGCCGAGCTCGGGATCTATCCCGCCGTCAACCCACTCGACTCCTTCAGCCGGATCCTCGAGCCGCGGACAGTCGGCGCCGAGCACCACGAGGTGGCGCTGGGGGTTCAGCGGGTACTGCAGCGGTATCAGGACCTCCAGGACATCATCGCCATTTTGGGCATGGAGGAGCTGTCGGACGAGGACCGGCAGACGGTCGACCGAGCCCGTCGGGTGCAGCAGTTCCTGGGTCAGCCGTTCTTCGTGGCCGAGCAGTTCACCGGGCGTCCCGGGAAGTACGTCCCCCTGCGCGAGACCGTGCGGGGCTTCAAGGAGATCCTCTCCGGGAGCCTGGACGAGCTTCCCGAGCAGGCCTTCCGAATGGTCGGCACCATCGACGAGGCGATCGAGAACGGCCGGACCCTCAACCGTGGGGCCGAGCCGGAGGTGGCCGCCTGAGATGGGAGTGCCTACCCGGCTGCTGACCAGCCAGAAGCCGCTCTTCGACGGAGACTGCGACTTCATCGTCTTGAGGGGCGCAGACGGCGACTTGGGGGTGCTGCCCGGCCACGCCCCCTTGCTGACCTGGCTCAAGCCCGGGGAGGTGATGCTCCGCCGTGGAGAGCGGGAGGAGTATTTTTTCCTCGAGGACGGCTACCTGGAGGTCCTTCCGGACAGGGTTTCAATCCTGGCCCAGCGCGGGGACAGGTCCGATGCGATAGACCCGGCCGAGGCCGAGGGGCAGCGGAGGGCAGCGGAGGAGGCGCTCAGCCGGGCGTCGGGCTCCTCCGAGCAGGAGGTCTTCGCCCTCGAGGGGGAGTTAGCAGTCGCGGCTGCCCGCATGGAGGCGGTGGACCGGCAGCGGCACCGGGCCCGCGACTGACACGGAGAGAAGCGACTTCGTAACGGCTCCGCAGCGGCCGGCTCGGCCAAATCAGCTGACCATATACTCGCTGCGTGCCTTCCTCAACCGCGGGGCCAGCGATCGCGATCGCTGCCACAGGTAGGGCGGACCGTTCTCGGCTGGATATCCTGGGAGCGGCCGTAGACCTCTGCACCAAGCAGGAGGCATTGCTGCGATGTGAGCGGGCTCTGGCGGCTGGAGCTGCCGCTGAACCGGTCCAGATCGTGACCCTTAACCCTGAAATGGTGATGCAGGCAAGGCGGAATGTTGAATTGGGCGAGGTCCTTGAAGCTGCCGAGCTTGTGGTGCCGGATGGGGCTGGAGTCGCCTGGGCCGCGCGGCGGATGGGGACTCCGCTCCCGGAGCGGATCCCGGGGGTTGAACTTCTGGTAGACATCTGCTCTCTGGCGGCCCGCCGCGGCTGGAGCGTCTACCTCCTGGGGGCTTCTCCAGGGGTGGCAGAGCAGGCTGCCGCCCAGCTCCAGTACCTCTGCGCCGGCCTTTTGGTTGCGGGCTGCGCCAGCGGGTCGTATTCCGAGGCTGATGCTCCGGCGACCGTCACCGCCATCCGTGCCAGTGGCGCCCGCCTGATCGCGGTTGCCTTTGGGGTTCCCCATCAGGACCTCTGGCTCGGCCGCCATCTCACAGATACCGGTTGTGCGGTCGGAATCGGTGTCGGCGGGTCCCTTGACTACCTATCGGGCAGGGTGCGCCGGGCCCCCTTGTTCCTGCGTCGATTGGGGCTGGAGTGGAGCTTTCGGCTGCTGCGACAACCATGGCGGTTGCCGCGCATGGTCAGGGGCGCGCCGTTCTTCCTCCTGGTGTGGCAGCAGAGCCGCAAGGTGAAAGACTGATGCTCGTGCGCCGCCCCGACCTCAGCGTTGTCATCCCCGCCTACAACGAGGAGATGCGTCTACCTCCGTCCCTCCTGCGTATCAGGGAGTTTCTGGATGCACAGGGCCGCAGCTACGAGGTTGTGGTGGCCGATGACGGGAGCCGGGATCGAACCGCTGAGCTGGTACGGGACGCGGCCGCATCCTGGCCCGAGCTGAGCCTGGAGCAGCTACCGGAGAACCGGGGCAAGGGCGCAGCTGTCCAGCATGGCATGCTCAGGGCCCGCGGAGTGCACCGTCTCTTCACCGACGCCGACCTGTCGACCCCGATTGCGGAGCTGCCCAAGTTGCAGGAGGCACTGCGCCGAGGGGCCCACGTAGCGATAGGCTCCAGGGCTCTCAAGGACTCTGAGGTGCAGGTACATCAGCCACTTCATCGGGAGCTGATGGGCAAGACCTACAACCGGTTGCTGCGGGCAATGGTGCTCCCCGACCTCCACGACACGCAGTGCGGGTTCAAGCTGTTCACCGCAGCGGCTGCGGAGACCTGCTTTGCCAGGTTGGAGTGCCCGGGATTCGGCTTTGACGCCGAGGTGCTGCTGCACGCCCGCAACCTAGGGCTGGGCATCGCCGAGGTCGGCGTGGTCTGGCGCAACGTCACTGGCACCAGCGTGAACTCGCTGCCCGACAGCTGGAGGATGCTGGCGGAGCTCTGGCAGCTGCGGCGGATGCGGGTCTTCCCGCGACCGGTGGCCGAGCGCACTTGATTCGGCCGACCTCCCGAGGGAGGGCCATCGGCTGGCTCGGGGAGGCGCAGGCGGCAGAGTTCGCCGCCAAGCTGGCCCGGGCCACCAGCGGACGGCCATTCTGGATTGCGGCGCTGGTGACAGCCATCGTGGGGGGAGCGGCGGCGGGGCTGCATCTGCCCACCAGTGGCGCCACCTTCGTCCACATCGCTACCGGCCATACCATTGCGGCGACAGGATTGGGAGGGGTGAGTGCCTTCATGTCCGGCAAGGCTGCCGCTCTCGACCTGCGCTCGTGGCTGCTGGACTTGGGGTTGAGTTCGCTCTACTCGGCAGGTGGGGTGGGCTCGCTCGAGCTACTCGGAGCGGCGCTCGGAGCGGGGACTGGCCTGCTGATGCTCGTGGCCGTCCGCCTCAACGGCAGGGCGCACCCGCTGCTGGTGATTGCCGCCTTGGGGCTCGCCTTGGCCGCCCTGGATCCTACCGCGACCTCCCTGCCGGCGCTGGTGCTGGCACTGCTGACGGCCACGCTCATGGTCTGCCTAGCGGGTGTCCGGCAAGGGAGCAGCTGGGCCCCCTCCGCGATAGTGCTGCTGGCTGTGGCCTGGGCCAACGTCGATTCGTCGGTGGTGGTGGTGGTCCCGATCTTGGTGCTCTTCCTTATCTGTGACAGCCGTTCTAGGCGCAGCTCCCGCCCGTGGGCGCTGCTGCCGGTCTTGGTGGTCGTGGCGAGCCTGGTGAATCCTCGGGGACCCGCAATCTACGCCGGTCTCCCCTACAGCCTGGGGATGTTTGCGGAGCACCCGCTGCTGGCGGTCTGGAGCAGCCCCGACTTCCACCCCTGGGGGGCGCGACTTTCCGAGCTGACCGCTTTGGCGCTCCTGCTCGGGTACCTCGTGGCGGCCCGTAGTGCGCGGCGGAGCTGGGGCTATCTGGCTCTGACCGCCGCGGCCATGGCGCTGCTATGGAGTTTCTACCTACCGTTGTTCCTAGTGCTGGCTGGGGTTCAGTCGGCCAGCCTGCTGTCGGAGTGGGCGATCTCGGCAGGAGAGCGGGCGCCGGTGGCCACCTTCCCAGGAGGAGCGCCACGGCGGCTAGTAGCGCTGGCCGCCATACCGGTGATCCTCAGCGCGGGCCTGCTGGCCCGGGCTGGGGTCCACTCCCAGGTCTATGGAGGTCCGGGGGCTCAGCTCGCCAAGACGCTGCCAGTTGCGGCCGCCACCTGGCTGAGTCAGAGTCCGGTGGCGGGCAGTTGGTACACGACCCCGGACTTCGGCGACTACCTTGCCTTTCGATTCCCCCACGCGCACCGGCTGGTTTGCACCAGCGATCCGGTCGCGGATGGGGAGGGGCGGATGTCCTCGTGCGAGCAGCTAGCTGGGCTCAATCAAGGGGCTCTGGCGGTACTGCGGCAGCTGCACGTTCAGTCGGCGGTGCTTCCCGCTGCCGCTCCGGCGGTGGCCTTTCTCACTGCGGAGGGGTGGGTCGTCCGGTATCGTGATCCGACAACCGTGGTGGTCACCTCCGGTCTCAGCAGCGGTTAAGGTAGCTCCGATAGATTTCTACTCACCAGCAGACAGCAGTCGAACTAGGGGACGATGTCAAAGAAGTCAACCGCCGAGCGCCGTCAGGCAGCCAGCCGACCCGCCGCCGGAGGAGGTGGCGGCAATGGCAGAGGGCCCCGGGCCGGTAGCGGAGGCGGCGGACCCGCTCGGCACTCGAGCCGACGCTCCCCACGGGGCGGCCAGAGACGGCCCTGGGGGATCTTCGCCTCAATCGGCGGGGTGATCGCGGTCTTCGTGGCCGTCATCATCTTCTTCGATCTCACCTCGGGTGCAGCCGTCCAGGACACCCAGGTGCTGCCGGCGCCGGCCTCGGTGGTAGCGGCCATAACCCACGTCCCCCAGTCGACGCTGGACACGGTGGGGGGCGGGGCTGCGAACTATCCTCCGCGGGCGTTGACCACCGCCACCAAGCTGACCGCCAACGGCAAGCCCGAGTTGCTCTACATCGGGGCCGAATACTGCCCGTACTGCGCCCTTGAGCGCTGGTCCTTGATCGGGGCGCTCAGCAAGTTCGGTAGCTTCTCCAACCTGAAGATCATCAAGTCCTCCCTGACCGATGGGGCGGGGCCGAACATTGCCACCTTCACCTTCGCCCACGGGGTCAGCTACACCAGCCGCTACATCACCTTCGTCGCCAGGGAGATCTACAGCAACGTCCCCGACCCCAGCACCGCGACCGGGTATGCCAACTTCCAGAGCCTCAACTCCCAGCAGTCGCAGCTGTTCACTACCCTGGGCCAGAGCGGATTCCCCTTCGTCGACTTCGGAGGGATCGCCGCTCAGGTCGGCACTGAGAGCAGCAGCCCGGGGCCCACCGGTCTCAGCAACTACAGCTGGCAGCAGGTGGCCTCCTTTCTCAGCAAGCCACACAGCTCCCAGGCACAGATGATCCTGGGCGGGGTCAACTACGACACCGCCGCTATCTGCAAGATGACCGGAAACAAGCCCGGCAAGGTCTGCGGCCAGACCGTCATCCAGCAGCTCGAAGGCGGCCTCTGAGCCGCTCACGGGAAAGGCGTCGGCCCGGGAGGACGGCCAGCCCGGCTGGCGAGTCGGTCCTGCCGACCGGGCCGGGGACCGTCACCGCGGGGCACTTCATGGGCGCCGGGCGACCCGGGGCGCTGCTGCTGCTGCTGTACTCGGGAGCAGGATTCGGGGTCGCCACCTACCTGACGGCGGTGCACTACGCCCACGTGCCGCTGGTCTGCAGCGCGACCGGTCTCATCGACTGCGCCCGGGTGGTGACCAGCCCGTTTTCGGTGGTCCCCGGAACCAGCGTGCCGATTACGGTGCCAGGCATCGGCTTCTTCGTGGTCAGCTTCGCGCTGGCGCTGGCGCAGTATCTTCGACCGTTCCACCAGAGGTTGCGCCAAGCTCATTTCGGCTGGGCATGCCTGGGGTTGCTGGCGGTCTTCTACCTGGTGTTTGTGGAGCTGGTAGAGCTCCACAACATCTGCCTGTGGTGCACCGCCGTGCACGGTCTCATCATTCTCACCCTGTTGACCACGGCATGGCGGCTGACCCCGCTGGATGCGGCGTTAACCGCTTCCTAATTTGAGTGCCGGATGATCTTGGCAGCCGCTGGCAGGCGGCGCCAAGAGGGGCCTCTCCCAGCCCGGAATGGTCGAACTCAGCAGGCGGTCCTGGACGGTGCCCACCAAACGGGCCGCCAAGGTCCGGCTTCCCACCCGGCCAATGGGTCGGGCGGGACCGGACCCCACCATGCTCCGTGAGCCGTGGGGCGCTATTTGGTCAAGCTGGCAGTGCGGCCACTTCGGCCGAACACGCCGGGACTCCTCTCTCTCGCCAGTATGCGGTCGTGGGATTGGCGGGGAGGTGCAGCGAGGAGATGAGGGCGGTGCGGGCGAAGATCTCGACCCGGCGGTCTCGGTAGACCAGAGCCCAGGACGGCTCACGTTGTAGAGCGTCGGGAAAGGCGGTACCGCGTTCGAAGAGGACGAGCTGCGCGGGGCTGGTGTCGAGGCGGGCGAGCCAGGTGGGGGACAGGTCGATGATGGCGGCGTAGTCGCGCAGCACCTGCGGCCCCATGAGCGCCGCGTCGCCGAAGACGAACACCTTGTCCTTGGGGACCGTGTAGGCGAGGAAGCCGCCGTCCCCGTATTGATTGAAGATCCGGAGGCCCGCAGGGGCGGTATCCAGCCATCGGGAAGCGCAATAGGGAAACGCGTTGACATAGGTCGCGGAGTCGAGGGCCGGTGTCGCCAGGGTTCCGACCTGCACCGCCAGGATCGCCGCCAACCCGCCCAGGAGCAACAGCTCGAGCAAGACCAGCGCCCGTGGCTGCCTTGGTCGGAGCCGGAGCGTCCACCGCCCAGCCAGCTCCAGGCGCAGCCTCTCGGCGAGGGTGATCCAAACCGGGATTCCGGCGACCACCAGGATCACGAGGTTCCGCACCGATTGCAGGGTCACGAGCAGGCTCAGGCCAAGGACGACCAGCTCCCGCAGGGGAAGGCCCCGGTAGCGAACGACCAGCCAGGCCAGGGTCAAGATGAGTACCAGCAGTGGCAGCAGCACCACCGAGTGGAAGTCTGGGCTGTGCCACTCCTGGATCAGGCTCTGCTGAGCATTGCTGAACTGGGTCTGAAAGGGATAGACGACGATCATCGAGCCGTTCGGATTAACCAGGCTCGCCGCCACCGAGCAGAGGGCTGCCCACGAGAGTTGGGCAAGCCTTGAGCGTTGGAGGGAAGACCGCTGGCCCAGCGCCGCCTGGACCCACTCCGCCCCCAGGACCGCCAGGAGAAGAATCAGCCCCATGATGAATCCGGCGTGGAGGTTGGACCAGATCAAAAAGAGCGGCGGGAGCAGCCACGCGGCCCAGCCGCCTCGGCGCAGCTGGCGCTCGACCAGCAGCAGGACGACCCCAATGAGTAGGTAGGACTCCATCTGGGATCGAGGCCCCAAGATCGGGTAGGCGGTGATCGCCGCCAGGAACAGACCGCATCCGACCGTGATCCCGTGGATAGGCCCGATCTGGCTCGACCGCGCCCAGATGACACAGAACACAGCCAGGGTCACTAGCCAGTAGACGACCACCACTCCCGGACGGCCCCCCACCCCGACCGCGGCCGCCATCCAGACCTCGCTCAGCCACTCCTGCAGCACCCAGTGGTGGCCCGCGGCCATGAAGGCGTAGGGATTGATGTGGATGAGGTGGCCCGTCGCCAGCATGGTGTCACCGTTGCGCAGGTGCCACCAGAAGTCCGGATCCATGACTTGGGGGCGTGCCGCCAGCATCCCTGTCAGGAGAGCGACCAGCGCGACGAACCGAGGAAGGGTCAGCAGCTGCCCCCTTGAGGGCAGCCGCCGACCTACGGGTGAGGCTGCCAAAACCGTCCGCCTGGAGCGCTCACAGCTTCAGTCTATTGAGGTTCGAACCGCCCACAAGCGGCCGTTGCAGCTCTGCTTCAGCTTCGATGCCAGGTCGTCCCATTACCGTCGGATGCGGTCAGCGCTTAACCTTGGCCTGTGGCCGCAGAACTCTCCGCCTCATCCCGGGCCGCTCCACTGGGAGACCTTCAGCAGCTCCTCTCTCAGGAGGCGTCGAGGCTGGAGGATGTCCTGCTCGCACTTGACGAGGAGGTCATGCGGCTGCTGGCAGGGCTCGACCTGATGGCGGAGAGGGTCGACGACGCCGACATAGTGCGCCGCCATGTACTGCGCGACCACGCCCGCTTCCGAGCCTCGGATGTGGAGGCCGCCATCTCACGCTGCCACGCCCTGCATCTGGAAGCCAGCTTGGCCAGGGCACGGCTAGCGCACTGCCGCATGTGGGCCAAGGAGCTCCGCTACTGGCATTCGCTGCTGAAGACGACAGCAGATCAGCTCGATGACCACCGCGCCCCGGATGGGACGCTGGAGGAGGGTCTCGCCCGCTATCGGAGCGCCTCCCGGCAGGTCTTCCAGATCATCGAGGAGGAGCGCATGCGGATCGCTCGTGACATGCACGATGGGCCGGCCCAGTCGATGTCGAATCTGGTGCTGCGCGCGGAGATCCTGGAACGGCTGGTAGACCGGGACCCGGATCGGGCCAAGGCTGAGATCCAAAGCTTCAAGGACTCCATGAAGGGAGTCCTTGACGAGACCCGCGACCTCATCTTCGACCTGCGCCCGATGACGCTGGATGACCTGGGGGTGATCCCCACCCTGAGACGGTTGGTCAACGAGTACAAGGAGAGGGAGGGGATAGAGGCGCGGCTGTCGGTAATAGGGACGGAGCGGAGGCTGCCGCCGGAGACCGAGGGGGCGCTGTTCCGCATCGTCAAGGAGGCCCTGGTCAACGTCCGCAAGCACGCCCACGCCAAGAACCTTGACGTCTTGATGAATCTCCAGTCCCACCGGGTGAGCGCGGTCGTGAAGGACGACGGAGACGGCTTCGACCTGGCAGCGGTCGAGGCCCGGCTCGCCCATGAGCCGCATTTTGGGATCATCTCCATGCGGGAGCGGGCGGACCTCGAGCACGGGCAGCTGGAGG
>Ga0307373_10013933_pt1 | contig 11154 bp, 12 predicted proteins | sample OX2MG_FD_202534 | JGI IMG/M metagenome (GOLD analysis project Ga0307373, IMG submission 202534) | Soil microbial communities from Risofladan, Vaasa, Finland - OX-2 | ecosystem: Environmental > Terrestrial > Soil > Coastal area > Acid sulfate soil | place: Finland: Risofladan, Vaasa | collected... | reverse complement strand
GCTGGCCGGCGCGTCTTAGCAGTCCGGTCGGCGATCCTGGCGCGGGGATGGTCGCGTCGCCTCAGCCCGGTTTGCCGGACTCGAAGCGGCAGACCCGGTTGCGGCCCGAATGCTTGGCTCGATAGAGCGCGACGTCCGCCTGTTTCAGCAACGCCTCGATGCCGGCGGTGTCTTCATCGCTGGCGCTGGCGCCGACGCTGATGGTCACCGACAGGGTTATTTCGCCGGCGCTGAGCGCGCCGTCCGCGACGAGCTGCCGGATTGCACCAAGCTGCATCACTGCACCTGTGCGTGTGCCCCGATTCGTAAACGCACGTGGTGGGGCGTCAGGCGACACGACATCGCGGTTCCTGGCGTGAGCCGCACCAAACTGCTTCATCGATCGAAAAATTTCTAATGAAAATGCTAGTGGAGCGGATTTAACATTCGCTATCCACCTAGCGGCAGCCTCGTGAAGCGAATGTCAAATCCAAAGCTCCCCTAAGACTCATATTTGCTAGTGGTCCTTTTGATTCTAACATTCCATGAGAAGCTGCCGAATACGGATGCGAATGTTAGAATCGGACCACTAGCTTAGATTTACCGAGCGGCCGGTCCGCCGGCTAAGGCCGCCAGCTCATGCGGTGCACCGGCTTGCCGGAGATCGAATTGACGCCGGCGCCGGCGATGGAAAATCCCTGCCGTCGGTAAAATCCAATGGCGCGGACGTTGTCGGTGTTGACGTCGAGGTCGAGGCCCAGCGGCGAAACGCGCTTGGCCTCGTCGATCAGTGCGGCGCCGATACCGGATCGCCACGAAGCGGGCGCGACCACCAGCTGGTCGAGATAGCCAGTCTTCGGATCGACGGTGACGAAACCGATCATTTCGCTGTCGGCCTCGGCGATCGTAATTTCACAGCCAGGCACCAGCTCGTTGCGCCAGCGTTGGCGCCACCAGTCGAGCCGCTCGGCAAAGTTGATCCGCGGATAGGCCGCTTGCCAGGTACGCAGCCAAAGCTCGTTCGCGGTGTCTTCGTCGCGCGCGTCGTAGCGGCGCAGGCGCACGCCTACTTCTCCGTCAACTTCAGCTCGATGCGGCGATTGCGACTATAGGCCTCGTCGGTGGTGCCGGTATCGATCGGCTGGAATTCACCGAAGCCGGCGGCGACCAGGCGTTGCGGCGAGACGCCCTTGCTGATCAGATATTGCACCACTGAAATCGCGCGCTCGGCCGACAACTCCCAGTTTGATTTGAACGGCGAGGTCGCGGTCACCGGGCGCACGTCGGTGTGGCCGTCGACTCGCAGGACCCAATTGATCTCCGAAGGAATCTGCTTCTCGAGGTCGATCAGCGCCGAGGCGAGCTTGTCGAGCTCGGCGCGGCCTTCCGGTCGCAGCACCGCTTGACCGGAGTCGAAGAATACCTCCGACTGGAACACGAAACGGTCGCCGACCACGCGGATGTCGGGGCGGTTGCCGAGGATGTCGCGCAGCTTGCCGAAGAAGTCGGAGCGGTAGCGCGACAGTTCCTGCACCCGCTGCGCCAGCGCCACATTGAGGCGCTGACCGAGATCGGCGATGTGCAGTTGCGAATCCGTTTCCTTCTGCTCGGATGTGCCCAGCGCCGCCTCGAGGGCGCCGATTTGCCGGCGCAGCGCGCCGATCTGCTGATTGAGGATTTCGATCTGCGCTACGGCGCGCGCGGTCGCCTCCTTCTCGAGGTCGAGCTGGGAGCCGAGCCGGCCGACCTCGGCTTTGCCGGTGTCGGCGTTCTGCGCCCCTTCGGCGACGCCGCGCAGCCGATCACGTTCGCCCTCGGTGGCGGTCAGCGACGCGCGCAGATGCGCGACTTCATCTTCGAGGGTCGTTTTGCCGGTGTGCTCGAGCGAGAGGAGGTCGGACAGCCGCGTGATTTGCGCGTTGAGACGGGCCAGCGCGGTGTCCTTGCCGGCGACTTCCTGCGACAGGAAAAATTGCGCAACCATGAAGACGGTAAGCAGGAAGATGATCGACAAGATCAGCGTCGACAATGCGTCGACGAAGCCCGGCCAGTAATTCATGCCGGTGTCGCGGCGGGTTCGGGAAAGCGCCATGCTTTTTTGCGCCTGTCTTTATCTCAGTCGGCGCGTTCGCGCGACAAAAGTTCCATGAAGCGCCGGATGTCGCCGTTGAGTTTCGATTGGGTGTCGGCCCAGTCGCGGATCATTTGCTGTTCGGCGCGCATGTGCTGGACGAGGCCCTGGATCGCTTCGGCGAGGTTAGCCATGGCCGCGGTCGTCGCCTTGCCGGAGCCGGTTTCGTTGATCGAGTTTCGTAACCGCTCGATAGCGTCGGTCATGCCGCCGGGCGCGGCCGCTGCGTTCGTGCCGGCCGCGTCGAGATCGTGCACGGTGGTGGCGAGCCAGTCCTCGAGGTTGTTGTAGAACCGGTTCTGCGCCTGGCTGGTCTGCAAATCGAGGAAGCCGAGAATGAGCGAGCCGGCGAGCCCGAACAGCGACGATGAGAACGAAATGCCCATGCCGCCGAGCGGCGCCGCCAATCCTTCCTTGAGCGCGTTAAACACCGTGTCGGCATCGCCGCCGATATTGAGATTGTTGATGATACCGCCGACCGAACCGACCGTCTCGATCAGGCCCCAGAAGGTGCCAAGCAGACCGAGGAAGACGAGCAGCCCGGTCAGGTAGCGCGCGCTGTCGCGTGCCTCGTCAAGGCGGCTCGCCAGCGAGTCGAGGAAGGCACGCATGATCTGGGCCGAAATTGTCATCCGGCCGGTGCGCTCGCCGCCGAGGATCATGGCCATCGGCGCGAGCAGGGTCGGCGCGCGCGCCGCCGGTACGGCCGGATCGGCGCGGCGGAAGCTGTTGACCCAGGAGACTTCCGGAAACAGCCGGATCACCCGAACAAACGACAGGATAATGCCGATCAGCAAAACGCCGACAATCAGCCCGTTGAGCCAGGGATTGGCCATAAAGGCATTGAGGATCTGGCGCTGGAGTACGAAGGCGATCAGCCCGCACAGAATCAAGAACACCAGCATCCGCACGAGGTAGATGCGAGGTGAGGCGAGTTTGACTTGATCGACGCTGTCCGCCATCGGTTTTCACTCTACGCCCGGGGCCTACTTACTATGGCATGCCTCGGCGTTAAGAAAAACGCATGAAAACGCGGCCGGTGCGCGCATCGGCCCGCTGCTTTGAATGTCGCAACCTTTACGGCGCGATGATGGCGCCGGCGGTTCACGATATTTCGGCGGATTTCACCGGAGACCGGGCAGCAGCGTCTTTGCCGGCGGTTTTTAAGAGCCGCAGCAGCTCGCGGTGCATGGTGTCGTTGCCGGCGACGATGTTGCCCTGGGTCAGGATCGCCTCGCCGCCGTCGATGTCGCTGACGAATCCGCCCGCTTCACGCACCAAGAGGATGCCGGCGGCCATGTCCCACGGCGATAAATCGCGTTCCCAATAGGCGTCGAGGCGGCCGGCTGCGACCCAGGCCAGATCGAGCGTCGCCGCACCGTACCGGCGCAGCCCCGCGTATTTTTGCTGTGCGGCAAAGATCTCCCGGTGGGCGACGGCAAGATCGCCGCGGCCGTAATGCGGCAACCCGCAGGCGACCACCGCTTCGTCGAGACGCCGCCGTGCGGCGACGCGGATGCGACGGTCGTTGAGGAACGCACCCTTGCCGCGCTCGGCGACGAACAATTCGTCGTTCGCCGGATTGTAGGTCAGTGCCGCAACGATCGCGCCACTGCGCTCAAGCGCGATCGAGACCGCGAAATGCGGGATCCCGTGCAGGAAATTGGTGGTGCCATCGAGCGGATCGACAATCCAGCGGTGCGTTTTGTCGGCGCCGGCATGGGTGCCGCCTTCTTCGCCGAGGAAGCCATAGTCCGGCCGCGCCTTGGCGAGTTCCGCGCGCACGATCTCCTCGGCGCGGCGATCGGCGGCGGTGACGAAATTGCGCGGTCCTTTCAGGGACACTTGCAGATTTTCGACTTCGCCTAAGTCGCGCTTAAGGCTGCGGCCGGCGCGATAGGCGGCCTTGATCATGACATTGAGGATTGCGGACTGCGGCATGGCGCTTCGCTACCTGCGCCGCGGGCCGCGCGCAAGCCCGGCAGCATTCGTCAAAACAGCCATAAGCCCTCCGATCCCTTCATCGAGCCGATGGCGAAAAGCTCGCGCAATGGTCGGCACCGCGCTTCCGCCTTCGCCCATTCCACCGGCGGCGTGGCGCGCTTGCGGTCCCAATAGCAGGGATGCGGGAAAAGACAGCGGTGCGCGCGCCGGCAGTGGCGCGTATGGCAGTCCTTCCAATAGCCGAGCAACGTGCATTGCGCCTGCGCGAGATACGCGTGCCGGCGGCGCACCGGCAACCGCTGCCACTGCGTGCGCGTCATCCGGCGCGGAAACCGCCAATTGGCTGCACTCACTTTTCGTCGCACCATTTATCTCCTTCAGTCGAATCTCCGATCCGTCTTCCGGCGGCGTATCGCCGCTCTCGTTCCCTCTCCCCTAGGGAGGGGGGCAGGCAACGCAAATCCCTACCCTCCGCCCTTGCGGGGGAGGGTAGGGAGGGGGGCAGGCAACGCAAATCGTTCTCGCGACGCATCCGCGCCCGAGCTTTGCCGACACCACGAAGCCACGAAGATTCTTTGAACCGCTTCCCCGCGATTAAAGCGAGGGAAGCGAAGCGCCGAAAGGCGCATCCGACCAATGTCCGCGCATGCGCAAACAAGTAGGCGCGGTTTGCGCCACTCATCTGCTGCGCGGCGGCGGTCTCAGCGGAGACCGCCCGCCTTCCGGCGCTTCACTGCGGTACTCGCCACGCCAGTCGCAACCAGCATTGGCTCAGCTTCAGAACCGGGCTTCCCGAAACCTGGCTCGGCAGGTGTTTTGCCCGCTTTCGCCATGGTCCGGTTAAGCGCGCTCCGCGCAGACCGGTCCTATTGCCGGTCGGTCGGTGACCCAAAGCCGCCCGGGAGCGGAGTGCAAATCTCCGCGCGCGGGCACCGCATCCCGCTCCGTCTTTGCGGCTTTGCCTTTCCGGAAAGGCGCCCTCAATGAGCAGGATTTCCGTTCGTAACACATACGGTGACGCAAGTCAATGGAAAAGAGACGAGGAAATCGCGGGTAGTGGTCCAGTCCCATGGCTGGCCCTACCGGAAATCGGTAGTGTCTCAGTTTGATTGTGGCGACTTAACTAACGATGCTTTTTGTTCTTCTTTTTTCCGCCCGCTGGATGTGACTGCGTGGCGACTTCGGTAGATTCTGTCGCAGATGACCCGTGATCACTCTTTCCGAATAGTTTTCTTCCACGAATAAGACTTGCAACGCCTCCAAAAGCCGAGAAACCCGTCAAAGCTCCGGCCACCCATGGTTGGTTGATGGTGGCGCAATAAACAGCACCCGCTGCCAGCGCTATACTGAGAAGCCATCCAAACGTCAGCCCAGTAATATTGGTAACGCCATCCCACGTTAAATGGCGATCTTCCCAGCCATGGCGATGGTTCTGTTCATTTTCAGCCATCGCCAGTATCCTGTCGGCTGATCCCGGCAGGATAGACTCATATTCCTGAAACTGCTGAGGCGCTGGCAGTGGGCCTTGATGGAAAACAGTCGATGTTTGGACGACAGCCTGGCTTACCTGGAATTTCAGGTCTTTAATTTGATCGGGGCGAACAAAACGTCGAAGGCCTTGTGAAAGGCGCTCCTCAAGTCTGGTTGGATAAACGAGTGCTACGTCACCATGTTTGGCGGTCGCAGCGCTTTCCGACGGGGGGCGCGTTACCGTCTGTCTCGGTATTTTTCTGAGGCGGAGTTGATGTCGCGTCCGACACGTTCCCAATCGTCCTTTAAATTACCTTTATAGCTTTTTGAATGATAGTTGCATTTATAGCTGTCAAAAAGATCAAAAGGCATCATTCCCGACAAAGCGCGATCCAGCAGGTGATCCCCACAGACGGGGCATCTCCGATCCGATTTGCGATCTGCTTTCATGCCCATCTACATAATACGGTGGCGCGCAGCTTCAATATCACATATGCTTAGCGATAAGCAATTAACGGATTTGCCCATGCCGCGCGGACCTAAGGGTGAACAGCGCCCAGCCGACGTCAACGCCCGCGCCGTCCTGATCGGCAAGATCGCTACTGGCGAGATCGAGGACGCAGCAACGGACGACGGCAAGAACGCTGCCGCTGTTGCTCTTGGGCGTATGGGGGGGAAGGCGCGGGCGGCGGCCTTGGGTAAGCGTAAGCGCGCAGAGATCGCGAAAAGAGCTGCTCAAAAACGATGGGGGGTCGGCCCAAAATAGGTGTTGACTTTTTTCCTAAAATACTCGTATTTGTTGCAAAGTGCATTTTGCAACAGGATACGCGCCAATGTCGGAAGCTCACAACCCGGCTGCCGAGTTAATCGAGACTGAGTTCCCCGAAGTCTACCGCCCTTTGGTGCCGTCTGCTCTTAAACGAGCGTACGCGAGCGCGGATCAAGCCTACGAACGCCTAGACTTCCTAAACACTCCCAGCGGACGGTTTCATAGAGGCGACCTAATCGTTTTGGCGACGGAATTAGAGTTCGAGCGTCTAATAAAAGAACGACATCTTCCTTTCGAAGCATGCTGGGACGATTATGCATCACCTACCGGCAAGCATTTGGTGATGCGCTCTCCGGGCGCGCAGATCACTATCAATCAAGTCGAATACCCGCATCAAAAACCTCGTTTGGCGGTTTTCCGGAAATTGTTTAGCGTTCCCAATACAGAATATCTGTTCGAAGAATGGAATGAAGAACGCAAGAAAGATGATTCTAAGAAACATTTAGTTTTACTCCACGGTCACGCACATTTGCGCTTCGCCAACATTGCTTTTCCTCATCCAACAGAAAACAAGCTCATTTGGTGGACCGACGATCTTTTGAAGCTTCCTCACGAAGTCGCTCAAGACAACACTAAGGCCAAAGGCGAAGGCCCAATCGCATCACCGGAGCCGGAGCTTGTTGAAGAAGTAATAAAGACCGTCCGCGATACGGAAGGCCGATGATTAACGTCATTAGGTTTCCCGACCGCGCTGGCGGCGCGGTCCCACAACGATTCGCCGATGCGCGCGTTGCGCTCCAATTATCTCGTGCCGACGTTGCGCGCGCGCTGGATGTTACCGGAACTACGGTAGGCTACTACGAGAGCGGTGACCGCAAGCCGGATATGGGTATTATTTTGAAGCTCGCGACGATACTTCGACAACCCGTTTCCTTTTTCTTTCATGAGGGAACCATAGACGTTTCAAAGAAAAAGGTTCGCTTCTTTAGAAGCATCGGACCAAAGAGCAATAAGCTTAATTTGGCGCTGGATGTGCGGACGAATTGGCTCTGGGAGTTTGTGCAAACATTGCTTCAGGCGGGCATTCGCTTGCCAACGCCTAACGTCCCTCTATTTGATGATGTCCATCCGGACGGAGAATATTTGCTAAAACAAATTGAGTACTTGGCTTCGAGGACGCGCCGTTATTGGAATTTAAGCGACGGGCCAATCAATAATATGGTCGCCTTGTTAGAGTCCCAAGGAATTGTCGTTTGTCGTTTCGAGATTGGATCCGAGAAAATTGATGCGTTCTCATGTTGGGCGGATGGACGCCCATATGTAATTTTGGGTTCTGACAAATCCTCTGCGGTGAGATCGCGATTCGATGCGGCCCACGAATTGGCTCATTTAATTCTCCATAGAGATATTTCCGAGGACGATCTGGAGTCAAAGGGTGTCCGGGATAGGATTGAACGGGAGGCAAATTGGTTTGCGGGAGCTTTCTTGCTTCCGAGAGGTTCATTGTTTCGCGAATTTTATTCGACCAGAGCCAACCACCTTAAGGGACTCAAACAACGGTGGCTTGTTTCTATGCAAGCAATTGCGCATCGGGCGAAGGACATTGGCGCTATCGATGAGAATCAGTATGTTGCTTTTCGTATTCAAATGACGAAACGCAAGGAGCTAACCAGAGAGCCGCTGGATGATGTGATTCCAATCGAACGTCCCGGCCTTCTATTCAATGCTTGGAAAAAGCTGGTCGATAAAGGACGGCTTCCTGAGCCAGACGAAAGCGAATGGATGGGAGTGTCACTGCCAGTACTTCGGGACCACATAGGCGGCCCAGCGCCCCGGAATCGCGCGCCTCCGAGCTTGGTCCTAGTTGATGGGTAGATGAATCTTCTACTTGACGCTAAGCATAAAAGTTCATATCATGCACGGCATGAACAAACTGCCGTTAGAGAAGCGCGTCCAAATCCTGACCATGCTGGTCGAGGGGTCGTCGATGCGTTCGGTGTCCCGCGTTACGGGCGTCTCGATCAATACGGTCACGAAACTACTAGTAGACGCGGGAATGGCCTGCGCGGCCTTCCACGATGAGAAGGTCCGAAACGTCAAGGCCAAGGCCGTTCAGTGCGATGAGATTTGGTTGTTCAGCTACGCCGAGCAAAAAAACGTCAAATTCGCCAAAAGCGCGCCCGAGGGCGCGGGCGACATTTGGACATGGGCCGCAATCGACGCGGACTCCAAGATCATCGTTTCATGGCACGTCGGCGACCGCAGCCAGCACACCGGGATTTCGTTCATGGGCGACTTGAAGGCGAGGCTCGCCAACCGCGTTCAACTCACCACGGACGGCCACAAAGCCTATCTAAAGGCCGTGGAGGCGGTCGATTTCGACGCCGACTACGCGATGCTGAACAAGATTTTCGCGACGGACTACGCTGGGGCGGGACGCTACAGCCCGCCCAAATGCATTGGCGCGGTCAAGACCGCAATTATGGGCAATCCCGATCCGGCGCTCGTGAACACGTCGTTTGCTGAGCGGCAGAATTTGACGATGCGGATGGCAATGCGCCGGTTTACGCGGCTGACCAATGCGTTCTCAAAAAAGTTCGAAAACCATTGTCATTCGCTGGCGCTCTATTTCTGCTGGTACAACTGGATCAGGGCGCACAAGACGCTTGGGCGTACTCCCGCGGTGGCAGCAGGACTTATCGACAGGAAAATGCACATGGCGGACGTGGTGCAAATGATTGATGCCCGTGAGCAATCGCAAATCCATCAACGCCGTGCACAGATGTTATCCACGCCACAATCAAACTGAGACACTACCGGAAATCGCGCTCCTACCGCGAGGTTCGATCTACCAGCGACCCGACCCGATCCGTCACGTTAGCCGCCATCGCTGGCGAAATGCGCAAAGTTTTGTTGAGCCGGTTATGTCTGCGGCGCTAACCTTTACTGACTGACCGTGATCACGACGGCGGCGGTTTGTTGAGCCAGTCGAGCCAGACCTTGGCGGCCTGCTCGCCTGCGCTGCGGTTGTCGGCGTTGAGGCCGTTCACGAAATCGTCGAGTTTCAGGTTTGTCTCACCGCGCGCCTTGGAAATGAGGTGCCATTTCGTCGCCCCGACCGGGTCGCGGGGGGCGCCACGGCCATCGGCGAGAATACGTGCGTAGCGGTCTTGTGCGATTGGGTTGCCGTGCAGCGCCGCCTTATGAAACAGCGCCGCGGCGGCTTGCTCGTTCTTGGCGACGCTTTCGCCGTTAAATAGCGCGATCGCATATTCGACTTGCGCATCGGCATTGTCGGCGAGCGCGGCGAGCGACCACAATCGCACCGCCTCTTTCATGTCTTTCGGCACGCCGCGGCCCTGCTTGTAAAGCGTGCCGAGCGCATATTGCGCTTCCGGATTGCCGGCCTCCGACGCGGCGCGAAGGAGTTCGGCGGCGTGCTTGAAATCCTGGGGAAATAATTGGCCTTCCATATAGAGCAGCGCCAGATTGTAGGCGGCGAGCGGATGGCCGAGCTTGGCCGCCGCGGCCAGCAATTTGGCGCCCGCTTCGCGGTCGCGTGCGCCGGCGCGACCCTGCATCCGGAACATCCCCAGCGCAAACATCGCATCCGGATCGCCGCGATCGGCGGCGAGCTTGTACCAGTCGGCCGCCTTGGCGTCGTTGCGCGGCACGCAATAGCCGTCGGAATAAAGTTCGCCGAGAAGCGTCATCGACTTCGGATCGCTCGCGGTCTCGACGTAATGCGTCGCCAGCGCGAAGGCGCGCAGGAAATTACCGCGCTGGAATTCGCCATAGGCATAGTCAGGTTCGGCGGTGGCGGCGGCGCATCGGGTCGCGGCGGCGATCACGAGCGCTGCCACGGCCACGAGGGTCCTGCCGCCCAACGGCTTCATTGCGGCGCGACGGCCTCGGCGAGGCTGGCGGTTGCCGCCGCCACTGTCGCGGCCGCAGTTGTTTCGTTCGTCCATATCCAGTCACCGAGTGCGACAAAATCGGCTTTGGCCCGCGCCAGCGGGGCGACTTCGTCGAGGCCGGATGCGTAACCCACACAGGGTATCTCGAACAATCCGGCCCACCAGGCAATTCGCTCTTCAAGCGCATCGAAGGGCGGATGGCTGCCGTGCTGGTTCGGTTCGCCGAACATGACGTAGTCGGCGCCAGCTTGGCCGGCGAGCATGGCATCATGACGGCTGCGCAATCCGCCGCAACCGGCGATGCGGTCGGGCTTAAGCGAGCCGATTGCGGCGGTCAGCGCCTCGATGCCCGTGAGGTGGGCGCCATCGGCGCCGGCACGTGCCGCGATGTCGGGGTGACCGTCGAGTAAAACCGCGATATCGCGGCGTTGCACGACCGCGGTAATGGCTTTTGTTCGATTGATCAGAGTGCGCTCGTCGGCTGCGGCAAGTCGCAGCAGCAGGGCGGCGATATCGCCGGCGTCGAGCACCAAGCCGAGGTCGCGCGCGAAGGCGGCGGTATCGTTTAGTGGCGGCGTAACCAGATATAACCGCTGGCGGGGCTGTTGCGCGCTCATTGCAGTTGAAGCCGCCTCACGCTGCCTTTCGCTCGAGGTCGGCTTTCCATTTCCCGAGCGTGGCAAGTCCGTTCATGCGGGCGCGGTGGCTGAAAGCGCGTTGCGCTGCGGCAACATTCTCCGGCTTGCCCGCCCAGGTCTTCTGCGGCGCCGCCTGCAATGCGCGGCCAAAGGAGAAAGTCACGCGCCACGGCAGCGGTCCCATTTTGTTGATCGCGTCGAGGTGAGCGGTCGCTTCCTCGTCGGACTGGCCGCCGGATAAAAAGGCGATGCCGGGCACCGCGGCGGGGACGCAGGCCTTGAGGACGCGCACGGTCTTTTCGGCGA
>Ga0307373_10013932_pt1 | contig 11155 bp, 10 predicted proteins | sample OX2MG_FD_202534 | JGI IMG/M metagenome (GOLD analysis project Ga0307373, IMG submission 202534) | Soil microbial communities from Risofladan, Vaasa, Finland - OX-2 | ecosystem: Environmental > Terrestrial > Soil > Coastal area > Acid sulfate soil | place: Finland: Risofladan, Vaasa | collected... | reverse complement strand
GATCGACAGCTGCTGCGCTTCGCCGCCGCTGAGCAGCCCGGCCTTCCGGTGCCGCAGCCTGTCCAGCACCGGGAAGACGTCGAAGATGTGATCGGGGATCCCGCGCCGGCGCGGACCCGGCCGCCCGACACACGCCGTCAGACCAAGTTCCAGATTCTGCGCGACGGTCAGGTGCTGAAAGATCCCGCGCCCCTGCGGCACGTAGCCGATGCCCCGGCGCGCGCGGTCGAACGCACGGTGCCGTGTCACATCCTCCTCGTCGAACAGGACGCGCCCGCCGGCCGCAGGGTGGAGTCCGACCAGGGTACGGAGCAGCGTCGTCTTGCCGACGCCGTTGCGACCGAGAATGGTGGCCGCCTCGCCGGCGGCGATGGTGAAGCTCACGTCGGACACGACGCGCCCGAGACCGTAGCCGGCGCTGACCCGGTCAAGCGTAATCGTATTCACACTCATCGACCCTCCCCAGATAGACGGCGCGCACCTGGGGGTCCTGCCGCACGTCCTGCAGGCTTCCTTCCTTCAGCAACCGCCCCGCGTGGAGCACGCTCACCGGCGCGCCGAGCCGCTCGACGAACGCCATGTCGTGGTCGATCACGAGCAGGCTGTGCCGGTCGGCCAGCCGCTGGAGGAGATCGGCGGTCTGCTCGCGCTCGCCGAGACTCATGCCGGCGGCCGGCTCGTCGAGCAGCAGCAGCTCGGCGCCGGACGCGACGACCATGCCGATCTCCAGCCACTGCTTCTGGCCGTGCGCCAGACGGCCGGCCGGTCGATGGCGCTCGGCCGTCAGCCCGACCGTTGCCAGGATCCCGTCGATCCGCCCGGCCTGGGCGGCGGTCGGCTGCGTGCGCAGCAGGGCCGGCCAGCGCCGGCTCCGGGCCTCGGCCACCACGAGGTTGTCGTGGACGGTCAGGCTGTCCAGCAGCCCTGGCGCCTGGAACTTGCGGCAGATGCCGGCCCGCACGATCCGGTGCTCGGGCAGGTGCGTCAGGTCGCGCCCCTTGAAGACGATCCGTCCGGCGGCCGGACGGACGCGGCCGATGATCGCGTCGAGCAGCGTCGACTTGCCGGCGCCGTTCGGGCCGATGAGGACACGGACGGATCGGGCGGGCACGGTCAGGCTGAGATCGTCAATCGCCGTGAATGCGTCGAACCGGACGGTGAGATGCTCGATCTGCAGCAGCGGCTGGTTCATCGATGGCCTCCTGGCGCCGCTCCGCGGCCGCCTGCCCGCGCCTACTGCCCGGCCAGCTCCTGCGCGGCCGGCGCGACCTCGGCCGGCCGGCGTCGCGGGACGCGCACCGAGACCAGCTGGCCGATCCCCCGGGGCAGGACGGTGACGACCAGCACGAAGAGGCCGCCCATGACGAACAGCCACAGGCTCGGCATGGCACTGCTGACCCAGTCCTTGCCGAAGTTGACCAGGAGACAGCCGAGCACCGCACCGGCAAGGCTCTCCCGGCCGCCCACTGCCACCCAGATCAGCATCTCGATCGACGGGACGACGCCCACCATGTCCGGCGAGATCACGCCGACCTGCGCGACATAGAGCGCGCCGGCGAGGCCGGCGAAGGCGGCGGCCAGCGTGAAGGCCGCCACTTTGTAGGGCGCTGCGTTGTAGCCGAGAAAGCGCACGCGGTTCTCGCCGTCGCGGATGGCGACCAGCAGCCGGCCGAAGTGGGACTTCGACAGCCAGGTCGCCAGCGCGTAGCTGGCGGTCAGCAGCACCAGCGTCACGCCGTACAGCGCCGTCTGGCCCTTCTGATCGGCCAGCTGAACGCCGAACAGCGGCCCGAAATTCGTCAGGCCGCTGAAGCCGCCCGTGTACGCCTGCTGGCTGACGAGAAACGTGGAGAACGCCAGCGCCAGGGCCTGCGTCAGGAGCGCGAAATAGACGCCGCGTACGCGCCGGTGAAAGACGAGCCATCCGAAGGCGGCCGCGACAGCCGCGGGGACGAGCACGACGGCGGCCAGGGCGACGAGCGGGTGCCGGAAGGGCACCCACCACCACGGCAGGCGGGAGAACCCGCTCCACACCATGAAGTCGGGAAGGTCGCCGGGTGCGAGGGCGGCCAGCTTCAGGTTCATCGCCAGCGCGTAGGCGCCCAGACCGAAGAACACCCCCTGGCCGAGGCTGAGCAGTCCGCTCCATCCCCATACGATGGTCAGGCCGAGCGCGAGGATGCTCATGGCCAGAAAGCGTCCGAGCAGCGAGAGATCGTAGGGCGACAGCCACCAGGGGGCCAGCACCAGCAGCCCCAGGGCGATGGCATGCGCCGTCAGCTCCGCGCGCCGCATTCAGGCCTCCTCGAGCGCGCGGCTGAGCCGCGTGATGAGGCCGCGCGGCCTGACCTGGATGAAGGCCATCACGACCAGGAGCAGCAGCACGTCGGCGGTGCTGACGGTGGCGAACAGCTGGAGCGACGCCGACAGGAGGCCGACGGCCAGCGCCGCCAGCACCGTGCCGGTCAGGCTGCCGAGACCGCCGACGATCACGACCAGGAAGGCGTACACGATATAGCTCTGGCCGACCGTCGGCGTGACCGGCGCGATGAGCGCGAGCGCGGCGCCCGCGAGGCCGGCCACGGCTGTCCCGATGGTGAAGATCACCAGGTCCACACGTCTCGAGTTCACCCCCAGCGCTTCCGCCATGTCGCGATCGTCCTGGACGGCGCGCAGCAGCCGTCCCCAGCGCGACCTGGCGAGCAGCAGCGCCAGCGCGGCGAGCACGGCCGCCGCGAGGCCGATGATGAGCAGCCGCACGACCGGCAGGCCGACGCCGGGAAGGCCGATCCCGCGCAGCGGAATCGACCGGTCGAGCCAGGCCGGCGCCGTCACCCCGACCCCGACCGGTCCGAACAGGCTCCGCGCTCCCTGCTGCAGGACGAGGCTGACGCCCCAGGTGGCCAGCAGCGTATCGAGCGGGCGGCCATACAGCCGCCGGATGATGGTCATCTCCAGCAGCGCGCCGAACGCCGCCGTGCCGGCGGTCGCCGCCAGCATGGCGGCCGGCAGCCGCCATGGACCGATCGGGAGGCGGTACGCGAGGTACGCGACGTAGCCGCCCATCATCAGCAGCTCCCCGTGGGCCATGTTGATGACGTTCATCAGTCCGAAACTCAAGGCGAGGCCGAGGGCGGCCAGCAGGAGAATCGATCCCAGGCTGATGCCGTTGAACAGCTGAGTGACGAGCAGTCCCAGTTCCGTCATCGCGTGGCTCCGCGGTCCGCCTCCCGCCAGTCCAGGGTCACGGTCAGTCCGTACACGTCTTGCCCGGAAAGGTGAGCTGATCGTACGGCTGCGGCATGATCGGCCCGGCCGACTGCCAGATCACCTTGAACTGCCCGTCGGGCTGCAGCTGGCCGACGTAGGCCTTCTGGTACAGGCTCTGGTTGGGCGCGAACTTGAGCGACCCCATCGGCCCCCACGCCCACGGCAGCGACACGGCGGCCCGGCGCACGGCTTCCGGATCGGTCGTGCCCGCCCTTTTCACCGCCGCCGCCCACTGCATCACGTCGATGTAGCCGTGCACCATCGGGTCGTCGACCACCTGGTTGGCGCCGTACTTGGCCTTGTAGGCGGCGACGAACGCCTCGTTCGGGGCGAGCGGCAGGCTCTGAAAGTAGTTCCAGGCGGCATAGCTCCCGGCGACCAGCGACGGCCCCATCGCCCTGGCCTCCTGCTCGGCGATGCTGAAGGACATCACGGGGACCTTCGACGGCGGCATGCCGGCAGCCGCCATCTGCTTGAAGAACGACACGTTGCTGTCGCCGTTGAGCGTGTTGAAGATGATGTCCGGGTGGGCCAGCTTGATCTTGGCGATGATGGCGCTGAAATCCGTGCCGCCGAGCGGCACGTACTCCTCCCCGGCCACCGTCCCGCCGTCGCGGGCGATGTGCTTCTTCAGGATCAGGTTCGCGGTCCGGGGGAACACGTAGTCGGAGCCCAGCAGGAAGATCCGCTTGTCGCCGGCGTGCATCGCCCAGGTCAGCGCCGGCAGGATCTGCTGGTTCGGCTGCGCGCCCGAATACATGATGTCCGGCGAACACTCGTTCCCCTCGAACTGCACCGGATACCACAGCAGCGAGTGAAACCGCTCGAAGACCGGCAGCATGGCCTTGCGGCTGGCGGAGGTCCAGCCGCCGAAGACCGTGACGACGTGATCCTCCTGAAGGAGCTTCTGCGCCTTCTGCGCGAACATCGCGGGATCGGAGGCGCCGTCCTCGATGATCGGCTCGACCGGGCGGCCGAGGACGCCTCCGTTCCGGTTCAGCTGATCGATCGCCAGCAGCGTCGCGTTCTTGACGCTGACTTCGCTGATGGCCATCGTCCCGGTGAGCGAGTGCAGCACACCGACCTTGATGGGGCCGGCGGCCGGCGCCGCGGCGAGCGATCTGGCGGTGACGCCAAGGAACACGGCCGGCAAGAACGCCGCGAGCGCCGGAGCGGCCAGGCGGCGAAGGACGAGACGCGAACGCACACGGATCATGGACAACATCCTCCTCGGGACGACAGCGCGTGACGGCGAGTCGAAGGCCCGCGATGCCTAGAACTGGAGCTGCTCCTGCACCCAGACGCGGCTCGCGCCGTACGGCGCGCCGCTGAAGGTCTGTCCGCTCAGATAGGAGTAGGACAGCTGCACCTTGGCATGGTGGCCGTGCATGTAGTAGTTGAGACCGATCGACCGCTCGGTCACGGTGCGGTACGGGAACGTCGGTCCTGCGTACCAGGTGTTGACGAGCGCCGAGACCGGCAGATAGTCGACGGTGCCCCAGCGGACACCGGAGACGCGCTCGGCGAGCTCGAGCTTCCCCGGCCGGAGGTAGTAGCCGGCCTGCTCACCGAAGCCGGTGGCGTCGTTCGACGGCGACCCGTCGGCCGGCCGGGTCCGGCGGAAATAGCCGGTGCCCTGCAGCGAGAGGAACCCCTGGCGGAATCCGACCGTGGCGGTCGCGTTCGTCGTCCGGTCGCCGGCGGAGACGTTCTCGAACTGCGACGAGGCCACCACCGGATTCGACGCGGCGGAGAACCACAGCGTGAGCTCAGGCCGGCGGACACCGGCCGGCGCTGGATCGGTCTCCAGTCCGCCGTACGGGCGGAGCAGATCGATCTGGATGTGACCGAGATAGGCCGGGCGGCTGCCGAAGTTCTCCTGGCCCGACGCGTCGAGCGCCGGAATGCCGTTCGACACCATGCCGGCGTAGCCCAGCCGTCCGACCTGCCCGGAAACCTGCACGCCGACGGCGCGCGGCAGCGCAAATGCGAATTCGGCGGTGGACAGGTCGGCGAACAGGTAGTTGGCCGGGCTGTCGTTGTACTCGTAGGAATAGGACGTCCAGAACCGGCCGGCCTGAATGGTCAGGTGCTTCGAGAACTCGCGCGAGATGAACCAGTCGAGCATGGTCACGGTGTTGGTGTTGCCCGCCGTGCTGCCCTGGAACTGCAGGAAGTACTTCAGCTTCGGGTCGAACGCCGTCCCGGACACCGCCAGGCGTCCGAGATAGACATCGAAGTTGTTGACGGCGCCGGGCCGGCCGCCGAGCGGCGCCACGCTGCTGCGCGGATCGAACCAGGTGTACCGGGTCTGAAACAGGCCGTTCACGCACATCGAGAAGGTGTCGTCGGCCGAACGGAGGAAGAAGCCGTTGTCGTAGATGTCGGAGAGGGCCGCGGAGGCCGGCCCGGACCGGCCGGCCGGCGCGGCCGATGCCGACGTGCTCGATGCGGCGGCCGTGGTCGCGCCGTCGACCGGTCGCGCGGCGGCCGCGGCCGCGAGGATGAAGACGAGCGTGGCGGCTGTGCTGATGATGCCAGCGAACACAACTGCGGAATGGATGCTGCCGTGCGAACGTCGGAGCGACATGAGGCCTCGCCTGTAAGAAGTGAATGCGCCTGCGCGGGTGGGGCCACGGCCCCGTCCTGCCGGCGCGACTCGAATCAGCAAGCGATGTGCCACGCCGGGACCGGCGGGTGGGCGTCGATGAAACGGCCGATTATCAGCACCTTCTGCCGAATAGGTGGTCTCGCTGAAAGAGCGTGATGGGGCCTCTCTTTTGTCGATGCGACATCAAGAGCCAACGAAAATGTCAGACATTGTCTGGCGACGCGGCGGCGCCCCGGGCCCGGTATGCACCGACTCGGCCCCGCCGTTCGAGGACACGGGCCGTCAAGGCGATGAGGTCGGACAGGAATGTTGGAGGTGCTCGATCGATGGACACTAATGTCGAAGACGACGCCTGGGCCGGCGTACAGACGACAACGAGGTCGAGCTCCGAACCCCGGGCCCCGAGGACCGAGCTCCGAACCCCGGGCACTGAGCCCCGAGCCCCGAGCACTGAGCCCCGAGCCCCGTGTTAGGCTGATGGACGGAGGATCCGATGCACACGAAGGCGCTCGGCGCCATGATCGTTGCGGCTGTCTGTTCCGCCCTGCTCGGCGCCTGCGGCGGCATCCATCCCTCGCGGACCGCCCTCGCGCCTCCGGCCGCGCCGGCGTGCCAGAGCCGGAACTACGGCACCGTCACCTTCCAGAACCAGTCGAAGACGGCCACGCAGACCGTGCTGGTGAACGGCGTCAGGACGTGCGTGCTGCCGCCCGGCCATTCCCTCGACGTGCACCTGAAGGCGGGCGTGTCCGACACGGTGCGGTTCTACGTCACGAACACGGCGACGATCGCGTGCGGGGACGCGCCGCTGAAGCTCGCCCGGTGCCAGACGCGGCTCTTCTATTGTGCGTATCCCTAGCGGGAGACTCGGCGGGGCGGGGACATCATCCGACGCGCGGTGAGACCACACGCACCGGAACGCACCATGCCTTCGGACGAGGACGCCTTCCACGAGCTTTGCGGCGACACGCTCACGCGCGGGGATGCGGCCTTCATTCACCAGCACGTGGTCGACGCGCGTGCCGCGCAGCGCGCCGATGAAGACACGAAGCCGATCACGCTGACCTTCGCACTCGTCGGGCTGTACCTGCATCTCGAGGCGGGGCGGACGGGCAAGCAGGTCCAGCGGGCGCACATGGACCTCGCCAGGCGGAAGCAGCGATGGCCGTCGTTTCCCCTTCCGGCCGACCGCGGTTCGCTGACCGCCGCCGACGTCATGGCGGTTCCCGCCGGCCCCGACCGCGACGGGGCGATCGAGGCCTGGTGTGCCTCCGTGTGGCACGCCTATCGCGAGAGCCACGACGCGGTCGCCCGCCTGCTGCGACAGCACGGCCTTCTCTGATCGCCGTCCGCTGATGCACCGATCCTGACGCGCGAACGGGCCCCCGGCGTCAGGCGGGCACGTCGGGGCTCAGCCGGATCGTCCGGCCTTCGGTCGTCTGCAGCGTCGCGTCGCGCTTGAGGGCCGCCAGGATCTCCCGGGAGACCCGGGCATCGATGTCGGCCGCATGCGGCAGATCGACCGGATAGCGGATGGTCGCGTCGACGCCGCCTGGCGTCAGGTGGATTTCGAGCCGGGGACGCAATCCGCGGTCCGAGAACAGAATGCCCCGTTTTTCCATTTCTCCGTACAGGCGCTCGATCTCATCGCGATAGTCCTGCAGGACGCGTTCCACGGCGCCGAGCAGGTTGTCCTTGATCGACGCGACATCGACGTCGCGAGGCACGGTGAGCGTGACCTGGTGCCAGGTGAAACCGGCGCCGGAGATCTGTTTGAACAGACCGCCGATCGGCTGGAACACGACGGAGTTCGAGAAGGCGACCACGCGGCCCGTCGGCATCCCGCCGGAGCCGAGCTCCGTCACATGGAAGCGCACGAGTCCGATGTCGATCACCTCGCCGGTGATGCCGTTGACCTCGATGCGATCCCCGACGCGGATGCCGAACTTGCCGATCAGGAAGAAGTAGCCCACGACGGAGAGGATGACGCCCTGGAGCGCGATCGCCATCCCCGCGGTGAACAGCCCGGCGAAGGTGACGAACGAGCTGAACTGGCCGGCCAGCATGATGGCGATCAGGATCGCGATCACGAACCAGACCGCGAGCCTGCGGAGCAGGAGGAACTGGTGGCGCCGGCGGGTGTCGTGCACGTAGCGGTAGACGGCGCGGCGCCACAGCTCCGACAGGCCGATCAGCATGCTCAGGACCAGGGCCAGGAGTCCCAGATGGACGCCCAGGCTGCGCAGATCGGCCCCCGACCGGGCGGCGATGTCGTCGCGCCAGCTCACCAGGTTCTTCCGGTACTGGGCGAGCAGGATGCCCTGCTTGCCGAGCGGGATGACCGCGGCCGAGATCTGCCTGAACTGCGCCGCGAGCGCGTCGAGCTGCTGCTTCTCCAGGGCGAGCTGGGCGCGATGCGCCGTGTCCGCCTGGGCGGCGAGCTGGTCGCCCGTGCTCGAGAGGGCTCGCAACCGGGCGATGAGCGGGGCGCGAAGCTCCGCGGCGGTGCGCAGCAGCGCCTGCGTCTCGTCGACCATCAGGTCGACCGTGCGATCCTCCGACGACAGGCTGAAGAGGTCGGCGGTGAGCCCCCAGATGCCGGACGGCGCCGCGCTGCCCGCGGCCGGATTCGGCGCCGCCGAGGCGGCGCCGCGGGCCTGACCGGGCGACGGCGCGCTGGCGCTGGCCGCGGGGACGGAGGCGGCCAGCGCGTCGATCTGCGCCTTGAGGCCGCCCGCGCCCAGGCTGCTGGCGGCGGAGCCGCTCATGAAGTCGAGCATGTTGCGAACGGCGTCTCTGCGCGCCTGCGCGAGCGCGATTTCGCCCTGCAATTCAGAGATCTCGGACTGCAGGTGCGCGCGTCTGGCGCCGGTCGCTCTGGTGAGCTGCTGCCTGTCGGTCTCCGCTTCCACGCTGGTCTGTTGAAACACCTTGTCGAGATTCGCCAGCATCTGCCGAAGCGCGCGGTATTGAGGCAGGCCGGCATCGGCCGCCGGAGTCGGGGCGGGCTCCGCGGCCATGGCGTCCGCCTGGGCCCGCGCGAACTCGAACGCGAACCTGAGGATCTGGTCGGCGATCCGGCGGTTGTCGTACAGGAGCATCTGCTCCTCGGGCTCCGTGGCGATCTGCGCCTGGAGCGTAGTCTGGCGGTCCAGCGTGATCGTCTGGTTGAGCAGCTGAATCAGCCGGTTCGCGGGAATCGACACGTCCGACGCGCCCCGCGACACCACGGGCAGCAGGCTCATGACGGCCACCAGCAGGCCGAGGCCCCACCTTCGTCGCGTCACCCGCGAAATCATCGGCTCATCCCCGTTCCGCCCCCCGGCGCACCCGGCAGGTCCACGCCACACCCGATCGGCCATGACTCCGTAAGGTAGCACCGGGCCGTGCGGAGGCGCCAGCAGGACGCCGGCGTCCAACAATGAAGCGTCACGAGCGACGTTCACGGGGTGACAAGGAAGGTCGGCACGCGGCACCGGGCACGAAAGTGATGGTGCGGGCCGGGTCGGACTGACTCCATCGCGGCGCCCACGGCCTGAGCGGCCGGCTCATCAGCCGCCGGCCAGCGCGCCCACGACCAGAAACGGCTCGGCGCCGGTCGCGACCGGATCGGGCAGCGGCGCGTCCGGCGGGTCGTGCGACACATCCTCCTGGCAGGCGAAGAACCTGACGTAGGCGCGGCGCTGCTGCGTCACCTGGTCGCGGATCGTGCCGCGCAAGGTCGGATACCGCGCCTCGATCGCGTCGAGGATTGCGCGCTGCGTCACCGGCCCCCGGACGTCGAGCGTCACCTCGGCGCCGACGCGCGCCAGCGTCTGCAGGTGCGGCGGAAGGACCAGGCGGATCATGACAGCGTCTGCACCTCGACCGACAGCACGGCCGGAAGGTCCCTGACGATCGGCGCCCAGCGGTCTCCGCCGTCGGCCGACCCGTACACCTGTCCACCGGTCGTGCCGAAGTAGATGCCGCATGGATCCAGCGCGTCGACCGCCATCGAATCGCGCAGCACGTTCACGTAGCAGTCGCGCTGCGGCAGGCCGTTCCCGAGCGGCTCCCAGTCGTTTCCTCCGGTGCGGCTGCGGTACACGCGCAGCCGGCCGTCGGGCGGGTAGTGCTCGGAATCGCTCTTGATGGGGACAACATAGATCGTGTCCGGCTCGTGCGCGTGCACGTCGATGACGAACCCGAAGTCGGTCGGCAGATTCCCGCTCACCTCGCGCCAGCGCTCCCCGGCGTCGTCCGTGCGCATGACGTCCCAGTGCTTCTGCATGAACAGCACGTCCGGCCGCGACCGGTGCATGGCGATCCGGTGGACGCAGTGTCCGACCTCCGCTTCCGGGTTCGGGATGTACTGGGACTTGAGGCCGCGGTTGATCGGCCGCCAGCTCTTCGCGCCATCGTCGGTCCGGAACGCGCCTGCGGCGGAGATCGCGATGTACATCCGATCCGGGTTGACCGGATCGAGGACGATCGTGTGGAGGCAGAGGCCGCCGGCGCCAGGCTGCCAGCCGGCTCCCGACTCGTGGGTGCGCAGACCGGGGAGCTCCTGCCAGGTCCGGGCGCCGTCGGTCGATCGGAAGAGCCCCGCGTCCTCGATTCCGGCGTAGACGACATCCGGCTCGGTCAGAGAGGGCTCCAGATGCCAGACCCGCTTGAATTCCCACGGGTGCGGCGTGCCGTCGTACCACTTGTGGGTGCCGGGGGTGCCGTCATAGACGAACTTGTTCCCGGCCGGCTCCCACATCCTCCCACCGTCGTCCGAGCGCTGGAGGACCTGTCCGAACCAGCTGCTGCTCTGAGACGCGTACAGGCGGTTGGGGTTCACCGGCGAACCCTTGACGTGGTAGATCTCCCAGCCGCCGAAGTGAGGGCCGCTGACTTCCCACTGCTGGCGCGTGCCGTCCGAAGTGAGAATGAACGCCCCTTTCCGGGTGCCGACGAGGACTCGTACGCTGCTCATGGCTGACCTCTCTTGAGTGGCGGGGACCCCGGCACCCCGCCAGGCTCACTGCGCTTGCTCGCCTGCCGCGGCTCGCTCCGGTCCTTCTCTTGAGTGGCGGGGACCCCTGCACCCCGCCAGGCTCACTGCGCTTGCTCGCCTGTCGCGGCTCGCTCCGCTCCGTTCGCGTTCGTCATCTTGGGTGGCGGGGACCCCGGCACCCCGCCAGGCTCACTGCGCTCGCTCGCCTGTCGCGGCTCGCTCCGGTCCTTCTCTTGAGTGGCGGGGACCCCTGCACCCCGCCAGGCTCACTGCGCTTGCTCGCCTCTCGCGGC
>Ga0307373_10013930_pt1 | contig 11156 bp, 10 predicted proteins | sample OX2MG_FD_202534 | JGI IMG/M metagenome (GOLD analysis project Ga0307373, IMG submission 202534) | Soil microbial communities from Risofladan, Vaasa, Finland - OX-2 | ecosystem: Environmental > Terrestrial > Soil > Coastal area > Acid sulfate soil | place: Finland: Risofladan, Vaasa | collected... | reverse complement strand
GCGCAATGCCTCCTGGTGCCGCGCGACATCGGCCGTCCGGAATTCGATCCATCCTCCCCGGTATGCATGCTCGTCGTCGAGGGTGTCAGCGCTGAACTCCACGGGCGCGAGCTCCGTGAACTCGACGCTGAATGCGCTTCCATCGGGGAACCGGACGAGGAGGATCGGATGCTCCAGCCCAAAATCCAGCTCGCTCACGTCACAGCCGAGCACATCCCGGAAGAGCGACGTGAACGCCTCGCGAGCCGTGGGCTGCACGAAGAGGTGGACTCGCGCACCAAGTCCCGCGATGCCGGCGTCGTTCGTGGCCATCGTTCACTCCATCTCCGGAAGACCGACGCGAAGCTCTTCAGGACGCGGCGCCGAAGTCGACCTCTTTGGTCTCGACCGTCCCGGCGGTCCGCCCTGGCGCCGTCTGGTAGGTCCAGTACAGGTTCGTGTGGGCGATGACCTGGTCCGGCGGCGGCGCCCCCCATGCGGTCTGGTCCTCCGTCGTGTGGGCGTCGCTGACAAGGATCGCGTCGTACCCCCTGACGAACGCGCCATGGAGCGTCGAGCGGACACACGCATCGGTCTGTGCGCCGACGACGACGAGTCGCCCGACGCCGAGGCCCGAGAGCACGGTCGAGGGCGGTGTCCTCGAAGGAGTCGCCGTAGTTCTTCTCGACGAGCGGCTCGGCATCGCCCGGGGTCAGCTCGGGGACGATCCGCCATTCGTCACTCCCCCTCGCAAGCTGCTCGTCGGAGTGCTGGATCCAGACGACGGGGACCCGTTCCTGCCGCGCCTTCTCGACAAGGCTGCCGACATTCGCGACGACCGCGTCGCGCTCGTGCGCCCCGCCGACGACGCCGTTCTGCACGTCGATGACAAGGAGTGCGGTGTTCGGCCGGTTCTCGAGTGTGGTCATCGTCTCTCCCCTCGCTCGCGCTGGGCTCCTGGGTCCAGCCACGATAGACCTACCCGCCGGGTCCGCTCGGTGCGCGATACCGGCTTCGACGTCGGTGTATTCGGCGATCGGCCCGGCCCGAAGTCGCTTCAGCACGTCGAGGCGTAGGCCGCCAGCGGGTCCAAGTCCGGGATCGCTCTCGATCCAGAAGTCATCGACACGCATCCCCCGGAGCCTACTTCCTGCGGCGCGCCGAGTGGGGTCAACATCGACCAGCCCGTGAGGCTCTGGATCAGGAGATTATCGCGCGGCCGCCCTTCGTGGATGCACTCGGGTACGACGGCTGGGACCACCGCGCATACCTCGGAGGCTGGACCAGCAGGACGCCCTCACCACGCTCCAATCGAAGACCTGCTAACTGAGCGGCCTACGCTCCGCATTCCACGCTCATGCCACAACGCTTGGGCCGATCTACTTCGTAAACAGCAGGTCCCCGGCTCAAATCCGAGTGTCGGCTCCAGCGATCTCCTCCCGAACGAAGACGACCGAGGCGTTGTTGCCGGCCGTCCACGGGCCCTCGTCGCTTACGCTCAATACTCGCCAGCCCCAGACGGCGCGCTCAGTCCTGGAAGTCAAGAGCGAGCGCGATCGCCTCGTCGACCGTCAGGGCCCTGCCCTCGTCCCAGGCTTCGGCAAGAGCGGCATCGTCGAGTCGGGCGTGGAGGGTGGCGAGCGTCTTCTCGTTCAACTCCGCGACCCACGAGGAGACACCGCCGATCTCGGCGCGCAGTACCTCGGCCCTGGACAGGAGCCGAGCGGCGATCTCTGCTGTCCCGTCGGCGGCGAGGTAGCCGGCGAACAGGCAAAGGTTCTCCACGATCCCGCCAGGCCTGTTGTGGTCACGGTTGATGCGCAGCGACTCCTTCTGCATCGCGAGGGCATCCTGGACCCGACCCTCTTCGAAGGCGAACGTCGCCAGCTGAAAGAGTTGGACCGCCACGACGGCCTCGTCGGACTGCGCTCGTGCACGCTGGAGGACGTCCTCGTGGAGGACCCGGCTGCGCTCGGGATCACCGAGCTGGAAGTACATCCACGCGAGCCCGTCAGTCGCGAGCAGGGTGTAGTGGTCGTCGCCGAGATCGCGGAATGCCCGCAGGCTCTCCTCGAAGAGCGGCAGGGCCGTCGCCCAATCGCTCTCCTCGGTCGCGAGCATTCCGAGCATGAATACGGAGTACGCGGCGCCCCACGCATCGCCGAGCGTGCGATGAAGCGCGAGCGCCTCCTCGGCACGAAGTCTCCCCGTCGCCACGTCTTCACCGTTGGCCGCCATCACGGCGGCTCCGTTGAGGGCCCGAGCCCGAGCGGCCGTCGGACGTTCATCCGCGCGGAGCAGGCTGTCGAGAACTCGCCGGCCTTCCGCCAGATGACCTCTCAGGTACCAGAACCGCGACAGGGCTCCCGCCAGCTCCAACGCATGCTGTGTCTGGCCGGACGCCTCGAGCCGTTCGAGCGCGGCACGGAAGTTGTCGTGGTCGGCCTGTAGCCGGTCGAGCCACTCTCCAGGACTGCCACGCAGGTTCGGATACGCCGCCTCAGCGAGCGCCAGGAAGTGCTCCGCGTGGCGCCGCCGCAGCTCGTCCACCTCACCCGAGGCCTCGAGCCGATCGGCCGCGTACTCCCGGATCGTCGCCAGCATCCAGAAGCGCTCGTCGGTGTGGCGGAGGAGGGACTTGTCGACCAGCGACTGGAGGGTGTCGAGGTCGGACGCTGTGACGGCCTCGGCGGCCTCCAGCGTGCAGCCGCCCCTGAAGACGGCGAGTCGCGCGAAGAGAGCCTTCTCCTTCCTGGAGAGCAGCTCGTAGGACCATTCGATCGTGGCCCGAAGGGTCTGCTGTCGGGGGTCCGCGTCTCGTCCGCCCTTGAGCAGATCGAGGCGATCCGAGAGCCGCTCAAGGATCTGCTTCGGCGAAAGCACGCTCGCTCTGGCGGCGGCCAGCTCGAGCGCCAGGGGCAGGTTGTCGAGCGCGCGGCACAGCTCGTGGACGGTCCGCTCGGGCACGGCTCCGGCACGATCGCAGAAGAGCCCGACCGCGTCCGCCTCGGCGAGCGGAAGTACCGGGTACTCGACCTCTCCCCTGACCCGCAGGAGCTCCCGGCTCGTAACGAGCAGCTTGAGATTGGGGCAGATCTCGACGAGCGCGGAGAGGTCGGGGGCTGCCTGGACCACCTGCTCGAGATTGTCGAGCAGGAGCAAGAGCTCGCGCTCCCCGATGTGGTCGGCCAGGCCGTCCCTGGCGCCGAGCGTCTGCGCGATCGTCACGGTAACGAGCTTCGGGTCTCTGAGCGCAGAAAGGCTGACCCAGAAGACGCCCGCCTTGAACCCCGGAACGAGCTCTGCCGCCGCCTCGATCGCGAGGCGGGTCTTGCCGGAGCCACCGGGTCCGGTCAGGGTGACCAGACGGGCGCCGTCCTGGAGCAGCGCTGCCACCGCCTCGACCTCGCGCTCCCGGCCCACGAACGAGCTCGCCGGGCGGGGCAGGTTCGTGTTCGAGATCGTCTTGAGCGGCGGGAACCGGTCCCCGCCAAGTTGGAAGATCGAGACTGGCGCGGCGAAATCCTTCAGGCGGTGCTCGCCGAGGTCGCTGAGAGCGAAGCGCTCGTCGAGAAATGCTCGCGTCGCCTGCGACAGGACGATCTGGCCGCCGTGCGAAGAGGCCGCGACCCGGGCGGCGAGATGGACATCGTCTCCGACGTATCCTTCCCCGGTCAGGTAGGGCGTGCCGGTGTGCAGACCAATCCGCACGCGGATCAGGCCCTGGGCGAGCGCCTCACGCGCCTCCTGCGCCGCCTCGAGCGCACCGGGCGCGGTCGGGAAGGCGACAAAGAACGCGTCGCCTTGGGTGTCGACCTCGACCCCATCGTGCGCAGCACATGCTTCGCGGATCACCCGACGATGCTCGGCCAGCGCTTCCGCGTACCCCTCGGCGCCGAGTTCGTGGAGGAGTTTCGTCGAGCCTTCCACGTCGGTGAAGAGGAACGTGACGGTGCCGGACGGGAGGTCGCGCCGCATAGCCGTCATGATGCGCCAGAGAAATGTCCGAGGGCGGGGGACTGCCGAAGCTCAACCGGCCGTACCGGCCGTGGTCACCGCGGGGTACGCTAGTGACGTGGATGCTGGCGACATCTCCCTTCGAAACCTGACCTATCGCCGGTTCATCGAGTCGGGTGGTGCGCCATCGGCCGCCGAGATCGCCGAGGCGATGGGCAGTTCGGTTGAGCTCGTTCACGATGGCTGGCAGCGGCTCCACGACGCACATGCCCTCGTCCTGGATGGCGATGGGCGAGAGCTGCTCATGGTCAACCCCTTCGCGGCGCGGCCCACGCCGTTTCGGGTCGAGGCGGCCGGCCGTTCCTGGTACGCCAATTGCGCCTGGGATGCGTTCGGGATCTGCGCGGCTCTCCACGCGGATGGCGAGATCCGGACCGAGTGTCCCGATTGTCAGACGCCGATCCACGTGTCCGTTCGCGACGAACGGCCCGACGACGAGCGGCTCGTCTTCCATGTCCTCGTCCCGGCGGTGGACTGGTGGCGCGACATCGGATTCACCTGAGGAACCATGCTTCTCTTCCGGTCGGAAGAGCACGTCGCCGCATGGCTCGCGGGCCGAACGCCAGGGGCCACGATCTCCGTGACCAAGTTGTGCGACCTCGCCTACGCCTGGTGGGGCGACCGTCTGGCGCCGGACTGGCGACCGCACACCCGCGACCAGAATCAGGCCATCCTCGATCGGCTTGGTCTCACGGGTCAGTTCTGGACGCTGCCGTAACGGCGCTGGGGACCCAGCCGGATTGGTACCCCGAGACCCATCTCCGCGTCGTGTCGATCCCACCCGCTGTCCCGGAGCCGCTGTCCTCGCGTCGGAGGGGACGAGCGTCGCGGCGGGCCGATGACACCGTCCGAGTTCGCCACGAAGTGGCGCGGCGTGACGACCGGCGAGCGAGCCTCCGCCATGGTTGACCGAGTGATGTTCGTATCATGTCTGTTTATGTTCGGTCATGGCACGTCCAGGCGGCCCAACATCCCCAGGTCGCGTAGGGTCGCGATCGGTGAGAGGACTCGTGAGGGGACTCGTACAACAACGAACACCCGTTGACAGTTCGCGGTCGCCGAATTATCTTCGGATTTGTGTCCGCCTGATGTTCGCAGTATCCCCAGAGCGAGCAGTAATCGGCCACTAACCTGGCAGTGAGAGCAGGGGCGCGTACATTCGTGAGTCTGCCGAATCGGCACCGATACCCCAGCCCTTCGAACGATGAGGTCAGCCAGATCGGTGGACGAGGCTCTCCCTGGGCTCTTGCGGCCAACTCGAGCGGCTGAACTCAGGAGTTGGAGGAGGAACGGCAAATGAACGGAGTGCGACGGGCTCGGCGCGCAGTGGCGATCGTCGCGGTCGCAGCGCTGGTCGCAGCCTGCAGTTCATCGGGCGTCGCGAGCCCAGCTGGGAGCGGTGCAGGCGCGTCAAGCGGCCCCAGCTCGGGTGCGAGTTCAGGAGCACCAGTCACCCTCACCATTTGGCAGAACCTGGGTCAGGGCAACCAGGCCCTGGTCGTTCCGACCCTCATCGCCGCGTTCGAGAAGCTTCACCCCAACGTGACGATCAACAACGTTCAGCAGCCGCGAGCCAACTATTTCGCGCTGCTCTCTGCGGCGGCCATCTCCAAGTCGGGACCGGACCTTGTCAACATGTGGACCGGCCTGTTCACGATGCAGTATCGGTCGTATCTCCAGAACCTCAAATCATTGGTTCCGAGCTCGGATCTTGCCAACGTGACGGGCACGGAATGGAGCTCCGTGGGCTTCAATGATCCGAGCAGTCCGTACGTCCTGCCACTGCAGGTGCAGTTCTACATCGGCTTCTACAACAAGAAGATCTTTGCTCAGGCCGGGATCTCGGCCGTCCCCACCACCTGGAGCGAACTGACGAGCGACTGCCAGAAGATCGTTGCCCTGGGCGTCACGTGCATCCAGATGGGAACCCAGAATCTGACTGGCGAGTTCTCTCCGTGGTACGACATGTCCTACTTGATGGCGGGCGCGTACAGTCCGGCACAGTGGGAAGGTCTCTACAACGGGACGATCCCCTGGACGGATCCGGTCGTCGTCTCACAGCTCCAGAAGTGGCATCAGCTGTACGTCGATGGATTCATGAATAAGGACGCCCTCACGGCGACCAATGCCATGAACCCCTTCACGACCGGTAAGGCGGCGATGATCATCAAGGTCAACAACGATGCTGGGCCATTCACCGACGCGCTCGGCACCGATGTCGGAGTATTCGCGCCTCCGTTTTCGGATACCCCGATGCACAGCGTGGTGGAGTTCGCCGGCAATGGGTTTGCGATCACCTCATATTCCAAGCACCAGGCAGAAGCCGCCGAATTCCTGCAGTTCATGACCACGCAACAGGCGGGCCAGATCGTGGCCCAGGGGGGGCTCATTCCGGCAGTCAAGGGGGTAAGTGCAACGAACCCACTCAACAAGGACATGTTGTCGCTCGTCAATGACCAAGGGTTCACGGTCTATCCGATGCTTGACAACGTCATGGCCACGGACCTTGTGAACGCAGGCGGCACTATCCTGCCGTCCATGCTCGCCGGTGGAACCAGTGTCCAGAGTGCGGCGAGTAGTCTCGCCCAGAGCTGGCAGCAACTTCCTCCCTCCGAGCGGTCCGCGAGCTGGGGTGACTATCAAGTTCCCTGACGACGGGTACTCGTGTCCGGGGGTCCCGGACACGAGCGGCCACGAGCGGGCGTGTGTCCGCTCGTGGCCCAGCCCAGCCCTCTCGAAGGCAGACCCAACCCCTCTCTTGGCCAAGGTGAGGAATTCTGATCGCCACCACCACTGGCACGACTGAAAGGAGGGCTCGGCTGGTGCGGACCCGAGGCCTCTACCGGGAACGAAGGCGGACGGGACTTCTTCTGGTGATGCCCGCCCTCGTGGTGGTTGTGCTCCTCATCCTGATTCCGATCGCCCAGGCCGTCTACTACAGCATGACGAACTGGAACGGCATCGTGTCGCACTGGGTTGGCCCGCAGACCTATGCGACGATGTTTCAAGACCCCACCTTCTGGCGAGTGCTCAAGAACAACGTCCTTCTGCTGCTTGCCGTACCGGCCACCCTCGCCTGCGGTGTCTTCGTCGCCGCGCTTCTCCATGAGCAGGTCCGTGGATATCGCGTGTTTCGCGCGGCGATCATCATCCCCACGTCCGTTTCGTGGGTGGTCCTGGGGGTGCTCGGGATCCAGGCGTTCGCGCAGCGGGGTCTGATCAACGCGGTCCTGAACGCCATCGGCCTCGGAGGCTTGGCCCAAAACTGGCTCGGAGACCCGACCACCGCCCTCGGGGCCGTGGGCGTGACCTTCGTGTACTCGCTGGTCGGGATCAACACCCTGATCTTCGTGACCGGAATGGCCACCCTTGACCCAGCCTTGTTGGAGGCCGCCAAGATCGACGGCGCGAGCTGGCTCAAGTCTTTCGCGCGGATCACCATCCCTCTTCTCAGCCGCTATTTTCTGTTCGCGTTCGTCGTTACCGCGATCAGCGCCTTTACGGCGCTGTTCAGCCTGATCTACACCATGACGGGCGGCGGCCCGAACTACGGCACGACCACGCTCGAGGTCCTGATCTACCAGCGGGCATTCTCAACTGGATCGTTTGGCCAGGGCGCGTTGCTGGGGGTCATCCTGTTCATCACCTTGTTCGGTGTCAGCATGGCCCAGCTTCGTCTCATGAACAGCGATGACTGAGCCGCGAACGGCGATGAGGCAGTCGCGTCGGGTTCGGCGGTTTCGCCCCAACCTGGGGCGAACGCTGATCTTCGTCACGTTGGCTGCCATCTCGATCGCGTTGATGTATCCGTTCTACTACATGCTGCGCATATCCCTGATGTCCAATGCGCAGTACGTGCAAGGCAACGGACTCTCCCTCGAAAGTTGGGGGATCCTGTTCAGCAGCGTGCCGATCGCACAAGAGGCGGTGAACTCGCTGATCCTGTGCTTCTTCGGGATAGCGGGCACGCTGCTGTTAGCGACTCCGGCAGGGTTCGCATTGGCCAAGCTGCCGTTCCGTGGCAGTCTGTTCGTCTTTGTCGGCGTGGTGGGAAGCATGATGATTCCGTTGGAATCCATCATCATCCCCGAGTACGTCAATCTGGTGGGATTCGGGTTGATCAATAGCTACGCTGGCGCGGTCCTTGTGTACGTGGCTATCGGTACCCCGTTCTCCACGTTCCTGATGGCCACATATTTTCGTGGCATTCCGGACGAGTTGACGGAAGCGGGCCTGTGCGACGGGTTGAGTTACTGGGGCCTCTTTCGCCGCATCGGCCTGCCGTTGGCCGGCCCGGCCATAGCAACGATCGTCGTACTGCGGTTCATACCCATCTGGAACGACTTCCTGATCGGGTTGTTGTTCCTTCAGAACCCGGACGTTCGGCCGCTCACCGTCGGCTTGGGAGTCTTGGCGTCGTCGCAACTGATCAACGTCCCGGCACTCATGGCTGGGAGCTTGCTCAGCACGATCCCCGCGGCCGCCACCTACGTCGTGTTTCAACGGTATCTCGTCAAAGGTCTGACGCTGGGATCGTCCAAATGAGATAGCGCAACACGGGGCCATGTTGTGACCCGCGTCATCGCGGAACTTGTTGAATATTGAGAGAGCTGCGCCATGGGTATCTACCTGAACGCGAAGGCGGGTGACTATGCGGAGACTGTCCTGGTCGCGGGTGACCCCGGACGGATCACGCGTCTGTCTTCGCTCCTGGAAGGATCGAGATTGGTCTCGGACAATCGCGGGCTGCTCGGTTACACGGGCACATACCACGATGTTCCGGTGAGCCTTCAGTGCACGGGCATGGGTTGCCCGAGCATGGCGATGGTCGGAGCCGAGCTGCTGGATTACGGGGCCCGCACGCTGGTGAGGATTGGGACCTGCAGCGCGTTCGGCCGAGGGGTTCGGAACGGACACCTCGTCGTTGTCACTGGGTCCGCGGCTGCGGATGGGACGACCCGCAGCCTTGCAGCGGGAGTGCCGTTCGTGGCAGTCCCTGACTTCCGACTGACGCAGGCTCTTGCCGAAACTGCCCGCGGCTCTGGGATACCAACGCACGTGGGACCGGTCGTGACCGTGGACGTGGAACCGCATCTGACGGCGCTCTCGACGGAGCGTTGGCGCCAGCACGGCCTGTTGGCGGTCGAGATGGAATCGGCTGTGCTGTTCTACCTCGCGCTGCGAGCCAGTGGCCTCGGGCCGCATCGCGTGGAGGCGGCATGCATCCTGACGGTGAGCGACGGGCTCGAGGGACACCCTGATGGCGCCCAGCGTTACATGTCCGAACCGGAGCTCGCGGCGGCGACGGACGCGATGCATCGCGTCGCGCTGGATGCGGTAACTCAGTCGATAGCCGGACCCACGCCCTAGATGCTCCACGGTCAGGCCGATGTGCGCACAGTCTGGTGGCTCTGGCGAGTCCAGTTCGGCAAGCTTGCTTTGAGGCCCTGAATGTCGGCGATCGAACGGCCGCACACCCTGTCTGTCGGGTTGAGGGGAGCGGCCGCGCATGAGCGGCGCGACTATATCGGTCGGCTTCTGGAGGAAGACAAGAGCGTCTCGGTTGCGGAGCTCGCGAGGCGTTTCCACGTTACCGAGACGTCGATCCGGCGAGATCTGCGCCTATTCCAGGAACAGGGCCTGCTGAAGCGGGTCTACGGCGGCGCGATCGCCTTCCCGAAGCACATGCAGCCCGGGATCACTCGGGAGAACCAAGGCGAGCACCGCGCTGAGAAGCGGCGCATCGCCGCCGCCGCGGCAGCCCTTGTTGCGCCGGGCGACATCGTGATGTTCGACTCTGGCACGACCGTCGCCCAAACTGCTTCGCGAATCGCGCAGCTCGGGCACATCGCAGGCGGGATCACCGTGGTCACCCATTCGCTGCCGGTGCTGGACGAGATTGCGACGTGGCCCGACTCACACGTCATTGGTCTTGGAGGCTTGTACCTGTCACCGTTCCAGGCTTTCGTCGGCCCGCAGACGGTTTCGAGCATCCGAAGCCTGTCCGCCGACATCGCCTTCCTCGGGTGCGACGGGCTATCCGTCGAGCGAGGGATAACGACGCCGCACATCCTCGTTGCTGAGGTTGGCGAAGCGATGGCTGGCCGCGCCAGGCGCGTGGTCGCCCTGGCCGATTCGTCGAAACTCTCCCACTCAGGTTTCGTGGCGATCATCCCACTTCGCTCGATCGACCTGCTGATCACCGATGAGGGAGCTGACCCACGGAAGCTTGCCCAGATCAGGGAGGCTGGCTGCGAGGTTCGAGTGGTCTGACCAGACCGCTCAGCCGGTGGCAGTCGGTGACGCTGGGCGGGTACCCGCCGGTCTTCCGAGCCGTTCTCGCCGAGTCACGAGTGGGCGGTGGAGGCCGAACCGGAGATCGACCCGGCCACGAGATTGAGTGTCGGGGTGCTCAGCGCGATCGCCCTCGTCGTGTATGCCTCGAATCCGGACTTCACCACCCTCGTCGGGATCGTCGCATACGTCGTGAGCTTCTCGATCGAGTCGATCGCGGCGATCGCCTTCCCGTTCCGCCGACCGGCCATCTTCGCGTCGTCGCCGGTGGCGTGGCGGGTCGGCGGGGTGCCGCTCATCTCGATCGTCGGGGCCCTCAGCCTCATCGCCTGCCTCGTCGCGGAGTGGGCCTACTTCAACGACCCGCTCTTCGGCGTCAACATCCTCAACGGGTTCACCCTGCAGCTGACCGGCAAGGACGGGGTCATCACGAAGGACACGGTGCGGTTCCTCATCGCGCTCGGCAACGGTCGTCTCCGGGCTCGTCATCTACGAGGTCTCGCGGATCCTCCGCGCCCGGCGCGGTGTACGGCTCGAGGCGCGTTCGAGGAGATCCCGATCGAGTGACAGGGCGACCTGACGAGGTGGCGGTTCGCGGCACGGTCGACCACCTTACGTCGGGCTCGCTCCCGTCATCGCGGCGAGGCGAACCTTGACGTCCTCGAAGCCCGGATCGGCCGCGTACACCCGCTCGAGATCGGCCCTCGCCCGGGCCTTCTGGCCGAGCTTGTCGTAGGCGAGCGCGCGGTCGTAGCGGATCGCCGTCAGGAGACCCGGGTCGCGCCCGGCGGTCCTGGCGAGGGCGGCCCGGAACGCGTCCATCGCCGCGGTGTTATCACCGAGAGCGGCGAACGCGGCGGCCCGCA
>Ga0307373_10013929_pt1 | contig 11156 bp, 8 predicted proteins | sample OX2MG_FD_202534 | JGI IMG/M metagenome (GOLD analysis project Ga0307373, IMG submission 202534) | Soil microbial communities from Risofladan, Vaasa, Finland - OX-2 | ecosystem: Environmental > Terrestrial > Soil > Coastal area > Acid sulfate soil | place: Finland: Risofladan, Vaasa | collected... | reverse complement strand
ACAACATGGTCGCCCTTTTCCAGCCAGCCAATCATTTCATGCAACACGCTCTGCGAATCGGAGAGCTGATCTCGGACAAAACCCATTTCCCTAACCTGAGACAGCTTGCGGAAGAGCGCCGAGAGCGAACCTTTGTGAGCGCCCACTTGCTGGGCCACGTTCTCCATCGCGGGCGGCTGGGTTTCCAGCAGTGTACGCAGCCAGTCCTCTCCCCACACGTTGCGTAGCAAATAGCAGGTATCCAGCATGGGACCGGAGAGATCAAGTTCTTCCTCCAGGAGGGCGATGTCGGCGATATCGATCTGATTCAGGCCGACCATCAACTCGCCATCGACCCGCACCCCGCGGGCCCGCGAACTCTCGGGGTCGATCGTGTAGACGTGGACCCGAGAGCCAAAGAGGCGCCGTAGACCGGGCAGCACCTTGCGCTGGCCAATTCCTTCCTCGCTTTGCGTCTCCCAGCCATACTCGGAGTGCATATCAAAGACCAGGGTCGAGGCGATGTCGCGGCTGATCACCCCGGCCAGGAGAATGCGGGTGAGGAAGGACTTGCCCGTGCCGGACTTGCCGAACACGCCATTGCTTCGTTCGGCGATCCGCTCCAGATCGAGGCAGACCGGGATATCCATGTTCAGAGGCTGCCCAATGGCGAAATGACGGTCATCCTCGGCCCCGAACACGCTGGCGAAGTCAGCCTGAGTGGCATCATACACGGGAGAAAAATGCACGGGGATGGTCCGTACCGGTTCAAGATTGCCGGCGCTCGATGCGCCGGGTATCTCGGACTCGCTGGTCCTGGGCAGCATCAACATCGGCTGAATATCCACCACGCCAAAGGTGGCGATATCCTCCAGCATCTCCGCCACCAGGGGATGGGTACGATGCGGTGGGTTCAGCAGCATCCGCTCGCTGGCCATCCCCAACTCCATATCGGTCACCAAACAGAAGAACCGGTTGTCCTGCCCCTCGATCACCATGAAACGACCTACCCGCATGTCCTCCACCGTGGTGCCGTGCTCCAGACGAACGCGGAGTCCCTTGAGGAGGGAGCCGTGCGTGACCATGCCCAAGGGAGCGGGCGCAACCGTCACTGAATCCAAGCGCTCGGTGGTCAATCGGGACGTAAGGCGTGCCGGTTCATTCATCCTCGCTCCTCCTCGGAAGCCAGCAGTTCCAGCACCGCCGAAAGCCGCTCATGGTCGCCCGCCAAAAGGCGGGCCACGGAACGGCCGGCCCCTACCAAATAGGCGCGGTCTCCACCGTGGGCTCGATAGGCATGACCAATGGCGGCGGCGATCAGATCCTCGACATGCTCAACGTCGGCCCGCAGCAAGAATCGCAGATAGTGCTGGGAAACAAAGAAATCACGAATATCCGCCTCGCCGGCCTGCCACACGCGCTCGTGAATGCGCGGCGGATGCGCGGGCATTCCCTGCATTGGCGCCCCTTGCGGGCCAAGGAAGCCTACCAAGACGCAACGAAAGGTGGTGCGGAGGACATGACGCAACTGCGGCTGGCGGTCGTAAATATCCACGTCGTCGTCATCGGCGGCCCCCCAGGCGATCGGCATCCTACCTGGTTCGATGCCCGATGTCTCGGCCGCCATGCAGAGCCCGAAATGGCCGGACCCGCCAGGGCCCCGCGTGAGCACCAGACTGCCGAAGGAGGGTGCTTGGTTGAGTTCATAACTCTGCGCCTCGAAATGGGCGGTCGATACCGCGACCACTTCACCCACCGCCACGAGGTCGTCATTCAAACGTCCAGCCCCCGCGCTCCCTTACGCTCCATGTTCCTTCTCAGGGTACTCACAAGGGAATCGCCTGTATACGCGGTTTCCCCCAAAATATTCTCACACCGCGCGCAAATCCTTGCTCAGGCGCTTGAATGATACGGCGCTTTCCAGTCCTTCGCCCACCATCGCGGTCTGGACTAGCCGCCGAAATGCCTCCCGAGCGGTACCGTGGATGACCGCCTGTTCGTGTGCTTCTTGCAGCACCACCGGATACCCACGGCCGCGCGCACACTGGCCATGGATCAGGGACAGTACGCGCGAAAGATGTTCGGAGCCGGTGACCCACCGGGGGATCTCGATCCGCGCTATCTCGTCCTCCAGCTTGAGATAGCAAAAGAGAATGCGGTCGGCGGGCTCGTAGTGTTGGAGTATCGGGGCCAGGCTACGGAAGAGAGCCGAACGCTGGCCGGGCCGAAGGTGAGTCAGCATGCGGGTGTCGTTCAGAACATGCAGGGATTCACACAGCGGCCGCTTCCGTCCGGCGCACCGGGGGCAGCGGCCGCTGGAATGGCCGCACTCGCGGAGAGCTAACAGCGAGACCGAGTTGGCTACTTCCCTACTGTTCGGCCGGCTGATATACCCGCACACCGGCACATCCATGTGCCGGAAACGGGCGAGGGCGCCGGTATAGCGAGCCAATAGGGCGGCTCGGGCACTCCCGCCGCCCTTGCCGCCAAACTCCCATCGCACGAGATTGCCGTCCGTGATCGCGACGAGGTTCTCTCGGTCGCGCCACTCCTCCGCCAGATCGGCGAGGCGTTCAAGCTCGGCGACGGTGCGGAGCATGGCAAGCATCGAGTCGCCCATCTCGCGCTGTTGCCCATCCTCGTCCTCGCCGTAGAGATCATCGTCGTGGAAATAGACGATGGGGCGACTGGAGAGGCAGGCGTGCGGCTCGGCCCCGTAGCTCAGGGCAGCCCAGCCCACATTGATCAGGAGGCAGCGGACCAGACCGTGGCTGTCGGCGCTAATCTGGCTGCCATCGGTGGCGACCACGGCGGAGTCCCGCGGCTCGCCGCGCACCGTGAAGGCGGAGAGGAGGGGTTCCAGCGGCACCGCGAAGGGCCAGATGCCCCCGGTCTCCAGACCCTCGAGATAGGCTTGCGCTTCCTCGGAGCGGGTATGCCAGGTCCGTAGGAGATCGGTGGCAAACCCTGGTACCTCGCGCATCCGGGCCGCCTGGGCCGCCAGGGCGCCGGCCATGGTCCGCACCTGTGAACTGGCGGCCAGCACATCGAGCGCCATCGGCATTCCTCCAACCCGGTTCCGTCACGCGTATCGAGACTCCAACACTAGCAGAGCCTCTGGGGCCGCGCAACCAACCCATCCACGGGCCACGATCCGAAAGTGATCCCGATCCTGCGCTGAAAAGCGCATGGAAGTATGATTGTCGGCTAAAGCCAGGTCTACGGGATGCGCTGAACCGACTTTAGTCGGCCCGTCTTCCCTCCCATCCGCTTTTAAGCGGAGGATCCAGATGAAACTACGCCGCCTGGTCGCGCGGGCCCAGTTCACGCCGCGCGTCGCCCGTTTTCTCCAGTCGGGGGCGGATGTATTCCACCATGGCCGGGTAGAGGGCCAGAAGCGTGAGAGGGAGGAAATAGGAATACAGACTGCGCCAGGCGAAAAAGAGACCAAGAGGGGCTAACACTAAACCGGTATTGGGGTGCTGCCGGCAGTTCTTCCAATACAGGACCAGACTAGCGCCGACCCCAAGCGCCTCCAGACCGCCATAGAGCCACCGAGGACCAAGAGGAAGGGCCCAGGCGCCGCCGGCGGTGCTCGCGGCCACGATGCCGGAGCCGCGAGCGAACATGGGATCGCGCATCGGGCCGAGCACGCCGGCGAACCACTGGCCGGGTGAGTCCACCATATAGGGCACGTTCGTGCCCAGGAAGACCACCCCGATAATGCCAAGCCGAGTCAGAAGCTCGCGCCGGCCCTCGGTTCGCTCGATCAGAATGGCATAGAAGATGAGGAAGAACCAGGCTTGCTGCCGCGAGGCCACGGCGAGGCCGAGCGCGAGCGCGGACAACCAGCGGCGGTCGCGCGTCACCCATGCCACCATGACAAGCAGCGCGTAGAGCGCATCGGTGGCGCCTGACTCGATGGTTGGCCACAGGGCCGCGTTTGCCGCCAACACGACCAGGGTCAGCTTGCGGGCGATCCGGTCGCGGGCCCGCCAGAGGACAAGGAACACGATCCCCAGATAGAAGGCAAGAAAGATGAGACTCAGATCCTCAATGTGCAAGGCGACTGCCAGGGCGGGCACCAGGAACGACGCGGCGGGATAGCTGTAACTGGATTCGAACTCGGCGGGAAAGGCCCAGTGATGGACCACTGCCTCCTGATACTCGGAATCGAGTTGGGTCCGATTGGGGTAAATGCGAATATGCTTGAAGGCGCCGGCCTGCAGGGGAGTCGTCTTCGGGCCTTGCATCCCGTTCTCCTGTAAACAGGGGATTACCCGAAACGTACGATACGGATTCCGACCGGCCAGGAATGAATCCACGGCGCAACTGGTGACCGTTACGGCGTCGTTCCCATAATGATGGGTGCCGAGCGCGGCCGGATACGGCGAGATTCCCTGCACATCAATCACCGTGAGCGGCACGGCAATCACCATGGCCGCGAAGGCGAATGGCCGGTAATGTCGCGAGAGCCAGGCTGGGATGGTGGAACGAACCGCGAGATACAGGCAGCCCAGGGCAATCACCAGGGCCACCATCTGTACGTCCTGCACCGTGCTCAGGTTGGGCAAGCGATCCATTCGCGGGAGAAACAGGGTATCCGCGAGGTGGAACACCCAGATCAGCGGCGGGATCGGCGGTAAGCTGCGATCCGGGACTAGGTGAATAAAGGTGACAGCCCGCGCCGCCGTCATGGCCACCACGCCGAACAGGAGGAGCACGAACCGCGAACCTACGTCGGGCCCACCAAAACGAGAGTCGGCGATGCGGCGCCAGATTCGCCGTGATTGGCGAAGTATGCGCGCCAGCAGGAGGTATACGAACCCGCCCTCATCCGGCATCTGTCCCGTCACCCCCGCCAAACCCTGTCAATACGCAGCGATCATTGTACCGGCCAGGATCGCGAACCGAGTGGCCCCACGCATGATATAAGGACCAGGCCACCCGCGCGCCGAACGGCTCTATCCGGGATCGCCATCAGTGATCGTGGCGCAAATCGCGCCGTTTGTCCAATCGCGGGATTACCCGTCTCTCAAAGTGCGGACGAAGCGAATCAATTCCTGGCCAGGGCGGCAAGGAAAGGGACGTCCAGTTCTTGCTTGCGGGCAACTTGTGCGCTAGGTATCTTCAAGTATGGATGGCCTGGAGCCGTCGCCCTTTTCACGCCGTTTGCTCATTCCTGGGGCCCGGGTAAACTCGAATACGGTGGGCGCGCGAGACGCCAGCCATTCGCTTTCATAAAGCGGGAGGAGCGCAACCCAACATGTCCATGGATAATCGCCGGGGCCCCAATTCGCCCAATAAGTCTCCCCAGCAGAAGCGCCCACAGGGCGGTGTCCGAATCTCGCTCATGTGGATCATTCTCCTAGGGATTGCCATTCTGGGCAACGTTATCGTCGCGCCCCTCTTTGGCAGCAGCTCCGGCAGCCATACCGAGATCCCTTACAGCACATTCAAACAGGAGGTAAGCCATAACCTGGTCGCCTCCATATCCACCCAGACGGATCTGATAACGGGCCACTTCACCCGGCCAGTGACCCTGACCGCGACCGACGGGAAGCCGGCAACCATATCGGATTTCACCAGCCGCATGCCCACCTATACCGATAACAACCTAGGTCCGCTCCTGGACAGTCATCGGGTTGAGGTGACCGCCAAGCCGGGAGATAATACCAGTCCGCTCCTCGGGCTGTTGTTCAGCTTTGGCCCGGCAATCTTGATCATCGCCGGTATTTACTACCTGAGTCGCCGAGCCTCGAATCAGCAGCAAGGTATTTTTGGCTTTGGGCGGAGTCGAGCTCGCCTGTATGACAAGGAGAGCCCTCGGACAACCTTTGCCGATGTCGCCGGGGTTGAGGAATCCAAGGACGAGTTGATCGAAATCGTGGACTTCCTCAAAAACCCGGCCAAATATCAGCGGCTCGGAGGCACGATCCCCAAGGGTGTCCTCCTTATTGGCCCTCCGGGCACCGGGAAAACCCTGCTCGCGAAGGCGGTGGCCGGGGAAGCCAATGTGCCCTTCTTTAACATGAGCGCCAGCGAATTCGTGGAAATGCTGGTGGGCGTTGGGGCAAGCCGGGTCCGCGATCTGTTCGCGCAGGCCAAGGCAAACGCCCCGTCGATTATCTTCGTGGATGAGCTGGACGCGGTCGGAAGGCAGCGGGGCGCCGGCCTGGGGGGCGGCAATGACGAACGCGAGCAGACCCTCAATCAGCTTCTCACCGAAATGGATGGCTTCGACGGCCGCCAGGCGGTGATTGTCCTGGCCGCCACCAACCGGCCGGATGTACTGGACTCCGCTCTCCTGCGGCCTGGCCGTTTCGACCGTCGAGTGACCGTGCAGCGTCCGGATCGGGCGGGACGCGAGGCCATCCTGCGAGTACACACCCGCAACGTGCCCTTGAATCCCGAGGTGAACTTGAGCGAGTTGGCGCAAATTACCCCCGGCCTTGTGGGGGCGGAACTGCGGAATCTGGTCAACGAGGCAGCCCTTCTGGCGGCGCGCAAAAATCGCGATAACGTGACCCAGATCGACTTTTCCGACTCGATGGAGAAAGTGATCCTCGGGGTTGAGCGGCGGATCATGCTGAACATTGAGGAACGCCGACGGGTTGCCTATCACGAGGGCGGCCACGCGGTGTTAGGGGTGCTCATCCCCGAGGCCGATCCGGTGCGGCGCGTGACCATTGTCCCGCGGGGGCAGGCGTTGGGCGTGACCTACCAGATGCCGCTTGACGATCGCTACAACTACTCCTTTGGCTATCTCCAGGCGCGGATCATCGGCGCCCTGGGTGGTAGGGCCGCCGAGGAGATTGTCTTCGGCACCATCACCTCCGGGGCGGAAAACGACCTCAAACAGGTGACCGATATCTCACGCCAGATGGTGACGAAGTGGGGGATGAGCCACACCCTTGGCTTGGTCGCCTACGGCGGCTCGGACGATGAGGTGTTCCTGGGTCGTGAACTGGCCACTCAGCGGAATTACAGTGATGAGACAGCCGGCAAGATCGACGAGGAAATCAAGCGGATCATCGACGACTGTTACAACATCGCGCTGGAGACGCTGCGGACGAACCGCGCCCGCCTAGACGACATCGCCAATGCCCTGCTGGAGCGGGAATCGCTGGATGAGAAAGAGATTCTCAAGGTGCTGGGAGTGGACGCGCACGGCCAGAACGGCCATATGCCGGCGGACAACGAGCCGACCCCGATCGCCGGGGCGACCATCGCCGGCGGCTAGGGAGCCCGCGGGGACCAGTGGATTATGGGAAAGGGCGTCACCGTGGTGACGCCCTTCCGATTTCAGGGAACAGATCGGTCCGATCCGTCCGAATCAGACCAGGAGGTCAGCGGCCCGCCTTGCGTCGATCCCGTCGTGGACGATGCTCCGGAGGGCGCGAATCATCGCGTCGGCGTCGGGGCGCTGGAAGACGTTGCGGCCAAAGACAATTCCCCGTACCCCCGCCCGCATGGCGTTGGCGGCGATGTCGAGAACCGCGCGCGCGTCATCCAGACGGGGACCGCCGAGGAGAACCAGCGGCACCGGGGTGCGCCGCACCAGGGTGGCAAGCGCATCCTGGTCGGCCACGTAGGGGCCTTTGACCACGTCCGCCCCCAACTCAACCGCGATCCGGCAGGCATTGGCCACGAGCTTGGGATCGGCGCGGTTCGCCTCTGGGATGGCCGCGCCCCACAGCACCGGCTCAACCATCAGCGGCATCTCCGAGACCTCGCACTCGCGGGCCAGTGAGGCCACCAGCCGAAGATTCTCCATCTGCACCGCTGGCTCGATTCCCCACACCAGCAACACCTTCACGCACTCCACGCCCATCCGCAGCGCGTCTTGCACCGAGGCAATCAGGGCATAGGCGCGCACCTCGCCGTCCGCGCCTGGGACGCTGGAGAGGAGCGGCAGATCGATCGTGAGGACGCGGGCCGGGGCGGTGCGACGCGCGAACAGATCGGCGGTGTCGCGGGCGATCCCAGGACTGACCAGGGTGGCGTCCACCCCAAGCCCCTCCAGCCGCTCCAGCAAGCGGCGGGGCTCCTCTAGACCGGCTACGGCGCCGAGATTCAAGCCGTGATCGGCGGGGACGATCAGGGATCGTCCGCTCGCCGCGTTGAACAGGCGGCCAAGCCTGACCTGTTTTCCACTCATTTCCTTCTCCTTCTCCATTGTGGCGGTTTTAGGCTGATCATACTTGACGTGCCCACTCAACCGAAGTCAGGGTGAATTATCAAGAATTGCGCGCTCCTAAACCGGTGGCTCTCACCGCGGCCTTGATTTGACTCGCGCATCAAGCTATGGTACCAGGGAGGCACCGGTGAGAAGATCCGCCAGTGGGGGGATACGCGCGGCCCCTCCCCGGCTGCCAATTGCCAGCCCCGCCGCCAAGTTTCCCGCCGCGCAGGCGGCGTGGGGATCTCGTCCTTCCAGCAGCGCCGCCAGAAGCCCAGCCAGGAATATATCTCCCGCCCCCGTGGCGTCCACTACCTGGACGGGCCGGGCGAGAATCGATACCGCCTCCCCGTCCACCAAAAGCACACTTCCCAGGGATCCGTGCTTGATCCCCAGGATCGCGGGGCCGCCGCTCCGCGCCAGATCGGCGAGGGCGTCGGCCGGGCTCAGGCAACCCGTGAGTTCCTGGGCCTCGCGCCAACTGGGGAAGAATACATGGAGGAATGGCAAGCACCGATCGAGGAGGGCGCGGGTGTGGGTTTGCGGGCCGGCGGTCTCCAAAACCAGGAGCGCCTCGGTCTCCCGTCGCAGCCGCGCCAGGAGCACGGGGAGATAGGGGTCAAGGGCGGGCAACTCACCAAGGTAGCCCAAAACGATCGCCCTGGCCCGGCGGAGGGCATCCCAGTTTCGCTCAAGATCGTCCAGGGCAAAACGCGAGTTCGCGCCGGGAGCGATGTGGAAGGTCCGCTCGCCATCAGCGTCCACGCAGACCAGGACGGTCGAGGTAGGGCAATCAGGCTGCCGGAGCAGGCGATCCACCCGGAGGCCAGCCTGGGCCAATTCGTCAAGAATGACCGTGCCCACTGTATCATCACCCAGGCGGCCCAGAGCGAGGGTCGGCACGCCCATCCGCGCCAGCGCCATTCCCGTGTTACTGACCAGGCCGCCGGCCGCCACCCGCACTTCATCCACATGGCGCAGGCCACCGGGATTGTCGGGGCGCACGGGACAAAACGGACGTACCCGCACATCCGCCACCAGGGTACCGGCCACCACCACCAGCGTATCGATCATGGCCCTTCGCGCTCCCTCCGCCCATGGTGCCTGCCCCGATTATGATAGCAACCAGACATTGGCGCGTGGGCGAGGCTCTGGTATCGTCCAGGGTGAAAGAAGCGAGGGGACGACGCATGGAACTGGCCCGGATGACCGTATATGACCTGGTGGGTGGGGAGCAGCCCTTCTTCGACCTGGCGACCGCCTTTTACCGACGCATCGACCGCGAGCCGGCGATTCGCGACATGTTCCCCACTCACCTAGCTGGGCCGATCGACCGCCTGGCTCTGTTTTTGATTCAGTACTTCGGTGGTCCCGGCACCTACAGCGAGAAGCGTGGCCATCCCCGCCTCCGCATGCGGCACATCCCCTTCCGGGTTGATCGGGCGGCGCGGGACATATGGGTTGGGCATATGCTGGCCGCCATCGACGAGGTGGAAATTGCCGAACCGGCTCGGAGCGCGATGCGGGAGTATTTCGAGCGCGGTGCGACCTTTATGATCAACGTGGAGGACGAGGAAGCGGCACCGGCTCAGGGGACTTCCTGACTGGCGACCACCCAGTGGCCGGCGCCCCGCTTCCGGAACAACTCCTCGTGCCGGAACAAGGTGGTGGTCACTTCCTCACGGGTCGCCTGGGTGCCTCGCTCGCTCAACCAGGCCAGCATCTGGGTGGTATTGAGGGCACGGCCCTGCACCGTGAGCGCTTCCAATAACAGATGCGCCAGATCAGGAGTGCCACTCTCTCCCCCCTTCGCGGGTGAGGTCGGCGGAGTCGCCTGGGCGGCGGCCTGCCCATTGTCATTTGGATCGCTCATGGGTTCGGCCCCGAACAGGCTCCCACTGTCCGCCACTGGGACGCCGGCTTCGCGCCCGCGCCCGCGGGCGGCTGGAGCGGCACGGCGAGACGCGGCCAACAGTGCTCCCAACTCCGGCCAGTAGGTGGTGACCTGATCGATCCGCGGGCCAGCCAGGTTCTCGATGGCACTCCGCGTCTGCCGCAGGGAAAGGAGATCGCTCAGGAGGGCCGCGAGGGTTTGCAGTTCCTCGGGCGTGCATTGGGCGGGTGGGCGGCGCATAAGTGGTGAACGCTGGACCCGGTCGATCAACCCGTCCAGGAGCCCTACGAGCACCGGAGGCTCGCTCCCCGCCGCGCTCTGCCCTTCCCGCGAGACTGCCATTCGGATTCTCCTCCCCCGCGACTGCCCATTACGTACTACTCTGCCCAGTATAGTGTTTTCAGGCATTGAGAAGTTGGACTGGAGGATCGCCGATGTTTCAACCGGATCTCTTGCGGGGGAAAGTTATTTTAATCACGGGCGGCGGCACCGGCCTGGGCCGGGCCATGGGCGAGCGATTTCTCTCCCTGGGCGCTAGCCTGGTTATCGCGGGGAGGCGGGAAAACACCTTGCACGAGGCGGCGGCGGCGATGAGCGCGTCGGGCGGCGACGTGTTGCCGGTGGTCTGCGACGTGCGCGATCCGGAGCAGATACGGAAGATGGCGGACTCGACCTGGGATCGCTTCGGCAGGCTGGATGTTCTGGTCAACAATGCGGCCGGAAACTTCGTCAGTCCCACCGAACGGCTGTCTCACCGCGCCGTTGACGCGGTGCTCAACATTGTCTTGCACGGCACCTTTTACTGCACCCTGGAGGTAGGCAAGCGGTGGCTCGATGCCGGCCTGGGCGGAGTGATGCTGAATATCGTCGCCACCTATGCCTCCTCGGGTTCCGGGTCGGCCTATGTCGTGCCATCGGCGGCCGCCAAGGCAGGCGTACTGGCCCTCACCCGATCCCTGGCGGTGGAGTGGGGCCCGCGAGGGATCCGGCAGGTAGCGATTGCTCCCGGTCCCTTTCCCACTCCAGGGGCCTGGCAACGCCTGGTCCCGTCCCTGGCGAGCGGTCAAGCCAGGGGCGAGGATACGGTGCCGTTAGGCCGGT
>Ga0307373_10013928_pt1 | contig 11156 bp, 9 predicted proteins | sample OX2MG_FD_202534 | JGI IMG/M metagenome (GOLD analysis project Ga0307373, IMG submission 202534) | Soil microbial communities from Risofladan, Vaasa, Finland - OX-2 | ecosystem: Environmental > Terrestrial > Soil > Coastal area > Acid sulfate soil | place: Finland: Risofladan, Vaasa | collected... | reverse complement strand
TGGTGCCACTGAATGCGGTGGCAAGTTTGACGACGAGTCTCGGGCCACTGACGGTGAACCACCTGGGACAGCTTCCGTCGGTGACAATCTCGTTTGATTTGGTTCCGGGAGTGGCGCTGGGGCAGGCGGTGGACGAAATTCAGAAGCTCGCGGCCAACACGCTGCCGATAACGATCAATACAAGCTTTCAGGGGACGGCGCAGGCGTTTCAGCAGTCCCTGAAAGGGCTGGGGCTGTTGCTGGTGATGGCGATTCTGGTGATTTATCTGGTGCTGGGAATCTTGTACGAGAGCTTCATCCACCCGCTGACGATTCTCTCCGGGTTGCCGGCGGCGGCGTTTGGAGCGCTGCTGACGCTGCTGGCTTTTGGAATGCAGCTCGATTTGTTCGGGTTCGTGGGCATCATCATGCTGATCGGCATTGTGAAGAAAAATGCGATCATGATGGTGGACTTCGCGCTGGAACTGGAGCGCAGCGGAAATCACACAGCGGCTGAGGCGGCGATGCAGGGATGCTTGATACGGTTCCGACCGATTATGATGACAACGATGGCGGCAATTATGGGCACTTTGCCAATCGCGATCGGATTTGGAGCGGGAGCAAACTCGCGACGGCCGCTGGGGGTATCGGTGGTCGGCGGGTTGATTTTCGCGCAGGTGGTGACGCTGTATTTGACGCCAGTTTTCTATACTTACATGGATTCGTTCCAGAGCTGGCTGGGTAAGGGAACGGGGAAGGCCTTTGCGGAACAGGGAGTGAGATTGGACCAGCCGCTGCTGGCACCGCACTCCAAACGCATCGCGGAGAACTGAGGCGATTCCCGAAACGGGACTGACTGCAGCTGATTCCAGTACTATTGACTGGGGCACCCACAGGTACTAGTATTTCCTCAATGGATCGGTTCTTCTTTTTTGTTTTTCTGTAGTGCTTTGATATTTAAGCGGTTAAAAGTGTGCGAGGATCCTGCCAGGTGCCCAACAGGCTGCACTTTCGTCAAGAACCATCACTGGAATCAAAAATGCGAGCTAAGCGGCGGGGACCGCGGATGAATTCGCGCGTCCCGGTGGCCATTGAATGGGTGGAGAGCAAGGCGAAGGCGCCGCGTCAGGAGCAGGCACACACGCGGGTGGTGAACTTCTACGGGTGCCTATTGGTGTCTCCGCAAGCGATGCCGCTGGAGCAGCGTCTGGTGGTGACCAACCTGGCAAACCGAGCTTCGATTGGCGCGGTGGTGGTTTACACAGGGAACAAGAGAGTGGATGGGTGGGAAGTGGGTGTCGAGTTGGTGGATCCGAGAATGGATTTTTGGGGATTGGAATTGTAGATTCAGGCGGGAAACAGGCAGGGGCGAATTTCTTTTCGCGCACCGCATTGCCGTTTGCCGAGGACTTGCGAGAATGAACCGCGAGAACCCGGCGAAGCACGAGGGAGCGCAGGTTGCGCCGCATGACGAACGAAGACGCACGCAACGCGTGATGCTTCGAGTGGCTGTGAAACTGCACGTTAGTATGCCGGGAAAACCAGAAACAATCGAAGCACATACCGCGAACGTGAATGACAATGGAGCGCTGCTAGCGTGTCCTGAAAATTTTGAACCCAATTCGCGGTTCATTCTCGAGCACAACGGTTCGCGGCAGCGGATCGGGTGCCGTGTGACGCGGACACCGAATGCCACGCACGGTGGATTTCTGGTTCCGGTGGAATTCGATACGGCGGCTCCGGGATTCTGGCATATCGCATTTCCTCCCACGGATTGGAAAGCGTCGAAGTGAATCGTCTGCAAAGTTTCCCCCCGCACTGCGTTATTCCTGAACACAATATTGCCCGTGCAGAGGGTGTGCCTTGCATGGATACAAATAATTCAGGCCGAGGAAGATTAATTTGAGGCGCGGACGAATGGAATTTGGTCGAGGTCGAGATTTCCGCCGGAGAAGATGATGCCGATGCGTTTTCCCTCGACGGGAAATTTTTTGTGGATGGCAATGGCGGCAGAGACGGCTCCGGAAGGCTCGACGATTAGCTTCAAGCGTTCCCAGAGAGTGCGCATGGCGGCGAGAATTTCTTCCTCGGTGACGAGAGCGATTTCGTCCACGTGCTGACGAAGAATCGAAAATGTGAGCGGGCAGAGAGTGGCGCGGAGGCCATCAGCGATGGTTTCGGTTTTTGCGGCTGGCTCGATTTTGCCGGAGGCAAGGGAGCGGTAAGCGTCGTCCGCATTCTTGGGCTCGGCGCCAATCACGCGAATTTGCGGGCGCATGGATTTCGCGGCGATGGAAGTACCGCTCAAAAGGCCGCCACCGCTGACGGGCGTAATGATGACGTCGAGGTCGGGAACGTCTTCGAGCAATTCGATAGTCGCAGTGCCCTGGCCGGCGATGACTTGCGGATTGTTGTACGGGTGAATGAGGACCGCGCCCGTTTTTTCCTGCAGGATTTTGCAGGCGGCATCGCGCGAAGCAACGCTGTATTCGCATTCGGTGACGCGGCCACCGTAAGACTCGACGGCTTGACGCTTGGCGCGCGGGGCGGCGCCGGGCATGACAATCCACGCGGGAATGCCGCGGCGACGGGCGGCGAGCGAAATGGCTGCGGCATGATTTCCGGAAGATACAGTGACGACGCCGCGCTTTGCCTCTTCGTCGGTGAGCGAGAGCACGGCGTTGGTGGCTCCTCGGAATTTAAACGAGCCGGTTTTTTGCAAGTTTTCGCATTTGAAAAACAGCTGCGCGCCGGTGATGTGGTCGATGGATTCGGAAGTGAAGACCGGAGTGCGATGAATGTGCGGGCGAATACGCGCGTGGGCGGCGCGAATGGCTTGGAAATCGGGTGCAACGAATGCGGGCGATTGCTGGCTTTGTGCCGTTGACATGCGGAGAATTATTGCATACTTGGGACTTCGCCGAGAACTCAACGCGAAAATTCAATTTCCGTTCGCGCTTCTATCCAGCGCCCGGTTTAGTGGCTGGCGGGTGGGACGGTGAAGGTGACTTTGGACGCGGCGGAGTTTTCGAACTGGTCGAAGACCTGCACGGCCACGGTGTGCTCGCCGGGCTTGAGATCGTGGAGGACGACGTCGTAATTTTCGACGGGCGCGTCAGTGAGTTGACCCTCGGGGAAGACGGATTGCCAGTGGTGAGCGTCAACGCTATAGGAGCCACGAGCGATATCGCTGGCCGCGTCGCGGGCAGTGAAGTGCAGCTGCCACTCGTTGCCGGATTGTTGCGCGCGCAGATTCTCGACGGATGGGGGAGTGTTGTCCACCTGAAAGCGGTCGCTGATGCGATCGACGGTGAGCGCTTGTCCAACAGGATTCGAGGCGCTGTCGGAGGCGACGAGCTTCAAATAGTAGGCGCCATCGGGCATTAAGTTGGTGTCCCAAGAATAGAAATTTTCGTGGATGTCATTTTTCAGAAGCTTCCACTCTTTTTCACCCTGGCCGCGATAATAAAGCGAGAAAGTGAGTTCGTCATCATTTTCGTCGTGGGCCGTCCAGACGGCCGTCTGGTAGCCCTTCGCGGAAATTCCCTGCGGGGGAGCGACGAATCGCTGTGTTTGTTGCTGAAAGGATGCGACGGCGGAAAAAGTTGATGCGGCTTCTCCCGCAGTTTGCGGCATGCGAAGCGGGACGACGGAGGGAGGCTGCTGAGGTCCCGCGCCGCCGCTGGAAAATCCTTGCGCGCGGAGACCAGGCTGCTCGACAACAATGCCATCAATCACAGGCGCGACGTTGTTGCGAAGATAGGCGAGCTTCACCCAAGCAAGCGTGGGTCGCTGCTGGTGCGAATCCTGGCTGACGCCGCGCTGGGCTGCAAGGTGGAAGACAGCCTTCCACTGCACAAAACGCGCCGGAGGACATTGGGCATCGTTTCCGGACGCGTCGGAATACGGGCCGGCCCAAGGGCTCCAGTAATCGTCGGGGTCCGAAGTGTTGCCGGAACGAACATAGAATTCAACTTTTCCGGCCGCGCCATCGTGTTCGCCCCACGACGTGAGACGTCCCCAGCGGGAATAAATTTTTGCGTCAAAAGGATCGGATTCAAACGTGCCCTCCGCGGCATATTCAGGGCCGAGGGTAAAAACTTTGCCGGGATTCGCTGTTGCGACGTAGACCTTGTGCCCGGGCCCCATGGCGAGCGACGTGACCTGAGAGGCGTCGGCGCTAGCGAGGGAAGAGAACATGTGATTGTCGGTGAGCTCGATGACTTCGCCGTGATTGCCCGTTCCGAGCAGAAGATGATTTTCGGGCGAAAAGCCGAGGGCATAGACCACGTCTTGCGGCGATGACCACAAGGATTCCGGCGAGCCGTCTGGGGCAATGCGATAGACTTCACTGCCTCCGGTTGCGCTGGGGAATTGGGGAAAAATCATAGGGGCAGCAGCGGGCGCGCCAACCGTTGGAGGTTGCGCAGTAGCGGCGGCGGCCGAACGAGCCGCAGCGGCTTGAAACGCGGCGGCAAGCTGCTGCGCCGCGGCGGGATTAACGCCCATTTGCGGCTGCCTGGGCGCTTTATTCCCCACAGCGGCAGCGTAGATATTGCCTGCCGAGTCCGCGGCAAGAGCGGTGACTTCTTTTTTATTGGTTTCGTAGATGACGAAGGCTTTGCCGGCTTGCGGAAGAGCGGAGGCGCTGGCCGCTTGGAAGGGAACTCGAATTATCAGGCCGCTGGGGTCGGTGCCGACGAGCAGGTTGCCATCATGGTCGAAGGCAAGGGAACGGGCATGGCTTTCATCGCTCTTGAAGAAGAGTTTTCCGGTGCCATCGGGTCCGACAGCGTAAACCTCTCCTTTATCGCCGGTGGCGACGAAGAGGGTGCCCGCAGAGTCAAAGGCAAGGGCCCAGATGTATTTCGTTTTGGGATCGAAGAAGACGGTGTGCTTGCCGTCGGGCGTGATTTTATAGACTTTGCCATCAGGCGACGTTGCGACGTAGACGTTGTCTTGCTTGTCGATCGCGAGGGCTTGAGCTGTAAGCTCGGTTGATTCGAAAATGGTGGCAAGTTTGCCTGAGGCGTCGAGGCGGAGAACCTTGGCGTCAGAGCCGCCCGCGGCGTACACGCGTCCGTGAGAATCCACGGCCAACGCCCAAACATATGCGAGGTTGGGATCGGCAAAAGGTTTGAATTCCGGCGCGGGAATGAGGGTGCCATCGCTGCGGAGAGCGACGCCTTTGTGCGTACCCTTTTCGAATTCCGCGAAGCTGGATTGTTCCCAGAAGCGCGTGTGCTCCGCGCGTGCCGCAACCGCGCCAAAGAGGGCCACAGAGAGAATCGAAACGAGTATGGCTCGCCGCATCAGGTGTCTCGCATTCTTTTTATTTACAGGGTTGTTCGCTGAATTCACTTAATCGTAATCGAAAGATACTGCTGGCCCGTGATGACTTGACTCATGCCGACGGAATGCTCGCCGATAACAGACTGGAAGAGCATTTGGGCTCCGCCGGGAACGCGATGCTGATCGAGGACGTTGACCGCGGAAGCGGGCACATTGGGAAGCTCTTTGTCCTCGACGAGCAAGGTCGGGGAATTCTGGAGCAGTGTGACGTACAAATGATCGTTCTGGCGCTCCCGGTTGATGACGCGGATCAACTCGTCAAGGCTCTGCAATCGCCCGCCGCCCGCACCAGGAAAAAGTTCGCGCATGCGATCGAGAGAAGATGCGTCGCTGACAAGAATCTGCAGATTGCCGCGGGCAGCCTGGGCGGGAATGGTTAGCGGGACTTCCTGAATGAAGGGAGCGCCGCGATAAGGGCGCAGCAACACTTTGACGCGAATGGTTTCGCCGGGCTGAGCTTCGCTTTTGTTGCTCCAAGCGCCGTCGATTGCGGCCCAGCGTTTGTCGGGACGACTGGTAACGTTGAGAGTGACTTTTTCGACCTTGGGCTGCTCGTAGGGATTGGCGTAAATACGCCCGAAGGAGGTGGCCACGGCGATAGCCAGTTGGTAACCATCCGGAACTGAGGCGTCGGTCGGAGGGTACATGTCACGTAGCTGAACAGGCGGGTGGCCGGCGAGATCGATCTGGCCGTTAAGCTCCAGCGTGGTGCCCTCGGTATAGGCGGTGTTGGAGACGATGCCGTTGAAAGCCGAAAGGGCGACAAGCAGGGGCGTCAACTTCGGATTCTGGACCACATTAAAATGAAAATGGCGCTGTTCCGTGGGAGTGGTGACGTTCACTTCAACGGGAAGGGTTTTCGGGGACGCGCCGAGCCGGCCCACGACGGCGGTGACGCGGTCTTCGGTGATCGTGCCGATAGGCCCGCCGGAATTCATGATTTTTGTGGACTCGAGGGACGAAGCGAGCGTGGTGACTACGTGGCCGCGAGTCATGGGCAAAGCAACCGAACCGAAGCCAAAAAGGGGATGGCCGCAGACGAAGACTTCATCGCCAACGATCGCGGTGACGGTGCATCCGGCGTCCATGGAGAGATCGCCGGAAACCAACTCCATGCCAACCATGTCGCCGGGTTTGAGCTGCGCGTCGTCGGGACGCGCGGCTGTGGTGCCACCCGCCATCGTGCTCATTCCGAAAGCTTGTAATTGGCTACCAAAGAGAGCGAGCGTTTGGGGCATCACGCCGGAGAAAACAAGAGGCGTTTCAATGGGAACGAGGAATTTTCCGCCGCCGAGAGCGACTTTCTCGGGAAAAGCTCGGGATTGCAAGCCGACAGGTGACGCGGCAGGCGTGCCATTATCGTTGACTGAAGGAGCGGCCATGGCCTTCTGGATGTCGAGCATGTTTTGGATGGGCGTGACGCCGGCAATGGCGTCTTTCGTGAAGGTGCCGATTTTAAGAGAGACAGCGCCCGCGAGCTTGCCGTCGAAGTAGACAGGGCTGCCGCTCATACCGGCTACGACGCCGGTTTTCGCAACGTCAGCGCCGGAGAGTTCGACGAGAATGATGTCCTGCTTCGGGCCCATGGCGTTTTTGAGCACGCCCAGGACGGTAACATCCATTTTTTCAACTTGGTCGCCCGTAAAGATGGTGTAGGCGACGCCTTTCATTCCCGTATGAATGTCGCTGAGGGGAAAAATGACGGGATTTTCCGCGCTGAAAACAGGAACGGCAAGGCAGAAAGCCAATAAACAGGGCAACAGAAGGCCGGGACGGAGACGCATAAGACTTTTCATAATAGCGTGCGCCGCCGCGCGAAGCAAATCGGACGTGGCACCGATGTGATTCGAGGGTAACGACGGGGCTGGGGCTCCTTGTCGAGTCATATTCGATTCATGGAGTACATTCTATTGGACACGAATGGGAGCCGTGGGGTTGTTTCGCGCCGCGTGCTACTATTTTGGGGACGATGAAAAAGCGCATCACTCCGGCGAAGGCATTTGGCGGCGTGCTCCTTGTGCCGGGGGACAAATCCATTTCGCACCGGTACGCGATTCTGGCTTCGCTGGCGGAGGGGAGCAGCGAGATTTTCAATTTTTCCGCGGCGGCGGACTGCGCGAGCACACTCGCGTGTCTGCGCGGGCTGGGAGTGAAAATCGAGGAGAAGGCAAGCAGCGTTGTCATCGAAGGAAAGGGACTGGGAGGGTGGAAAGCGCCGCGCAAGGCGCTCGACGCAGAGAATAGCGGCACGACGATGCGATTGTTGGCGGGAGCACTGGCGGGGCAAAGTTTTAATTCGGAGCTGACGGGAGACAAGTCGCTGAGGCGCAGGCCGATGCGGCGGGTGATGGAGCCGTTGCGGCAAATGGGCGCGGAGATTCGCGCGCGCGACGATGAATTCGCGCCGCTTGAAATTCGCGGCAGCAAGCTGCGCGGGATCGAATATGCGCCGAAGGTGGCGAGCGCGCAGTTGAAGTCGGCGGTGCTGCTCGCGGGGCTCTTTGCGGAGGGCGAGACGGTGGTTCGCGAGCCCGTACGCACGCGGGACCATACGGAGATTGCGTTGCGTGAACTGGGGGCAACGGTGGAGCAGGTGACGATCCGAGATGGGGATCGAAACGGCAACGCGATTCGGTTGCAAGGACAACCGAAACTGGTGGGGCGGCCGTTGGGCGTGCCCGGAGATTTATCAGCGGCAGTATTTTTTTTGGGAGCTGCGCTTGTGGTGCCCGGTACGGAACTCACGATCCAAAGCGTTGGGTTGAATCCGACGCGGACGGCAATATTGGATTTATTGGTGTCGATGGGCGCGGGGATTTCCGTGGTTGCCGTGGCGATGCGGAATGGGGAGTTGGTCGGGGATATTAATGTTCATCATGCGCCGCTGATGGGCGGGAAGGTTTCGGGGGCAATGGTGGCGCGCGTAATTGACGAATTGCCGATGCTGGCGGCGCTGGGACCTTACACGGAAGAGGGAATTGAAATTCGCGATGCGCACGAGTTGCGCGTGAAGGAAAGCGACCGGATCGCGGCGATGGCGGAGAATCTCCGGTTGATGGGCGCGAAAGTTGAGGAATTCCCGGATGGGTTGCGCGTGGCGGGGCGGTCTGCAGGACGACTGCACGGAGCGACGATTGATCCGCACGATGACCATCGGATTGCCATGGCGTTGTCGATTGCGGCGTTGGGCGCGGAAGGCGAGACGGTGATTCGCGATGCGGATTGCGTGGGCATTTCGTTTCCGAGTTTCTATGAGTTGCTCGATGGACTGGTGAAATTGCGAACCGACGTGTAAATCGCAGCGCGGTAATGCAATTCTTCGACAGACCCCCCAGGAAAATTTGGCCGGGTACAAAAGCGCAGCGGAGCGTTTTTACTTCTGGCTGGATTTGTGAATGGAGATGGTGCCGTAGGTCGTGCTGAGGGTGATGCGCGGACCGCGCGTGCCGTAGGTGCCTTGTAGGACCGTGGTGTCGCCGGTGTTGGAGGATTTGAGGCCCGCGGATTCGAAATCATTTTCGATGTCTCCTTTGCGGGAGACGGCGGAAACTTCGAAGTTCGATTGCGCGGGAAGAGTGATGCTGATGCTGCCGGATTCGTCGGCGATGAGGACATCGTCGTGAGGCGGGCGAGGCAACGTTACTTGAATATCGCCGCGCTTGTCGGTGAGGTCGATTCTGCCAGCGACTCCGCCGAGCGTGATGTCTTTGTTCGCGGTGGAAAGCTGGACGCTGCCCGGAACATCGGAAATCGACAAGTCACCGGAATCCATTTCCAACTGGCCAGAAAGATGAGCGATAGTTAGATTCGTGCGCGAAGAAGTATAGCGCGTGGTTTTTGAAACGTTATTGGCGCGGATCGGACCGAAGAAATCGCCCTCCATGGTGGCATCTCCGGTGATGCCAGAGAGATTGATTTCCCCGCCGTGGCCGGTGAGCCGAACATTGCCCTTGATGTTGTCGAAGCGAGCGTCGCCGTGGGCGAGGTCGGCGTCGATGTCGCCGGAAATGTCGTGGATATTGAGGTCACCGCTTTTCGAATTGATTGTGACAGGGCCGATGATCTGGGCGATGGTAATGTCGCCGTGGCTGGTTTGCGCGTTGATGGTCGCATGGTTGGGCAATTCGATGTCGAGGTCGACTCTTACGTCCGATCCTTCGTCGCCGGAGACTTGCGGCTGAATTTCGTAGCCGTTGCCGGTGGGAGTCACTTTGACCTGCACTTTGTCGGCGGCCTGGCGGGCTTCGTTCTCGTCCGAGGCGCTTGCGGTTTTGTGCACAGAGACGTGAAGCTGTGAGTCATTTCCGGGATGCACGGAGATATCGCCGCGGACCGTGGAGATGGAGATGACTTCGTTCGGCTTCGCGGGAACAACGGGCAAGGAACTCTTCCAATCGTAGGGATGCTCGAAGATGTTGCCCATGCCGAAGTCGATGCCGGGATTGTTTTTGCGCGCCCAGTCGAATCCAGCGAGGGCCGCGACGGCGACGAGCAAGAGAACGACGAGCGCAACTTCGCCTCCGGAGATTGCGGGAGGCCCGGGCTGACCGGAACGGGACGCAAACAGGTAATCGAAGAGGCGCGCGACTCCCCAGAGGATTAACAGAAGTGGCCAGTAATGCGTGAACAGGCGGCCAATCTCCATCTCCGGGTGATATTCGTAAAGGAGAAAGACCACGCCGATAAGGATAAGGAGCAGACCGCCAAAGACAGAGCGCCGTGGCTGATAGTAGTAAGTCATAGCGGTCGAGGAGGCGGCGGAGGTGGCGGGACGTTAGGAGGAGGGGGAGGCGAACCAGAAGGCGGAGTTTGCCAGCCGCTGCGATCGACGTGGCCCTCGGTTGACGCGGTTTCCGAAAGGACTTTCACGACACCGATAACGATGAGGATGACAGGCCACAGGCGTTCAAACGAATAATGCCAATTATACTGGCCGATGAAGAATAGAACGCCGATGGTGATCAGGATTACGGGCCCCATCAAGCCCCGCGTGCGGCAACGCATGCATTGGCAATTTCTCCAGGCCGACATTACTTAACCTCCTAAGACTGAACTTGAGTCCGCTTCCAAATCAAGAGCGCGCCGACGGCGATAAGCACCAATGGCCAGAGGCGGCCCACCCAAACGAAGCTCAGAACTCCCAGGGTATCGAGCAAAAAAAGAATGCCAAGGGCGATCAAGACGTAAGCACCAATCGGCCGATGCGAATCCGTTTCGCCGAAAATTCCGGGCGCGGGCTGGCCGAGTTGTCTGGCGCGTGCCGTGCGATAGGCTTCAATTGGCATGTAGCAGCAAAAAGCGATGAAAAAAACGACGACCATTGCCTGCATTCCGCTGGAAATGGAATCGCTGTTCATCAGGGCGATCAGACCGCCGAAAATTATCACGTGAATGAGTCCCTTAACGTATTCACCGTTATAGACGGCGCCCAAGCCCGGAATGAAACCTAGCGCGCATGCAGCCCCCGGATGTGGTCCCGTCGAAACCCCCGGCGCGGCGGGCGACGGGCCGACGACCATGCGGGCCAGGCACTCCTCGCAATACAGCGCGCCGCGGACTTCGCGGGCGCATTGCGCGCAAAGGGCTTTGCCGCAGTTGCGGCAGAAGCCGGTGGCGTCAACGTCGGTGTGAACAGCGCATTTCATCGAGGACTCCTTGCGGGCGCATCAGGAATTAGCGTGGCGACGAAAGTAAAGCCTCCATTTGTGCTGTGGTTCCGCTGCGATTCGTTGGGCGATTTCTGCTGCGACGGAACGGAAGGCGGCTCGGCACTGTTCGGCGCGGGAGTGTTCGCCGGTTGGAGGCGCGATTGAATTTCATAGACG